>Ga0209979_1002340_pt1 | contig 18346 bp, 15 predicted proteins | sample AnhtaG_FD_183114 | JGI IMG/M metagenome (GOLD analysis project Ga0209979, IMG submission 183114) | Deep subsurface microbial communities from Anholt, Denmark to uncover new lineages of life (NeLLi) - Anholt_01485 metaG (SPAdes) (version 2) | ecosystem: Environmental > Aquatic > Marine > Oceanic...
CCGGCGGGAACGGCATCGAGGTCGACCTAGGGTGTGGGTAGCGCCTGGACCGGGGCAGGGCAGATGAGCGCGGCGTTAGGCGGTAGCCCGGACGGCTATCCTCACGCGGGCCAGGGCGCCGTCCTCGCGGCCGAACAGGGCAGTGACCGCACCGCCGTCGTAGTAGAGGGGGACGAATGCGCTTCCCGGCAGGACGCTGTCGCTGATCTTGACGCGGATGGTGAGCTCGCCGCGCTCGTTGGCCAGGACGACCTCCTGGCCATCTTCGACGCCCAGGGCGGCGGCGTCGGCGGCGTTCATCTCGACGAACTCCTCCCGGTGCAGCTTGTCGGCCTCGGGCGAGTGGATGGCGGCGCCCTCCCAGCTCGTGTAGAGGGTGCGGCTGCTGGTGAGTACCAGGCCCTCGCCGGCCGCCGTCGGCTCCAGAGCAAGGGGCTGGAGGACAGCGGTCTGGGGCGGGAGGCCCGCGAAGTCCTGCTGGGCCCCCGATTCCAGCTCGCCGTAGCGGGCCTGACCGTAGAGGGGCACCAGGCCGGCTATCTCGTCCATGACCTGAGCAGCGCTAGCGTACTCCCAGGTGCTGGCGTCCAGGCCCAGGCGTTGGGCCAGGGCAGCGCCGAGCTCGGTCAGGATTCGCCAGGCAGGACGCGCCTCGCTAATAGGGGCGACGGCGTCCCGCAGACGGACGATGCGACGGTCGGCGCTGGTGTAGGTGCCGTCCTTGCCGAAGACGCCCACGTCGGGCAGGACCACCTGCGCCAGGCGGGCCGTGTCCGACAGCACGCTATCGATGACCAGCAGGAGGTCCAGGGACGAGAGGCAGGTCTTCACCCAGGCCTTGTCGGGTGCGACGAATAGGGGGTTGTCACCCAGCACTACCATCGCCTTGACGCGCCCTTCCTGGACGGCGGCCAGGGCTTCCCGGAAGCCTAGCCCTGCCGCCGACGGCGGGCTGACGCTCCAGGCCTTCTCCACCTCCTGGCGCGCCCCCTCATCCTCTACGGTTCGATACCCGGGCAGCAGGCCGGGCGTCACGCCCATGTCCTGCAGGCCCCAGGCGTTGACCTCCGGCGGCAGGACGAACAGCGACGGCGCTGTCTCCTGTGGCCCGCAGCAGAGGATGGCCAGGTTGGCCACCGCCGCCGTCACCGTCCCTGCTGCCTCTGCTCCCAGATGGGGGACAGCGTACACGATAGCGATGCGCCTCTCGTCGGGCGGCTGCTTGGCGGCGTCGGCCAGGGTGAGGGCCGCCCGGCTCACGAGATCTGCCAGGTCGTCGCTCAGCGCGGGCAGGGGAGCCTTGGCCAGATCCTCCAGCCCCGCCGCAGGGGACGCCTTCAGCGAGGCCACCAGTTCCTTGTCCTGCAGCAGGGCGTGTGCCAGGGCTGCCAGGACGTGCGCTTCCTGGCCGGGCTTGGGCCGCAGCCACATCTGGGCGAAGTCGCACAGCTCGCCCCAGCGCGGCGTGACCACGACCAGGCGAGCGCCGTTGCGCACCACCGCGTCCTTCACTCGCAGGCAGGCCACGTTGTGGCTGGACTCCAGGTCGTCGGCCACCACCAGGATCGTGCTGGCCTTGGCCAGATCGGTCATGTCGGTGGGCAGCACCTCCGTGCCGAATGCCCGTCGCAGCGATTGGGTCACCTCGTCCGTCACCGCGCCGCCGCTGGAGCCCACGTTGTTGCTTCCAACGACTCCCCGGGCCAGCTTCTGGAGCAGGTAGTTCTCCTCGTTGGTGGCGAAGGGCGAGCCCAGGAAGGCGATGGCCTCCGGTCCGTGCTCCTCCCTGACGGCTGCCAGCCGCGATGCGGCCGACTCCAGCGCCTCATCCCAGGAAGCGCCGGCTAGCTTGCCGTCCCGGCGCGCCAGCGGTTGGGCCAGGCGGTCGTCGTCCCTGACCGCGTCGTAGTGGAAACGGCCGCGGATACAGAGCTGGTCGTCGCTGACCGGATTGGAGGGCTCCGGCTGCACGATGACCGCCCGTCCCCTCTTCACCCCCAGGCTGATCGTGCAGCCGACGCTGCAGTAGGCGCAGGCGGTGGGCACCCAGCCCTCGGTCTGGCCGGCCGCCCACTTGTTGGGCTTCTCCATGAGGGTGGCCGTAGGGCAGACGTTGATGCAGGCGCCGCAGAAGTCACAGTTGGATTCCTGGACCGCGCCGCCGGGACCGAAGGCGATATGTGTGTCCCAGCCGCGCTCCGCTAGGGTTATCGCCCCCGTGTGGCGGATCTCATCGCAGGCCCTGACGCAGCGGGTACAGAGGATGCACATCTGGGGGTCGAACTCCAGGAAGGGGTTCGCTCTGTCGGCCGGCGGCGGCTCCGTCAGGTAGTAGGTGCGGAGCTCGTCCAGCCAGGGCTCGTAGCCGGCCATGCCCACGATGTCGCAGGCGGTCTGGAGGTCGCAGCGGTAGTTCCTGGAGCAGGTGACGCAGCGGTGGGTGACCAGGTTGTCCCGCAGGCAGGTGTCGCCGGGCCTGCAATGGACCACCCGATGGCAGGTGAGGCAGCGGTCAGAGTGGTTGGCTAGGATGAGGGAGAGGACCGCTCGCCGGGCCTCCACCACCTGGGGGGTGTCGGTGCGCACGATCATGCCGTCGCTGACCTTGCTGGTGCACGATAGCTGGAGGCCGCGCGCCCCCTCGATCTCCACCAGGCACATGCGACAGCCGCCGTAGGGGGGCAGGCCCTCCAGGTAGCAGAGGCTAGGGACGTAGATGCCCGCCTTGCGCAGGGCTTCCAATAGGGGCGCCCCCTCGGGCGCCTCTATTGGGTTGTCGTCGACGATGATGGTGGCCACTTCTCTTCCTTACTTCACTGCCACTAGCTGGCCCGGCCTGGGGGCCTTCTTGCCATTGGGATAGGTGTAGTCGTGGCTCTCCAGGTAGGCCTGGGCCATGCGGGTTAGAGCGTGTTTGTCCCTGTACATATCGTCGAAGACGTAGACGGCGTCGTCGAAGGGCCCGCCCGACTGGATGGCCTCGTAGGGGCAGGCCTCCACGCACAGCCCGCAGAACATGCACAGGCGGAAGTCGATCTCGTAGCGGTCCTTGTTCAGGCTGCCGTCCTCGCGTGGGCTGGTGGCCACCAGGATGCAGCCGTCGGGGCAGGCCTGGGCGCAGGTGCTGCAGCCGGTGCAGCGCTCGTCGAACCAGAGGAGGTTGGTGCGAGCCCGCGGCGGCATGTGGCGCACCTCCTCGGGGTACTGAACGGTGAAAGGCCGCCGAAACAGGTGCCTCAGCGTCATCAACAGGCCCTTGGCGATGCCCAGACCGTACACTATCCCGCTAACCTCTCTGGCTCAGGCGAGCGCTCGTGTCGGGGGAAGGGTGGGAAGAGGGACTCCAGTTCCCTGCGTACGGGATCGTCCGGCGGCAGGTACTTGGAGAAATCGCCGCTGGGCTCCTCCCGCTCCCGCTGGCCGCTGATGCTCATGTGGTCGATCTTCTGCTGAAGAAGCATTAGCCCCTGGAGCAATGACTCCGGCCGGGGTGGGCAGCCGGGCACGTACACGTCGACGGGGATGACTAACCTGACGCCGGGCAGCACGCTGTAGCCGTAGGCGAAGGGCCCGCCGATGTTGGCGCAGCTCCCCATGGAGATCACCCACTTGGGCTCGGCCATCTGCAGGTAGAGCCGCCGCACCACCGGCGCCATCTTCCAGGTCACGGTGCCCGACACGATCATGAAGTCAGCCTGGCGGGGCGAGGGGCGGAACACCTCGGCGCCGAAGCGCGCGATGTCATAGCGGGGAGTGGCGGTGGCTATCATCTCGATGGCGCAGCAGGCCAGACCGAAGGTGACTGGCCACAGGGAAGACCTGCGGGCCCAGTTCAGGACGTAGTCCACCGAGGTGATCAGGAGGTTCTGATGAAGGGAGTTCTCTAGGTCGTCCAAGCTGCCCTGTCCGCTTTCCATTTCGTCCGTCTATTATATCGGCAATTCCCTCTTGGGCAAACAGGGGTCTAGACGGTTGAAACAACGACAGGGCTGTGCTAAAATAACGATGCGGCAGGTTTACACAGTAAAATATTCCAATATTGTTTTGTAGAAATGTCTCAGCCTCTGTTCGTCATCGAAGACCTCCGTGTAAGCGTAGAGGGCAAGGAGATCCTCAAAGGGGTCAACCTAACCGTTGAGCGGGGCGAGGTGCACGCCCTCATGGGGCCCAACGGCTCCGGCAAGAGCACCCTTGCTCACACCCTCATGGGCCACCCCCGCTTTCAGGTTACCCAGGGGCGGGTGCTGCTCAAGGGCGAGGACCTCCTTTCCCTGCCCCCCGATGAGCGGGCTCGCCGAGGGATGTTCCTGGCCTTCCAATACCCTGTGGAGATTCCCGGGGTCAAGGTGCGACACTTCCTGCGCATGGCGGTCAAGGCCAGCAAGGGCCAGGAGCCCTCGGTCACCGAGTTCCGCAAGGAGCTCTTCGAGAAGATGGCCCTCCTGGAGATGGACCGCTCCTTCTCCGAGCGCTACGTCAACGAGGGCTTCTCGGGCGGCGAGAAGAAGCGAAACGAGATCCTTCAGCTGGCCATGCTGGAACCCGAGATGGCCGTCCTGGACGAGACCGACTCCGGCCTGGACATCGATGCCCTGCGGTCGGTGGCCAACGGCATCAACAAGCTGGCCGGGCCCCACATGGGGATGTTGATGATCACCCACTACCAGCGCATACTGAACTACGTCGACCCTCATTTTGTGCACGTCCTCTTCGACGGCCGCATTGTCCGCTCCGGCGGCATCGAGCTGGCTCAGGAGCTGGAGGCCAAGGGCTACGACTGGATTGCCAGGGAGGCGCTAGCCTAGGTTAGAGGCAGGATGGCCAAGAAGACTGTAGACATCCCCCAGGCCGACTACGCTCAGAAGTACGGCTTCCGCGACGCCGAGGAGCCACTCTTTCGGGCCAAGCCGGGCCTATCGTCGGAGGTGGTAGAGGAGATCTCCTGGATGAAGGAGGAGCCCGCCTGGATGCGGGACCTCCGCCTGCGGGCCCTGGAGGTCTTCTGGAAGAAGCCTATGCCCACCTGGGGCGGCGACCTATCCGGCATCAACTTCGACGAGATCTACTACTACGTCAAGCCTACCGACCGCCAGGTAGGCAGTTGGGACGACGTCCCTCAATACATCAAGCGAACGTTCGACAAGCTGGGCATACCCCAGGCCGAGCGGGAGTTCCTGGCTGGCGTGGGCGCTCAGTACGACTCGGAGGTCGTCTATCACAACCTGCGTGAGGAGCTGGCCAAGCAGGGAGTGCTGTTCCTGGACACCGATACCGCCCTGCGCCAGCACCCTGAGCTGTTCCAGGAGTACTTCGGCACGGTGGTGCCGGTGGCCGACAACAAGTTCGCTGCCCTCAACTCGGCGGTGTGGAGCGGCGGTAGCTTCATCTACATCCCTGAAGGCGTTCGGGTGGAGGTTCCCCTCCAGGCTTACTTCCGCATCAACGCCGAGAAGCTGGGCCAGTTCGAGCGCACCCTGATCATTGCCGAGCCGGGCAGCTACCTGCACTATGTGGAGGGCTGCACCGCCCCCATCTATAGCGCCGACTCCCTCCATGCAGCAGTGGTGGAGATCATCGTCAAGCCGGGAGCGCGCGTGCGCTACACCACCATCCAGAACTGGTCCACCAACGTCTACAATCTGGTGACCAAGCGGGCGGTGGCCTACCAGGACTCGATCGTGGAGTGGGTGGACGGCAACCTGGGCAGCAAGGTCAACATGAAGTACCCCGCCGTCTTCCTCATGGAGCCGGGGGCGCACGGTGAGATGCTTTCCCTGGCCTTCGCCGGCAAGGGCCAGCATCAGGACGCCGGCGCCAAGATGGTGCACGTCGCCCCCCACACCTCCTCGGTCGTCGTCTCCAAGTCCATCAGCAAGGACGGCGGTCGCAGCAGTTACCGCGGCCTGGTAAAGGCCTACCCGGGCAGCGTGGGAGCGAAGGCCAGCGTCCGCTGCGACGCCCTGATTCTGGACGATGAGTCCCGCTCCGATACCTACCCCTACATGGAGATCGACGAGCCTCAGGTAAGCATCGGCCACGAGGCTACCGTCACCAAGATCGCCGCCGAGCAGCTCTTCTATCTGACGAGCCGCGGCCTTAGCGAGACGGAGGCGGCGACGCTGATCGTCAGCGGCTTCATCGAGCCCATCGTCAAGGAGCTGCCCATGGAGTATGCGGTCGAGTTGAACCGCCTCATCCAGCTCCAGATGGAGGGGGCAGTTGGCTAGCCTGGGGGTGGCTTTTACCTCCCGGCAAGCCTGGCGCTAGATAGCGAGAGCGGGCATCTCCTTCGCCCCAGCGGCAAGGGAGCGATGCTCGCTCTTGAGCAAGAGGGATTGTGCCGTTGACTTCGATCCTGAAACAGGCGGCGAGGGGTTTTTCCCGCCAGGTGGTCGAGGAGCTCTCTTCCCTGCGTAGCGAGCCGCCCTGGCTGCGCCAGCGCCGCCTGGACGCCTGGCAGGTCTACGAGGCCACGCCCATGCCCACCCTTCAGGACGAGGACTGGCGGCGCACCGATCTCGGCGCCCTTGCCCTCGACGAGCTCCTGCCTTTCGCCGAAGCTCCCTGCCCTCAAGTGGATAGCATAGCCCAACTGCCCCAGGAGCTGCGCGCCGTGTTGGACAAAGGCCGGCCGGAGGGCGGCCTCCTGGTTCAGCACGACTCGCAGGTGGTTCACGTCGCGCTGGCGGAGGAGGCAGCGAAGCAAGGGGTCATCTTCGTCAGCCTGGAGGAGGCCGTCCGCGAACAGCCGAAGCTGGTGGAGCGCTACTTCATGACCCGCTGCCTGCCTCCAGAGCACGGCAAGTTCGCCGCCCTGCACGGCGCCCTGTGGAGCGGCGGCGTCTTCGTCTACGTGCCCCAAGGGGTGGAGGTAGCCCTGCCGCTACGGGCCTGCCAATGGCTGGCCAGGCCGGGGCTGGCCGCCTTCCCTCACACCCTCATCGTCCTGGAGGCGGGGAGCAAGCTCACCTTCATCGCCGAGCAGTTCTCGCCTGATCTGGACGGCCAAGCCCTCTCCTGCGGTGCCACCGAGGTCTATCTGCACACCGGAGCGCAGCTCCATCACGTCTTGGTGCAGCAACTGGGGCAGCAGGTGTACAACCTGGGGGCGCAGCGCCATCTGCTGGAGGGGGACAGCAGGCTGGACTCCCTGATCATCGGCCTTGGGGGAAAGCTCACCAAGTTCTTCGTGGAGAGCCTGCTGGAAGGCCCTGGGGCCAGCGCCCAGATGCGGGGTGTGGTCTTCGGCGGCGGCGACCAGCACTTCGACCACCAGACGTTGCAGGAGCACATCGCCCCTGACTGCTCCAGCGATCTGTTGTTCAAGGTGGTGGTCAAGGATCAGGCCATGTCGGTGCACCTGGGTATCGTGCGGGTGCATCGCGATGCGCGCGGCACCGATGCCGCCCAGACGGTACGCAACCTCATCCTCAGCGAGGGGGCCAAGGCTCACCCCATCCTGCCCCTGGAGATCGAGGCCAGCGACATCAGGCGCTGCAGCCACGCGGCAGCCGTCGGCCAGGTCGACGAGAACCAGCTCTTCTACCTGATGAGCCGTGGCCTCAGCCGCCAGGACGCCCAGAAGCTCATCGTGGACGGCTTCTTCGAGCCCGTTCTGGAGACGATCCCCCTGCCGTCCGTCCAGCATAGGCTGCGGCGAGCGGTGGACGAGAAGCTGGGCTTGGCGACGTCATGAGCGACTTTATCAAGGTAGCGGAGACCAGCGACATCCCGGCCGGGCGGGTGAAGGTGGTGGTTGTGGGCGATAGGCGCATCGCCCTGTGCAACGTAGACGGGCAGTTCTTCGCCATCGATGACCTCTGCACCCACGACGGCGGCGCTCTCGATCAGGGGGAGCTGCAGGGCGATGTCATCGAGTGCCCCCGCCACGGCGCCCGCTTCAGCGTCAGGACGGGCAAGGTGCTGGCCCTGCCCGCCGTCAAGGCCCTCAACACCTACCCCCTCAGAGTGGAGGGCAGCGAGATCCAGGTGGCTGTGCCATGAAGCCGGCGAGGGCGAGGACGGTGTTTGACGTACAGGCCATCCGCCAGGATTTCCCCATCCTTGGTCGCCAGGTGCATGGCAAGCCGCTGGTCTATCTGGACAACGCCGCCACCACCCAGAAGCCCCAGGCTGTCATCGACGCCCTGGTTCACTTCTACGAACACCAGAACGCCAACATCCACAGGGCCATCCACACCCTGGGCGAGGAGGCCACCGCCGCCTATGAAGAGACGCGCGCCAAGGCCTGTCGGTTCATCAATGCGCCCCGGCCCGAGAACATCGTCTTCACCCGCAGCGCCACCGAGGCTCTGAACCTGGTGGCCTCGGCTTGGGGTCGAGCCAACGTGAGGGAGGGGGACGAGATCGTCCTCACCCAGATGGAGCATCACAGCAACATGGTTCCCTGGCAGCGCCTGGCCCAGGAGGTGGGAGCCACCGTCAAGTACATAGGCGTCACCGACGAGGGGACCCTCGACCTGGACGGTCTGGACGACATCATCACTGAGAAGACCAAGCTGGTGGGCGTGACTCAGGTCTCCAACGCCTTCGGCACCATCAATCCCCTGGGCAAGATCATCGCGGCAGCCCATCGGCGGGGCGCCCTGGCGGTGGTGGACGCGGCTCAGAGCGTGCCCCACATGCCGGTGGACGTTCAGGCCATCGACTGCGACTTCCTGGCCTTCTCCGGTCACAAGATGCTCGGCCCCACGGGAGTGGGCGTCCTCTACGCCCGCTACGAGCTGCTGGAGGCGATGGAGCCCTATCAGAGCGGCGGGGAGATGATCAGCCGCGTGCGCCTGGAGGGCGCCACCTGGAACGATGTGCCCTGGAAGTTCGAGGCCGGCACCCCTAACATCGCCGGCGTTATCGCTTTCGCCGCTGCCCTGGACTACCTTTCCGCCCTGGGCATGGAGAACGTCCGCGCCCACGAGCAAGAGCTGACTGCCTACGCCCTCGACCGCCTTCGCCAACTGGAGGACATCACTATCTACGGCCCCCAGGACACCTCCCAGCGGGGCGGCGTAGTATCCTTCAACTGCCCGGACATCCATGCTCACGATGTGGGGACGATCCTGGACCGGGAAGGTGTGGCTATCAGGGGCGGCCACCACTGCGCTCAGCCGTTGATGCGCCGCTTCGATATGGCTGGCACAGCCCGCGCCAGCTTCTACATCTACAATACCCCGCAGGAGGTGGATGCCCTCGTCGAGGGTATTGAGAAAGCGAGGGCCTTCTTCGGCCATGCCCCTGGATAGAGACATCGAGCTGGACGAGCTCTATCGGGAGATCATCCTCGACCACTATCGCAGTCCCCGCAATCGCGGCTCCCTCGACCAGCCCACCGCCACCGGCGAGGGCGACAATCCCCTCTGCGGCGACGAGGTGAGGGTCGACCTGGACATTCGCGACGGCCGCGTCTTCGACGTGCGTTTTGAGGCCAACGGCTGCTCCATAAGCCAGGCCTCGGCCTCCATGATGACCGAGGCCGTAAAGGGCCTCAGCCTGGAGGAAGTGGAGTCCCTGTTCGAGACGTTTAAGGGCATGATGTACAGCGCCGGCGAGGTGGACGTGGAGGCTCTGGGCGACCTGGAGGCCCTTCAGGGAGTGCGCAAGTTCCCGGTGCGGGTCAAGTGCGCCACCCTGGCCTGGAACACCCTGCAGGAGGCTCTGGAGGAGTTCAGGAAGGGCCAGGGCTAGCGCGCGGTCGGCAGCGTCTCGAGAGGAAAGCAAGGGCAGGAGAAATGCTCCTGCCTTTCTTGTTCTGAGGGATCGCTACTAGGGGAAGCGGAAGGTTGCGAAGTCCTCAGCGACCAGCACGCCTTCCAGGCCGCTGACATCCGGCTCCGCCTCCAGGTGGGTGAGGATGATGGTGGTGGACAGCGGCAGCCGCCTTCTGATCTCGGGCACGTCGGCAAAGTTCAGGTGATCGGGCCCGTTGCTTTGGCTATAGTTGCAGTCCAGCACCAGCACGTCCGCCCCTTCCGCCAGGGCGAAGACCTCGTCGCAGAGCTCCGTATCGCCCGTGTAGGCGAGCACCTTCTCGGCCAAGCGCAGCCTGTAGCCGAAGGAGTGTAGTTTTCCGCCACCGTGCTTCATGGGGAAGGCCTGGAAGCAAAGGTCGTCCACCGTCTGCTGTCGGTTCGTTTCGACCTCCACGTAGCGACGCTGGTAGCCGGCGTCGGCATGACTGAGTTTGGGGAAGGCCATGTCGGCCAGCCTTTCAATCATCTCCTCGACGCCTGGCGGTCCCACGATGTATAGGTCCTCTTGTCGCGGCGTGATGTGAAGGTACTCCAGAAAGAGAAAGGGCAGCCCCAGGAAGTGGTCGCCGTGAAAGTGGCTGATAAAGATGGCGCGGATGTCGGTCAACGGAACACCCAGGCGCTTCAGGTGGGGGAGAAGGGTGGGGGGCGCGTCGAGCAGGTAACGGCCGTTGAGCACGAACGAGCTCCAGTAGCGCCCGTCGGGGGTGAAAGCATTGCCTGAACCCAAAAACGAAAGCTCTAGCATGAGACGTGTCCTTCTTCCTTCTAGCCCTGCGCATCCAGCAAAGGGCTGAGTCCCGGCTTTCCAGCACTCAGCCTTCCCGCGAACTGTTTGCCTTGTTGGCAGCTCCTATTCCTTGCGGGTGCTGATTTGCAGCCCTCCTGATGTTCCTCCCGCGATGGGCCTAGTCCCGGCGGCCGAAAATAGCCACTGAGCAGGTAAACGACCCTGGTCGGCCGCCCAGGTTGTGGGTCAGGCCGATGTCCGTCTTCTTCAGTTGGCGCTCGGGCGGGCCGGGGGCCTTGCCCTGTATCTGCTTGTAGACCTCGTAGATCATACGCAGGCCGCTGGCACCGATGGGGTGGCCGAAACACTTGAGGCCGCCATCCGGATTGACCGGCAGGTCACCCTCCAGAGTGAAGGCGCCCGACTCCACGTCTTCCTTGCCCCTGCCCCTGGAGCTGAACCCCAGGTCCTCGTAGATGAGCAGCTCAGTGATGGTGAAACAGTCGTGGACCACGGCCAGGTCTATCTCCTGGCGTGGGTTTGTGATGCCCGCCTCCTCATAGGCCACCCGCGCAGCAGCGACGCTCTCTGGGAAGTGGACGAAGTCGTAGTCGTCCCTGAGCAGACCCTGCCTACCGCCCACGGCAATGCCGATGCCCTTCACCAGAACATAGTCGTCGCGCATCTTGCGGGCGTTCTCCGGCGTGGTGATGATGGCAGCAGCGGCGCCGTCGCTGACCCCGCAGCAATCGAACAGCCCCAGCGGCCAGGCGATCATAGGGGCCTTCAACACCTGCTCCAGCGTTATCTCTCGGCGCAGGTGAGCCTTGGGGTGGAGGGCACCATTGTGGTGATTCTTCACCGCTATCTGACCCAGGACCTGCTTGCCCTCGTCGTAGGACAGGCCGTAGGTGTGGAAGTACCTAGTGGCCGCCAGGGCGAACTGGACCGGCGGCGGACTGGGCGGTTCCACGCCCGATCCGGACGCCACCCCAGTGGCAAGGCCAGCGAATCCTGTGTCCTTTAGCTTCTCCACCCCCACTGCCAGGACAATGTCATAGATGCCCGCAGCTACGGCATAGCAGGCGTTCCTGAAAGCGTCGGTGGCGGTGGCGCAGGCGTTCTCCACCCGCGTAATGGGAATGTAGTCCAGCTTCAGGGCCTCGGCCGCTGGCTGGCCGGTGTTGAAGGTGGCGACGGTGCCCAGCCAGGCCGCCTGGATATCCTTGGGCTCCAGGCCGGCGTCCTCATAGGCCTCGTAGCAGGCTTCCACCATCATGTCGAGGCCGTTGACATCCCAGCGCTCCCCGAACTTGGTGCAGCCCATTCCAACTATGGCAACTCTGTCCTTAATACCTTCCGTCATTGCCGTCCCCCTAAAGCTTATGCCCTTACCGGGGTGGATTTCCAGTAGTAGTTGTGAATACCGCCTGCGGAGCGTACCTTGCGGAAACTCATCTCCACCGGCATCCCCACGCTTAGTTCATCAGTCTCCCGGTCGGTCATCATGGACAGCATGCGACCGCCCCCCTCGAAGTTTATCACCGCTATCACCAGGGGGACATCGGTGGTGCCTGACAGGTAGTCCATAGCGTAGGTGAATACGGTCGCCGGCTTGTCGGAGAGGCGGACACTGTCCATCTCGTCCTTGGCGTGACACTCCACGCACACGCGCTGGGGCGGGAACTGCACGTAGCCGCACTTCTTGCACTTGGAGCCGTACAGTTGGATAACCCGATCGGTTTCGCGCCAGAGGGCGGAGGCGGAGGGGCCACCGGCTGTCGGCCGGCGCACTCCGGCCACAGTCATCAGGCCCCGCCAGCGGAGGTACTCGTCGTAGGTCTTTAGGACCCGCTTCGCCTCCACGTGCTTCTTTACACCGCGACGCTTCTGCCGGACATTGTCGATCCCTTCGCCAACCTTGACCGAGTAGACATCGCAGCCATCGCCGTAGCCGGCCACCATGATCCTGTCGCTGGGCTTGGCCTCCTCCAGGGCTGCCACCAGCAGCATCAGGGGGAAGGCAACGCCGGTATTCCCCACCTGGCCGTAGAGGGGATCCTGGACCTGAGCGGCTTCGAACCCCATCACCCTTGCCAGCTCGGCGTGTCTGCGGGCGTCACCGGAGTGGTAGGCGACCTTCTGGAAGTCCTTGGGGGCCAGGTTGTTCTTGGCCATGAAGGCCGATACCGCCTCCGGAATCACCCGGAAGAACCCCTCCTCGATGACGAAGCGGTCTTCCCAGCTCCTGACCGTGCTTTCGTCGCTGGAGCGCCATACGTCCAGCATGTGGTCGGTGATGTGGTAGTCCGCCTCTACCTCAGCGACCACGCCGTCCTTGGCGATGAGCAGGGCGACAGCCCCGTCACCCATCGCCCGGTCCAGGCCGCCCTTGGGGGTCGCCATGCGGCAGTCAGAGGCGATCACCAGTATGTTGTTGGCCGTGCCCGCCTGGACAGTGTCCATGGCCATCTTCAGGGCGGTGGTCCCCGCCCGAAGCACATCGGTGATGTCGGCGCTGGTGATGTCCCGTCGCAGGTCGAGGGCGGTGGCGATTAGGGCAGCCCCCTGCTTCTCAACGTAGGGGGAGGTGGTGGTGGCGTACAGGATGCCATCCACCTGCGATCTGTCTATCCCCCTGAGGCAATCCACTCCGGCAGCGACCGCCATGGTTATGCTGTCTTCGTCGAAGTTGGCTACTGCCTTCTCAGCAGGAAACCCCCATCCTGCCGTTTCCTTGCCCAGGCGATATTTGGGGACATAGGCTCCGTAAGATTTGATACCTATCATGACACCTCCCAGCGAGGCCGATTCAACGAAAACAGCCCATATCAGACCCGCCTGGTCTCATCGCAACCTGCGCCACCGTCGATCCAATATAGGGTCGGTCCATTTGCCCCTGCCATGCTGGTTTTAGCGCGACCGTGGGCGCTGAGTCAAGTCGTGACCGGTTCGCCGTTGGTGGGTGAACTCTCCAGGCCTGCGGGATGAATCCCGCAGCATTATCTATCGATTCCAGGAAGGCGCGGGTTTCTCCGCCAGAGCCGGAGTCCGCAAAGCGGACAACCCGCGGGATGGCCCGAAAGCCCCCCCCATCGAGAATGAACCAATCCCGTCAAGTCTGCCGCCGGTGGCAGTTTACCATAATGGTATGCGAGGGACGATTGGGCTGCCCGTGATAGACTAGGCGCTGGGGAGAGACCGATGATCCGCTACCTGTCGGCGCCTCGCTTGAAGGAAGGCACCTGCCGGGGCTGTGGCAAGAGCTCGCTCCTTATCGCCGCCAACCTGGAGACGTGTCTGGACTGCATCCGCCGACAGCCCGAGAGGGTGCTGCCTCGCCTGAACGCCGTCCATGCCGAGGCCCGAAGGCAGTTCGGCCTGCCCGCCGAGCCGCCCCAGGCCGCCGACGGTGTGCCCTGCACCTTCTGCGCCAACGAGTGCCGCATCCCCGAGGGCGAGTTGGGCTACTGTGGCCTGCGCAGCAATCGTGGCGGGAAGCTCCTGCACCTTGGCGGGACGGCCGCCAGCGGCATCCTCGAGTGGTACTACGATCCCCTGCCTACGAACTGCGTGGCCGAATGGGTCTGCGCCGAGAGGGAGAGCCACGGCTTCAAGAACCTGGCGGTGTTCTACGGGGCCTGCAGCTTCGACTGCCTCTTCTGCCAGAACTGGCACTACCGCACCCTGGCTCACCGCCTGGCGCCTACAATGAGCGCCCAGGAGCTGGCCGACTGCGTGGACGAGAGGACGGCCTGCATCTGCTACTTCGGCGGAGACCCCTCGCCCCAGATGCCCCACGCCATCGCCACCGCCCGCCTGGCCCTGCGTCAGCGGCGGGCTCGACCCCTGCGCATCTGCTGGGAGACCAACGGCAGCATGGCGCCCTCCATTCTGCGCCAGGTCGCTGCCCTGGCCATGGACTCGGGCGGCACCATCAAGTTCGACCTGAAGGCCTGGGACGAGAACCTTTACCTCGCTCTGTGCGGAGTGAGCAACAAGCGAACGCTGGAGAACTTCGCCTGGCTGGGCGGGCTCTTCCGCCAGCGGCGGGAGCCGCCCTTCCTCACCGCCAGCACCCTCCTGCTGCCCGGCTACGTCGACGCCCGCGAGGTGGGCCAGATCGCCCGCTTCATCGCCTCCCTCGACCCGGCCATCCCCTACAGCCTGCTGGCCTTCTACCCCCACTTCTTCATGGGCGACCTGCCCACCACCTCGCGCCGTCACGCCAGCGAGTGCTTGGAGGCGGCCAAAGCGGCGGGGCTGGCCAACGTCAAGATCGGCAACCAGCACCTGCTGTCGGACCTGTACTAGGGTTCGCCTTCCTCCAGCCCCCACAGCTTCGGCTGGCCGACGCCCTTGGCCTGAATGAGCACCTTGATCCGGCCCAGGCTGGCGGGGTCGATGAGCTCCGTTACCGCCCGCCGCCGCGCATAGTACTCCTCGAGGGACAGCTCGCCGGCGGCCTGGCGCTCCAGGCCGGCAGCGATGCCCAGGGCAGCCAGAAAGCGGCTCTGGCTGGTGAGGCCCAGCGGCTCCAGGCCGTGCTCCCGGCCCGCCTGGACGAGGCTGGTGAAGTCGACGTGGCTGGTCATGTCCTGACGGCCCAGGCGGGCATAGGGGTCCGTGCTGGGGTTGTGGCGGTAGAAGCAGAGGAGGGTGCCGTCCTTGCGCCAGGGGGCGTACAGCTCCTCGGCGGGGTAGCCATAGTCGAAGGTGAGGATGAAGCCGTTGCGGAGGGCGCTCGCCACCGCCTTCATCCACTCCAGGGCCTCCAGATTTACCTCAGCCGAGCAGCCCTCGCCGGGCAGGAGGCCGAGGTGCTCGAAGTAGTCCCCGAGCAGGGGCGTGAAAGGAGGGCCAAGGCTCTCCACGAAGCGCTCCTCCTGCCACCCCACGTACAGCTCATGCAGCCGGCCATCGCGAACCGCCACTCGGTGGACGGGAAAGCTGTCGATCAGCTCGTTGCTGACGAAGCAGCCGCTGGCGCTTTCAGCGGCGATCGCCTCCAGGGAGGGCAGCCAGGAGACCTTGGCCAACGAGGCATCGACCTGGTGCAGAAGGCGCCGCTGGTTCTCCACCAGCCAATCGTTCACTTCGATGAGACAGTACTCCAGCGCCTGGAAGAAGTCGGGCGCTCGCCCGCTTGCCCAGGCCAGGATGTCGCGGGCCAGAAGGCCGCTGCCCGCCCCCATCTCCACGATGGTGAAGGGCCGGGGCTCACCCATCGCCTGCCACATCTGCGCGAGCTGCTTGGCCACCAGGGAGCCGAAGATGGGGTGCACTTCGGGGCTGGTGAGGTAATCGCCGTGGCGGCCCATCCGCTGGCGTGGCGAGGAGTAGTAGCCGTGCTGGGGGTGGTAGAGTGCCATGGCCATGAACTCGCGAAAGGGAATCCGATCCTCCGCCGCGATGCGCTCTCTGATGGCGGCTTTCAGCTCTTCGTTCTCGGTGGCCGACGGAAACTCGTCCTCGTTGGTGCGCAAGCTCTTCCTCCTGAGTAGGGCGATCATATCGCAGGGCGATGGCTGCTGCCAGGCGAGCGGTTGAGGCACGCTATTGGGGACTGCTAGGATGGTAGTGTTGCCGCAATACGTTGGAAGAGGAGAGCCATCGGCGTCAGGGAAGTGGGGAGCTAAGGCGTGATTCAGGGGCAGAGCATCTCCCAGATGGGCACCCGCACGAAGGTGCTGGTCATGGCGGGCACCCTGCTGGGCCTGTTCACTGCGGCCATGGACCAGACGATAGTGGGCACGGCCATGCCCAGGGTGGTGGCCCATCTGGGCGGCTACGAACACTACAGCTGGGTGTTCACCGGCTTCATGGTCGTGTCCACCACGGCCGTGCCCATCGTCGGCAAGCTCACCGACATGTATGGCCGCAAGTTCTTCTTCCTGGGGGGCATCGCTATAATGATGCTCGGCTCGGCCCTCTGCGGCACATCCCAGAGCATGATGCAGCTCATCGCCTTCCGGGCCATTCAGGGTCTGGGAGCGGGCACGATCATGGCCACCGCCTTTGCGATCATTGGCGACGTCTTCCCGCCGGCCCAGCGGGCCCGCTGGGCCGGTCTCATGACCGGCGTGTTTGCCGTCGCCAGTGTGGCGGGACCCCTCATCGGTGGCTACATTACCGACAACCTGAACTGGCGATGGGTGTTCTACGTAAACCTACCTCTGGGCGCCGTGGCTTTGTCCGTCTTCTTCTTGGTGATGCCCTCGGTGCGAGCCGGGGCGAGGCACCAGCTTGACTATTGGGGCGTGACGATGCTCATCCTGGCCGTCGTGCCCCTGCTGCTGGCCTTCTCCTGGGCCAACGAGCAGTACCCCTGGCTCTCGCCTCAGATCATAGGCCTGCTGGCCTTCGCAGCCCTGGCTGGCTTGACCTTCGCTGTTGTGGAGATGCGGGCCGCGGAGCCCATTCTGCCTCCTGCTCTCTTCCGCCATCCCATCTTCTTGGTGTCTGCCGCTGTCACCTTCCTCACCGGCATGGCCATGTTCGGCAGCATCGTCTACCTTCCCCTGTTCGTCCAGGGAGTCCTTGGCTCCTCGGCCACTAACTCCGGCCTGGTGATCATGCCCATGATGCTAAGCCTTTCCATCACCGCTGCCATCGTGGGGCAGATCTTGGGTCGGTGGGGGCGCTATCGCATCATCGCCGTGGCGGGGCTGGCGGTGATGGCCGGCGGCATGTTTCTAATGTCGGGCATGGACGTTACCTCCACCAACGCCATCGCTACCCGCAACATGATCGTGATAGGCATCGGCCTGGGGGCGACCATGCCCATCTTTATCTTGGTGGTTCAGAATGCTCTCCCCTATCAAATGCTGGGCACCTCTACCGCCGCTATCCAGTTCTTCCGCTCCGTGGGTGGCACCATGGGAGTGGCCATCATGGGATCGCTCGTTAACAGCAGCTTTTCAGCCGAGCTGACGGCCCAGACCCCGTCCCAGGTCCGGGAGTCGACGCCTCCTGACCTTCTCGAGCGCCTTCAGAATCCCCAGTCCCTCCTCAACGCCGACCTGCTGGCGGGCTTGCGGGAGGCCTTCGCAGGCCTGGGCGAACGCGGGCCGGCCATGTTCGAGCAGGTCATGCTGGCCACCCGCACGGCCCTCGGCATGGCCATAGCCGATGCCTTTCTCCTGGGCATGGGGATAACGCTGGTCGCCCTCGTGGTGGCCGTCTTCCTGAAGGAGGTGCCCCTGGCCAAGACGTGGCCCGTGCCCGAGGCAACGGCCGGTGCCATGCCGCTGGAACGCCTGGGTTCACCACCTGTCGGCGGCAGTTCAGCGGCGCCCGCCGACCCGCCGCCGACGGGCGGCGACGAGCCGGGTGGCGATGGCCCTGGCCCTGACGAACGTGCGGCTGACCCCGGTCGTCCGGCGCAGCGCTAGGCCCTGCGGTCAGTTTGGCGCACCTGTGTGGATGTCCATAGTAGCTTGTCACAAGGGGCAACAGCCGCTACCTTTGGCTCTTGGAATGGCATCGGCAAGCTCCTCTGGGGCCAGGAGGCCGGATTTATGCTCGCGACGGTGCTGCAAATGCCCCGCTGGATGACGTTCGCCGTCGGGGCGTTGCTCTTTTGGCTGGCGGTGTCGCTCTCGCTTTCAGGCTGCGGCGGCAGTGTCCTGATCGTTGCCAGTACTACCAGCACCCGCGATAGTGGCCTCTTGGATGAGCTTATCGCTAAGTTCCAGAGGCAGACAGACTACAGCGTGAAGGCCATCGCCGTCGGCTCCGGCGCGGCCCTGAAAATGGGCGAGCGGGGAGACGCGGACGTGCTCCTAGTGCACTCCCCGGACGCTGAGCAGGAGTTCATGGCGGCGGGTTACGGGGTTGACCGCCGCCT
>Ga0209979_1002341_pt1 | contig 18336 bp, 14 predicted proteins | sample AnhtaG_FD_183114 | JGI IMG/M metagenome (GOLD analysis project Ga0209979, IMG submission 183114) | Deep subsurface microbial communities from Anholt, Denmark to uncover new lineages of life (NeLLi) - Anholt_01485 metaG (SPAdes) (version 2) | ecosystem: Environmental > Aquatic > Marine > Oceanic...
AGACGGCTTTGTGCACCTCTATCTTGGGGAAGAGGCCATCGCAACGGGAGTGTGTGCTGTTCTGCGCAAAGATGATTACATCACGAGCACCCACCGGGGCCATGGTCACCTCATCGCCAGAGGAGGTGATCTGAAGAAAATTATGGCGGAGCTCTTCGGAAGAGAAACAGGCTACTGTAAAGCAAAAGGGGGATCTCTTCATATTGCCGATTTTGATCTCGGCATGCTTGGCGCAAACGGTATTGTAGGCGGGAGCATTCCCATTGCCACCGGTGCCGGCCTTTCTGCCAAGATACGTGGTACTGACCAGGTCACAGCTTGCTTCTTTGGTGATGGTGCTACCAATCAGGGTGCTTTCCACGAAGCACTCAATATGGCATCAACTTGGAAACTACCCGTCATTTATGTGTGCGAGAACAACGGTTATGGAGTCACAACTCCCATCAGTCGGGTGAGTAACGTTGCTGATGATCTTTCTGTTCGAGCAAAAGCGTATGGCATTCGGGGTGTCAACATTGACGGTAATGATGTGCTTCAGGTATATGCAACGACAGCTGCGGCCGTAGTGAGAGCACGTCGGGGTGAGGGTCCGACGCTCATCGTATGCGTAACCTGCCGCCATTCAGGTCACTATGAGGGAGAGATGGAGTCTTCCCCTGCCTACAGAACAGAAGAGGAAATCGCGGAATGTAAGAAACGCGATCCGATTCCGCGATTTCGCCGATATCTGACCGAAGAGGAACACGTGTCCGAAGCGGACCTCAACGCGATAGACAAAGAAGTTGTAGCTCTTGTCGAAGAGGCTGTTCGCTTTGCTCAGGAGAGTCCGCGACCCAAGCCAGAAACTGCTGTCGAGGATCTCTTTGCTTACTAGACGTGTATCCGATATGATAACGGAGTGAAAACACCATGAGAACTATTACCTATGGTCAAGCAGTAAAAGAAGCAATCCAGGAGGAGATGCGACGTGATAAGTATCTGTTCATGCTGGGGGAAGACCTGCAAAACGGAGGCGAAAACGGTATTCTGGTGGGACTCGTTGACGAGTTCGGGCCAGAACGTGTTCGTGACGCAGCTATTTCCGAGACAGCCATTGTCGGCGCAGCCGTTGGCGCTTCCTGTACTGGATGTCGGGTCATTGCCGATATTCCTTTCAACGAGTTCGTCATTATCGGCATGGATCAGATATACAACCAGGCTGCGAAGTTTCGGTACATGTTTGGCGGAAAACCAAGAGTCCCGATCGTTATCAGAACAGCCATGGGTGGGTATATTTCTGCAGGCGTGCACCATTCGCAATGTCTGGAGGCGTGGTTTGCACATGTGCCGGGCCTCATCTCTGTTATCCCTTCTACTCCCTATGACGTTAAGGGTCTTTTGAAGACTACAATCCGCGATGATAATCCGGTTATATTTTTTGACCACAAGTTGTTGTACGATATTAAAGGCGAAGTCCCCAGAGAAGAGTATCTTCTTCCTCTGGGCAAAGCAGACATTAAACGAGAAGGAACCGATGTGACCGTTATCACCTACTCCTTCGTACTTCACAAGGTCCTTGCCGTTGCTGAGAAACTGAGCGACGAGATCTCTGTAGAGGTAGTTGATATTCGAACTTTAACTCCTCTGGATGAGGAAACAATTGTTACATCCGTGCAGAAAACGCATCGCGCAGTAATCGTGCACGAGGCCTGGACTCATGGAGGATTTGGCGGAGAGATCGCTGCGCGCATTGCGGACAAGGTCTTCTACTATCTGGATGCTCCCATTAAACGCGTAGGAGCCAAGCACTTTCCCATTCCTTTTGCACCTGAGCTGGAAAACTACATTCTTCCACAGGAGGAAGATATCGAGAAGGTAGTACGCGAGGTAATGAGGTAAAAACTATGAAGCATGTTGTCATACCCAAGCTCGGTCTCCGAGCAAAAGAGGCAGAAATCGTCAAGTGGCACAGGAAAGCGGGAGACCATGTAACCAGGGAAGAGGTTCTTGTAGAAATTGTCACGGAGAAAGCTAATGTTGAAATTGAGGTCCCCGAGACGGGTATTCTCACCGAGATCGTACATGGGGAAGGCGATGTCGTCAAGGTGGGTAAAACCATCGCTCTCATTCTTCCTGATGGCGAGACCACTTCGCCTCAAAAGACGTTAAAACGGGTAGTACAGTCAACTCCGGCCGCAAAGCAGTTATGTAAAGACGCAGCAATTCCGATAGAGAAAGTCTACCAGGCTCTTGGTAAAGAACCGGTTACCGAGCAAGATGTTCGCTCGTATCTGACAGAGCAAAGGAAGACAGGAGAGACAGGTGACCTCTTTGAAGCCACGATCCTTTCTCCTACCAGAAAGACTATCGCCCGACGTATGCACGCAAGCGCTAGTGAAAAGCCCCACATTTACCTTTTCAGCGAAGTAAACATGAGTTCTCTGCTCGAGACCAAGGAAAGGCTCGCCAAAGAACTACCGAGAAGCGGTCTCAAAATATCACTCACTGATATCATTGTGAAAATAACAGCTACGGTCCTAGCTAAATTTTTACCCTTCAATGCAACGCTTGTTAGCGAGGGAGAACAGCTCATCCTGAGAAAATATAAACATATCAATATCGGTATTGCTGTCGCCACAGAGCGGGGAGTCGTCGTACCTGTCATCAAAGATGTCGGTGCCAAAAGCATTACCGCTCTGGTGAGAGAAAGAGAAGATCTAGTTAGCCGGGCGCAAGAAAACAGATTCTCTCCGGATGATATGGCAGGAGGCAGCTTTACCATCACTAATCTGGGAATGTATGGTGTCGTGAACTTTATTCCCATCATTAATTCTCCTGAGGTAGCAATTATAGCACTCGGAGCTATCCAGGAAAAACTTTCTCTCGACGGAGACACGATCGCAAAGATACCGGTGATGTCTGTGTGTCTCGGAATTGACCACCGGGCGCTCGATGGAGCGGATGGTGCTAAATTCCTACAGCAATTCAAATATGTTGCAGAAAATCCACCTGCTTTTTCTGTTGACTCGTAAATGGTATTCAGCAAGGTGATCTAAGTTCTTGCTCTTTCGCATAGGCTTTCCGGGGACAAGGAGCTCGGTTAGCAAAGTTCTCTCCGAGGGAAGAGACCCCTCGCTGAATGAAGAATGGGATTGACTAAAGGATCTGCGTGCCCTGGGGGCAAGGGGACGATAGAGTTCACAAAGGCATTATCCCCCTATCAATGGCGGGAGGGTAAAAAGGGAACAAAGGGAAAGAACCCCTTGTTCTCCCTGGATGACATAAAGAAAGTAAGGGTAAGGGGTCAAAACAAAAACGGGAGGAGGTGATGACGCTATTTTAGTGGAACAGACCCTTGACCAGATTCAACTATAAACTATACAAGGAGGTTTCTAAAATGGCTCGTAATCAACAAAGATGTAAAAGATGTATCAGAAAGGCGCTAATGCCATGGGTAGTAGTCGTATTGATGGCTATGCTCCTGAGCCTCATTCCATCAGCGGGAATAGCAGAGACGATAAAGGTGGCGGCAAACAGTTGGCCGACTTTCGACAGAGTCAAGGCGATGATACCCGAATTTGAAAGGAAAACAGGGATAAAGGTGGTGGTGGAGGAGATGCCCTACATGGAGTTCCATGGGAAACTGATGGTTGGACTTACAGCCCAAACAGGGATGTACGATTTAATTACTCTCAATCCGGATTGGGCTCCAGGGTTGTTAGCGGAGGGCTTTCTTTATCCTTTCGATGAATTTCTGCAAGATCCTAGCGTGTCACTACCTGGCTTCGATGTGGAAGACTTCTTTGATAGTTCGATGGAGAGATTCATATATGAGGGAAAGGTATATGGATTTCCTTTTGAAACCGGGTTATTTGTCAACTACTACCGAACAGATCTATTTCAGCAGAAAGGACTAGATGTTCCACAGACCTGGGACGAGTACGCAGAGGTTGCGAAGAAACTAACCTTGGACATCAACGGGGACGGGGAAATAGATATCTACGGCGCGAACCTCCCGGGAAAAAGGACAGTTTACGGAGCAATAGAGTTTATTACACGATTGTGGTCATATGGCGGAGAGGTCGTTGATAAGGATTGGAATCCAACATTCAACGGTTGGGAAGGCCTCAGAGCACTGCAAGATGAAGTGGACTTGATCTACAAATATAAGGTCTGCCCAAAGGGAGTCCTTGAATATGGCTATGACGAAATGGGGCCGCTTTTTCTAGAGGGAAAACTTGCAATGGCAACTGATTGGATTCACGTAAGCACCCTTGCCTCCGATCCAGGAAAATCAAAAGTTGTGGACAAGTGGTGGCTCGCACCGAGGCCAGGCATTGGTTGGACTGGAACTTGGTGTTTCGCTCTGCCTGCAGATTCAAAACACAAGGAGGCTGCATTCCGGTTGGCTCAGTATTTGACAACTAAGGATGCTCTTAGAAAGCTGGCACTGCAGGGAATCTCCACAACCCGTGCCTCTGTTATGAAAGATCCGAAAATCCTCGATCAATATCCAACGTTCAGACCTATTGTTGCTGCCATAGAGAGAGCTAGGCCGGTTTTCTTCTCGCTTGTCTTTGAACAGATGTTTGATATCTTGGCTCTAGAGACGTCGAGTGCACTTGCAGGACAAAAGAGTGTACAGAAGGCTCTGAATGATGCGGCAACTCAAATGAGGAAAGTATTTGAACAGGAAGGATACTACAAGTAGGTTTTCGGTTTTCGAGGGAGTACCAGCAGGGGGAGGAGTTTCTTCCCCTGCTGGATAGTTTTTGCGATCTTCTAAATGGAAGACGAGGAGTTTGCAAATCAGCTCACCATAGGGTGTGGGGAAATTAGATGAAGAGAACTGTCAGTAGAATGGAAGGTATCTCAAGCTTCCTTAACACACGAAAGCTGGCTTATCTATTGGTTGCTCCAACTGTTGTTATCTTTGCAGCAATAACGCTATATCCTCTACTATATTCTCTTCACTTGAGTTTCTTTTCGTGGAACTTACTAAGACCGAGTTTGGGAAAGGTTTTCATTGGGTTAGAAAACTACAGAAGAATAGTGTATGACCCTGTGTTTTGGTACTCATTGAAAACCACTCTCTATTTCATGGGAGCTAGCGTAGCACTGCAGTTTTTGATCGGGCTAGGATTAGCATTATTGTTCAATGTAGAATTCAAGGGGAGGAGTGTGGCACGCAGCATAATTCTTGTGCCTCTCTTAATCACACCTATCGTAATAGGCCTTATGTGGAAATGGCTGCTTAATCCCGAGTTTGGCATACTTAATTATTTCTTGAGTTTTGTCGGGGTGTCTTCGAAATCATGGTTAGGCGACCCTTCTCTTGCTTTGTTCACGGTGATAATAGTAGATGTCTGGCACCTTACGCCCTTTGCAACGCTTGTTCTACTTGCTGGACTTCAGGCTCTTCCCGAGCCTTTGTATGAGGCGGCAAGGATAGACGGTGCCTCGTGGTGGAAAATGTTCAGATATATCACCCTACCCTTACTAAAACCGGTGATACTGGTCGTGCTCCTCCTTCGCACTATCGGTACCTTTGCGACATTCCCTGAGATATATGCGTTGACCCAAGGTGGTCCTGGTAGAGCTACGGAAGTCTTGGGATTCTTGGTATACAGAACCAGTTTCAAGGAGTTCCATATGGGGTACGGTGCCGCTCTGTCCTATGTGATGGTTGTGCTTGTCCTGGTAATCGCTTTATTCTACATTAAGGCCCTGCCTGAGTTAGAGGTATAGACAGGAGGTAAGATGAGCCTGATACGGAAAGTTGTCGGAAATTCATTACTGGGTTTTCTTTTGGTAGTGACTTTCCTAATAGTTCTTTTTCCCGTTGCGTGGACCATTATGAGTTCCTTCAAACTGCAGGTCGATATGTTTTCCATACCCCCCGTGTGGTTTTTTAAACCCACTCTACTCTATTATATAAAGATATTCACTGATAAACCTATCTTCAAGTCAATATTGAACAGTACAGTTATTGCGAGCTTTACTACCATAATATCGGTTTCCGTGGGAAGTATCGCTGCTTACAGTCTAGCTAGGTTCAAGTTTTTTGGAAGCAGGTCATTGCCAGTAGTGATTTTGTTTGGGCAGATGATTCCTCCTATTACTTTTATCATACCCTACTTTATTCTAATGCGGAAATTTGCCTTGCTTGATACTCATATGGCTGTGATCATAACGCACACTTGCTTCACTCTGTCTTTCGTCGTTTGGTTGATGAGAAGCTTTTTTATAAGCATTCCTAGAGAGCTAGAGGAGGCAGCTATAATAGACGGCTGCAGTCAAATCGGTGCATTTCTGAGAGTAGTGGTACCTTTGGCAGCACCCGGATTAGCGACTACGAGTATATTTTGCTTTTTGTATTCTTGGAATGAATTTTTGTACGCACTTATGCTTACGGGCGTGAAAACGCAGACTCTACCTGTTGTAGCAGCATCTTTTGTAACTCCCATAGGAGTTCTCTGGGGCCAGCTGTTCTCACTGGTGGTTATTGTAATGTCACCGATGCTCATACTGGGCATTCTTATTAGAAAGCATTTTGTAAAAGGTTTGGCATTGGGCGCAGTTAAGGGCTAGAACAAACAGAAGCAATTCGAGCAGAATCGCAATTTCTTTGGGCGAGGAACAGACCGGCGATGTGGGCTAAATTTTTGAGTTGCAATTAAAGGGAAGAAAAAAGGCGGGGAGACGGCAAGCTTGGGAACCTTCGAAATCAGAAATCGGTTCGTACACTGGCTAACAGGCGCCGCAACAGAGAAAGGAGGGGATAAGAGATGTTTAGGGCACCACTTAAAAGACCTTTGCCGGATTTTGAGAGCTTGGAAAGCGTTTTGAAAGGGAAAAAGCAGCCACAGAGAGTTCATTTTGTTGAGCTCGGTATCGATGGCAAGGTAATGAAGCATGTCGTCGAAAACTACATGAAAACGAAATGGATTCCTTTTAACACTATAGACACTTACCTGGGATGGGATCTTCCTCCGGGAGTGACGTGGAAAGAGTGTCAGAAGGAATGTATAGATTTTTATTACCGGATGGGGTACGATTCTTTTAACGTCGGACCCACGTGGGAAAATTTGCCTAAGTTCAAAAGAAGAAAGGCCCAAGATACCGCTATGCCTCCCAAAGTAATGAGGAGCTGGGTTGAAGAAGGGGGAGGGATTATCAAAAACTGGAATGATTTTGAAAGAATAAATTGGGGTGCTATAAAGCACAATCTACAAGCCTTAGACTATACCCACAAGAACTTGCCAGATGGGATGAAGATAACTGTAGCTGCCATTATGTTTGAGATGGTTTTGGAAAGGTTTCTTGGATACGAAGACCTTTTTATTCTTTCTCATGACGAACCCAAACTGGTAGAAGCAGTGTTTGAAGAATGGGGCAAGAAAGTGTATGAGTATTACAAGGAAGCTGTCCAGTATCCAGGAGTTGGGGCAATCTGGCATGTTGATGATTTAGGTCATAAAACAGGGACGATGCTGAGTGCGGAGTTTCTGAGAAAGAATGTATTCCCGTGGTTCAAAAGATATGCGGCTCTCGCCCATGAACAAGGAAAGATGTGCTGGTACCATTCTTGTGGTAATGTGCTTGAAGTTATGGATGATTTAATTGAGGATATACAATTTGATGCATTTCACTCTTTTCAAGATGTGATTATCCCTGTGGGGGAATTCATGGAAAGATACGGAAATAGAATTGGCACATTGGGAGGAGTTGATGTAGACAAGATTGTCCGGATGAGTGAGTCTGAAATAAGAGAGTATGTAAGGAAGATTTTGGATAAATGTATGCCTGGCAGGTATGCTCTAGGTTCGGGAAATAGCATAGCCAACTATGTTCCAGTAAGAAACTATCTTATTATGTTAGATGAAGGGCTAAGGTGGCGGGCTTAAGAAAGGAATAGATTATTCCCAACTCTTGTGTACGTGTGAAAAGTCAAGAAAGGAAGTACTAGACGGTGATAGATGTTACAGAAATCTCACAGGGAGTTATCTGACTGAACTATTGCATCCCCGGGCCTCGGACTTGAAAATTACGTATTCGAAGAGTTAACTGGCGAACCCATCAAAAGACGGTCCGAAATCCAGTGAGACGGGGGAGAAGCGTATCAGGCAGTCGTTTAAAAGCGATGGCAAGATTTATAAAATCGACTGCTAAATTAATAAAGGAGGTAGACTAAAATGAAAGAGCTTGGAGTTGTTGTTATCGGAGCAGGGAGCGCCTCGTTTGGCCGGGGTACTATCGCTGATTTGATGGCCTCGGAGGAGCTAAGAGGATTTGACCTGACGGTAAGACTTGTTGATATCGATAAAGGAGCGTTGAATAGAATGCACAAATTGGCTCATCTTCTTAAAGAGCATTACCGCTCCAAGGCCAAGATCGAGGCCACAACCGAGAGGAAAGAGGCACTCCGTGGAGCAGACTACGTTATCGTATCCGTTGCTAGGAACCGCTGGCGGTTGTGGGAGAAAGATTTTTATATACCGGCTGCTTACGGGTTTGGTCAAACATTTGGAGAAACTGCAGGCCCAGGAGCGGCTTTTCATACCCTGCGGAGTCTGCATCTCATGATTCCCATTGCTCAAGATATGGAAAAACTCTGCCCCGATACTCTCCTTATCAACTTTACCAATCCCGAGAGCAGAGTCTGTCTCGGTATCAATAAACTTACCCGCATTCGTAGCGTGGGACTCTGCCATGGAGCGTTCGAGACGCTAGGGGCAATAAGTCGGGTTCTAGGAAAACCCGAAGAAGAAATTGACCTGACTATCGGAGGAATTAACCATTTTCATTGGGCACTTCGGATCCGCAGCCGGTCCGATGGAAAAGACCTTTATCCTCAATTTCATGAACGTATGAAACAATCGGACTGGGGTCTTCATGTCTTTATTCGACGGATGTATGAGTTGTTTGGCTTACTTACCTATCCAGCGCCTAGCCATCCGGGAGAATTTGTGTCCTTTGGCCATGAAATAGCGGGGCCTCTTCTCCTAAAATGGGGTGTTGGAGATGCATCGTACCGAATAGGGGCAAAAGCTTCTGAGCACATTTATTATCAGGAGGGAAGATCTAATCAGCCGAGCTATGAACTCTGGTCAATGGATCAAGCAGTGAGAATTCAACGAGTAGCTGACGGAAAAGACCCTCTTACTGAGGAATTTACTAAACCAACAGCAGAATTAGCTATTCCCATTATCTGTGATATTGAATTGAACCGCAAGAGGAAAGAGCTCTCTGTAAATGTTCCCAATGATAACTCAGCGATTTCCAATATGCCAGAGGATGCTATTGTAGAAGTGCCTGCCATGGTAGATGCTGAAGGGATTCATCCGGTTAAAGTTGGACCACTTCCCGAAGCGCTTGCAGCGATATGTCGTCACCAAGCCTCTATTCAAAATCTACTCATAGAGACCTATCGACAAAGGTCCAAGAAGCTTCTGCTGCACGCTCTAATTATTGACCCGATAGTAGATAGTGCAGACCGTGCCGAGCAAATGATCGAGGACATGCTCAAGGTAGAAGAGGGTTATCTACCTGAACTACATTAAGAGAACGTAAATTTATCAACTGAAGAGAGCAGCTCATCCTGTCTCCGTTTATCTAGATGCTACCCCAGTTTGGCCACAATTCGGTGAAAACCGGTTTTATCCCCATAAATCACTGGAAAAGATGCTAGAGTGATCGTGTAGCTATCTCCAGGTGCAGAGAAAAGCTACTTTTCCAACGACTTCCGCGTTGTTTCCAGAGGTGTCGTAGTTCAGATGAGCCTGAACTCCCTTGCGGATTCTTTTCGAGTTAGAGGTTTCTTGGCCGGACTTACACCGGTTAAAGTGTTCTTCTTTTATTCCAGGTATAAGATTTGAGACTAAGATTGATATTCCCGTCTATGTTCGTGTTCCGGGTCAGTGCCCAGGATACAAAGAATGCCCTTTTTGTATGGGAGGGCGGGGGATTTCGACTGGCAAATGTCTATCCTTTTTCTGGTCAGTTCTCTTATCCTAATCTGTTCCGGCTCATCCGGGGGAGCATTCAAAGTAAGCTCATAATCTCTTTCCCCTCCGTTTTTGGCATCAAAAAGAAAAGAAACCACGCCAAGGATTTTCAACGATTGTAGGTCTATCTCAAGACACAAAGACAAAGAGAAGGAACTATGAGACTCAAACATGAGGTAGTACTTATCACAGGCGCAGGCGGAGGCATAGGGCGAACAATCGCGGTGCGCTGCGCTCAAGAGGGTGCTAGAATTGTGGTGAATGATATTGATTCGCGGCTCATTAATGAGGTAACAAACGATATAGAAACCCGGGGAGGAGATGTTCTCGGTGTCGACGCGGATGTCTCAAATGGTCAAGAAGTCCGCCGCATGGTGCAAAAAAGCTTGGATTACTTTGGCAAGATTGATATTCTGGTCAACAACGCCGGGATTATCACTTTTGCAAATATATTCGACCTTACAGAAGAAGAGTGGAATAGTATTTTTGCAGTCAATGCCAGGGGCGTGTTTCTCTGCTCAAAGGCGGTTATACCTCATATGGCCGAGCGAAAAAAGGGCAAAATCATAAGTATCTCCTCTATCGCAGGGAAAACGGGAGGTCCGTATGCAGCCCACTATGCTGCTTCCAAGTTTGCTGTCATTGGCTTTACCCAGGTCTTAGCTCGGGAACTTGCACCGTACAAGATACATGTTAATGCAGTGTGCCCAGGGTTTATCGAGACGGAGATGCTGAAGCTTTTTGAGGAAAAACAGGCACGCTACTTGGGCCTGAAGAAAGAAGACATCAAGAGGGACTATATTGAACGATCAGGGTGGGATAGAATGGGTACCCCCAAGGATGTTGCAAACCTAGTGGTTTTTCTTGCCTCAGCCGAGGCTGACTACATTACCGGCCAAGCCATTAACGTGTGCGCAGCCGGGGAGTTCCACTGACAACCATTGAGGCTGTAAGAACAATGACACTCAGGCGTAAACGCACAGTTGTGACAGGTTCCGCCGCCGGTATCGATAAGACCGATGTGCTCTGCTGCGAGCCGTGCTCATCTTGCAGTCATAGATAAGGGTCCGGCTGGAGCTCGCGAAGTTACCAAGAAGGCAAACGGCAGAGGACTTACATCCCCTCACCTCTTCCCTCTACTCTATTCACCAAAAATTTTTGAAATTCCGATACTGGGACCATAAGTAACGAGCCTTGCGATAACTGTCTCCCAGGATATTTTTCTTCCAGGGTATCCATTGAGCCAGAAGCTTCTGTGCTTTGCCCCGACAATTTGAGCCGGTCTAATGATTGGTGTCTTCGGAGGAACAGAGGACCAGTCCCTGCTAAATGAGACGAAATGAACTCGGCCAGATCAAATTTAAATTTCTACATCTATTTTTGAATTTTTCTATGGGTACCTATCTTGAATTATATCCTGGATCCTCTGTCCTCAAGACGTCCTTTGCCTGTTGCTCTCTACCCATTTCCCTCTCAAGGGTTGAAGATCCAGCCTCTCTCCTAGCTCCGCTAGCCGATTCATAACAAAAGCAGGCAAAATTAACCTTCTTTGTAATTGATGATATCTATGAATCCAATCCAAAATCATGCCATCTGTTTGCAGAGTCTAAGGCTTTAATGACTACCTGTAAGTCACGATAAGCTTCAGAAAAAGAACTTATCACCTTCTGGTCTGTTCGAACCGCTTGGTAGAAGTCCTTAAATTCCTCTTGGAATCCAGTATCGTTTTCTATGATCTCTTTAAGCTCCGTTATACCATTTTTCTGAATTGTGATCTTGGTATTCCCGAAGGTCTCACCGATTTGAACCGCCAGAACACTTCCCTGCGTACCATAAATGAGAATGCCGTCTTCCGAAAAACCGTTGGCGCTCATAAAGATGTTCCATACTCCAGAGACATTACTGGTAGTAGTAAACTGGAAGCTCATCGAATCTACTCTCCCGATATCTGGATTTATGGATTTTGTAAAAGTATTACCCGAAACGATGTCACCAAACATGTACCGCAACGCTGCTATGTAGTGTATCCCGGCATCGGTAATGAAACCACCTGGATATTGGTGATACATGCGCCATTTAGTTTGTGCATATATATTGTCTGAATCGATGAGGGCAAAGATATTCCAAAACGTTGCGTATGGTTTTCCTATTCTGCCTTGATCCATGTATTCTTTTAGTCGACGGAAACATGAACGATAACGGAAATTCTCAGCAACCATTTTCACCTGTGGATATTGGCTTTCAAACTGTACCATCGATCTTGCCTCTGATAGATTTGCTGCCAGAGGCTTTTCCACTATAACATGCTTTCCTGCTTGCAAGGCATCTTTTGTTACCTGATAATGCAAATGTATGGGAAGTGTGATGTCAACAGCCTCTACATCAGGCCTTTTTATAAGCTCTCGATAATCTAGAACGTATGGGACATTTCCCAACATTTTGGAGAAATCTCTTGCTTTTGGTTCAGTATGATTGCAAACAACACTAATCTCGAACATATCCTTTAATTTCCGTAATGCTGGCCAGTGCAGCTCTCTCGCAGCGATGCCGCACCCAATGATTCCAAGTTTGATAGGCTTCATATAGAATGCTCCTCGTATCGGTCAGATTTGTTTCAAAGGTATAGGTAGAAAATTCTAAAGTGAACCAGGTGTCAGCCTATGGCTTGTTGATTTTCTGTCAGTATTGTGCTATCCACGATTTGTTTAGTATCAGAAAGATTATATCAGTCAGGCTTGAGTTTGTCAAGGCTACGCGTTAACAAAAAGAAACCCGGGCTTGACAAACGAGGGAATTTATGTATAAATATATAAAACGTTTCATATAACAGTCAGCAAACTGTTCGGAGAAACCCTATGACATCCACGATAAAAGATGTTGCTAAGAGAGCGAAAGTTTCCGTTTCCACAGTGTCTAATGTCATCAACAACAAAGAATCTGTTACTAAAGGTTTAAAGAAACGAGTTTTAGAAGCCGTAGAAGAATTAAAATATCGGCCAAATAGATTTGCACAAGGGTTACCTCGAAAAAGAACTTTCAAAAGTAATTTCGTAAGGATAATAGGTTTATCTATGCCCCATTACTATAGTCATGGCCTTAAGTTAATGGCTGCTGCCGTGAAATATAGAGCCGCGGAAGTGGAAGCCCAGATCATCGAATACCTGAGTGAAAATGATTATGAAAAACAAAGAAAACAAATCTCTGAGAAGATTCGTAGGCAAGTGGATGCCATTATTTGTTTTCCGACAAATTGTCGAGAAATTGAAAAGAGTGTCCAAGAGTGCAACGTGGCAGATATCCCATTCATCTCTCTTAACAGATTTACTTGCGGAGATGTTTATGCCATAGTCAAATCCGATGATTACAAAGCGGGTAATGATTTAGGACTATGTTTAGTTCTTGGACTTAAAGGGAGAAAAGGGAGGATCTTAGAGATTGAGGGCGAGATCACCGACTTTAATTCAATTCAGAGAAGTACCGGATTCGATGATGTTGTCACAAAATGGCCCGGATTACAGGTAGTCCGTAAATATCGTTGTGATTGGAACGCGGAAAAGGCAAAATCATGCATTATTCGGGGTCTAAGAGACTACCCCGATATCAATGTTATCTTTTCACACAATGATGAAATGGCTATAGGCGCTTTGAATGCCCTGAAGGAATTAGGCAGAGATTATCCGGTGGATCATCCAGATCACATAATTCTTTTGGGGGTGGATGGAAATAGGTTTGTTCTGAATAGCATTCGCAATCAGTTCTTCGATGCTACGGCTGAGCAGTTGCTCTGGGAACAAGGAACTAAAGCAGTAGATCTAGCGATGGACGCGATAAATGGTAAGGTTAGGTATCACCCTATTACATTAATTCCCACAACTCTTATCACTCGAGAAAATGTCGATTACGTCAACAATCACTGGGCGGATTATGATCTGAGCCTTACTGGTCCATTTCCGGTAGTGAAACGTGGCTTAAGGAGATCTCGACTTAGTACGAGCAAATAGATTACCTTTGCTTGGCTTCACTGGAGGTGGCGTCAATGTCGTCGCAGAGTTCTAAAGCAATTTCGAGAAAAGAACTAATACAAATGTACCGGATGATGGTAACTATCCGTACCTTTGAGCAGCGTGAAGCTGAGCTTTATCGCCAGGGTCTCCAAGACGGCTTTGTGCACCTCTATCTTGGGGAAGAGGCCATCGCAACGGGAGTGTGTGCTGTTCTGCGCAAAGATGATTACATCACGAGCACCCACCGGGGCCATGGTCACCTCATCGCCAGAGGAAGTGATCTGAAGAAAATTATGGCGGAGCTCTTCGACAGAGAAACAAGCTACTGTAAGGCAAAAGGGGGATCTCTCCATATGCCGAGAAACTTGCTCAAATTTGTTGCAACTTTTTTGTAAATACTCAGTAAACCCCGTTAAAATTCCACCAGAAAATGCTCTTGGTGAGATATTATGCATGAGACAGGTTTGGATAATTGAGAACATTGCTGCTGTTAGCTCACCAGCCCAAAGAGAATGATTTCCCCAGTAGTTCTTTCTACTAAGAACCATAGGTCTAAGCATCCTTCCAGCAAGGTTGTTATCCATGGGGATTTCAGGGTTATCCACAAATAAAGTTAAACCTTTCCAGTGCTGCCTCATGCTATTCATAATGGCAGTTTGTGCAGGATGGCTATATTTCCTATTGATGAGAGAATAGATTTCATTTAATTTCTCTCTTAACTTCTGGTCATATTTTTTAAAAGACGAATCTTCCGAATTATATTTTATTCTTTCATTATTAATATGATAGAGATTGCCAATTCTCTCAATCCATTCCTTCTCTCAAAGCTTGCCAGAGTAACGTGCATTATCATTGTAGCCAAATTTTTTTTTGCCAGAAGAGGAAGATTATGGTAGGATTAAATTTGTAGGATTTGGGTGACTAAGAAGTTCAGAAAAATTTAAACGGGGTTGACTGAATATTTACGTTTAAGATTTAGTAAATATACTTGCCAAGAGAAGGAAAGTTAGATAAAGAATACTCTCTAGGGAGAAGGTGGTGTCGACGTTGAAAGATTTATAAATAAGCTGAAGGAGATAGGATATGCCAGTCCTTTAACCGTAGAGAGAGGATAGGGGGAGACAAACAAAGGATATCTTAAGGGTAAAGGAGTTTCTGGAGAAATTAAGATAGATATTGGCAGAGAATTTAAAAAGGAGAAGGAAGATGCAAGAGTTTACATTTGATTTAGCGAACTTCATTGCCTTCAGAGATGTTGAGGTGTGCAGAAGGGTAAGAGAAATAAGAAAAGAGGAAATTTGCAATCATCCTAATCCTGAGTTTAAAATCAGGATTATTGAGGAACCTAAAGATTTTTACTTTGAGTTTGCTCTGAATATAGTGAGCCGAATAAAAGAAGCTAAGGAAAAAGGTGAAAAACTCGTCCTCATTCTTCCTGCAGGACCTACACATCAATACAGAATTTGTGTTCGTCTAATCAATAAGTTAAAGGTTCCTTGTCACCATGTTCATACCTTTAATATGGATGAGTACGCAAATGAGGATGGAAAAACTGCCCCCAAGAGCTGGCCAGGTGCTTTTAAAAGATTAATGGTAGAAAATTTTTTTTCTTTAATAGATAAAGATTTAAGGATACCAGAGAATCAGATTCATTTTCCCTCTCATAAAAACATTAAAGATTATGGAAAGATGATAGAGGACGTGGGAGGTGCCGATGTTTGTTATGGAGGGATTGGTTGGTGTGGGCATATTGCCTTCTGGGAGGCTCATTTAGGGAAAGAGTTTGGGGATGATATACGATCTTTTAAAAAGGCAGATTCTCGTATAGTAAAGCTTCATCCAATGACTATTATGCAAAATGCTCTCCACTCATTTGGTGGAGATTGGTCTTTTGTTCCTCCCAAGGCAGCAACTATTGGACCTGCTCAAATTGTTGGAGCAAAATACAGAAGTTTCTGGCTTGATGGATACCTTGGAGGAGGAGTGTCTTGGCAAAGATTTGTTGCCCGACTTGTTGCCCACGGTCCGGTAAACACGTTAGTTCCAGGATCAATCCTTCAAACTGTTCCCACCACTTACACCCTTCTGGGTGGAGTAGCAGATAATTGCGAGGTAAGTATAAGGTAGATTAAGATAAGAAGAAGTAAGTTTGTGAATAGATTGGCACTCAAAGTATCTAATAATAAAATTAATCTAAGTGTCCCCACTAAAAAGCTGGTTACCTTCAGGGTCAATCTTATACAAGAGAAGGCATTTGTCTAATGAAGCGGTCAGAAATAAATAAAATTATGCGGGAAGCGGTATCTTTTATTAGTAAGAGAAGATTTGTTTTACCACCTTTTGCTTACTGGAGCCCAAGGGATTGGAAGAATAAAGGGCATGAATATGATGAAATCAGAGATAACATGTTGGGGTGGGATATTACGGATTTTGGAAGCGGGAATTTCTCCAAGATTGGTCTTTTAATGTTTACTCTCCGCAATGGAAATTTTAACTTAAAGAAGTATACCAAACCCTACGCTGAAAAATTTCAGATTCATAAGGATATCTACCTTACTTTAAAGAGTTTAAATCATAGAATCAGGAGTGCAGCTGTGGCATAGAAAAGGAGAAGATTCGATGATTGGAGAAAATGATGAGTAATAGTAAGATTATAATTATTGGTGCTGGGCCAGGTGGGTATGTGGCTGGTATTAGAGCAGCTCAGTTAGAGGCTGATGTTACCATAATTGAAGAGAACCAGATAGGGGGAACCTGTCTTAATCGAGGCTGCATTCCTACCAAGTCTCTTTTGGCTTCCACAGAGGCCCTCCTTCTGGTGAGGCGAGCTAGCGAGTTGGGAATTGAAGTAGGGGAGGCGACGCCTAATTTCTCTCGTATGATGGAGCGAAAAAATAGAATTGTTTCTGGACTTCGAGGAGGAGTTGATTACCTACTTAAGGCGAATAAGATTAAAGTTATTAAAGGTAAGGCAAACTTTCTTGACTCTCATAAGATTCACATAGGAACTGACGCTGGCGCTCAGAAACTAGAGGGAGAAAAAATCATCATTGCTTCTGGGTCTAAACCGGGTACCCTTCCCTTTATCGATTTTGACCATTCGGCAGTTCTAACCAGTGAAGAGGCCTTAGAACTTAAAAAGATACCCAAAAGTCTCCTTATCATAGGAGCAGGTGTCATTGGCTGCGAATTTTCTTCTATCTTTAATCCATTGGGAACAAAAATTACTATGGTAGAAATGATGGATCAGATTCTTCCCACAGAAGATAAAAGGATAGCTCAGGCTATGCAGCAAATCCTGCAAAAAAGAGAGATAAGTATTTTCACCAAAACCAAACTGGAGAAGATAATTGAATATAGAGAAGATGGTATTACAGCTAGATTCGATAATGGGGAAGAAGTTATAGTAGAGAAAATCCTTATCTCAGTGGGAAGAGAGGCTAATACCGAGGGCCTGGGGCTGGAAAATCTTTCCTTAAAAGTTAGCAAAGAAGGCAATATTATAGTCAACGAGAAAATGGAAACCAACCTCGAAGGAATATATGCCATTGGTGATGTGGTGGGAGGATATCTTTTAGCCCATGTAGCTTTTGAGGAAGGGATCGTAGCCGCAGAGAATGCTTTGGGAATCGATTCTAAAATTGACTATACTAGCGTTCCTAACTGTATTTTTACTTCTCCCCAGATAGGAACGGTAGGATTAACTCTGGATAAGGCCAAAGAAGAAGAAATAGAAGCAAAGTTAACCAGATTTCCCTTTGCTGCCAGTGGTAAAGCTCAGGCAGCAGGAGAGAAAGATGGTTTCCTTCAGCTAGTAGTTGAGGAAAATAGCGGCAGAATCCTGGGAGGACAAATTATTGGCTCCCATGCAGCAGATTTAATTCATGAAATTGCCCTGGCTATTAGATGGGGTTTAACCACTGAGCAAGTAGCCAGTACTATCCATGCCCACCCCACCCTTTCTGAAGCTATTATGGAGGCAGCTAAAAAAGCCGAAGGAAAGCCCATCCACCTTAAATAGCGTATAGCGGGTAGCGTATAGCGTATAGCGTATAGTTTCCTTAGCGGTAAGCGATAAATTGTCATTGCGAACGAAGTGAAGCAATCTCAGGGGATTGCCACGCCTGCCTTCGGCAGGCAATGACGGAAAGAAGCAAATTAACCAATTAACCAACGAGATACGAGAAAATGCTTATTCTTGGAATAGAAACTTCTTGTGATGAGACAGCGGCAGCCATTGTGGAAAATGGAAAAAGAACTCTTTCTAATGTCGTAGCTTCCCAGGTAGAGCTGCATCAAAAATTCCAGGGGATAGTCCCAGAGCTCGCCTCAAGGAAGCATTTGGA
>Ga0209979_1002342_pt1 | contig 18333 bp, 18 predicted proteins | sample AnhtaG_FD_183114 | JGI IMG/M metagenome (GOLD analysis project Ga0209979, IMG submission 183114) | Deep subsurface microbial communities from Anholt, Denmark to uncover new lineages of life (NeLLi) - Anholt_01485 metaG (SPAdes) (version 2) | ecosystem: Environmental > Aquatic > Marine > Oceanic...
GGTTCTTTATAATCCCCATTATTTGTTAACGCCTATGGCGGTCAGTTTTCTGTGATTGCAAGTAGGCTGCCCGAAGTGTTATGATTAAATTCATCATTTATTAATATAGGGGGCTAATATAATGGGTTACTTTACAATACTGGCGGCTATACCTGGCTTCTTTCTGAGTTCCTTTATCTTTATGCTTCTCTGGGGTGTTATTGCCCCAAATTTCGGGATAGAAAAAATAGACTATCCCATGGCTATGTTGATAACTATTACCCTTTGGTTAGCGGTGGCACCTCTGGCGGCAGCTGGTCGAAGAGCAAAAAGATAGCCGCATTTTTTGGGGTTAAATCGGATTTTTACCTAGATGAAGAAACTGGTTTGTGACAGGTGTGGGTTGGAGCTTACCGACAGGGAAGATATATATCTGGCTCTTGAAGGTAAGTGGGCATGGGAAGCAGCCTGTAGAGCACGTGGTGTTGAACCAAGGGGCATCTTACCGTGCAAGAACTATGTTCGTTGTGGTGGTGAGATAAGGGTGGTTGCTGCGTGGCGTCAATGGCTTATGAGATTGCTTGGTAAGTGAAGGGAATTTTTATCAGGGAGGCGAGCAAATTAAGGAAACCTATGCCAAAGCCGGGGTTAATATTGATGTTGCGGCTAGGGTAAAAGAGCTGATTGGCAAGCATGCCCGGTCTACCCTCCGCCCTGAGGTCTTGAGTGGCGTCGGGTTCTTTGGGGGGCTTTTTGAATTTAAGGGATATAAGGAGCCGGTGCTGGTATCCAGTACTGACTCGGTGGGTACCAAGCTAAAGATTGCCAACGCCCTGGCTAAGCACGATACGATTGGCATTGATATAGTCAATCACTGTGTTAATGACATACTTACCTGTGGCGCTGAGCCTCTCTTCTTTCTGGACTACATCGGCATTGGCAAGCTGGTACCGGAAAAGGTGGGAGCTATTGCTAAGGGGCTGGCTCAAGCTTGCCGTGAGGTTGGCTGTGCTCTTATTGGCGGCGAGACGGCAGAACTGCCAGGGCTGTATGCTGGGGGGGATTATGACCTGGTGGGGTTTATCATTGGTGTAGTGGAGAAGGAAAAGATTATTATGGGGAAGGCAATTGTGGTTGGTGATACCATTATTGGCTTGCCCTCCAGTGGGTTACATACCAATGGCTATTCTCTGGTGCGCAAGCTCTTTGGTGAAAGCCCATCAGTATTAAATACTCACTACCCTGAGCTGGGTCGAACTTTAGGCGAGGAGCTTTTGGAGCCTCACCGCTGCTACTACCACCAGTTGAAGCCACTACTGCCGATTATCAAGGGTATGGCCCATATTACCGGGGGTGGCTTGATGGGTAATGTGCCCAGGATTCTGCCGCAGGGTGTGGCTGTCCAATTTCGGAGTCGGGCGTGGACTATACCTCCTGTTTTCCGGCTCATTCGGCAGCGGGGTAATGTTGACCAAAACGAGATGTATCGTGTGTTTAATATGGGTATCGGTATGGCAATTATTTGCTCACCGGGTAATGTTGATCAGCTCATTAAAGCCTTACCTGAGGCTAAAATTGTTGGTGAGGTGGTGAAGCAGATAGGAGAGGCGAGGGTAGTTATCAAGTAGTTAGGTGACATTGTCTACGATGTTTGCCAATGAAAATATCATAATGCGAAAGGGGCTTCCGGAAGATGCTCAGGACTTTACTAATCTTCTTTCGCTGTCTGCTCCAATCTTTTTCACTGTTATTTATGGTTCTGATGTAAGCAGTGTGATTCAAAATCTATTTCGCCAGCCAAAGAATTTGTTCAGTTTTGAACATTCGTATTTCATTGAGGTAGAGGGCACCAAGGCAGGCATGATTCTTGGATATGACTGGAAAACCAAAAGAGAGGAAGAATGGAGAACTGGTCTATTGATGATTAAGTATATGAAGCTGAGATTTTTTGCCCGAATTCTGTCTTTGGTGAAGGCTTTGAGCCTGACCGGGAAGGTTGAAGATAATGAATACTACGTTAGTAATATTGCTGTGTATCCCGAATTCAGGGGCGCTAAACTGGGGACTAATCTTCTGCTGAGGATGGAGGAGGAAGTTAAAAGCTGTGGTGCCACAAAGATGGCACTGGATGTTGAAGCGGATAATCAGGGTGCAATTAAATTATATAATAGACTCGGCTATTCAGTAGCGGGCAAGCCAAGGAGAGCTAAAATTGACCGAAAAAATTTTACCCTGGTTAGAATGTGTAAAAACTGTGATGACAATGTTGATTAACAACGTGTTTGAAATTTATCCTGTTCAATAAAGTAATTGGAGGAGTATCCATGCGAGCTATTATCAGTGTTTCCGATAAAGCTGGCGTAACTGATTTCGCCAAAGGGCTGAGCCAGTTGGGATTTGAGATATTTAGCACCGGTGGCACCCAAAAGGCACTGGCGGAAGCCGGGGTGCCGGTGAAAAGTGTCTCCGAGCTTACCGGTTTTCCTGAAATTCTTGATGGCAGGGTAAAGACCTTGCATCCAGTCGTTTATGGCGGCATTCTGGCCAGGCGTGACCTTCCTGACCATATGGCACAGCTAGCCGAGAATAATATTGAGACTATTGACCTGGTGGCAGTTAATCTTTATCCCTTCGTCCGGACGGTGGCCAAGGAGAGTGTTACCTTTGGTGAGGCTATAGAGAATATTGATATTGGCGGACCAACCCTGATTCGGGCGTCAGCCAAGAACTTCCCCAGCGTCATCGTGCTCGTAGACCCTGCCGATTACCAGCCAGTTTTGGAAAAATTGAGGGCGGGAGAGGTGGAGCTAGCTGAGCGTAAGAGGCTGGCTCAGAAGGCTTTTCAGCATGTAGCTATCTATGATACGGCTATTTCGCAGTATCTGGGGCAGGATATGGAGGCTTTTCCTGAGGAGATGACCATTGCCCTGAAAAAGCGCTATGGACTTCGTTATGGTGAGAACCCTCATCAGCAGGCTGCCTTCTACGCCGAGCAGGTGGTAGGGGCAAGACAGGAGACTGGTATCACCTGGGCAAAACAGCTATGGGGCAGGGAACTCTCTTTTAACAATATAATGGATGCTGATGCCGCCTGGGGTGTGGTTACTGACTTTTCAGCACCCACCGTAGATGTTATCAAACATACTAACCCCTGTGGTCTGTCCAGTCATAATGATATGGCTGAGGCCTATCGGCGGGCACTGAGCGGCGACCCGGTAGCTGCTTTTGGTGGCATTGTTGCCTGTAACCGGAAGATTGACCTGGCTACTGCCGAGGAGATTAGCAAGACCTTTTATGAGATGGTCATTGCTCCCGAGTATGAGGCTAAGGCTCTGGAAGTATTAAAGCGTAAGAAAAATCTTCGTATTCTGGTTGCTGAACTACCCCCGACTTATGGGGCGACTCCAACCGGCTACCTTGATTTCCGCAGGGTAAAGGGGGGATTCCTTGTCCAGAGTTCAGATTCTCTAGCCGAGGCTAGCGTTAGTTTGAAAACAGTAACCAAACGTGAGCCAACTCAAGCCGAAATAGAAGACCTGCTCTTTGCCTGGCGGGCAGTTAAGCATGTAAAGTCGAATGCCATCATATTGGTTAAGGATAGGACACTTTTAGGAATGGGGGCGGGACAGCCCAGTCGCATTATCAGTGCTCAGATAGCTAAAGAAAAGGCAGGAGAGAAAGTTAAGGGTAGTGTTCTGGCTTCGGATGCTATGTTCCCCTTTTCTGATGTGGTGGAGGCGGCAGCCAAATATGGAGTGACCGCTATTATCCAACCCGGTGGCTCGATAAGAGATGATGAGTCAATTAAGATGGCGGATAAGTATAATATAGCTATGGTTTTTACCGGGGTGAGGCACTTTAGGCATTAAGCTAAACGGGGAAGATTGAAAGGGGTGAGGTTGATAAACAACCACAATAAAGGTGAGGAAAACTATGGCTAATGTAGTTTTAGTGGTGGATATGGTCAGGGGTTTCCTGGAGGAGGGTTACCCTCTATATTGTGGGACTCGAGCCCGCCGCATAATCCCCAATGTGCAAGGTCTTCTGGAGCAGGAGCTTGCCCGGGGTTCCACGGTATTCTTCTTATGCGACCATCATTCCCCTGATGACCCGGAGTTCAGAATGTTTCCCCTGCATTGCCTTGAGGGCACTGCCGAGGCGGAGGTCATCCCTGAGTTAGCCCGATATCGGGGCGAGGTAATACCCAAGAGGCGCTTTAGCGCCTTTTTTGATACCCCACTTGAGGAGAAACTGAGCCAACTCAAGCCGGAGAAGTTGATTATTTGTGGGGTGTGCACCGATATTTGCGTATTGCATACTGTGGCTGATGCCAGAAATCGTGACTATAAGGTTGAGGTGCCGGTTGACTGCGTTGCCTCCTTTGATGAGAAGGCACACCACTTTGCCCTGGAACATATGGAGAAGACACTGGGGGCGAAGCTCACCAGTTTTAGGGTTAGTCGGGTTAAGCTACCCAAATTTGAACCCTCTGAGGCGGTCTTATCCGGGGAGACGGCTGATATTTACCTTGCTCGCACTATAGATATTTTGCGTCACGAGGCGCTTAACCCGGTAGCTACTATGGAGGTATTCTCCAGTCGAGCCGGGATACTCTGTGGCATGGAGGAGGTCAAGGCTCTGCTCTCCCGGATTTTGCCTGAGGGTAACCGTGAGGTATGGGCTCTGGCTGAGGGTGAGGCAATGGAAAGGAAGGAAGTGGTATTACGCATAACTGCACCCTATCAGAGCTATGGGCTATATGAGACAGCTATAGATGGTATTCTGGCTCAGTGTAGTGGTTGGGCAACGGCCGCTAGGCAGTGTGTGGAAGCAGCCAAGGGGATACCCATCATCAGTTTTGGTGTTCGCCATGTTCACCCCTCGGTAGCTGGGATAATGGATTACTCAGCTATTATTGGTGGCTGCGCTGGTTGCTCCAGTATAGCTGGGGCTAAACTGGCTGGCATTGAGCCATCGGGGACTATGCCCCATGCCCTGATTATTATTATGGGTGATACGGTTACGGCGACTATAGCCTTTGATAAGTATATGCCGCCTGAGGTGCCCCGTGTGTCTCTGGTTGACACCTTTAAGGATGAGGCTGAGGAAAGCCTGCTGGTGGCTCAGGCGCTGGGGGAGAAGCTTAATAGTGTGCGGCTTGATACCCCTGGTGAGCGAGGTAAGGTTACTGCTGACTTGGTCAAGGAGGTGAGAGCCAGGCTGGACTTAGCCGGCTTCAAGCATGTGGGGATTTTTGTTAGTGGTGGCATTGACCCGGAGCGCATTACCTACTTTGTTGAAAGTGGGGCTCCGGTTGATGGCTTTGGCGTCGGCAGCTATATTAGCGGGGCTAGGCCCATTGATTTTACCGCTGACCTCCATGAAGTAGAGGGCAAGCCAATAGCCAAGCGGGGCCGAATCCCCGGTATCACCCCCAACCCCAGGCTCAAACGCATAATGTAAGGCTGATTTAGCCCCGCTCAAACTTCAGACACAGAATCTGTTTGGTAGTATCGGTAACCTTTACCCGCTCATCTATGCGCCAGCCGACAACCCACAGGATATGCTGGGGGGAACAGACAAGGGGGATTCGTTGCCGCCAGGCAGAAGGGATTTTGGCGTCAATCATAAACTGCCCCAGCTTCTTGGGCTGGCTCATACCCAGGGGCTGAAACCTGTCACCGGGCTGGCGGGGTCGCACCAGCAATTTATCGCCAGTTTTATCACGGTCAAAGTAGGCGGTAAAGTCCTCATCCTTCTCTGGCATCTGTTCCCGGCTAATGATAGTTGCCTCTATACGCCAGCCGGGTAGTACCGTTTCTCCAGGGAGCTTTAGTGGAAACTCAGTGGCTAGTATGGGGAAGGGGGATAAAGCCGCTTGGTCTGAACCTAGTAGGTATCGGTTGTATTCAATGGAAAAGATTAAGCCGCCGGGCAGGCTGAGTCTCTTTCCCGCCGGCTTGGTTAAAGCGTCCATTATTTCTTCAATGTGGCGGCTCTCAATGTCCTTAAGATTACCTAATAAATCCTCTATCGCCCTCCGAAGCAGGTATCGTTTAAGGGCAGGGGGTAGCTCAAGAACCCCTTCCTTATCTAAAGTAATGGTGTTTCCTTGTTTTTGGACAATTTTACTCCATAATCGGTCCATTTCTTTATCCATGAAGGCAAGGTCATCACCAGCAATGCGGGCAGTCCGGAGCAAGGCTTCAGCTACTCGTGGGTTGTAGCTCTCAAGCAGGGGTAGAAGCTGATGGCGGATTCTATTTCTAAGTGGCGATAGCGACAGGTTGGAGGCATCAATTCGGGGCATAAGCTGGTGATTATGACAATAGTCTGCTGTCTCCTGCCGGCTTACCGGCAAGAGGGGTCTTATTATGGTGAGACTACTCCCTGAAGATTGCCACCGGCTGGATGGTTGCAATCCCCGAAGCCCCCTGGTTCCTGTCCCCCGGATTAGGTGCATCAGTATGGTCTCTATGTGGTCGTCAGCAGTGTGTCCAACTGCCACTCGGTTAGCCCCAATAGATTTGGCTACTTGAGCCAGGAAGGTATATCGCACCTCACGGGCTGCTTCTTCCAGTGAAATACGTTGCTGGATTTTAAAAGCCTTTACATCACGTTGTTCTATGCTAGCTGGAATATCCAGACGATGGGCTAGGTCGGCAACATAATGAGCATCAGCCTCAGACTCAGCACCTCGCAGTTGGTGGTTAAGGTGAGCTACATGTAGCCTTATACCCAGCTCCTCCCGGAGTTTAACCAGGATATGGAGCAGGCAGACTGAATCTGGTCCACCGGATACCGCTACCAGTAGGCAGTGCTGACTTGACACTAGCTTATTTTCCTGAATGAAGCCCAGCACCCGTTGCCCTAGCCGTTCTTGGTATCCTTGCCCTTTCACCATTTATTCATGCTTCTAAGATGTATTCAGTGTTTACCATATAATCTGGATTTCAACTATGGGGTCATAAGAACTCATTGGACTGATTGCACCAACCAGATACCATGGGAAGGGTTCACCTATAACCAGCCCTACCTCTCTATCTGACTGGGGCTCAATGAAAATAAGTCCTCTATCTACTGTCTCAAAGGCAACTAGGGCGTGCCCCCATTCTTTAGAGCGAATGCGCACATATGCTGCTCGGATGCCATCCGCTTCGGCATTATTATTGACCTCGGCAGCAAAATCAGAACAGACGTATTCACCTATGACAAACGGATTAGAATCTGTCTTATCGCGAGCCAGGAATTCCCTCATCTCTTTATGTGTAGGGTTATAAAGCTCGACGCGGGTAGCTACTCCTGCCTTAGAACCAGTCTCCAGCCCAATTTCGTACCCCTTGTCATACCCTTTATCGTATGCCTCGCCGTAGGCTTCCTGGTAACCGACATCATAGGTCTGGGCATAACCATTGTCGTAGCTATCCTCATAAGCAGCTGTGATTTTATCACTATAAATGCCACCTATAGTACTTGTGTGAGCAATGAAGACCAAGGCAATAAGCCCTTCTATCAGGACAACCACCCCGAGGACAATTCTGGCTATGGCAATAGCCATTTCTTTTAGCTCACTCATCTTTAATTCACCAGACGATTGTTATTTTAGTAATTGTGTCGTCATAGGATGGGGTGGGAAAGCCGTTCAACTCACTGTAGCTTTTGCCAACTTCTACCTTTACCTCTTCGTGTGACCGTGGCCTAATAATAATAAACCCCCTATCTACAGTCTCAAAAGCAACTAAGTGGTAAATGTGAACCATTCTTTCGGTGGTCTTACGAGCAATTTGACACCGAACGTATGCTGTTCGGATGCCGTTAGCCCCGGCATAGTAATTGATTTCCATGGCAGTAGTTTTGTTACTCTCAGCCAGGATTGCTTGCAACTCGTCATAGGTGGGATTGTAGGTAAAATAAAAGCCTGTTCCATAGTCGCCATTGTAGCTATCGTATCCCTCCCTGCCCTTTTCGTAGCCAATCTTGCTGCCTTCTTGGAAGCCAGTGCTGCTCCCCTCATGGAAGCCCGTCTCGTAACCTTGGGTACGCCCCTCCTTAAAGCTACGCTCATGAGCAGTGGCTACTCTGTTACTAAGGTTACTTGTGATAAGAATGCTGGTGAGAGTGCCGACGCCAATAAGCGCAGCAATTATAATGCTAGTTTTGATTAGTCCCTTCATTATCTCGCTTCTAGAATAAGCTTGGTGCGGTGTATTAACTGTGGGTGATGGGCAAAACCTAGAGCAGTGGTAACCTGCTCTGGTCTTCCTGAACCGCTGTTATCGCAACGTAACCTCATGCCTACAGTGCAAGAGCCACTACGCCAATCAATGAGCCACAGGTCACCAATTAGAGTCCTCAGGTCGTAATTTCGCGTGCCAGTATCCCTCTGGTGTTGCCACGGCAGATGCTTTATTGAAAGCAAGCTGGTAACTGCTGATTCTATATCCCCTTGCCCCTTTTCAGTTTCTACTTCAACCCTGTATTCGGCATAGCGAACCTGTGATTGTAAGGATGGCATGGTTAAAGCTACTTGATATACCTGTAATATTTCAATACCAGGCGGCAGTTGCTGGCTTACGGCCGCGGTGAAGAAATGTGGGGAGACCCATTTGGTGCAAAGGATGCCCATTAATTCGGCTTGGCTAGTTACCCCGATGGGGAGGGGGGCAGCTAGTGATATTCGGGGGTGGGGGCTAAATCCTTCTGAGTAGGCCACTGATATTCCGGCTCGGTGAAGAGCTCTTTGCCATAGGCGCAGTATATCCAGGTGGGAGATGAATTTTACCTCTTGTCCTCGGCAGAACCTAATGCGCAGACGCTGCATATCCTTCCTTAGGCTTTTCCTTAGTCAGTAGAATTTCTTCGATTTTCACCCCCCGCATCTTGGTTATTACCAGTTTCAAGCCCTTATACCTTAGTTGCTCGCCTTGTTTAGGGATATGTCCAAGAAGGTGGAGGGCAAAACCAGCTACCGTTTCATAATCGCCCTCGGGTAGCTCTAACCCCATCTCCTCGTTGGCTTCCTCAATGCGCATACCACCGTCAATTTGGAAGGTATACTCATTGATTGCTTCATATTCCTTTTCGGCGGCGGCTAGCTCATCCCCAACTGGACCTACAATTTCTTCCACTAGGCGGCTCAGGCTGACTATGCCAGCAGTGCCACCGTACTCATCTACAACCACGGTCATCCGGTAGTTTTTATCACGCATCTCGGTAAAGAGCTCACTGATGGGCTTGGTTTCAGGAGTAAAGTAAGCCGGGCGCACTAGCTCATCAATGACACTCTGGTTATTGATGGTGCCCTTAGCCAGAGCCATAAGCACGTCCTTTACCGAAAGGATACCAACCACATTATCCATATTCTCTTGATATACTGGGAAACGGGATATTGGGGATTCAGCATAGAGGGTGAGGAAATCGGCTATTTTGGAGCCTTGCTCGATACATATAACCTCCGGGCGTGGCACCATCACCTCACGAACCGGTCGGTTGCCAAAATCAAAAACATTGTGGAGCATCTCGGCCTCTTCTGTTTCCACTGTCCCCTCTTTGTGTCCCACTGATATCATAGTGCGAATTTCCTCCTCGCTGACTAGAGACCTGGGCACTGGTGTTCCTCCGGCTAGTTTACTGAATCCTGAGGCTATCCAGCTTAGCACGACTACGAAAGGGGTAAATAACCAGGATATTACCTCTATTGGTCGAGCAAATATTAGAGACAGTTTCTCAGCACGCTGGGCAGCTATGGTTTTGGGAGTAGTTTCACAAAATATAAGAAGGAGGATGGTTACTCCTATGGTGGCAATCAGTAACCCCCGCCCTTGCCCCCAGACAGAGACGGCCAGAATAGTAGCCAGGGCGGTAGCGGCCGTGTTTACGAAGTTGTTACCCAGCAGGATGGTAGATAAAAGCTTTGCCGGTCGCTGAAGCATCCTTGATACTCGGTCAGCACCATTTACCTTGGTGTTAACCATGTGCGCCACCCTTATCCGCTGTAGGGCAATAAAGGCTGTTTCCGAGCTGGAAAAGAAGGCTGATAATAGTAGACAGACAAAAAGCAACGCCAAATATAGCGTTTCAACACCGGACATGTAACATCACCTCACTCTTAGCCAGACCTCAAATAGCTCCCTTTAATCATCATATCATTGGCTAATAGGTGTGTCAAAACAGCTAGCAATGTTTATGCTATAATCCCAGAGGTATGAAAATCCTGGGTATTGAGACCTCTTGTGATGAGACGGCAGCGGCGGTGGTAGAGGACGGGGTTAAAATTCTGTCCAATCAGATTGCCTCTCAGGTGGAAATTCATGCCCGCTACGGGGGGATTGTTCCCGAGGTAGCCTCCAGACAGCACATCCTGGCTATTATCCCAATACTAAAGCAGGCGATGGTTGAGGCTAAGGCTACCTGGAGTGATTTGGATGGCATTGCTGTTACCATTGGACCTGGTCTGGCTGGCTCACTGCTGGTGGGGGTAAATGTAGCTAAGGCTATTGCTTTAGCTCACGGATTACCTGTTACTGGAGTTAATCACCTTGAGGGTCATATCTACGCCAACTGGTTAATTAGCCGCTGTATTGATTTCCCCTTGGTGTGTCTTATTGTTTCCGGGGGGCATAGTGATTTGGCATTAATGAGGGGACACGGGGATTATGTGGTGCTGGGACGGACGCGGGACGATGCTTCCGGTGAAGCCTTTGATAAAGCAGCCAGGATATTGGGACTGGGCTACCCGGGTGGTCCAGCCATTGAGCAGGCGGCTCGGAATGGTATTGCTTCTATTCCGTTGCCTCGTGCCTGGCTAAAGGGGACTAACGACTTCAGTTTCAGTGGTGTCAAGACAGCCCTGTTGCGATTGGTGGAGGGGGGTAAAGTTACCAATAAGGCTGATGCTGCGGCTAGCTTTCAGGAGGCAGTGATTGATGTCCTGGTTACCAAAACTGTGGCTGTAGCCAAAGAGTGTCGGGTGAAGCAGATTTTACTGGTGGGTGGGGTGGCATCGAATGAGTTGCTTCGTCAGCGGCTGGCGGAAAATTCGCCAATCCCGGTTTTGGTTCCGGAGCCAGTATTATGCACTGATAACGCGGCTATGATTGCTGCCTGCGGCTACTACCGGTTCCGAGCCAATAAGATAGATGGCTTGGATTTAGACGTGATCCCCAGCCTCAAGCTGGCTTAAAGGACAGCAATTACATCTGCCTTGAGTGCACAGAGTCTTATAGATGTGGATTAGCCCCTGTTGCCGCTGGGCTGAGTCGACCAGGTTACTGCTTAGTCCAAGCTGGTGCCTCATATGCCTTTCCACTGAGTTTACTGCCAGCTTGGGGTAGCGGCGATAAAGGTCAAGGGCTTTCCTGTCTAGTTCTGGCTGGGAGGTAACCTGGCTCCAGGCAAGGGTGAAGGGCAGGAGCACATTGACGACGATATCATCGGCTCGCCGGCTACCAATGAGGGATTGGTTTCCTATCCTGCTGCCTGAGCCAAAATCAAAGTGACTTGCCCAATAACCATTGATGGTAACCACTAACCCCTTTTCTAATCTGCGGTAGCCTTGGCTGGTAGGCACCTCCTTCACCAGGTTAACTAACTCTTCAAATATTCCCTTTCCCCTGTAGCGGAGTATGAGATAACTCATAGCGGCTAGGCGACGAACGGGGGAGTTATTTGGTCTGACCTTAAATAGGTGCCAGGCATTGGGGGGCATTGTCTTGGTACGGGGGTAAGAAGTCCATAGCCTCTCCAATTTGTCTATCCATTTGTCATCTAATTCATTTTCCTGGTGCCTACTTTGACGCTGTGAGGGAAGAAGTCCAGCAGTACCCAATAGTAGAGCCTGTTGCCGGGCAAGGTATTCCTCATCTGATATTTTACCTTGGGTAATAGACTCTAGAATCTGAAGTGGCAACCGGCGAGCTAGCTCCAGGAAGGGGAGCTTATTCTTGGAGTAACCCAGAGCCCCCATTATCCCCTGGTAAAGGGATTGGCTTGCCTCCATTTGGGCTAGGTCGGCTTGAAACTTGACTGCCTTGGCTAAAAACCGTTCCTCTCCAGCGCTATCTAGAAATTCGGCCATAATGCCTGTAGCCAGGCGTTCTAAAGCTTTGAGGCATGGTATATTTAGGCTGGCTGGGGGCTCTATCCTATCAAGCCACTGGCTAATCGGGCTTTTTATATATTTGTGTAGGGCAAGGATGTGGCTCTCCTTTCCATTCTGGAGTTTGGTAGCCGCCTTGGTATTGTGCCACATCACCACGTGCAGGATTACGCGGTTATAGACCGGGTCCTGGTGATGTCGGTGAGCTTGCCAATCACTAGATTTAACATGAACTTCTATATCTCCTTTTATTAATCCTCTATTGGTAGCAATAACCGCATCCCGAAAATCAGCACCCCGGTCATCATTAATCCTTCCCGGGTAGATTATCTTTAGTGGCTTACCTCTTTCGGGGGTCAGCTCTGTTCCGTTCAGCAACAGGTGCTGCCAAATTTTAACAATTAGACTCTCTGGAGGATTGTCTATCAACTCGCCTCCCCTAGATATTTATTTAGTAACTACCCCCTTTATCCCCCTCCCTTATAAAGAGAGGGGGAATCGGTTATGTAAGAGAGGCTTCGCCTCTCTTCAACTCTCCTTGGTTGATTTAACACGATATCGTGTATTAACAACCTAACAAAAGCGGCTTGCTCGGGCTAAACCGCCTATTTTATGATTTCCCTTAGCTTAACTGTGTATCGAGCTCTTGATGAAGTTGTAATTATTATACACGGTTCCGTGTATAATGTCAAGGTCTTTAAGGTTTTTTTGAAGGGGTGGCCCGGTATTCAAATTGGGCCCGTTCAGCAATGATAGACAGCAGGGTAGCTGAGGCACCACGCGGTTTATACATCCCTGTCTCCCATTCGCTTATTGTTTGCTGGCGCGTGCCCAGTCTCTCAGCTAACTCACGCTGAGTTAGACCTAAATGACGCCTTAGGGCTTGGATATACTCACTATCCCATTGGGCTCGGCTTACTCTGTACTTGCCCATAATTAAATTTTACACGATTTAGTGTAAACTGTAAAATCCTTCCAAGGGGATGGCTTGATAAATAGTTTCAAAAAGTACAAGGGCAAAAAGAGGCGTTTTATATAGGATAAAAGGCTAGATTAGGTATCAGGATGCCGCTCAGTTGCTGATATTAACTGTAAATAAGTATTTATTGAGTTGCGATATGTCTCTAAATGCATTATTATATGTGAGTTAGCAGTCTAAGGGTTAGAGTGCTAATAAATTAAACCTGTGATTGGTTAATTTAATTTGAGGAAGGAGGACTAGAATGGCGATTAAACTTCAGCCGTTAGCTGACCGGTTGGTGGTCAAACCTATTGAAAGGGAGGAGGTGACCAAGGGGGGAATCGTTCTGCCCGATACGGTCAAGGAAAAACCTCAGGAGGGTGAGGTTCTGGCGGTTGGCCCGGGCCGATTATCCGATGAGGGAAAACGGATAGCTGTGGATATTAAGGTCGGCGATAGAGTGATTTACGCTAAGTATGGGGGCACTGAGATTAAGATTGAGGATGAGGAGCTAGTGATTTTGCGTGAGAGCGATATTTTGGCTAAGAAAACTAAGTAACAAATTGGGTTAAAGTTAAATATGTAAGGAGGGGAAAAATGGCTAAACAGATTATATTTGATGAGGAAGTTAGGCATTCTTTAAAGAAGGGGATAGATACTTTAGTCGATGCGGTCAAGGTAACCTTAGGGCCTAAGGGACATTGCGTAGCACTGGATAAAAAATGGGGGGCACCAACCGTAATCGATGACGGGGTTACTATCGCCAAGGATATTGAGCTTCCTGATCCCTTCGAGAATATGGGGGTTCAGCTAGTTAAAGAAGCCGCCACTAAGACTAATGATGCTTGCGGTGATGGGACTACGACATCGACTATTCTGGCTCATGCTATTATTTCTGGTGGCTTTAAGAATGTGGCGGCTGGAGCCGAGGCTATGGCTCTAAAGAGAGGTATTGAGAAGGCAACTGCCGCTATCATCGAAGAGCTTAAAAGGGTATCTACTGAGGTAAAGGGTAAAGAACAGATTGCTCAGGTGGCTACTATAACCGCTGTTGACCGTGAGATTGGTGATTTAATTGCTGAGGTGATGGAGAAGGTGGGTAAGGACGGGGTTATCACTGTGGAGGAGTCTAAAGGCTTAAAGTATGAGACAGAATATGTAGAGGGAATGCAATTCGACCGTGGCTATATAAGCGCCTATTTCATCACCAATGCTGAGAAGATGGAAACAGTGATAGAAGACCCGTATATTCTTATCACGGATAAGAAAATCTCGGCGGTATCCGACCTTCTACCAGCCTTGGAGAAGATATTGCAGGTGTCGAAGAACCTGCTTATTGTGGCTGAGGATGTGGATGGCGAAGCTCTGGCTACCCTGGTGGTCAATAAGTTACGGGGCACCATAAATGTTCTGGCGGTTAAGGCCCCCGGTTTTGGCGACCGGCGTAAGGCAATGCTGGAGGATTTGGCCATTCTTACCGGTGGTAAGGTGATTTCGGAGGAGGTGGGGCGGAAGCTGGATTCGGTTACCGTGGAAGACCTGGGTAGGGCTCGCCGGGTAACCGCTAATAAGGATAACACTACTATTGTTGAGGGCAAGGGCTCGGACGAGGTAATTAAGGGCAGAATCAAGCAGATTAAGGCTCAGATTGAGGAGACTACCTCTGATTTTGACCGGGAGAAACTCCAGGAAAGGCAGGCGAAGCTGGCCGGTGGGGTAGCTGTAATCAAGGTAGGAGCTGCTACTGAGGTTGAGCTTAAGGAAAGAAAACATCGGGTCGAGGATGCATTATCGGCTACCCGGGCAGCGATAGAAGAAGGTATTCTGCCTGGCGGTGGTGTTGCTTTGCTTAATGCTCTCCCTGTTCTGGATAAGCTTAAGGTTAGCGGGGATGAAGCTACTGGTGTTGACATTGTTAAGAAAGCCATGGATGAGCCAATTCGATGGATTGCTGAAAATGCTGGCAGGGACGGCTCAGTTATTGTGGATGCGGTTAAGAAGAGCCCAGCCGGGATTGGTTACGATGCTGAAGCCGATGACTTTGGTGATATGGTAAAGAAGGGTATTATTGACCCAACCAAGGTGGTAAGGTCGGCTCTGGAGAATGCGGCTAGCGTGGCCGCTATGGTTTTGATTACCGAATCGCTGGTTACCGATATCCCGGAAAAGGAGAAGGCGCCAGCAATGCCGGGCGGTGGTGGCATGGAGGGTATGTATTAATCGGCTTTTGCCCGAGCAGGTTGAGAATAGCCGTAGTCTTTTGGCTGCGGCTATTCTGTTATTTATGGGGTAAGGGTAGATTGAAGGGGCGAAGCCCCTTCAAAAACATACTCCCCCTCATGATAGGAATATATATCCATATCATGGAGAGGGGGTTCAAGGGGGTGAGGTAGATAAGCTATCTTATAGCTTCAGCAGTCCCTCCAGGGGTTCATCCTTGGCGACACGCCCGACTACCGCCAGGCGGAGCCGGCTACCTACCAATAGCTCCCGGGCTAACTGTTTAAGCTCATCAGCGGTAATGGCATCAATAATGGAGGCTACTTGGTCAACGCTAAGAATGCGCTCGGTGAGAATCTCCTGTCCTCCTACCCAGCCAGCAACATTGCGGCTGTCCTCCATGCGTAGTAGCAGGCGTCCTTTTGATAGTTCCTTTGCCTTGGACAGTTCAGATTCAGGGACTGTTTCTCTGAGCAGGGAGAGTTGCTCCAGGATAGCCTTGATGACAGTTAACAAGTTTTTTGGTTCCACCCCTGCCGAGACGGTAACTGAGCCAGTGTCAAGGAAGTGTTCAACATAGCTATGAATGCTGTAGGCAAGTCCTAGCTTGTCACGAATTTCAGTAAACAAGCGGCTGCCCATCCCCCCGCCGAGGATGACATTAAGCAGGTCAAGGGTGAAGCGCTTGGGGTGGAAGAGTGATAAGCCGGGTAGTGCCAGGCAAAGGTGGGCTTGCTCGGTATCTTTGGTCTCAACATGCAGCCGCTGAGCTGGTTGTTCCCTATATGCTGAATGTCCAGAACGCTCCCGCTGGTTAGTCCAGTTACCTAAGGCTTGACTGACGGCGGTTACCATCTGTTGATGCTGTATATTACCGGCAATGGTAACTACAGTGTTATTTGTTAGGTATTGACCTTGCCGGTAGTCAAGCATTGTGTCTCTGGTAATGGCAGCTACTGATTCCTTGCTGCCGGCGATATCGCGTCCCAGGGGGTGCTTAGGCCATAGAAGCTCATCAATGAGCATATCAACCCGTTGTGCTGGGGAATCCTTACTCATATTAATCTCTTCAATGATAATCTGGCGTTCCTTTTCTATATCTTGAGGGTCAAACTTGGAGTGGAGTAGCATATCTGCCAGCACATCCAGGGCTAGCTCAAAGTGAGGCTGAGCCACCTTGCACCAGTAGAGGGTTAATTCTTTGTCGGTACCCCCATTGAGTATTCCCCCTACTCCTTCTATGGCTTCCGAGATTGCCCTGGCTGTTGTCCGCTTTGGCGTGCCCTTGAAAAGCAGGTGCTCAATAAAATGCGAGACACCGGCTTCGGCTTCAGCCTCGTATCGAGAGCCGACGCCAATGAAGATGCAGATAGATACCGAGCGGGTATGAGGCATAGTAACAGTGATAACACGCAGCCCATTATCCAATGTTGTCTTTTGATACAATATCCTGCCTCTTTAATCTATCTTAAGCTATATTCTAGCCGTGTTCTTGTTTCGGTATCGGTTGGTATTGGTCTATTCGTTGGATTTTATCCTGCCTGGAACGCCTCACGCCTTAATCCTATTGACGCACTCAGGTCTGAATAGCGAACTCGCCTACCCCTTCTATTGTTTCCGAGATTTCTCTAGATTTTAAATCCTTCTACCTATTTCTCTTCTTTGCCCCAGTTCTGCATCATTTCCTTAATGCGCTGGGCAAGCTTGGGGTTGGTGCGCAGGCGGTCAATAAAGATAGGGCAGCCTTCCAGCAGTGAGCTCTGGGCAGCGGTTGCCATACTGGATAGGAGGTTCTGCAGGCCAAGGTCAGCCTGTCCGGAGATGTCTGTCCCTGGTGCTGATGATTCTAGCTGTCTCCGGATGTCTTCAGCAGTGAACCTCATTGGCATCGCACAGGATTTATACCACGGGCACTCCTTGCACTGGACTATTCCGTAGGCTTCATCTAAAACATCACCCATATCTAACCTCCTCTCAACTTATGGCATAATCTTACTCAGTCTATTTTCTATTTGTGCCTTGTTTTGGAAGGCACCGATTACCTTGTCTTGAATTATACCATCTTTATCTATGAAGAAGGTAGTAGGAATATATTGGAAATTATACTTCTGGGCTACATTCTGTTTGGTATCAAGTAGCACGGTGAAGGAAAGGTTGTAACTTTGCATAAACTCCTCTACTTTGGCGGAGCTCTCACCTATGTTAATCGCCAGCACCACCAGCCCCTTATCTGACCATTCCTCGTATATTTCCTGTATATATGGCATTTCAGAGACGCAAGAGGGACATGTGGTTTTCCAGAAGTTAATTAACACTGGCTTACCCTGTAGGTTACCGAGAGAAACAGTTTGCCCATCAAGATTTTGAAGCTGAAAGTCGGGTGCTAGGTTACCTACTTCTACGCCTTGAGCAGAGCTTGGGGAACAACCAGCCATCACCAGCCCCGAGGTCAGGACTGAGACTAATGTTATTACCAACATTACTTTTAGCATTTTAGTCATAGCTAACATCCTGAACATAATTTTACCTCTAAACTATGCCTAAAACCAGACCAGCCTATTAGTCAGGATAAGTATGCCTACAGCAATGAGCAGTAAGCCACTAATGATATAGATTGCGGTGGAGTAGCGGTGGATATGTTTTAACAGCGGGATAATAGAATCAAAGGCTATTCCCATAATCAAGAAGGGAAGCCCCAGACCCAGGGAATATACAGCTAGTAGGTAGGCACCCTGCCCGGCTGTTTCCGAACTCAAGGCAAGGGTCAGGATACCCCCCAGTATGGGACCAACACAGGGTGTCCAGGCTAGAGAAAATATGCCCCCGGTTAGGAAGGAGCGCAGGTAACCAGTGGTATGGCTTAACGATGGGTTTAGATGCTTTTCATAATTTAGCCACGGCACCTTCAGGGCAGCTAACATGAACAAGCCAAAGACTATCAGCAGGCTGCCGGCTATTTGGCGAATTACTACTAAGTGGGCGCTGATGGCAAACCCAGCTAGTCCAACACCAGCTCCCAGGATAATGAAAACTATGGAAAACCCAATTACAAAGCTAAGGGAATGAAGGAATATGA
>Ga0209979_1002343_pt1 | contig 18315 bp, 19 predicted proteins | sample AnhtaG_FD_183114 | JGI IMG/M metagenome (GOLD analysis project Ga0209979, IMG submission 183114) | Deep subsurface microbial communities from Anholt, Denmark to uncover new lineages of life (NeLLi) - Anholt_01485 metaG (SPAdes) (version 2) | ecosystem: Environmental > Aquatic > Marine > Oceanic...
CCCCAATCCGCCAAGTAATGCTGGGGACACCGCCTGACTCTCCTTTTGGCATCAACCTGCTTGGGCATACTATGTCACTCTGGGATAATATTGCTGTGCTGGCAGTGTTTGGGATAGCCATGACCATTCTGGCTATGTGGTCTTTCGGCAGTCAGGAGTAGTTTGAAATTTACCTGTCAATTTTAGGGGCTTTTGTTGCTTTGTTTCCTTAGCCATTTTCAACCTAAACAAGTCAGCAGAATACTATTCCTTTTTTGGTAAGTGAACTCTTTCTTTATCTGAAGCAATCCCAATGGGAACAAACACCTGTCATCAACCCTTCGCTGAAGCCACTAAATAGGAAGAGGCTTAGTTTCTGCCAGAAATTGGCTCCGGTGTAGCCTGCTTGCGTTGGCGCCACCGATTTGCTAAAATCAAGTGTCAGAAATCTCGAAAGATAGCTTGACTGCACGCCAAAGCTAAATATGGGCCGTTAGCTCAGTTGGCAGAGCACCTGACTTTTAATCAGGGTGTCGCAGGTTCGAGACCTGCACGGCCTACCAAAGCTGGAAGACCGACCCTACCAGGGGTTATTAAAAAGAATCAGGGTGTCAAGACACTAGGTCAACCGACACCCTGATTCTTATTATATACTGGAATTAATATCAAATATTGTATTGTGAGATTTCATCGGAACAGTAGTGTTGGATCCAACTAGATGACTGTTGAATTGTTGTCTCCAATTTTCTCTCTAACATCTACATTGCTGCGCATATTCACAGTAGCGACACATCCAAGAAGGACATACGGGAAGCTCTTCATGTTTAGTAGCTCCATCGGGCTCATAACTGGTAAGTTGTTGGCCTGACTTTTATACTTATCCCCCCTATCCCCTCAAAACGCCGGGGAAATGCTATTTTTGAGCCGGAGAATAACTGTTTTTCGAGTAAATAATGATGATACTTTGTGGTAGAATGTTGGTGTGAGCATGGACTATTTTGATGTAGCAGCGCAAGTCTCGAATATTGTGGCCAACCGCTCAGTCAAAGACGCACTGATGACTAAGCTGCAAATCCGAAGGCCTCCCCAGCGCATTTCAGTCACTGACCTCACCAGCCTGAGACAGGCATACTTCAGGCGGAAGTACCCTGAGATAGTGCCCCCGTTGGAACGGCAGCAACTGATGTGGGCAGGCACAGGCTTCCACGATGTATTTGGGGCTGCGGTATCTAGCGAGGAGTACATCGAGCAATTCGTAGAATTTGAAGGGGTGGTCGGTAGAATTGACATCTACGAGACAGTTCCGGTTGAGATTAAAACTACCTCCAACCTGAGTGAGGATGCTGACCTACGACGTAAGAGGCCTGGGTATATTGAGCAGCTTGGAATATACTGTTGTATGGTAGATGTTGGAGTGGGGAAAATTGTCGTCTACCAAAGGGAAGTACCTTCAGAATTATCTGCGCCACTAGCCGTCTATACTCTAAGCTTCCCAGACCTTAAAGCTATAAAAAAGGAAATGATTCGGAGGCGGGACCTGCTACAAGAAGCTATTGCCACAGACGACTCCAGTAAGCTCCCCAAATGCCCTTGGTACGGCATGCAGTGCGACTACTCCTCGGTGTGCGATTGTGAGACAGCCACCATCCCCACGTCCTATGAAATCATAGATTTGGCCGGCGAGATACACCCTGACACAGAGACTGCCCAGAGACTGCTTGCCAAGCTTGCGGAGCAACGGCCAAGTGAAACACTCCGTCTCAACGACATCGTTTTTCCACGCAAGACGTACTTTGCACGTATTCAGCGTGAAACGGTTGTCGACGAAGAGACTGTTGCCTTAGAGGAAGCTGAGGAGCGACTGGCCTCTATAGACCGACAAGGATTCTTGCGAGTTCTCCGTGATACTCTACAATATGGCTCCATTGGGGAAGTGCAACGTATCCCGGCTAATCTTGCTGAGCTGAAGGATAGAGTTCTACTCCACCAGGGTGTTCCAACCATGGTGCGGACCACTGGCCTCAGGTATGTGGTGGAGCGGGACAGGCTACCTGAGTTCAGCTCGCATTACTTTCTGCGGCTGGGATTTGAGTGTGCTTTAAGCAACAATCCTAAAGGTAGGCTCGTCTTGTATTACCGCAATGTGCAGCAGGATGACGCGAAGCTGCTAGTATACGATGTGAGTTTTAGAAACCTCGACATTTTGAAAGCGGAGGCACTGAGGCGGATTGACCTGCTTCGGAAAGCTACAAGCCCTGAGGAACTTCCGGCTTGCCCTTCTTGGATGGCCCGCTTCTGCAAATACGCGCCATCCTGCGGGTGCGGCTGATAGGATGTTTCCACCAAGAGCTTATAGAGGACAACAAAGGATTATCAACATTAACCTAACTCCTTTTCATTAGATAAGGAGAAAACGGAATATGAAATTTACACCTGGGTTAGTCGCACATTTCGGTGAACTGGCAGACAAGGCTGAAAGAACAATCAGAGATAGTATCGTTAACGGACGAATACCTGATGAACCCTCAATTACAAATAGATTTCTGCAAGAGCTAGAGACAACCATAAACCATAGTGAACAAGTGCAAGGTGTTCAGTTTTGAGCAAGGACGCTAAGTTCGTTTGGGCCTCATGCTGAAGAGGCAGTAGTTGGTGCTGATTTCGTAGCGGTTATAGATGTTCAGCTGCCTGGATTTAGCATGTGTAAAGGCGTCTTATGCCAAGCGAAGAATGTTGGAAGTGGTATAGATGTAGTCTATACAAGACCCAGGACCATTAGAGTGGGTTTCACTAGAGCCAGTGAGTTGAGAAGACTGCAGAAGCAGACAGAAAAAATGCTGAACGTAAGTCCGGACAGTTTCGTTATTGTTTACACAGATGAAGCGTTTGTGTTTGTTCCAGCGTTGTCATTAAACGGTGTCAATTATAGTGATGACGGTAACTACTTATATGGAAAAAATACGTGGCTTTTCTTCCACGAGTTTCTGATGTGCTTTATTGGTGACTGGCGATTAAGTGCTTTTGATGACATCACATTAGCCAAACGAGCAGAGGAAACTAGGAGCAGATATGGCATAATATTCCACCTGCGTAAAGCAGGGTAACAACCCCCCACGTTGTTGGCTTGAACTGTTAGAGGTATCGCCACTATCCCACCTAGAACAGTAGGTATCCCTTTTTCTAAGCCGGACTAGAATATGTTTAGAGGTAAAATTACCTCCAAAATCGAAGCACAAACGCCACTCATATATATCTCAGTTGTATATCAGTTTATTAAACCGCTACCTATTCAACCGTCTGAAGATAGTGGTTGATGGTATAATGAAATAGAATAATGAATTAGCAAGGTTGATAAACCGTGAAGAAATCAGACGAGACATCAAACACGGACTCATATTTTACTACTAAGATTAATTCTTTAAGGCAGAGGATTTCTGAAGCAAAGGATTATCCGTTATATGATGAGGTTGTTAAATGTCTGAGTGGAGGCGCAAATAGAGCTGCCTATATCCTGACCTGGATTTGCATAGCAGAGTCTCTACGCAATAAGTTCGTAGCAATGTCAACGCGGGATGCTGAAATAGGTAAGATTCTAGCGAAAATAGAGAAGGCAGAACAGGACGAAAGGCCAACTGATAGAATTCTGCTTGATAATGCAGCCAAGGTCGGAATAATCACATCCGAAGAACAGATAAAACTTGACCATATTCGGGTTATGCGTAACATATATGCTCACCCCACTGGCAGTGCTCCAAATGTAGAAGAAGTACTGGCTGCACTCACAGTGGGCGTTGACATTGTCCTTGGAAGACCACCGCTCTTGCGTCACGGCTACATTGACAATCTTCTCCAGTCCCTTTTTCAGGATTACCACTTTCTTGATGATGTGCCAAAACAGATTCAGGGATTTGCCAAGGGGGTAGCTAATCGAGTGCATCCAGAGGTCAAGTCATATTTTATGAAGAATCTAATTGCTCATTTGGAGCAGACCTTCGATGACCCAGCACTTGCGATTTTCAGACGAAGAGGACTTGAATTTGGTACAACAATTCTTAGGATTTGGCGTCCCAAATTCTCCGAGGCGAACTGGGACTTGGTGAATATTATACAAAAGTATCCGCACGCGAGTTCTACACTATTATGCGATGACAAAACATGGAAGTTATTGCCCCAGCAAGCAAAGGACATGGTGTTCGGCCATCTTTGTGAGCCGATGGAAGATGGTAAACCCCAGCATCCCACAAGTACAGGGCTACAGCGGTTAAAGATTTTAGATTCAAGAAACATGCTGAATAAGAGACAAGGCGAAAGGTTGCAAAATCAGTTGCAAAGCGTACCCTATAATGTACTAAAAGGAGCAGGTTTCCCTCTAAACCAATATATTCAGAGGATAATAGAAGACCTCAAGAGCCATAACTGGTACATACAGAATCCTGCTTGCGAAGCAGTAAGCGATGCTGGGTTTGACGCTTGCAATGAACTCAATGAAGCCATTCAGGAGGAACTTGGTAGGAATATTTTGCAGGCAGCTGACGGTGATACAATTGGTGCTGAAAACATGCTAAATGAACTTCTCGGCAAAAACGGTGAAAAATGGCCAAGGGCTTTCGTTCAAGGCTTGTTTCTTGAAACACTAGTTAATGAAAAGGGTAGTTTCCGCATCAAGAGGAAGTATTTCTCAGAGGCGCTTACTATTGCGTGTATAAATCCAAAGGCAAACGACATACTCAACAAAGCAGTTCATGATGTGCAGAAGTCAAAGCCTGAATCTTTTCGCACTAATCCCCAAGATTGTGACCATGTTGTCAATGCAATAGACACTATCAGCAATAGCTTTGATAATGAAGAAACATTAGCTGCTCTAGGCAAGCTAAAAACAGAACTTGGCAATATGAAGAGAATTATTGAAGAGGAGATAGGCACACTCTAATGTCATCATTTTGTCAAATTCTAGATAGCTTTGTGGCTCTGCCTAAACACAAAAGGAACTGGTTCGCATCCACCCCCTGCAATTAACGGAAATCACAGGATTTTCAGCATCAACTTCTTTCCAGAAAAACGCAAATAATCAAAGAGAAACTAATAATAATCGTTGAAACCACTACTCAGTCCACGACTGTCGCTGACCTTCCCTATGTCTTCAAGAAGGTCGCCTGTGTCCTGAGTTGCTCCTGACTATGAAGCTATCTTAGAATCTAGATAAGTAGATAAGAAAAGGGGGTGGAAACAATGCTAAGAACCTTAAAAAAAGTTTCGGGCTCATAACCCAAAGGTCATTGGTTCGAATCCAACCCCCGCTACCAAATCGAACTCTAAGCGGGCGAAGTCCAAGGGCGCAAATATGACGGACTTCGTTATTGCCTAAGCCAACTTCAGCCATTCTATCCAAGCTGGAGAATATAGAAGAAGCAGGCACGGCTATAGTGATAGTGGAGCAAAATATTAAAAAGACTTTGAGTATCTCTAAACGAGGCTATGTTTTGATTGATGGTGCCTATGCTATGGAGGGAGATGCCGACTCTCTATTTACCGAGGAATCCTCTAGACAGCGCTATTTAGGGTTAGAAGCTAAAAGGGCTTGATATATCTATCTTTTTGTGCTAGATTAGCATCTAGCGTTAAATCTTGAGGAAGGGAGGTGATTGCACAGGTTTATTTTACTGCTAAATTTTTTCAAAAATTAGAGAAAGGAGGAAACATGATTAAAAAGTTATTATCGGTGCTGGTTGCCCTGTCTTTGCTTATACCAGCGGTAGCTTGTGCTCCTGCAGTTGAGGAGGAGGCGCCACCGCTTAAGATTGGGCATCTCAATAGCTTTACGGGTGACCTCTCTGACTTTGGTGGAGCTCACCGGAATGCTACGCAATTGGCAGCAGACCATGTTAATATAGCCGGTGGCGTGTTGGGTAGTCCCGTCATCATCGTCGCTCGGGATACAGCCACCAACCCGCTCCAGGGGGTGGATGCCGCCAGCGCTCTGGTTAACGTGGAGAATGTTGCGGCTATCGTTGGTGCCTTATCCAGTGGCGTAACCATAGCCTCAGCCGAATCGGTGACAATACCTAATCGTATTCTACAGATCTCCGCAGCGTCCACATCTCCAGGAATAACAGTGCTGGATGATGACGATTTCCTCTTCCGCACCACTGTTTCCGATGCGGTTCAAGGAGTGATACTGGCGCGTCTAGCGCTTGAGCTGGGATATAACTCAGCCTCCGCGCTATACATAAACAATGCCTACGGTCAGGGACTGGCGGAACAATTCAAGGAGACCTTCGAAGCGGAGGGAGGCACAGTCCTAGAGCTGGTACCCCATGAGGGTGTGCAGCCCACCTATGCATCGGAGCTTAGTCTGGCAATAGAGGGTAATCCTGATGTTCTGGTGTGCATAAGCTACCCGGAGAGTGCTCAGATCTATCTGCGGGAGGCCCTAGAAGGTGCCTATATTGACACCTTCCTCTTATGTGATGGTACCAAATCCCCAGATATGAATGAAGCAGTTGGGGTTGAGCTCCTGGAGGGAACCTACGGAACGGCTGCAGGCTCAGCCGTTACTGAAATACGCCTGGCCTTTGAAAGTGCTTACGAAGCTTCCTTCGCCGTCCTACCCCCACTTCCGTATATTGACACGACCTACGACGCGGTAGTGCTTATTGCTCTAGCCGCTGAGAAGGCAGCTACCACCACTGATAGCGCTGCAATCCGAGACGCGCTACGTGATGTGGCCAACCCGCCAGGCGAGGTGGTAGGTCCTGGAGTTGATAGTATCAAGCGAGCGCTGGAGCTAATCCGGCAGGGTCAGGATATTAACTACGAAGGTGCTGGTGGTTCTCAAGACTTCGACGAGAATGGTGATGTAATCTCCACCATCGAAATCTGGAAAATTGAGGGCGGTGCCATCGTCTCCACGGGAAGATTCGAGCTGCCCTAGATTAGACTAAGAAACTCTTTACGAACTAGGAGAATCCTAGCAGTACAGGGACTACTTCTCCAGCTTAGGTTTCTGGAGAGGTAGTCTCTGCGGGAGGCTGTACGGGTCGTGATATTCTTCGTTCCTCCCCCAAAATACCTCCGGGACGCAGTAGAATAACAGCAACAATAAGTAAACCGATCATAACATACCGAAAATTGGGGTCGGAAAGGAAGCCAGGTAAGAACTGGGTTCCGCTCCAAATACCCCACACGACGAAGGCTCCGAGGATTGCCCCCTTGTTGTTACCACTACCTCCCACCATCAGCATCGCCCAGATGATGAAAGTGGCCAGCAAGGGATCGAAGGTATGGGGGTCTACGAAGCGGACATTATGGGCGTAGAGGGCACCACCTATCCCCATGATAATCGCTCCCAGTATGAAGGATTGGAGCTTGAAACTAAACACGCTTTTCCCGCTGGCAGCGGTAGTCACCTCGTCCTCCCGGATGGCTTTAAGTACCCTCCCCCATGGAGATTTAAGGATTTGTTCCACGGCGATATATATGATGACTAGTACGACTACCACTACTACTAGATACAAGTAGACGTAGTTCTGGGGTGAGACCAGGTCCCCCAGGAACTTGGGGATACGGTAGAGCCCCTTAGAGCCGTTGGCCAGCCATCTTTCGTTGAGGAAGATAAACCGGACACTCTCAGCGATACCCAGAGTGGTGATGGCCAGATAGTCTTCTCTCAGTCGAAGAGTGATAAAACCAATAATCAGGGCCACGAGGCCGCAAACGGCTCCAGCCGCTAGTAAGGCGATGAAAAACCAGAGGTCTATGCCCAAGTTGAAGACGCCTAGAAGTGCTGGCAGATTGCCACCAAAAATGTAGTCTTCAAATAGCAGAGGATCGGGGGTAGCTGTAGTTAGCAGTGCCGATGTGTAGGCCCCAACAGCGAAGAAGCCAGCAATGCCGATATTAAACAGACCAGTGTATCCCCAGTGCACATTGAGCCCTAGGGTAAAAATGGCATAGATTACTGCCATGATAGCAAACCCGGTAATATAGCTTAGGATACCGGTGATGTCTATCATTCTCTCACCCCAAAAATTCCTCTGGGACGCAGAAGGAGCGTCACGATCATGATCGAGAAGGCAACCACTGTTTTATAGGCTGGATTAAGCCATTGGGTAGAAACCTCACCAGCGACCCCAATAATAAGAGCTCCCACCAGAGCTCCGTAAGGGTTTCCAATACCACCTAAGATTACTGCGGCGAAGAGAGGGATCAGAATCCGCCATCCCATAATGGGTAAGAGCTGTGCCTGAAAGAGCGCCAGTAAGACCCCGGCTGTGGCAGCGAGTGCGGCGCTTATCGCCCAGGTAAACCATAGGACATGCTCAGTGTTAATGCCGCTTACCCTGGCCAGCTCTAGATTGTCTGAGGTGGCTCTCATTGCCTTACCCATCTTGGTGCGGGTGAGAAACAAGTAGAGAGCTAGGACTAAGATTAGCGCTAATGCTCCGATAAAGAGGTTATCTGGTGGAATGCGGACGCCCATGGGAAGTTGATAAAAGGGCATGGATAGCCGGGGATACTGCCACGTACTTCCACCCCAGATGACCTGGACCAGGCCCCTCAAAGCGATGGCCACACCAAGGGATGTCATGGCCAGCACTACATTGCTGACCCCCCGACGCCGCAGGCGCCGGTATATGCCTACGTCCAAGCCAATAGCTACAGCTGCTAAGACAAGCATAGAGAGAGGGAGTGCTAGGAACAAGGGATAGCCAAAGGTAAAGGGTCCTAACCCTGTACTCTCCAACCCAATTCTAGGGAAGAGCATACCCAGCAGAAAAAGCGCGACGTAGGCCCCTAGAGTCATGAAATCGCCATGGGCAATGTGGGCGAACTTGTGAATACCGTAGACTAGAGAGAGGCCGATGGCACCGAGGGCCATAATAGCTCCCAAGAAAAGACCATTGACTACTAGCTCCAACTTGATGACAGGGAGGAAGGAAAGGATAAGTAGTATCAGAAAGCCAGCCAGTACAGAATAGCCGGCGGTCCATCTTGGTGGCAGTCGTCGGACCATCTGGTTCAGAATTGCCATGTTCCTACCCCCCGAGGTAGAGCCGTGCCACTTCAGGATTCTTAAGTAAGTTCTCTCCTTTGTCCTCGAGCTGGTTTTGTCCCGAAGCAAGAATGTACCCCCAGCCAGACAGCTTCAATGCCTCCCGAGCGTTCTGCTCCACTAAGAGAATGGCTACACCGGTACTATTGATGCCGAGAATCTTTTCCAAGACGGAGGTCACTAAATTGGGGGCAAGCCCGGCTGAAGGCTCGTCCAAGAGCAGCATGATCGGATCTAACATAAGGGCTCGGGCTACGGCCAGCATCTGCCGCTGACCGCCCGACAGGGTCCCCGCTCTATCATTGCGCCTTTCGATCAAATCAGGGAATAGGTCATATACCTCGTTCAGCCGGTGACGGAAGTCATCGGTTCGTATAAAGGCTCCCATCTCTAGGTTCTCGTGGATAGAGAGGGAAGGGAAGACGTTACTGGACTGAGGAACGTAGCAGAGACCCTTGCGCACAATTGTCTCGGGGGCCATGCTGGTAATCTCCTGGCCGTTGAACAAGACTTGGCCCTTCTTAGGTCGCACCAAGCCAAAGATGGTTTTTAGCAAGGTGGACTTCCCTGAGCCGTTGGGTCCAATAATGGTGACGATTTGCCCCTCCTCAATGGTGATAGAGACACCGTGAAGGATTTCCGTCTCTCCGTAGCCAGAAATAACCTCTTTTACCTGGAGTAGGCTCATCAGTTTTAGCCTCCTAGATAGGCCTCCAACACTCGCTGGTCCTGCTGTACCTCCTGAGGGCTACCTTCCATGATGTTCTCGCCATTGCACATAACGACGATGGGATCACACAGCTGCATCACCAAGTCCATATCATGTTCGATAACGAGAAAGGTTAGACCCTTTTCAACGCAGGACCTGCGGATATCCTCAACCAATTGGTTCATCAGAGTAGGGTTCACCCCAGCTCCGGGTTCGTCCAGCAATATCAACCGCGGCTCCGCCATCAATGTCCGGGCTAGCTCCAAGAGCTTCTTCTGCCCCGAAGAGAGGTTGCCAGCATACTCATCCTTAAGGTCCAGTAGATTCACAAACCCCAAAACCTCCACGGCTTGTGCTTCGACCTCCTGCTCTTGGCGCTTAACTCGCCAAGGGAGCAGCCATGAGCTCCATATGCGTTCCCCGACCTGATGGCTAGGCACCAGCATTAGGTTCTCTAAGACAGTCATACGCTTTAGTTCACGGGGGATCTGAAAGGTTCGCACGATACCGTGCCGAAAGATATCGTGGGGAGCGAGTCTATCTATCCGCTTCCCCTGGAACAGAATCCGACCGCTAGTGCACTGGAGGAAACCAGTGATTAAATTGAAGAGGGTGGTTTTCCCTGCACCATTAGGGCCGATCAGTCCAGTTATGGTTCTCGGCTTTACCTGAAATGAGCAGTGGTTGACGGCTCGAATGCCACCAAAATCTTTCACTACATCTCTTATCTCAATGATTGGAGCAGATTCTTTCATAATGTCACTATGTGAAATTAGTGGAAGTATCTGTAAATTTTCCTAAATATTATGGCATAAAGCTATCTCAATTGTAAAGATGGTTGGTTCTTGCTAATCTTACAATTCCCTATTTGAAAGAGCATAAGGTTCCTGCGATAACGATGTCAGCTACCGGGGTTCCGCTTTCTGAGGAAGAGGCAACAGAGTGGTTCTTCCGCACCTGCCTGCGTGATGATGCTCAAGCTCTGGTGTTAGCCGATGTCGTTATGGATAAAGGCTATACCAGATTGGCTACTATAGTATTGGATAACACCTATGGTATAGGTTTAGAAACAGCTATTGTTGACGGACTTGAAGCGGCAGGATACGAGTTCGAACATGTGGCATCGATACATTACGATATCACTAAGGCGGAATATCGCACTGAGCTAGGGGTAATTAGGGATAGCAACCCAGATGTAGTTCTAGCTGTTACCTACGGTGATGATGGCATCATAGTCTTTAAACAGGCCTTAGAGATGGGCTTGGAGGAAATTACCTGGCTTGGCTGCGATGGCAATTACGGCTCAGCTCTGTTTGCGGAACCCAGTAGCGCTGAATTTATGGAGAAGGCCATTGTTGCTGGGACTAGAACTGTTGGCTTAGGAACACCTTATGAACAGTTTGTTTCTAACTATACCGAAAAGTTTGGGGCAGCTCCTGAAACCTACTGCGATACTACTTATGATGCGGTATGGGCAATGGCCAAGGCAATAGAGGCAGCCGGTGTCTATGACGGCACAGCCATAAAGGCTGCCTTGATTGAACTGGAATTTGATGGTGTCACTGGCCCCATCGCTTTCAATGAACTAGGCGATCGTACATCGGGTGCCTTTGAGATTTGGGAAGTGGTAGAAGATCCTACAACTGAAACTGGCTATAACAATGCTCCAATAGAGGTAGTTACCTGGAGTTTGTAAGCGATAGCAGCCATTATTTTTTGATTGCCATTGCCGAGCAGAATGCTACCATAACCTGACTATGGTAGCATTCTGCTTATTATAAGGGGGCAGGTATGGAGAAACTCGGTGCCTTAGATTATTTAAAAATTACAGTTCTGGCAGAGGATTCTGTCATTTATGAAAGTCTATATCTGGGGCAGCACGGGGTTTCCTTCTTGCTTGAAGGTATAAGCGGGGGAAATACGAAGACAATCCTGGTTGATGTTGGTCAAAATTCCGATGCTCTTCTCAGCAATATGCGAACCCTGGGTATTTCCCCATCAATTATTAATGCAATTGTGCTAACACATTGTCACTATGACCATACCCAGGGAGTAGCGCGTATGCTCAGGGAAATTAGCCAAAAGGATGTTCAAGTGATTGCCCACCCAAGCATTTTCCGTCTGCATTTTGTCACTCAACCCTATCCTAGACATGTGGGTATTATGCCAGGTGATTCAAAGGCGGAGATAGAAAAAGCTGGTGGTAGTTTGTCACTAAGCAAAGACCCTTTGGTGATTATGCCCGGGATTATGACCACTGGTGAGGTAAAAAGACGGACTGAGTTTGAGGAAGCGCCGATAGGGCTGAAGACTATAGAAAATGGAATGGTTGTTGATGATTTAATGCTTGATGATATTTCTGTTATAGCAAATGTCAAGGATAAAGGTCTAGTAATTGTAACCGGTTGCAGCCATGCCGGCATCGTCAACATTGCCAATCAGGCCATAGAAGTGGCTGGCTGCAACAAAATAGAGGGTATTATTGGTGGACTGCACCTTGTGGAGGCAACCGATACTGTAATAAGGAGAACGGTTGAGGAACTGTCTAAGCTGGATGTGGCCTGGATAAGCGGCGGTCACTGTACCGGGTTCAAAGCACAAGTTGAGCTTTATCTTGCCTTCGGAGAAAGGTTTTTACCTTTACATACCGGGATGCAATTTGAATTTGTGTCAACAGGCAGAAGATTAGTTTTATAATAACCGATAACACCCCCTAAAAAGTAATCACCTCGTCCACTTTGACCTTAATAACGTGCTTAACCTGCATCCCCCTGGGGGCATACTCAGCCGAGATAGTCTCAAATAGGTTGCCGCTGTCCAGAATCTCCACTGCCTTCCCCCAGATTCGGCAGCCCTTATGTGTAGCGGCGTCAAAGACTATCGCTGATAGTTGTGGGTTCTCTCTCAGGTTAGCCGTAGTCTGTGGTGAAGCAATGTCAGCGAAGATGACATGCTCATCATCCAGAACCCTAAATGACCCTTTAGGCGACACATTTGGCTTGCCATCCTTACTAGCAGTGGCTATCACCCCTGGACCACACTCACCTATCAACTTCTTGGCTTCCTCACTTAGCTTAGCCATATCAAAACCTCCTCATTATTATTAACTGGATTATAATAGAAGCCAATCAGAAAGACAAGGTAAGGTATAAGGATTGGTGGTATAATAGCTATAATTATGTAATAAGAGGAAAGTTATGCCGACATATAAGGAAGACTTCAAAGTATTTATTAGCCATGCAACCACTGAGGATGGTAAGTTGGCGGTCTGGATAGAGGAAGCCTTGGATCGATTACATATAAGGGCGTTTGTCTATGAACGATATCCAAGGGGTGGGCAGAACAGGTTCGAGGTAATTAAGAGGATGATTAACGCATGCCCTTATTTCTTAGCTCTGCTAACAAAAGACGGCATCGCTTCTCAATGGGTTAACCAAGAGATAGGCTATGCAGTGGGAGTAGGGAAAGCACCTATTCCTGTTGTAGAGGTAGACGAGGTCACTGGTAGGCGCGTAGAATCAAAGGGTTTTGTGGAATTGCATGACCCTATAGACTACCACAGAAATGACCCCATTTGGCTAATGCATTTAATAATATACACATTTTATGGTTATCTAAGCGAGAAAAAAGAATGGCAGGATCTAATTTTCTTGTCCTGTCAATGTGGCAATGAGTTTGAGGGGGAACTGGAATATGAGAAGTGGTTGGCTCAGTGGGCAAGAACCTCAAAACCTTTTCAGGTTCAGTGGACTTGCACGAGGTGTGAACGAAAAGTAACAATATCTTTCCCTGATTGCCACTTGATACCGCAAGATCAAACCTAAGGAAGCCACTATGAAGCGAGAGTTGATGGATATTCTAGCCTGTCCGGTGTGTAAGGGGGAGCTGGAATTAAGTGTGGAGGAGGAGAATGAGCAGGAGGTGATTACCGGCTCCCTATATTGCCGAAAGTGCAATGAGCACTACCCTATTGTGGATACCATCCCCAATTTGTTGCCTCCAGAGCAGCGTAATTAGTCAGGGGTATAGGCTACCCCACTCTGAGGAGACTCCCATACCTCCACGCCGGAGATTGAAACCGGAGCTCCAGCCAGCTTAGGCTGGAGTTCTTTATAGATGGTGGAGGCAATATTCTCTGAAGAGGGGTTTATTTTATCAAATGGTGGCACATCATTGAGGCATGTGTGGTCAAACCTTGCCAGAATATCGGCTAAGTGCTGCTTTAGCACCCTGAAATCATAGGCTATGCCGGTGTCATCAACCTGCGGAGATTTTACCTTGATTACTACCCGGAAACGATGCCCGTGTAATGCCTCGCACTTGCCGTGATAGCCCCGCAGAAAGTGGGCAGCATCAAAATCTTGTTCTACAGATATTTGATACATTTCTCTCCTTAACTATTTTCCCATTTAAGTACGCCCTGAACCTCGGTTACCTCATGCAACAACTGTTTAATAGTCTTGCCGCTTACTGGATGCACCAGGTCAGGGGCAATCTCAGCTAGAGGAACCAGCACGAAGGCTCTCTCCGCCACCCGGGGGTGAGGGATAATCAGCTCAGGGGTTTCAATAGTCTGATCACCGTAAAAAAGAATGTCTATATCAATAGGGCGAGGAGCATTGGATTTACCCGATGTCCTACCTAACTTCAATTCAATACCCTTAGCCAGAGTGAGTAGCCCCATTGGGGCAAGCCTGGTAGAAACCTGACACACCAGGTTGAGAAAGCGAGGCTGCTGAACATTACCTATTGGCTCAGTATCATATACCGATGAAATCTTTTCTACTCGCAACCTTTGTGACAGAAAATCTAACGCCCTATTCAGATTATCCTGGCGGTTTCCCATATTTGAGCCAAGACCAAGATATACTGTTATTGGTTCAAAACTTAACTGTCCCAAGCCTCATCCATATTATAACACTCTTTCACCACTTATCAAGTATCTGTACTCGTCCGCTACTTTGGTGACACATTTCTCTTCTTTCAAGGTCGTAGAAGGTGGCGAATGTTTCCCTCTGTTTTCGTTATCGGCGAGGCACACACCCTCTCGTCATTGCGAGGCATAAAGTGCCGAAGCAATCTCGGAGGAGGGGAACAACCATGAGATTGCTTCGCTTCGCTCGCAATGACATGGAAGCGAAGATAAGGTGTCCCGCATTCTGAGTAACATAGTGTTCCCAGCCTATCTGACCGAGAGCAGCATCACTTAGCGGGACATGGTATATTATTAGGTTAATAAAGAACCTCTGCGTTATTAAGATAGACTTGCTTGTATGATAGGCAGTGTGATAAGATTATTCACATCTACATTCAGACTTTACACAAGAGGTAAATGGCTCAGATGACAATAGAAAATAAGTTGGATAGGCTGGCCAAACTGGAAAAAGAGGCGAAGGCTGGTGGCGGTGAAAAGCGCATTCAACAGCAACACGCAAAAGGTAAGCTAACCGCTCGTGAGAGAATTGACCTTCTTCTTGACGCGGGTAGCTTTGAAGAGCTAAACCTCTTCATCACTCACCGAGCTACTGATTTCGGTCTTGCTGAGCAGCAATACCTGGGTGATGCTGTAGTCACTGGCTCAGGCAGGATAGATGACAGGCTTGTTTTTGTTTACTCTGAGGACTTTACTGTCATTGGTGGCTCAATATCTGAAGTAAGCTCGCAGAAAATTTGCAGGGTGATGGAGCTAGCTGTTAAAAAGGGAGCACCTGTAATTGGCTTAAATGATTCCGGTGGAGCACGCATTCAAGAGGGGGTTATGAGCCTCGGTGGCGTAGGCGATATACTCCTGCAAAATACCCTGTGTTCAGGGGTCATCCCACAACTATCAGTAATAGCGGGTCCATGCGCCGGCGGGGCAGTCTATGGACCAGCTATAACCGATTTCGTCTTCATGGTGAAGGGTATAAGCCAGATGTATATTACCGGTCCCGATGTGGTTAGGGCAGTTACTGGTGAGCAGGTTAGCTATGAGGAGCTAGGTGGAGCCATGACTCATGCTCAAAGGAGTGGCGTTGCCCACTTTGTGGCTGAGGATGAACTGCAATGTTTTCAGATGGTGCGCCGACTCTTGAGCTTCCTCCCTCAGAATAGTATGGAGAAGCCGCCTACAGTAGAGACTACTGGCGATCCAGCCAGGGCAGAAGAAAGCTTGCTCAACCTCATCCCCAGTGACCCTAACGTGGCTTATAATATGAAGGAATTAATCCTTATCGTGGTAGATAATGGCGACTTTATGGAGGTGCACCAACACTTTGCCCCTAACCTTATTGTCGGTTTTGCCCGACTAAATGGTAAACCAGTAGGGATTGTGGCTCAACAGCCAGCTTACTTGGCTGGGGTTATTGATATTGACGCTGCAGTTAAAGGGGCTAGATTCGTCCGCTTCTGTGATGCCTTTAACATTCCCCTGGTCAGCTTCGTCGATGTCCCCGGATTCATGCCTGGCATCCATCAGGAGCACAGCGGTATTATCAGAAACGGTGCCAAACTCATCTATGCCTATGCCGAAGCCACCGTGCCCAAGGTTACTGTTATCACTCGCAAGGCTTATGGGGGAGCCTATATAGTGATGAGCTCAAAGCACCTCCGTGGTGACATTAACTACTCCTGGCCCACGGCAGAGATTGCTGTCATGGGACCAGAAGGAGCGGTAAATATCATCTTCAGGAAAGATATAGCCGAATCAGCTACCCCGGATGAAACCCGGCAGAAACTGGTCAGCGAGTATAGGGAGAAGTTCGCTAACCCTTATACTGCTGCGTCCAGGGGTTATATTGATGATGTCATTGACCCTAGGCTAACACGCCCTAAGCTGATTAGGGCGCTGGAGATACTTGGGAACCCCACTGATAGCTCTCCCCAGCGTAGAAAACACGGGAATATTCCGTTATAGGGCGGCGAAGGGGGAGAATATGGAGGATAAAAGGAAGTTAATAGCCGCCATTATGGGTGCTGTCAATGCCTATATTCAGATGGAACAGCAACCCCCTTCAGTAGCTTCTACAGTAACTCCTAGGGTTGAGCCTCAACCGAAAGTTAGTCGGTGGAAGATTTTCCGACGACGGGGCTCAATGAAAGCATGAAAGGCTTAAACATTAATTCAACTACAAATAATGCCAACCGGAAAGGAATAGACTAAATGGAGATGGCAAGGAACCCGGTGAAAATCACAGATGTTACCTTCCGTGACGGGCATCAATCGTCGCTGGCTACACGAATGCGAACCGAGGATATGGAAGGTATTGCCGAGGAAATGAATAAGGCCGGGTTTTACTCTATGGAGGTGTGGGGTGGGGCTACCTTTGATGTCCCTACCAGATTCCTGAACGAGGACCCGTGGGAAAGACCACGCATCTTGAAAAAGCTTATGCCTGATACCCCTCTTCAGATGCTGCTTAGGGGACAGAACCTGGTAGGTTATCGCAACTATGCTGATGATGTGGTTACCGCTTTTGTGTATCACGCCGCCGAAGTGGGCATTGATATCTTCAGAGTATTTGATGCCGTGAACGATGAGCGTAACTTTGAGACCGCCCTCAAGGCAATTAAGGAGTGTGGTAAGCATGCCCAGCTTTCACTATGCTACTCCCTCACTGAGCCAAAACTAGGTGGACCGGTATACAATATTGATTATTATGTCAACAAAGCGCTCATCCTTCAAGATATGGGAGCTGATAGCCTGTGCATTAAGGACATGGCTGGGCTTATTGCTCCTGACGATGCCTATGAACTGATTAAAGCACTTAAGCAGGTATTAAAAATACCGGTAAATCTGCATACCCACTACACTAGCGGTATGGCATCTATGAGTTGTCTTAAGGCTATTGAGGCTGGGGTAGATATTATTGATACCGCCTTGGCTCCCTTTGCCCTGCGCTCCTCACACCCGGCTATTGAGCCTATTGTAGTCGCTCTTCAGGGAACTCCCAGAGACACCGGGCTTGATTTAGCTCACCTGTTTAAGCTAGGTCAATATATTGAATCTATAGCCCCAAAGTATCGGGACTTCCTGAATACTACCAAAATGGCGGTCATTGATACCGGGGTATTGATGCACCAAATTCCTGGCGGCATGATTACCAACTTAGTGACCCAGCTACGAGAAGCTGGTGCTCTAGATAGAATTGATGAGGTATATCATGAACTACCGCGAGTTAGAAAAGAGCTAGGCTATCCGCCTCTGGTTACCCCCACCAGTCAGATTGTAGGCATTCAAGCTGTTCAGAATGTTCTCGTGGGTAGATATAAAATGATATCAGGTCAGGTAAAAGACTATGTTTACGGACTATACGGTAAACCCCCAGCCCCTATTGACCCTGAGATTCAGCGCATAGTGCTTAATGGCTATGAACGGGGGGAGACACCCATTACCTGTCGCGCCGCTGATATACTTGAGCCTGAGTTAGACAAAGCTTATGAAGCTACAAAGGGTATTGCTCAAGATATTGGTGATGTGCTCACCTATGCTCTCTACCCCACCACCGGGATGCGCTTCCTAAGGTGGAAGTACGGTTTAGAGACCCCACCCCCTGAAGTAAAGCCAAAGACCATGGAGGATGTAAAGCGTGAGGAT
>Ga0209979_1002344_pt1 | contig 18299 bp, 17 predicted proteins | sample AnhtaG_FD_183114 | JGI IMG/M metagenome (GOLD analysis project Ga0209979, IMG submission 183114) | Deep subsurface microbial communities from Anholt, Denmark to uncover new lineages of life (NeLLi) - Anholt_01485 metaG (SPAdes) (version 2) | ecosystem: Environmental > Aquatic > Marine > Oceanic...
TTGGCTTTGAATTGGCTTTGTTTTTTTGGACTGCGAAATCATCTTTTTTTCTGTAATCCTTTGTTATAAGTGAGTTTACGTTCATTTTGGCCTTTCGGAAATTGGCTTTGAATTGGCTTTGTTTTTTCATAGCCCTTATCCGCATTTTTCTTCATAATCCTTTGTAACTACACACTTTGCATCAATTTTACCCTCTGGCAAATTGGGTTTGTTTTGGGTTTGTTTTCACCAAGTGTCCAATTGGATTTATTTTCATAATGCTTTGTTATAAAAGAAGTTACGTTCACTTGACTTTTTTGGAAATTGGCTTTGTTTTGCATAAAAAGGTGCGATTTGTAGAGCGTTCTCGACAGATGTAGAGGGCCGAGGACCCGGCACGAAGAATATTTCTTTAATCGCGGATTGCGCTGATTAAACGGATTTTTTAGCCATAAAGGCACTAAGGCACAAAGGAATCTCAAAACTCTGTGTCTGTGGTGCCTTCTGTCCTGTCTTCTGAATTCTGTCTCGTGCATTCTGTCTTCTGTCCTTATTAATACTGTAATTTTAGCGTATTAGTTAGATATATATTATACAACATTATATGTTATGTGTCAAGTGAAATTTTGGATTAGACACTGATTAACGCTGATAAACACGGATTAGAGAAATAATAGTGAAAAAAATCTGTGTCAATCTGTGTAAAATTGAACAAGTTCGAGTTCTTGAGGAGGACACCCCATGTTTTTCCGTATTTTTGAGGTCAAAACGGCAGCAAAAGAATTTTCTTGATTTTTTTATTTTTTGTTTGCAATGCAGACATGTCTGTGGTATATTGCATAGCGAAGCAATAAATTTAGAACCAGAAAGGAGCAATATTATGGAAACCGAACAAAATCAAGTTCCGCAGAATACCGAAAAACTCAAAGAAATTCCCAAATGGGCCCGACGCTACGCTGAAAGCAGAACAGTGCCTTTGATTATTTTTTCTGTGGTTTTTATTGCGTGCTTTGGGATGGTGTCTTTGAGCGTTTATTGTTTTTTGAAGGGCAAATTCATATTGGCCGTAATTATGATGGTACTATACGTGGCTACGTTCATATACTTTCTGATTACAAGTGACAGGCACGAAACCCGTTATTTCACAAAGACTGGAATTCCCCAAAGTGAGAGCGTACAACAAATCAGAAAGTTTTTACCGCTTCCACTGATAGCATGTGTTGTTATCAGCGTGATAATGGAACAACGAGGTGTTTTCCCCCACCATCTCAGTGTTCCAATCTCAGCAGTATATATCTGTTCATTATTAATATTTGCAAATTGGCGCTGGGCACGCGGTAGTTTTATAGGATATCTGTGGGCAGCGTTATATGGTGGCTGGGCGATCGCAATCTTATTCAAAGTTCCCGTGCTGACTTTTTCAGAAGGCGGGATACGTCAGCTGAAACCGGGAGATGAAATGTATTTGGCAGTTCCAGTGACAGGCTTAATAACCGGTCTGATTGCATATATCTATAGCCGCTACGCATTGAAAAAGCTAAAAACAGCAGCACATTTACAGGAGAATACTAATGAACAGTAAACAAAATAATAAATCACAGGACCAGAATGCGGAAAAACTCAAAGAGATTCCGAAATGGACACGCAAGTATGCACAAAACCGAACCATCCCTTTTCTGATTGCCCTCACAATCTATTTATGTCTGTTTGCAGGCATTGCAATCCCTTCATATTTTGGAGGTATCGCTTATCGAGCAGGAAATATGGTTCTGTTCTGGATTTGTATCTTTGTGTTGGCTATCGCAATGATATCTTTGTTTTTTTTCTGTGTCCCGAAATTGGGCGGCAAATTTATCAAGCGTATAAGCCAGCGAGTTTATGGCCAGCAGGGTGATGTCTCGATATCGCAGCCCAAAGCAACAAAGAAAAAACAATGGATAGGCTATGTTGTTGGAATGATCTTTGGTAGTTGTGTTATAGGGTCTGTGATTTTGGGGAGTAGGGGTTATTTTACGATCAAATATATGCAGCCTATCTCGGCGGTTTATGCTGTTCCGTTTCTTGTCTTTCTATATCTCTGGCAAAGGCCGAAGGTCAGCCCTATAACACTGCTCTGGCCGATACTTTATACGATTCATGCCGTCCTGATTGTTGTTGGTGTGCCGATATTATTCACAGAAAATTTGAGCCGTTGGAATATGATGCTGCCCGTGTTCGGATATGGCTTTTTGACTTACATGATAGGCCATATCTACAGTCGTTATGCGTTAAAAAAGCTAAAAGGCCTCACACATCTTGAAGGAGACACGGCTAATGGAGATTGACAAGATTATCCATGAGCCAGCAAGATTGAGGACCATGATGATTCTTGCCGGACTTGAACAAGCTGATTTTAAGTTCCTGCTGACGACGCTTAGTTTGACAAGGGGGAACTTGTCCAGGCATATGGAGAAACTTGAATCTGCAGGCTATCTAAAAGTCAAAAAGTCCTTCAAAGGGAAAGTCCCGAATACCAGCTACCAACTTACGCAAGAAGGTTCCAAAGCGTTGGCTCAATATTGGGAAAATCTCGACGCTGTCAGGCGATCCGGTGAGCCACTGATTAACACTGATTCTTGAGTGGATTCGAGATTATGGTTCGACAGGCAGTGAATACGGGTTAAAACCTGCCCTGGGCAACCACACGGGGTTGCCCCTACCAATCTTCCAACGTATCAAGGCCCATAATGACATCGTGCATAAATACCCGTCTTCCGCCTGGTGTATCGTGGGCCGCATACGTTTTTCCTCGCTGCGGATCGTAGTAGGCATACCAAGTATAGCGGGACAACCATTCGTAATCTTCGTCATCGACTCTCGTGCTTCGCAGCGAAGTGCTGCTTCGCAGAGTAGCATTTGCGTTCTGGCCGTTTCTCCACAGGACCCCTTGCGGGGCTAACGGTATCTCTTTCATAATTATCTCCTACCTCCGCTCAGCTGATCTTTTCATTATCCGGCAAAGTCCTCGGCAGAAATAGGTAAACGTCCCCAATAAAATCCCTGCATCTTCATCCACTGTTCACAACGATGGATGTTTACGGACATGGCAGGCCAACGCGAATTGCTCATCTTGGTGAGTCCGTGAAGATTGATCAGTACCTCGAAACACTGCCGATTGCAGAAAATATTAACCGCTACGTCTTTGAAGTCCCGTGGTTTAAGCACTATCATCCTGAAGCAATTGAGGAACACGCCAAGGCCTATGAGAAAGTGATAAAGAACTACCGGGCACTATTAGCTGATGACAGTCCTAACTCTCGCTCTAATCGAACCTTAGATTAATCGGGGAGACAGGATTCGAACCTGCGACCTCTGCGTCCCGAACGCAGCGCTCTGGCCAAACTGAGCTACTCCCCGAAAAACTACAAGCTAATATAGCACAAAGAATCACCAATTGCAAGCAACAACAAATTAACACGATCAACATTAATAGCGGTGTTCACTGACGAGCAAACCGAGCAGGCAGCACTTCAGCTTAGTATCCCCGCTAATTGTTTCTTTTCCTGAGAACCCCTGGCGCTCTTAAGGTATATTTCTCGCTGTACAGCAGAAGACCTATCCGGATAAGATTCGTTATAAACCAATGTCCAGGGTCCGTTCTGTCGAGTGTATTTTCCGCCTCGGCCGGTATTATGTTCTTCGACCCTACAAGTCAGGTTGTCCGTATGCCCGATGTAGAGTTTGCCTGTCTTTAGGCTTTGAAGTATATAAACGTAATACACCGATATACTCTCTCCAAACACTCCGCCGCTTTTCCTAATCAGCCAGACTGGATTTTCCGCAGTCCTAAGGACTCCTTACGGAGGACACCTTACGGGCGGAACCAGCGACCTTCCCTAAGGGACGCTCTGGCCAAACTGAGCTACTCCCCGGTAAATCAGAAACTTAAATATAGCACATCAGCTCAGGAATTGCAAGCTACAATAAATTGACAGGGTCTATATCTATCGCAACCTTGACCGTCGGGCGAACAGGCCGCCCCGCTCGCAGCCTGCTAAATAATTGCTGCACAGTTGCCGCTTCCGGGGCCTGAATAATTATTTGCATCCTGTGAAAACGCTGTATTCGACTAATCACCGCCGGCATAGGCCCCCGAACGACCGCTGTTAGATTATCACGCTCGACAATATAGTCGATTCTTTCACGCATCGTCCTGCAGGCAACGTCAAGCTTATCAAAATTTGTGTCCCTCATAACGATAGCCGCCAGTCGCCAGAACGGGGGCAAATTGCAGGCCTTGCGATGCTTTAATTCCTCTTCGACAAAGCCGTCAAAGTCTCCGCTGATGGCAAACTGTATAGCCGGCTGGTTCGGTAGAAACGTTTGAACGAAAACCGTACCCTTTTTCACGGAGCGTCCCGCCCGACCAGCCACGTGAGAAATCAATTGAAAGGTGCGCTCGTTTGCCCGGAAATCCGGCAGATAAAGGCAAGTATCAGCGCTAATAACTCCGACCAACGTTACGTTTGGAAAATGCAGACCTTTAGCCAGCATCTGCGTTCCGGCTAATATATCGATTCGACCCTCGCTAAAGTCTTTCAGAAGCCGGTAATAATCTCTGCCTGCCATAGAATCGCTGTCAATCCTCGATGCACGAGCCTGTGGAAACTTTTTAGCCAGCTCCTCTTCGAGCCGTTGCGAGCCAAGCCCAATCATAGCCATACCTTTGCCGCACAACGGACATTTTTCAGGAACAAGCGTCTGTGCCAAGCAATAATGACATATCGCATAACCATAATTTATATGCTTTCCTGTAACCGTTCGCATCCGGTCGCAGCCTGCGGTCTTTGATTTGTGAAAGGTCAGCGTTACATCGCAGTTGCGACAGTGCAGGGTATGTTTGCACGATGGGCAGAATACAAAATTACTGTAGCCTCGCCTGTTCAAAAGCAAAATCGCCTGCTCGTTTTTTGCAATGGTCTCATTCAGATGCTCAGCCAACGGCTCAGAAATCAAATTAACACCCTTCTGCGTAAAAAATCCCTCTCGCAAATCGACCAGTTTCATTTCAGGAAAGGACAAGTCCATCACCCTTTTTGGCAGATGCACTACGCTAAAATGTTTTTTTCTGCGGCAGTTAAACAATGTCTCTAACGACGGCGTAGCGCTGCCTAAAATACAATGCGCATCGCACAATTGCGCACGTTTTATCGCCACGTCCCTGCCGTTATACCGCGGCGCGGTATCCTGCTTGTAGCTCGGCTCGTGCTCTTCGTCAACAACGATAAGGCCGGTTTTGGCTAACGGGGCAAAGACCGCCGAGCGAGCGCCGATAACCACGTCGGCATCACCCGACTTTATTTTTTGCCACTGCACGTTTCGCTGAGCGGCGGTCAATCCCGAATGCATTACAGCTATTTTTTCAAACCTTGAGCTGAACCGCTGAACCGTCTGGGCGGTAAGAGCGATTTCAGGAAGCAGCACGATGGCGCTTTTGCCTTTTTGTAAAACCGCCTCGACAGCCCTTATATAAAGCTCAGTTTTGCCGCTATCGGTAACGCCATATAAAAGCGTAACGCCGAATCTCCCGGATTCTATCTCAGCTTCAAAGCGAGCCAACGCCTTTCGCTGGTCTTCATTCAATACGACCTTGTCGGTTCTTAGTGACATCCCTTCCGGAATAGCCGGTAAAGATTTCAAGATTGTTTTCCGGGCTATTTTAATAATCTGTTTTTCAGCTAAATTTTTTATAGGGACGTCCGTGCAGCCGACATCAGCCAGTAAACTCTGCAGCTCTATCGCATCTTTTGAGCTAAAGGCCTTTCGTCCCTGCAGGACGGTGACAATTTGCTTTTGCTTCTTACCCCTTAATTGCCTGACACTTTCTTCAATATCAGTGAAGCCGGCTGAAAGATAAACATATCTTTGTGTCTTAACCCCCGCACCCTTTTTCACCGCCCCCGGCACCATTGCCGCTAAAACCTGGCCAAGCGGACAGACATAGTAACTGCTAATCCACCGGGCCAACTCCATCAGCCCGGCATCCAGCAATGGCTCCTTATCAATTACCCTGGCGATTTTTTTTAGCTTACGTCCCCTGCCGCCAGCGGTAAAAGACTTTTCAAAAGGAACATCGGCTTCTACGCAAAAACCTTTTTCAAGTTTATTTTTCTTCCCGAACGGCGCTTCTACCCTCTGCCCCACTTCAATCGGCCAGAGCTCATCCGGCACAAGGTAATCGAACTCCGTATCAACAGCAGACTCAAACGCCACACGAATAATATGATGACAGAAGCCCCCTTCCTCGGCTTCTTCCGTCGCAAATAAACTATCGGTTTGGTATTTACTCATTTATTAGTCGAGTCGGTCCAATTTAATTCTAATCTTTGAGCTTAAAGTATTCCTCAGCTATTTGGTTTACATAATCGCCGATGGCCAGCGATGCGGTTGCAGCCGGTGATGGGGCATTCAAAACGTGAATGGAATTTTCCCGTCTTTCTATTCTAAAATCATCAATCGGTTCGCCGTCCCGCCCAACCGCCTGAGCCCGAACGCCGGCATTTCCGGGCTTTATGTCATCGGCGCCAAGTGAAGGAATAAGCCGTTGCAATTGCCGAAGGAATAGTTTCCTGGAAAAGGCCCTCGTATATTCGCCCAGGCCATATTTCCAGTGCCTGAAAAACATCTTCCACGTCCCGCAGTAAGACAGCGCATCCCAGGAGTCTCTCAAACTAAAATCAGTTTTGCGATAACCTTCTCTCTTGAATGAGAAAACCGCGTTTGGGCCGCACTCGACTGCCCCATCAATCTTACGGGTAAAATGAACGCCGAGAAAGGGAAAGGCCGGGTCCGGAACCGGATAAATCAAACCCTTAACCTTTTCTTTCGCCTTTTCTGTCAGCTCATAATAATCCCCGCGGAAAGGAACTATTCTCATACCGGCCACAACGCCGTCCAGTTTCGCAATTCTGTCGCAGTGAAGTCCCGCACAGTTGATAATATACCTGGCGGCAAAAGTCCCTTGATTCGTAACGACCTTCGTAAAAGAATCGTGCTTTTCAAAACCTAATACCTTGCGCGAAGTCAGAACTTTATTGCCCTGTGATTCCGCCTCTATCAACCTGCCCAATTTCTTTGCAACCTCAGTGAAATCGATAATCCCTGTGCAGGACACCCGAATACCTGCGATGCCGCAGCAAAATGGCTCTGCTTCCTTTATTTCGTCCGGCCCAATCTTTTCAATCCCTTCTATCTCGTTTTCCAGGCCGTTGTGGAAAATCTGTTCGAGGTTAGCCAGCTCTTTCTCCTCTGTTGCAACAATTATTTTCCCGCAAATCTCGTAAGGAATATTATGCTCTCCGGCAAAAGCTATAAGTTCTTGACGTCCCCTGGCGCAGGTTTTTGCCTTATTCGAGCCGGGCTTATAGTACAGCCCGGAATGAATAACGCCGGAATTATGGCCGGTCTGATGAGCCGCCAACTGCTCTTCTTTCTCCAGTACAGCAATCGAGGTTTCAGGATGATGCAGTTGAATCTTGTAAGCTGAAGCCAGACCGACAATCCCACCGCCTATCACAACAATATCAAAATCTATCTCCTGTCCCATCAGCCCAAAGCCTCAAAACCAAATAACAGTAACTTTACACTTACACGCAACCCATCGGCGATTGTCCCAGTTTAAGATAGCCGTGTCAAGATTTCAGAAACCCTCGCCGCTGTCATTCTAAGCCCTTCGCTTCGCTCGAGGATAAACTCCCCGAAGAATCTCAACCCTTAACCGTCTCCATTCTTTTTTCGCCTTTAAGTGCAGCAAGAATAGTTTATAATCCCGCTGTATTCGTATCTTGCTGAAAAAAACGAACCACCTGAAAGGACATCTGATATGAATCCCGTTAGAAATTCTAAAACGAACACTAATATGCTAAATCCGGCATTTTGCCGGATTAGAAATCCTATGGGCGCGGAACATTCTACAAAAAGGGAGATTTCTAACGGGATGAACAGGAAACGGCCTATTATCCCAATGGCTTGTGCCCTGTTTACTGTTCTGGCCTTTGCCGGCTGCTACCAGCCCGTGGACTACCCTGTGATAGTTGACGTCCAGCAACCCGCGGCAGTTGAGCCGGCGATACCACGCCGGATTGTCGGCAAATCGATACAGAACCGGCCTATGGAATACAGCGTCCTCGGCCAAGGCCGCGACGTAACCTTCATCCTGGCAGCCATACATGGCAGTGAGCCAGCCGGAATACCACTTGTCCGCCGACTGGCACAGTATCTCCAACAGTACCCACACCTGCTGCAGGGACGCAAGGTCGTGCTTCTGCCGGTGGCAAATCCGGACGGCGTCGCTCACAACAGTCGTTACAACGCCCGCGGCGTGGATCTGAACCGCAACTTCTCAACAGCCAACCGCATTAACAGCAGGCGGTTCGGACGCACCGCACTTTCCGAGCCGGAGGCCCGCGTCATTGAACAGCTCATTCGCCAATACGCGCCCGACCGCGTTGTCAGCATTCACCAGCCGCTGGCCTGCATCGACTCCGACGGTCCCGGCCGACCGCTGGCAAACCGCATGGCCGAATATTGTAATTTGCCTCTGATAAAGCTGGGGCCAAAGCCCGGCTCACTGGGCTCATACGCAGGAGTTACTCTAAGAATTCCTACCATAACCCTCGAACTGCCCCACTTCGCCGATAGGCTCAATTCGGAGCGCCTATGGCAGCGATACGGCCCCGCACTCATCGCGGCCGTCGTATATCCGAACAGGATTAGATAAAGACACCAACAGCCCTACGCTCATCTCTTAAAAAAACCGTGAAATCTGTGCAATCTGCGGCTAAAATAATAATACCTGTGAAATCAGTGAAATGCGTGGCTAAAAAATGGCAAAATTCAAACTCAATAAAGACTTTAATCCTGCCGGCGACCAGCCTGAAGCCATAGACCGGCTGGTAGAAGGCCTGCGCGCAAACAGGCAACTCCAGACCCTGATGGGCGTTACCGGCAGCGGCAAAACATTCACAATGGCCAACGTCATCGCTCAATCCAGCCGACCGACACTTGTTATATCCCACAACAAGACATTGGCCGCTCAGCTATATGAGGAATTCAATGAGCTGTTCCCGGAAAATGCCGTCGAATATTTTGTCAGCTATTACGATTATTACCAGCCCGAAGCCTACATTCCTCAGCGGGACATATACATAGAAAAGGACGCCTCGAAAAACGCTGACCTCGACCGGCTCCGCCTTTCCACTACTACCAGTCTCTCAACGAGAGATGATGTGATTATTGTCGCATCCGTCTCCTGTATTTTCGGGCTCGGCTCGCCGGAAGATTATAAAGCTTCCGTAGTAGTCGCCCGGACCGGCGAGCTTTTAGAGAGAAATGACCTGCTCGGCAGATTGGCCGATATCCAGTACACCAGAAACGACTTCGACTTTGCGAGGGGGACATTCAGAGTTCGCGGTGATGTGGTTGAGCTGTATCCCTCTTACGAATCTTTTGCAATTCGCTTTGAATTTTTCGGCGATAAAATAGAAAAGATAAGCTACATAAATCCTATATCCGCAGAAACCTTAGCCGTTGAAGAACAGGTCTTTATATATCCAGCAGAACACTATATTATGCCGGGCGACAGAATTGGCTCCGCCATAGAAAACATAAAGGCAGAATTAAAACAGCGGCTGGGCGAACTCCGCCAGCAGGGCAAACTACTTGAGGCCCAGCGTCTGCAGGCCCGAACGATGTACGATATTGAAATGATACAGGAGATTGGCTATTGCAGCGGGATTGAGAATTACGCCAGGCACCTATCGGGCCTGCCGCCCGGAGCCAGACCTTATACGCTGATTGACTATTTCCCGAAAGACTTTCTTTTATTTATCGATGAATCCCACGTTGCCATTCCACAACTGCGGGCGATGTGGGCCGGTGATAGAAGCAGAAAAGAGGTCCTGGTCGAACACGGCTTCAGATTGCCAAGCGCACTGGATAACAGGCCTCTGCGTTTCGAAGAGTTTCAGGAAAACTGGGCCAACGTCATCTTCGTCTCTGCTACGCCCGGGCCGTTCGAGCTTGAAAAATGTCATAATGAGGTTGTCGAGCAAATCATCAGGCCGACCGGACTGGTGGACCCTGAAATCTTCATACATCCGGCCGGCAATCAAATTCCGCATCTAATCGGTGAAATCGAAAAACGAGTCAAAGTTAGAGAACGAATGCTTGTTACAACCTTGACAAAACGGCTGGCAGAAGAGCTGGCAGGGTATATTACAAAGAAGGGTTTTAGATGCCGTTACCTGCACAGCGAAATCAACACCCTCGAAAGAATTGAGATACTCCACGATTTACGCAACGGCGAATTCGATGTTCTGGTGGGAATAAACCTGCTGCGAGAAGGCCTGGATTTGCCGGAAGTCTCAGCCGTCGCCATCCTTGACGCAGACAAGGAAGGATTTCTGAGAAGTCAGACCTCGCTGATACAGACAATCGGCAGAACTGCAAGAAATATCAACGCCACCGTCTTTTTATACGCCGATAAAGTTACCGAATCGATGCAAAAAGCTATTGACGAAACGAACAGGCGCCGTAAAATTCAGTCAAAATACAATAAAGAACACAATATCACGCCCGAAACGATAAAAAAGGAAGTCCGCAAAAGTTTAACCGAGCAGATAAAAGCAAGGCAGGTTGCCCGCCAGGCGGTCCGGTTTGACAGCGGCGAATATGAAAAGGTCGAACTGGCTTCGCAGATTGAAAAAGAAATGCTTGAGGCAGCCCAGAATCTTGATTTCGAGCGGGCGGCCTTTCTGCGAGACCAATTGCGAGAGTTAAAAGACTTGCCGGAATTCGTTCTCATTGAGTCAAGTAAAAAGAAAAGTAGCTATTTAGCCACAAAAAAGCACAAAAAACATAAAAAGAGGATTGATTAGCCACAAAAAAGCACAAGAGAAATAAGCAAAAAGATTAGCCACAAAAAAGCACAAAAGACACAAAAAGCAGAAAAGAGAACTAATAATGAATTATTGGATAGTAAGTTCAAAGCATTCACGGGACGAGAAAACTCAGACTTGGGATTCAAAGTGGACAACAGACAACTTTCTCCACTCTGGAAAGTTTTTCCCATGGAATCACAAGGATAAGTTTGGAAAAAATGACTGTTGCATCTTGAAAGTCTTAGGCAATATGAATTTCGTAGGTGACTTTAAGATTATTTCCGACCAGAAAAAAGATAAGGAGGAGGATGTTTTTTATGAGATTAACGCAAATGAGTGGGAGTTTCCGGTTCATCAACACACACTGCCTATGCAATATAAAAAATTACTAAGCAGAGCATTATCGATAAGGATAAAGGAAGAGAAATATTATGGATTCTTAGGAATCCGTGACTTCACGCAAAACCTTCGTATCAATTACAAGAACAGATTAAATGTTCGTGTATCAGAAAAAGATTTAGAAGATTTGCTTGATGTAAAAAATCCGCTCCGTAGTATCGGGTTAGAAATAGTAGACCGGCAGTTAACTGTTACCCCAGGAAATATTATTGACCTGCTTTGTAAGGACGCTAAAGGAGATTATGTTGTTGTAGAGCTAAAGAAGCATAGTGCGAACGAAACGGTAGGACAACTTGCACGATATGTAACAGATGTTAAAGAAAACATTGCCAATGCCGGACAAAAAGTCAAAGGCCTGATTCTTACACTCGATGTAGATGAACAGCTAATTAAGGCCGCAAGAGGTGTTGATTTTGACGTTGTCTTATACCAGTTAACTTTGGGATAAACTTTGAACTTGTTGTTACCATCTGGAACGAAAAGAAAAAGAGAAATTACTTAGCCACAAAAAAGCTCAAAAGACACAAGAAAAAGGATTTCTAATATATCTTCTTTTGCGATTTTTGTGCATTTTTGCGGCTCAAGAAAGAGTGTTGATTTTGCAAAAGCAGGATATAAAGCAGTTATGTGACGTTATTCGGGAAACAAGCTTTGAAATACATTGCTATCTACGGCATGGACATCTCGAAAAAATTTACGAGAATGCTTTGGTACACCGTTTGGAAAAGAAAAGTATTAAGGTTGAACAACAACATCCGCTGAGTGTGTATGATGAAGATGGCACGTTATTGGGCGACTTCCACGCCGATTTATTTGTCGATGATAGGCTGATTGTAGAGGTGAAAGCGTGTAAAACACTGGCCAACGAACATATAGCCCAGCTTCTCGGATATCTTAGAGCTTCTCGAATTGAACATGGACTTCTAATCAATTTTGGTGCACCCAAGCTACAGATAAAAAAATACGTGCTCAGCGATAATTTTTGATATATATCTTTTTGTGACTTTTGTGCCTTTTCGTGGCTAAATAATTACTTTTGTGTTTTTTGTGCCTTTTTGCGGCCAAGGAAAAAGTAAGATGAAAAAACTTAACATTGCAAAAGTACGTTCCCTAATCCGAATGGCGATTGAAGAAGACCTCGGGCGGGGCGATATGACCAGCGAGCTTCTCTTCAAAGACGATACCATGGCCAAATCGAATATCATATCACGTGAGGAAATAGTGGTATGCGGAATGGACGTCGCCAGGGAGATTCTCAAATGCTTCGACGAAAGACTTAAGCTAAGGGTCCTCGTAAAAGACGGCCAGTCGGCTTACGTCGGATGCAAAATCGCTACAATCGAAGGCCCATTGCGCTCCACGCTAAGTGCCGAACGCGTTATGCTCAATTTCCTGCAGCGGCTCAGCGGAATAGCTACGACAACACGCAAATTTGTGCGAGCCATTCAGGGGACAAAAGCAAAGATTTACGATACGAGAAAGACAATGCCCGGGTGGCGAATCCTGGAAAAATACGCCGTTCGTTGTGGCGGCGGATATAATCACCGACTGGGATTATATGACGCCGTCCTGATTAAAGATAATCATCTTGCACAGCTCGGCAGAAACTTCTACCCGAAACTAAAAAAAATAATCGAACGAGCCAGGAAGATAAAAGGCGCCAAATTTATAGCCGTAGAGGTCGACCACGTCGATGACCAGCTCAATCACGTGTTAAAGATTCCAGGTATCGATATCGTGCTGCTCGACAATATGGGCCAATGGCAATTAAAACACGCCGTGGACATGCGAAACGAAATGCGCGGAAAAAGAAAAAAACCGTTACTCGAGGCCTCAGGCAACATAACGCTGAGCAGTGTTTCCGCTATTGCCCAATGCGGCATCGATAGAATCGCCGTAGGCGCAATCACTCATTCCGCAAGAGCCGTTGACATCGGACTCGACAGGTAATCAAAGCTATGCCAAAAAATGACCAGCTCGACCCTGACAAAATAAAAGCAAATCTAAAAACCAAACGCATCGGCAGGAAAATCCTCGTCTATAATCGTACATCAAGCACAAACGACATCGCTGCGGAGTACGCAAAAAATAAAAAAAATGACGGCCTGGTAATCTTTGCCGAAGAGCAAACCGCCGGCCGTGGCAGAGCCGGAACAAAATGGCACAGCGGCCGAACAGACAGTATTCTCTGCTCAATTGTTTTAACTGATTGCAAATGTAACGCTGAGCTGCTCTCGCTCACCTGCGCCGTAGCGGTCGCCGATGGGCTGGGCAAAATCGGCGGCACCGAAGCAAAAATCAAATGGCCAAACGATATAATATTAAACGGCAAAAAGGCAGCCGGTATCCTGCTCGAATCGAAAATAGATAACGACGGCAATACTTACATCATTGGCATAGGAATAAACTGCCATCAAAGACAAGATTCCTTCCCTGTCGAATTACAACCAATCGCAACAAGTATCGACATCGAAAGTCACTCAATATCCGACCGCATCTCGCTGGCAAAAAGATTGCTTACCTCATTAGACCACTGGCTCGAAGTTGCGGAAAAAAACAGCAAAAAACTAACGGACCAGTGGCGTAAATTGAGCATACAATTAGGCCATAGAGTAACGCTCCTCTTCGACGGCACCAAATTTGCCGGCAATTGCATCGGAATAGACCCCGAAAAGGGCCTTATCCTCCAACTCGACACCGGCGGCCCAAGATTCTTCAACGCCGCCCACACAACCATTGCCAAACAATTGTAGGGTGTGTTTTGCATTAGATGTAGTTCGATTTTGCCAAAAACTAAATGTTAAGTTTCACTTTCTGCGCCTTTCTGCTATATTACTGCATTATGTCAACGAGTATTCTCGAAATTGAAAGGACCAGAATTATGGCGAAGAATAGATTGATTAAGTGCTCACTTTTAGTTTGCTTAGCATTGATAGTATGTCAACTTACTGCTTGTTCTGCCGAGCAGGTCAGGACCAGCGGCCGGAAAGAGTCAAAAGATTATCTGCGGGCCGGCGAGCAGGACATAGAGCGGTGGCGCGAAATGAAATTCGGCTTGTTCATTCACTGGGGGCCGGTGAGTCTCAAGGGTACGGAAATCGGCTGGTCACGCGGCGGCGAACGTCGCGGTCGCGGCGGCAGAGGCACCATCCCCGCTGAGGAATACGACAATCTCTACAAGCAGTTCAACCCCGTCAAGTTCAACGCCGACGAGTGGGTGCAGATTGCCAAAGACGCCGGTATGAAGTACCTCGTGTTCACCTCAAAACATCACGACGGCTTCTCGATGTTCGACAGCAAGCTGACCAACTACAAAATCACTAACTCACCGTTCAAGCGCGATGTAGTCAAGGAGCTGGCCGACGCCTGCCACAAAGCCGGATTAAGACTCGGCTACTACTACTCGCCCGTCGATTGGTACCACCCGGACTACAGAACAAAGAACCATTCTCGCTACATCGAGTTTCTCCACGGCCAGATTCGCGAGCTGTGCACCAACTACGGCAGACTGGACATTATGTGGTTCGACGGCCTGGGCGGCAGCGCGAAGAACTGGGACTCGGAAAACCTCTTCAGGATGATTCGCCGGCTTCAGCCCCACATCATCATCAACAACCGGGCAGGCCTGGCTGCCGACCACGACACACCGGAGCAGAGAATCGGCAAATTCCAGGCCGGCCGTGCCTGGGAGACCTGTATGACAATTTGCCGGCAGTGGGCCTGGAAACCAAATGACCAGATGAAGTCGCTCAAGCAGTGCATCCAGACACTCGTGTGGGTCGTCGGCGGTGACGGCAACCTCCTGTTCAACGTCGGCCCAATGCCCGACGGCCGAATCGAGCCTCGCCAGGTTCAGCGGCTGCGGGAAATGGGCCAGTGGCTCAAGAAATACGGCCAGAGCATCTACGGCACACGCGGCGGACCATTCAAAACCGGCTCCTGGGGCGCCAGCACGCACAAGGGCAACGCCATTTACATCCACATCCTGAATTGGGACAGCGACACCATCACGCTGCCGCCAATCCCAAAAAAGGTCATCGCCAGCTCGGTGCTGACCGGCGGAACCGCCACCGTCAAACAGACCGAAGAAGCAATCGAGATTTCAGTCCCGAAAGCCCATCGCCGGGAGCTCGATACTATCATCGTGCTCAAGCTCGACGGCCCCGCCAGCGAAATCACCATACGCGCTTTGCTCTCCGGTTCACTGGCAGCGGCGAAGAAGGTCAAGGCCTCGAACGTCTTCCAAAATAGGGCCGCACACGGCGCCGACAAGGCCGTGGACGATGACCCCGCCACCCGCTGGGCCACCGACGGGGGTACGAAGCAGGCCTGGCTGGAAGTGGACCTCGGTAAACCGATGACGTTCGACCGCGCGATAATCAGTGAGGCTTACGACCGCGTGCAGCAATTCGAGCTGCAGCGCAGGGACGGCGACCAATGGCAGACGTTCGCCCGAGGCACGAAAATCGGCCAGAAACTAAAGCTGGAATTCCCGCCTGTAACCGCACGCCACGTTCGGCTGAACATCCTCAAGGCCACCGAGGGCCCGACCATCTGGGAGTTTCAGCTTTTCGCCCCGAAAAAGTGACAAAAAGGAGTTTGAGTTATGGCAGAAAAATTCGATTGTTTAGTAATCGGCAGCGGTCCGGGCGGTTATGCCGCCGCTATCAGATGCGCACAAAGAGGCGCTTCAGCAGCAGTCGTCGAAAAAGAGTTTATCGGCGGCACCTGCTTGAATTGCGGATGTATCCCGTCGAAGGCACTGCTTGCATCAGCACATACCTTGCTCCTGACAAAGCATGCAATCCTGATGGGAGTTGACGTCACCTTAGCCACCCCTAATTGGCCGAAAATCCAGACCAGAAAGGACACCATAGTAACCGCCTTTCGCAAAGGCCTGACGGGATTAATCCAGAGCCGCAAGATAAAAATAGTGCAAGGCCGGGCCGTCGTTACCGCGCCAAATAAAATCAGAATTGAAACAGACAATTCACCAACGGAAATCCAGGCCGACAATATAATCCTCGCTACCGGCTCAGAGCCAATTCAAATTCCGGCAGTACCGTTTGACGGCCAAACCGTCATCAGCAGTAAAGAGGCCCTGGCACTGGAGCAAATACCCAATCAAATGGTAATCGTAGGCGGCGGGGCAATCGGCTGCGAATTGGCCTGTGTGTATGCCGCCGCAGGAACGAAAGTAACTATCGTAGAAGCACTTTCCCGATTGATTCCGATGGAGGACGAATGGGTCGGCCGACTGATAGAGCGCGAATTCAAAACACTCGATATTGATACCCTGACCAGCCGGAAAGTCGATTCGGTCGATACAACCGGCGGGACGGCAAAAGTGGTTCTCGAAGACGGCGAGGCAATCGATACAGAAAAGGTACTCGTCTCGGTTGGCCGAAGGCCGGTTGTCGATAATGAAACCATCGAAGCCCTTAATCTAAAAATGTCCGGCACCGCAATTGCAGTCAACGAAAAAATGCAGACCAACGTGCCCGGCGTTTATGCAATCGGCGACGCCGTGGGGACAACCTTTTTGGCTCACGGCGCCTTTGCCGAGGCCGAAGTGGCAGCGGTCAACGCCACAGGCGGCGATGCAAGAATAGCTGACTACTCGCTTATACCGCGTGCCGTTTATACATTCCCGGAAATCGCATCCGTCGGCAAAAGCGAGCAGGCCTGCAAAAACGAAGGGCTTGATGTCTCCGTAGGAAAGTCGTTTTTCAAAGCCAATGGCCGAAGCGTAGCACACAACGAAACCGTCGGCCAGGTAAGAGTTGTAAAGGACAACTCCACGAACAAAATCATCGGCGTAACAATGGTCGGCGCAACGGTAACTGAGCTGATTGCCACGGCAAGAGCACTTTTGGGCACATCTGAGGAAATTACCGACATAAGCTTTCCGCATCCGACCGTTTCAGAGGTGCTCAAGGAAGCCGCCGAAGATGCCTTCGCCCTGAGTCTCCACAATCCACCAAAAGCATAAAAAGAATAGCCACAAATTACACAAATTTTTAAAAAAAATCGCTTGATAACCTAACTATGTTTCCGTAAAATACCAACTGGAGCGGTGAGTACGGGTCCAAGTACCGGGTTTACAAGATCATTGTCCCGGGGCGTCAGGACAAATGCTTAAAGCATAAATAATCCTGTTTTCAGGAGCGCCTATCTTGCATGTGCCCCGCTCCATTTTTTTGCGCCACTCCCGCCCTTGCTTTTGCAACTGTAAACTCGTCCCCACAAAAACGGCGAGCGGAAGCTCATTTGCCCTTGTCATTCTGAGCGAAGCGAAGAATCTATCTTTTTATTTACCCACCAAAAGGCACAGAAAACACGAAAAAATCAGAACCACAAATATAACTTTTGCGACTTTTGAGCTTTTTTGCGGCAAAAAGAAAAAAGAATTAACCGCAGAGAACGCGGAGAGCGCAGAGAAAGATTAAGAGTAAAAGTGAAGGAAGATGGATTCCTGCTTTCGCAGGAATGACAATCTCGCGCAGGAATGACAATCTTGCGCAGGAATGACAGGGGGATTTGGTTTGCAAATTAAGGGCTGGCCAGACCAACCTTTTTTGTTTGCCTGCGTAATAAACCACGGATACCTGCCATTGGTTTTTCAGCTTGTCTTTTTTTTAATAAGCGGCAATTCCGTATGTTCGCCGGTTGCTTCATTGATTACGATAAGTTCGCCCATATCATCACGCTGCAATTGCTCGTTAGCATTCAAAAGCTCAATCCCGTAAACCGTCCCGTCCGGTGCCATATCCACCACGAGCTCGTCACTTAGCTTGATCGCCTCGACTTCTGCCTGCTTTTCCCTAAAGCGGATGTAACCTATGTTATACCGTGGGTCATACGTGAATCTCATACTGCGACTTCCAACTCTCTTACAACGGCACTTACGGTCTTTTTGTCAGTTATAAACTTTTCATAAGACATTCTTCCAACAAATTCCTGTGCATTACGGAAGGCTTGAAGAATATCTCTCAAATAAAC
>Ga0209979_1002345_pt1 | contig 18292 bp, 16 predicted proteins | sample AnhtaG_FD_183114 | JGI IMG/M metagenome (GOLD analysis project Ga0209979, IMG submission 183114) | Deep subsurface microbial communities from Anholt, Denmark to uncover new lineages of life (NeLLi) - Anholt_01485 metaG (SPAdes) (version 2) | ecosystem: Environmental > Aquatic > Marine > Oceanic...
CTAATTCAAGCACGGCGATGCGAACGCAGTCCATCAGCGGGCGTCCGCTGCCTGTCGTCATGATGTGCCTATCATCTTCCATTTGAGGCCATTCGATGCTTCTGCCTTTGACGACGTCAAGTTTAACCGTCACTTCGGCAGTGGTTTCCAGCGCCACGCCGCAAATCTCGCCGTCGCCTTGGGCAGCATGGACGTCACCGAAGGCTAAATAAGCACCGCGTACCCATACCGGTAGGTATAGCGTTGTGCCTTCTTTCGTTTCAATGCAGTCCATGTTGCCGCCGTATTCGCCAGGCGTAAGCGACATCTCAATACGACCAAATCGAGGAGCCACACCGATGGAACCTAGAAATGGGCGCAGTGGAATTTCAATTCGTTTCCGCTTGCTCTCTTTAAGTTCTAAAATTCCGACATTTCGCTCTAGGTCCAGTTGCCAGTCGAACTTGCTCTCTGGTACCGGTTCGTTGAGGAGCAGTTGCTTGCCCGGTACCTCTCCGGTCAGAAAACCAAAATGGGCTCTATGTCTTGACCAGGCATAATTGCGATTGAGCTTAATTTTTTGAATCGTTACCGCTAGTGTATCGCCGGGCTGGGCTTCTGCTACGTATATTGGCCCGACTAGTGGATTTCGTTCGCAAAAGAAGGTAACATCACTTCGCGGCTTCTGTTCCTCTGGAATTGGCTCCATTCTTTCATTGAAACCGCCTGCGTCTCGCGTCGTCGCCACGACAATATCGCCGCTTTTAACGGTTAGGGCTGGTTCATTGGGCCCAAAGGTGTAATGGTAAATACGTGGCTCAAGTTTATGAATTGTGCTTTTCCTCACTTTGACCTGCCTCTCATATCAATTTTGCGGATAGGTGCATTTACGGTATGGTCTTAACCCCCACAAAAGATGGTTCGTGTATCGGGATCAGGATATCCGCCAGTCCCTTGATACGGAGGGCGCTCTCGAAGGCATCTATGGCATTCAAATGTGTACCTGGGGTTATTATCGGCATAACCTCTCGGACTTCCGCTGGTGGCTCAAAATTCTCCCTGACGCAACAGAACCCGGTGATAACCGCCTTTCCTTGCTCCGTGTCGATGGCAACAGCCTGTGTCCCCGGTGAATGACCTGGGGCTGGAATTAGCTGGATTCCCGGAGCGACCTCATACTGGCCGTTCACGATGACGAAATTCAGGTTCTGCAAAAGGTCTTTCCTATAACTGAGGCCTGTGATCGGGTGGGGAGAGAAGGCAAATCTTAATTCGTCCTCCGAAACCAGCACCTTGGCATTCTTACACTTGGATGTATTGGCACAGTGATCCCAGTGGAGGTGGGTCTGAATGACTAAATCAATGTCATCAGGTTTCAACCCTACACTGGCCAGTGCCTCTTCGAACGACATTATTTTTTCAGCGGGAAAGCCTCTATAGCTTGTCGCCATCTCGGCGTCAGCGCCAGTATCAATCAGGATGTTTTTATCGGCTCCCTCTATATACCAGCAATAGACAGGTGACTGAATCTTCGTTCCGTATTTGTATCGGTAGGTAAGAATTCCCATGTCCACTTCCATTCTTATTAATGGGAGCGGTCTAATTCGGTACGTTTTCAAAGTTCTCAATCCTCCTCTCAGATATATTTAAGATGAACGTGAGCAAGTTCCTTTCTAGGTTACCTATTATACTACATTTTGGTAGCGAGCGTTGACAAATACCGCGTCGGATAGTAGAATTCCACGATACTGGAGCAGGTAAGGCGAACTTTGCGTCCACATACCACGTTGTTTTGTGAAATCCTGTGAACTAATAACCGAGCTAAAATGAGGAATATCGTGAATGAAATAATAGTAATGATTCATGGCATGTGGGGTGGGAGATGGTGTTGGGAGAAGTACAAGGATTTTTTTGAGAAGAAGGGCTATCATTGTATTAGCCCTACTTTACGCTTTCACGATGTGGATTCGAAAGAACCCCCAGTTCCTCAGTTAGAAACTGCCAGCCTATTGGATTACGCTGAAGACCTTGAAAAAGAAATCAAGAAACTTGACACGCTCCCCATTTTGATGGGGCACTCTATGGGTGGACTTCTGGCACAAATTCTTGGCAGTAGAGGATTAGCCAAAGCCCTTGTTCTGTTGACACCGGCATCGCCGCACGGAATTATTGCTCTGCGACCATCGGTGATAAAAAGTTTTTGGAGTGTGCTTACAATGTGGGGTTTTTGGAGAAAGCCAATGCGCCAGACTTTTGATGAGGCAGTGTATTCAATGATGCATTTGTTGACAGCCAAAGAGCAGAAAGAGCTTTTCGACAGATTCGTTTATGAGTCTGGCCGGGCAGCGTGTGAAATCGGGTTCTGGTTTCTTGATCCAAAAGGAGCCGCAAAAGTTGACGAATCGATGCTTACCTGCCCTGTCTTGGTCATTGCCGGAGCCCAGGATAGAATTACGCCCGCTTCAGTCGTCCGGAAGGTCGCCAAAAAATACCGAGCTGTCTCAGTTTACAAAGAATTTGTTAACCACGCCCATTGGGTCATCGGAGAACCGGGGTGGCCGGAAATCACGGAGTATATCTCGGACTGGCTGAATCAAGTATTACGCAGAGCAGGCGAGAGTACCGCTGACAAATAGCAAGGGAAATGCGGCATTTCTCTTGTCGTTTCCTTTTCCGTGGTGCATATACCAGGAATCAAGACAATATTTTATGCCATTTAATCTGTAACTGTGGCGTGAGTAATTGCCTTGACACTTTTCTTAATATTCTCAATTTCCATAATCTTCTTCCAATCAGGCTGGAGAATCTGTTTTTTAGCCTCACTGACCGCTAATTTGGCGCCGTCGGAGACGGGGGCGCCAGCAAAATCAAATACAATAGCCACCGTGGTACGAATATGACCTAGCAAAAAATCGCGGACTGCTTGTTCCGGAATACCCATTCGGATGGCTTCATCCATCGCTTCATGGATAATGGTGAAACAGGTTAGAGCTAAGGTCTCAACCAGAGCCGGTTCCAGAATAGCCATCTGCTCTGTGGTAAGGCGGTGCGCTCTCATTACTGGGGCAAAGATGGTTCGGGCAATAGCTTCTCCTTTGGCGTAATCTTCTTCAGGGCCCTGATGCAAAGAACAGATAATGCTCTGCTTGGCTTTGACGCCACCAAACCAATCCCGCTGGGCTTCCAAGTCAGTTTCTTCACCAAACAATGGCGGATGACAGGGATGGGAAATGAAGTAAGTGATATCTTCACGTTCTGGTAACACGCCGGCATATCCTGCGGCCGGGTCGAGGCCCATGACCATTGTTCCACTCTTGAGCTTGGGCACAATTTCGGTGCAAATCTTGCCAATTAGTGCGTCGGGCACTGCCAGAATAACCACATCAGCTTGCTCAAGGGCCTCGTCTTGGGGTGTTGCCGACACCCCAAGTTCAGCCAGACTAGCCAGCCCGGCCTCGCTAATCTCAACATAAAGCGTGGTATAGTCAGGGTTGTCCTTTAAATTCCTGGTGATGCGCATGCCCATTTTACCACCGGCTCCCAATAATGCTATTGTACTCATTTTGGTTCTCCTCATTTTGTTTTTGTCAGTACGTTTTTGTTAAAATTTCACCGCCGAATACCGAGTGTAATAGTAAATACTTTGCTACGTGGTTGTCAATCTTCTCGTCGTTCTATAACGATTCGTGTTGAAGAGGATAAGAAGGGGACTAAAGCCAGTAGCCTATTGACACTGATTGGTTCAAAAGTTAGAATTTGGCTTAAACGAACACGTTAGACGGTTATGATTGTTGGTCTCTGTTCTCGTCGACCTCTGGAAAAATTATTAGAAATAAAATAAAAAACGGAGGAGAATATGGCTAGTAAACGGACAGAAGAGCTTCTTGATTTGGATCGCAAGTATTTAATACATGGGTTTGCTGTGGTTGGAGACGAAGATGTGGGGCCTGTTATTGAAAGAGCCGATGGGGTCAGGTGTTGGGATACCGAGGGCAAAGCCTATTTTGACGCTGCTTCCCAGCAAACTAGTAATACTTTGGGTCACGGGCAGAAGGACATCATTGATGCTATCTGCGAACAAGCGAAGAAATTGCAGTTCGCCCATCTTCTGGGGAAGCAATCCAATGTCCCGATTATTGAGTACGCCCGGGATTTGGCTAAGGTGGTTCCGCAGGGATTAGACCATTTTTACTTCACCAGTGGTGGTTCGGAAGCTGTGGAAACGGCATTTAAGGTAGCTCGCTTGTACTGGTCTAAACAAGGTAAGGGCAAGTATAAAATTATTAGCATTCAGGATTCCTATCACGGTGCCGGTATGGGCTCGGCGGCGGCGACAAGAGCGGGAAGCGGGGTGTTTTGGACCGGTTATGCTCCACTCGCCTCTGGCTTCGTCCAGGCGCCATACTTCTACTGTAATCGGTGTCCCTTTAGTCTGGAATATCCCGCTTGTAATATACTGTGTGCCCGCTACGTTGAAGAGATTATCAAAAAAGAGGGGGCGGATAGCGTTGCTGCCTATATTGTGGAGCCGGTAATGGGTGCAGCGGGCAATATCTCACCTCCACCAGAGTACTTCCCGATAATAAGGAAGATATGCACTGCTTATGATGTGTTCCTGATCGGTGATGAGGTTCAGACTGGTTTCGGGAGAACGGGCAGGATGTGGGCTCAGGAGCATTGGGATGTTAAATGGGATATGATGACGGTCGCTAAGGCTATTGATGGCTGCTATCTGCCTTTTGGCGCCACGCTAATCAGTGATAGGATTTACGATGGTTTAAAGGGCGCCATGCTGTGGCATGGCTGGACTCAGCATGGTAATCCCATTTGTGCCGCTGCCGCGAAGGCGGCACTGAAGTTAATCATTAGAGACAAGTTAGTCGAGAATGCCGATGTGATAGGTAACTATGTTCTGGAGCGCATGAATGGTGAGTTTGAATCCCTTCCCAGTGTCAGTGATATCGGTGGGAAGGGTTTAATGCTCGGCATAGACTTAGTTAGAGACAAAGCTACCAAGACTCCATTTGAGACGGCTACCATGAGTAAATGGCAGCGGGAGGTGCTTCAAAAAGGCTTGTATATTCGGCTATCTTTATCAAAATACTATACCCGGGTAAGGTTTAACCCTCCAATAATAACCAATAGGGAAGAAGCCGATGAAATGCTTGACATATTATATGCTTCCATAGCTGACTTAAAGTAAAGATAATCAGCTCGGTAAGCAGGGACGAACTGATGCTATGGTGACATACAACTACTTGATGTCGGCATGATAACTTTGCAGGGATTTAACTCCTGACTTAACCTGACGATATGCGGCAATTCCCTTGGCCGCGGCGGCGGCAGCCGCCAGTGTGGTTATATAAGGCACCTTGTACTTGATTGCGGTCTTACGGATATAGGAATCGTCATACTGGCTCAGTTTGCCACTCGGTGTATTGATAACTAACTGAATTTCACCATTCTTGATTTCGTCTACGATGTTCGGCCGTCCCTCGTGCATCTTGAGAATTAAATCAGATTTGACGCCTTGGCTGGCCAGAAACTGTTGGGTGCCTTGTGTTGCTTTGATATTGAAGCCAAGCTCGGCAAATTGCCTGGCCACTTCGAAGACAGCGGGTCGGTCTTTCGTGGACACAGTAATCAAGACGGTACCCTCTGCCGGTAGCAACTGCTGCGCAGCCACCTCCGCCTTATAAAAGGCGAAGCCAAATGAATCGGCGATTCCCAGTACCTCACCCGTCGAACGCATCTCCGGGCCCAGAATAGGGTCTACTTCAGGAAACATAGGAAACGGGAAAACCGCCTCTTTGACCCCGAAATGTGGGATTCTTCGTGGTTTGAGGTCAAGCTCGACTAGCTTCTTGCCCAGCATTAGCTGAGTGGCAATTCGTGCCATAGACACGTTGCAGACCTTTGAGACAAGCGGCACTGTCCGTGAGGCTCGAGGATTGGCCTCCAGCACGTACACAACGTCATTGGCAATGGCATACTGGATGTTCATCAGGCCGACAACATTAAGGTCCTGGGCAATTTTCTTGGTGTATTCGTTGATGGTGTCAATATGCTTTTGAGGCAGGCTGACCGGGGGAATCACACAGGCGGAATCACCGGAGTGAATCCCGGCCAATTCAATGTGCTCCATGACCGCAGGCACAAAGGCGTCGGTGCCATCGGCAATGGCGTCTGCTTCTGCCTCGATGGCATTTTGAAGGAATTTATCAATCAGGATGGGCCGGTCGGGGGTCACTCCTACGGCGGCGGCTACGTATTCTTTAAGCATTTCCTCGTCATAGACTACCTCCATGCCGCGTCCACCCAGTACGTATGACGGCCGCACCATTAGAGGATAACCGATTCGCTCAGCGACACTCAGCGCCTCTTCCAGGTTAATGGCCATCCCTGATTCCGGCATCGGAATGCCAAGCCTTTGCATCATTTGGCGGAAGCGGTCCCTATCCTCAGCAAGGTCTATCGCCTCAGGCGAGGTGCCCAGGATTTTTATGCCAGCCTCAGCCAATTCATTGGCGATATTGAGCGGGGTCTGCCCACCGAACTGGACGATAATGCCTTCCGGCTTTTCCTTTTCATATATACTTAGCACGTCTTCAACGGTGAGCGGTTCAAAGTAAAGTTTATCTGAAGTGTCGTAGTCGGTTGAAACTGTTTCTGGGTTGCAATTGACCATAATCGTCTCATAACCCTCATCGCGCAGGGCAAAAGCGGCGTGGACACAGCAGTAATCGAACTCTATGCCTTGGCCAATACGGTTAGGCCCACCGCCTAGTACCATAACCTTCCGTCGGCTACTGCTTGTGGTCTTGTCTGGTGCGTTGTAGGTTGAAAAGTAATACGCCGCATTTTCCACCCCACTTACCGGGATCGGCTCCCAGCCTTCGACCACACCGAGGGAAATACGTTTCTGACGGATTTCTTTCTCTGGCACACCAAGGAGCTGTGACAAATACCGGTCGGCAAACCCGTCTTTCTTGGCTTGAACAAGCAAACCATCTGGCAATTCCTTCCCAGCGTATCGAAGAATCCGCTCTTCTAACTCGACTAGCTCTTTCATCTGATTGACAAACCAGGGCTTGATGTACGTTTTTTCATACAGTTCCTGCACATCGGCACCTTTACGCAACGCCTCATACATGATGAACTGTCGCTCACTCGTCGGTTCGTTGAGCCTGTCCATGAGTTCGTCTAATGATTTCTCGTGAAAATCTTTGGCGAAGCCCAACCCATAGCGGCCGTTCTCCAGGGAACGGATTGACTTCTGGAATGCTTCTTTATAGGTCTTGCCGATACTCATCACCTCGCCTACAGCACGCATCTGTGTTCCGAGTTTATCCTCCGCATCCTTGAATTTCTCAAAAGCCCAGCGAGCGAACTTGACTACTACGTAGTCACCGGAAGGAGTGTATTTCTCCAGAGTCCCATCCCGCCAATAGGGAATTTCGTCCAGAGTGAGGCCAGCCGCCAGTTTGGAAGAAATTAAGGCAATGGGGAAACCAGTTGCCTTGGAGGCGAGCGCCGACGAACGTGAAGTTCTGGGATTGATTTCAATCACCACCACCCGACCAGTCTTGGGGTCGTGAGCAAACTGAATGTTGGTACCACCGATTACCCGTATTGCTTCCACAATCCGGTAAGAATACTCCTGTAAGCGCTTCTGGAGCTTGGTGTCAATGGTAAGCATAGGCGCGGTGCAAAAAGAGTCACCGGTGTGGACACCCATTGCATCCACGTTTTCAATGAAACACACCGTAATCATCTGGTTCTTGGCATCACGCACAACTTCCAGTTCCAGCTCCTCCCACCCCAAAACCGATTCTTCTATGAGCACCTGTCCGATAAGACTTGCGGTGATGCCGCGGCTGGCGACAGTACGCAATTCCTCCACGTTGTAAACCAGTCCACCACCGGTTCCACCCATGCAGTAGGCGGGACGAACAACTACAGGATAGCCGAGTTTAGCGGCGACTCTTTCTGCATCCTCAACACTGTAGACCACTTCGCTTTGCGGTATTTCTATGCCCAGACGATTCATTGTTTCTTTGAATGCGATTCGGTCCTCGCCACGCCGGATAGCATCAATCTCAACACCAATTACTTTGACTCCATACTTGTCGAGGACTCCGGAATGCGCCAGCTCGGCACTGAGATTGAGACCTGATTGCCCGCCCAGGTTTGGCAATAAAGCATCAGGCCGCTCCTTTTCGACAATCTGAGTCATTGACTCGAGATTGAGCGGTTCAATATAGGTAACATCGGCCGTTCCGGGGTCGGTCATGATGGTTGCCGGATTTGAATTCACCAGCACGATTTCATACCCGAGTCCACGGAGGGCTTTGCACGCCTGGGTTCCAGAATAATCAAATTCGCAGGCCTGCCCGATGACAATGGGCCCCGAGCCGATAATCATTACTTTTTTAATATCGTTTCTTCTCGGCATGCAGATTTCTCCTGCATTGTTTTCTTTAACTTTGTTCCCAGAATTCTTGGCGTGAAAGTGTCTCCCCCGTAATCTATCGGTCTATTCCACAAGTCATTAGATTAGGGCGAAATCTGAGGTTTCCTCATGTTAAGGGTAAATGATGAAATAAGAGGTTCTGTTCCGTTTTTCGGAACGGTGTGTCAACCAGTTCTTTTCGGAAATAGACCGCCAAATTCACATCATTATAGCACATTGTTTTGCATAAATAAAACCTGTTCACATCACAGTTTCTTGGTCTTGTATCATTTGTACACCCTAACCAAAACCTAATTTCGACGTTATATTAAATAGGGGGTGGTAAAAAATGATAAATGTCACTGAGCGGGCAAAACAGGCATTAAAAAAAGTACTTACCACACATGTAGATTTATCGCAGGGGCGTCTCCGGCTGATGGATAGGGGTCAAGGTAAGTTGGGTTTAGGCATAGACATAGAGATGCCGGGTGATGAAATCGTGAAATATGATGACTCAACAGTATTAGTCATTGAACGAGAACTTTTAGCAAATCTTAAAGGGGTAACCCTGGATGTTGAAGACAGTGTTAAAGGGTCTGAGCTAGTTATACATTACGAGTAAGAGAACACCGGCAACGAAGAAGCAACGTTAGAAGGCGCAGACGTTAAATCTGTGCCTTTTATTTTTTGTAGAATTGCTGAAGATAGTTTGTTATTTCCTCCTGCTCACCTCCCTCATTTAATTATGCCGCAAAGCTGCGGGTTCGGGAGGGGGTTGGATTCGAACCAACGACTGCCTAGGGTATTGACAAAGCGAGTAATATATAGTTAAATTACAGTTTAAACATCTGGAATACATATCGAAGGGAGATTGATATGGGTGAAGCAAATAAGCAGGCCGCGTCAAACTCCGCGGTGTTGGTGCCGGCGGTGGGTTCCTGCTACGGACACGGGTGGCGGCAACTTTGGAAATATTTCTTGGAGTTATTCTTAATTGGCACCATCGGCTTCATAATTGGTATACCCGTTGGGACTGGTCGAGAAGCTGTTGGGGTCGCTGCTATATTGGGCATTTTTGCATTAGTCTATAGTATTTTAATTGTTGACCCTGTGGATTATGGTGTCTCATTTGCTTATCTTAAGGCAGCGAGAGGAGATAAACTGGAGATAAAAAATATGTTCGAAGCTTTTCAAAACTACTGGAATGCGGTTTTGGCCAATTTACTCGTATTCGTAATTGTTATTATTGGTTTGGTTTTGTTTATCGTACCAGGAATTATCTTTTATTGTAAGTTAATATTTACGCGTTACCTTGTCGTAGACCGGAAAATGGAAGTCATCGAGGCAGTTAAGGAAAGCTGGCGGATGACCGGGGGATATGCTTGGAAAGTCTTCCTTATTGGCTTACTGGCAATACCTCTATATATCGCTGGGCTGATCTGCTTCGGTGTCGGAATCATTGTGGCAATTATGTGGGTAAAGCTCACCTTCGCTTCCCTCTATCACTCAGTCAGTACATCAGAACAAGTATCTAGCTAAGTGAAGGTACCTCAGACAGAACTTTTAGTCTATCCAGTTTTCAATATCCTTGACAATGGCACTGAGGATAACTAAGATGTCTGCAAATAAATAAGGATATATACATAATGAAAGCATCTAGATGGATAGGTCTAGCTTTAGTGATAGTTCTTTTGGCATCCACAGTGACAGCCTGTGGGGATATATATTAAGAATTTAAGGAGGTAGAGAAATGGCAACACAACTGTCTGAAGAGCAAGTCTATGAGGAGGCGAGAAAGCGGGTTAAGGCAAAGCGAGACTTCTGGGGTCACTTTATATTCTACGCAGTGGTGAACGCCATATGCTTCTTAGTATGGGCGTTTACAAACTTGGGAGGTTATCCCTGGTTCCTCTGGGTCTTGGGTCCCTGGGGTATTATTATCATATTGCCCCACTATTTGCGTGTCTTTGTCTTCGAAGGGGGGAAATCAGAGAGAAGGGCAATAGAACAAGAGGCGGAACGGATAAAAAAAGAGCAGAGCTAGCAGTTGGCTAACCTATTGCTGAAAAATTGTAGGTGGTAGCGGTGGTTGGATTCAAACCAACGACCTTTTAAGACATGAGCTAAATGACTTATGCTTGCGGATGCTGCATTTGGTAGCATCACGAAATATCATTAAGTCCCCCCCCTCTCAAACTCCTTTTAAATGTCATAGCACATTTTGCACGGTTCAAGTTCGCTATGGCTTTTATATGCAGCAGTCCTTATAATCTACATATCAATTGCGATAATGTAAGTAAAAGGAGCTATCTTGCAGATTAAAATAAGTTTTTCGGGTGCGGCACAAAATGTAACCGGTTCCCGGTATTTATTAGAGACCAATAATACCAGGATTTTAGTTGATTGTGGTCTTTATCAGGAAAGAAAATTTCTAAGTAGGAACTGGGAGCCTTTCCGTATTCCACCACAGACCATAGATGCTATCCTTTTGACTCATGCTCATTTGGACCATTGTGGCCTGCTACCAAAGTTAGTCCGTGAGGGTTTTCGGGGTAAAGTTTACTGTACACCTGCAACTTCTGAGATAGCACAGATAATACTCTTAGACTCAGCTCACTTGCAAGAAGAAGATGCCGAATTTAAGAAGAAAAGGCATGAGAGGGAGGGAAGAAGAGGCCGCTATCCTGAAATTCCGCTCTATACGATTGAAGATGCTAAGGCTTCTTTTCCTTTATTTTCAGCCGTCAACTATGGGTGTCCTGTGCGCATCAGTAACGATGTAGAAGCTATATTTTACGACGCCGGTCATGTTCTTGGCTCGGCAATGATTAACGTTATCGTTAATAAGGAGGAAGAGAAAAGGACTATCATCTTCTCTGGTGATGTTGGTCAGTGGGACAGACCAATATTGCAGGACCCGAATGTCATTAGCAAAGCAGATTACATTGTGGTTGAATCTACATACGGCGATAGGATACATGACAATCCTGCCGATATTAACCATAATCTTGCTGAGATCGTGAATTCAACTCACCAAGCTGGAGGGAATATCGTTATCCCAAGCTTTGCGCTGCAACGGACACAGGAAGTCTTGTACTATCTGAATGACCTGCTTATTGAAGATCGTATACCACATTTAATGGTATTTCTCGATAGCCCCATGGCAATAAGAATAACGGAAGTCTTCAAACGTCATTCTGAATTGTTTGACCGAGAGATGATAGAACGAGTCCATCATAGAAAATCACCCTTCGATTTCCCTGGTCTGAAAATGGTTCAAACTGTGGATGAATCAAAATCAATTAATCATATTGTCGGTACGGTAATGATAATAACTGGTTCGGGGATGTGTACTGGTGGCAGAATCAAGCATCATCTCGTCAACAATATATCCCGACGGGAGAGCACGGTACTACTTGTAGGTTATCAAGCAATAGGTACTCTGGGGAGACGAATTGTTGATGGTGCCAAGCGAGTAAGAATTCTAGGTCAGTATTACCCTGTCCGGGCGAGAATAGCTCAGATGCATGGCTTTTCAGCACATGCCGACAAAGACCAATTGATAAAGTGGCTTTCCGGACTAACCGTAGCTCCCGAGCATGTATTTGTTACTCATGGAGAGGCTGAAACTTCCTCGCGTTTCGCAGAGTATTTGCAAGAGAAAACTGGTTGGAGAGCATCGGTACCGTCGTATAGAGAAGAAGTAATTCTGAAATAGTTGTGGTAGCGGGGGCTGGATTCGAAGGGGTCGTGGGGCGGTGTTGTTGTACATCCCACACGATATAGCTATACTGACTGATAAAAGACGCCTGGTGTATTCACAAGGAGAACGAAAGTGTCAAAACAAAATTATTACGTGTCTCGAAAGTCAAAGATGTTGAAGGATTTCGATAAAACAGCAAATCTCGTCAGAAACTCTGTTGTCGCAAGCTACGGATCGGATTTTGCCGACACAATTTATCAGGAGACACGGCAAGAGTATGAGGCGCTTATTCCACAGATCCCTTACATTGAGGGCATTAGAGGAAGTATGCTGAACTCATTTCTCCGTATCACTGCCCAGGAACTGGCGCTCTATAAAGCCATGAAAAAACAGGGCAAGACGGCTGGAGAAGCCTGGGAGATATGTCATGAGGCTCTGCGATTGAGAATGAAGCAGTTTCCTAAAATCAAACGTTGGCTACTGGGGCGTATCATGCGTTCAGGTATCTTAATAAAGAGGATGCGAAAACTCGCAGAAACAGGTAAACAGCCCAGGTTTGGGGACTTTGAGGTTAGATATGTTATTGGTGATGGTAAAGAATTCGATTTTGGTGTGGACTACGTGGCGTGTGGCAATTACAACTTCGTTCTGGAACAAGGAGCAGAAGAGTTTGCTCCATACGTTTGCATGTCAGATATTGCTCTAAGTAATGCACTGGGATGGGGATTAATTAGAACCGAAACCCTTGCTGATGGTTGCGAGCGATGTGACTTCAGATTTAAGAAGGGAGAGGAAACGCAGATTTCTTCCAAAACTCCTGAAGTACAGTCAACAATTGAAAGAATATCGAAAAAAGAGCCAGGATAGGCAACAGTAGATTGGAGTTAAATATAAAGGGAGGCTTCTTTGCCTCCCTCTTACTATTCCCTGGTAGCGGGGGTTGGATTCGAACCAACGACCTTCGGGTTATGAGCCCGACGAGCTTCCACTGCTCCACCCCGCGTTGCTGCAACCTTTTTAGTATAATTCCGATTGGATAGGGTGTCAAGCCTGTGTTCTAAGACTGTTTGGCAACCTGTCCTCCTGACTTCCTTCCCCTCTCTCCCTCAACACAAACATTGACCAAATAGAATAAATAGGTTACACTTATGACATGATATACCTTGGTACTTCAGGATTTAGCTATGAGGACTGGGTGGGAAGTTTCTATCCGTTGGGTATGCCCAAGCGGGAATGGCTGACCTACTATACCCGTGAATTTAATACCTGTGAAATAAACTCCACCTATTACGCATTACCTAAACTATCCAGCCTAAAAGCTATGGCTGAGAAAACTGGTGAAGGCTTTCTGTTTTCGATTAAAGCGAACCAGGAAATGACCCATAAACGGGAAGATAATGGCTCAGTTTTTAAGGCTTTTGCTGAGATATTAGAGTCTATTATTGCTAGCGGGAAGCTGGGTTGTATCCTGGCTCAGTTTCCCTATAGTTTCGATTTTAATCGCCACAACTGGGATTACCTCGAGCTGTTTAAAGAACGATTGGGTGAGTTGCCTACGGTGATTGAGTTTCGTAATGCCCGGTGGCTAAGGAAAGAGGTGTTTGACTGGCTCCGTCAGCATGATTTAGGCTTCTGTTGTGTTGATGAACCACAATTACCAAATCTTCTGCCACCACTGGCTGAGGTAACAAGTAAGATAGGCTATGTCCGTTTTCATGGGCGCAACAGCGCCAAGTGGTGGCAACATGAGCAGGCTTATGAGAGGTATGATTATAGCTATACCCCGCAAGAGCTCAGCGAGTGGCTGCCTAAGATTCAGCAGCTTGACAGCGTAACCGAAAAAACTTTTGTCTTTGCCAATAATCACTGGCGTGGGCAATCAATTGGCACTATTCGTCAGTTGCGGGTGATGCTGGACTAAGCTATCCTGCCTGCCATTGCTTTCTTTATTGACATGATTATAATAGTAAGTATAGGAACATATACGTGAGTCAAAACAGAGACCACCTATCTCAAACTTGAGAGTAAGGGGAGGGGAAAATGACTACTAATTTTAGTATACTTCGTTCGCGTTTGGAGGGGGAGCGGAAACGTTTGGTTGCGGAATTGGAGCAGCTGGAGGCTAACGCTACTCCCAAAGATGAAAGGCGTGAAGGTAGTCCCTTTGGCAAAAGGGAAGAGGAAGCTACGGAGACTCTCGAGTTAGAGAAGCGGCTGGTCTTAGAGAAGCGGATAAGCGAGCAATTGACTGACGTAGAGCATGCTTTACATAAATTTGAAGAAGGAACCTACGGCTTATGTGATAATTGCGGTCAGCGTATAGATCCGGCCCGATTAGAGGCCCTCCCGCAAGCAAGCTTATGCATGAAATGTAAAGCTCAGCAGGCAAAGAATGCAAAAGGTAAATCACCCCCAGGCTAAGTGGCGGTGTGTGGTCTTTTTCCTCATCGGGTTACTGATATTAGTTGCTGACCAGCTCAGCAAGGCATGGGTAAGGGTTAGTCTACCTGAGGGGCAATCGTTATTTGAGGTAGGATTTTTTCAGATAACCCATGTCCAAAATACTGGAGCTGCCTTTGGCTTATTCCGAGGCCAGGCACTTATTCTTACCATTTTTGCCATAATATCTATTACTGTTATCTTGGTTTATGTCTTTGTTAGTTATCGCCGCTGTCCCTGGCTTGATAGTATGCTGAGCAAACTAGCTCTTGGCCTGGTTTTTGGTGGCATCGTGGGTAACCTGATTGACCGACTCCGCCTTGGCCATGTTACTGACTTCATTGATTTTGGTTTCTGGCCGGCGTTTAACATTGCTGACTCCGCCGTAACTGTGGGGGTTATCATATTTGCTTATTACCTCCTCCGCTCAACTCAAACTGAGAAGCGTTAAAATGGACAAAACATATCGTTTTGTGGCGGATAGACCGGGAATTCGTCTCGATAAATTTGTTGGCGAGAAGTGCCCGGAGCTATCCCGAACCCACGCCCAAAAGCTTGTCGGTGATGGCTATATTACGGTCAATGGACGTGTTGCCAAGTCCAGCCTCAAGCTTGATGTTGGCGATAAAGTAGCTATTGGCATACCCCCCACCCCACCCAGTCCTTTATCGCCTGAGGCAATCCCATTAAATATCATTTATGAAGATGATGACCTTCTCGTTGTCGATAAGCCGGCCGGACTGGCTGTCCACCCGGCGCCGGGGCATCCTGGCCATACTCTGGTTAATGCTATTCTGTTCCACTTTCCACACTTGGCTGACATCAGTAATTCATTGCGACCGGGAATTGTGCATCGTTTGGACAAGGATACCTCGGGAGTAATGCTGGTGGCCAAGAACAAAGCTGCCCAGGCCGACCTGATAAACCAGTTTAAGGCTCGTTCTGTAGTAAAAGCCTACCTGGTATTGGTTAAAGGACATCTCACCCCGGAGCGCGGTATCATTGAGGCGGCGATTGGGCGCGACCCCCGTAACCGAAAGCGCATGACAGTAGTGGCTGAAGGCAGGGAAGCGCGTACTCAATATCAGGTAACTAAGTATATCGGTAACTATACTTTGCTTGAAGTCGTAACGGAAACAGGGCGCACCCACCAGATACGGGTTCACCTTGCCGCTATCGGCTACCCGGTGTTGGGCGACGCAGTGTATAGCGTAAAATCACCCCACCTACCACGGCAGTTCCTGCACGCCTGCCGCCTTGGTTTCAAGTTACCCTCCACCGGTGAATACGTGGAGTTCACCTCTGAACTTCCCCTGGATTTAGCACAGGCGTTAGAGGACATTGGCTAGTTATCCAGATTTTTATTAACCCTATCTCCTGTATCCCCTTACCATTGGTAAGGGGAAGGTTTTTGAAAGGGGGGGTGAAGCTCCTCTTAAACACCTCTACGTTATTAACCCCAGAGTAAGAAGCGTCAAAGAGGGATGAAGCCTCTCTTAGACACCCCTACGTTATTAACCCAGAGTAAGAAGCGTCAAAGGGAGGCGAAGCCTCTCTTACACAATCATTCCCCCTCTCCTTACTAAGGAGAGGGGGATAAAGGGGGTGAGGTTAATAAATAACTCCATTCTGCTACTTCTAGAATCTTGGTAGGTGAGGTGGTAGAATGGGGGAAGGTTAAGGCACGGAGAGCTTTTGAATGAATCAATCAGTTAGAGTTCGCTACGCCCCCAGCCCCACCGGCTACCCCCATGTGGGTAATATCCGGACCGCCCTGTTCAACTGGCTCTTTGCCCGCCACACCGGGGGCAGTTTCATTGTCCGCATTGAGGATACCGATGTCGCCCGCAAGGTTGAGGGAGGGGTGGAGGCTATCCTTGATGGCTTGCGCTGGCTGGGGCTGGACTGGGATGAGGGGCCTGAGGTGGGGGGTAAGTATGGCCCCTACTTTCAATCGCAACGTTTAGAATTATACTGTGAAGCGGCCCGGCGCCTGGTCTCGCAGGGGGACGCCTACTATTGCTACTGTTCTCCCCAGCGACTTGCCGAGATGCGGGTGGAGCAGGTCAGGCGCAAGCAGCCGCCGGGTTATGACCGGCGTTGTCGTGACCTGAGTGCGAAAGAGCGGTCGCAAAAAGAAGCCGAGGGTGTCACACCGGTAGTTCGTTTCAAGACACCGCTTGAGGGGCAGACCGGTTTTACCGACCTCATTTGGGGGGAGGTAGTCGTGGGAAATAGTACCATTGATGATTTTGTCTTGCTAAAGTCGGATGGCTATCCTACCTATCATCTTGCCAATGTCGTTGACGACCACTTCATGGAGATTAGCCATGTACTGCGGGCCGAGGAGTGGCTGCCCAGTGTTCCCCGCCACAAACTCCTTTATCGGGCTCTGGACTATGAGATGCCGCTGCTTGCCCATCTCCCGATGATATTGGGGCCTGACCGCGCCAAATTGAGCAAACGGCACGGGGCGGTGTCTATAAACGAGTATTACGAGCAGGGCTATCTGCCTGAAGCCATGGTCAACTTTCTTGCCTTGCTTGGCTGGTCGCTGGATGACAAGACTGAGCTTTTGTCTCGGCAAGAGCTGGTAAAGCACTTTTCTCTGGAGCGGGTCAGCCGAACCGCCGCTATCTTTAATCCAGAGAAGCTCAACTGGATGAACGGCGTCTATATCCGTGGTTTGAGTCAGGAAGATTTTCTTCAGCGCTCTCTACCGTTTTTGGACAGGGGCTTACCGCCTGAGGTAAAGCGGCCGCTATCCACCGACTATGTCAGGCAAGTTATGCCCCTCATTCAGGAGCGGGCTAAGAAGCTAGCTGATGTGCCAGGGCTCACTAAATTTTTCTTCGAGATACAGCTTGAACTTGACTTGAGCATGTTAATAAGCAAGGGTATGGACAAGCAGTCAACTAGGGAAGCCTTGGAGACAGTAAGGACAAGGCTTGTAGAGCTTGAACCGTTTGATGCTGAGTCTCTGGAGAATGTGCTACGACCTCTGGCTGAGGAGCTTGGTCTGAAGACGGGTCAGTTGTTTGGCATGCTGAGAATGGCAGTTACCGGACGGACGGCAGCACCCCCCTTATTTCAAACTATGGCCGTGCTGGGCAAGGAGCGGTGCCTGAGCCGGATTGAAGCGGCGCTGGATAAACTGCCTGAATCATCAAGATAGAAAGGAATTGATAATGGCTGGAGTTAAATATTCGCAGATTCCTATCGAAAAACTGGTTGAGCTGTGTTCTCGCAGTTCTTACACCCTTGACGGCTTATGGTTTAGTTTGGTTGAGGAGAAGTTCGGTTTGGACACAGCCCTTGAAATAGACGAGGCGGTCTGGCGCAAACTCTGTTTGGTTCAGGCGAGAAGGATACAGAAGTACTTTCCCATTGATGAAGGTAGCTCGATTCGCAATCTCATCAAGGTGATTGAGCTCGACCCACTATTTGCTATATTTAAGCCAGAAGCAGTAGAGCTCACTGATAACCGGGCAGTGCTGCGCTTCACTGATTGCCCGCCGCAGAAGGCCAGAATCAGGGACGGTAGGGGTGAGTTCCCGTGTAAGTCGGTAGGTATAACTTTTCTTACCTCCTATATTGAAGTAGTTGACCCTAAGATTAAACTTACTTGTTTAACTTGTCCTCCTGATGCCCATCCGGCACAATTTTGGTGTGAATGGCAGTTTGAAATCTAAGCTGTTTCGGGACTTCTTTCTCCGGAA
>Ga0209979_1002346_pt1 | contig 18291 bp, 9 predicted proteins | sample AnhtaG_FD_183114 | JGI IMG/M metagenome (GOLD analysis project Ga0209979, IMG submission 183114) | Deep subsurface microbial communities from Anholt, Denmark to uncover new lineages of life (NeLLi) - Anholt_01485 metaG (SPAdes) (version 2) | ecosystem: Environmental > Aquatic > Marine > Oceanic >...
ATCCGCCAGTAGTAAGTGCTGTCCCACTCAAGCTTTCCGGGATCATAGGTCTCAGAACCGAGGGCCCTCGTGCCTTTGTACTCTGGTGAACTGGTATCGGCATTTTTCACGGCATCTTTATCTGCTCCGAAATAGACCTCATGCGAAGCAGCATAGACACTAGGCGACCAGGTAAGAATTGCTGTCTGTTTTACATCCACAGCGCCATTTAATGGATCCAGACTTTGGACGGCGCCCTGAGTAGTAAAGCTCCAGACGTCGCCCTTATATGTCTCGATAATATCAAACTCATCGACCCGCCAGTAGTAAGTCTCAGCCAATTTAAGTGTGCCGGGAGAATAGGTCGTAGTTCCCTGAGGGGATCCACCGGCTGCATTATCCACCTCTTCAAAATTGTCACCGAAGTAAACCGTGTGCAATTTCGCTCCGAAACCCGGTGTCCAGCTAAGCTGCCTATCTACATCTACAGATTCGGCACCATTAGCCGGATCGGGAAGGTATGCTGTCTTGGGAGGGATACTAAAGCTCCAGACATCGCCTTTCCAAGGGCTGTTCGGCTCGGTGTCATTGACTTCATCTATGCGCCAGTAGTAAGTTGTTCCCGGTACGAGACCGTCCGGATAGGCAAATCCTGGAAAGCCGGCAACAATAAAGGTTGCGGTTTGATTACCTATGAATGTACCTTCGGCTCCGGCGTTCACATCATCAAAATTCTCACCCATATACACATCGTGCGAGACTGCATAATCTCCCGCTCGCCAGCTAATGTTTACCCATGTATCAGCATGGAGTGCACCATCCTCCGGGACGGGGCCAAGGGCATACGGCCATCCTTCACCACCTTCCATAGCAGCCAGAATCTCGCCCTGCGTCAGCGCTCGGTCGTACACGCGGGCGTCATCTATCTGGCCATCAAAGAATCTGTTCGCGGAATAAGTACACTGACCGAGCCACAGCGGCTCACTAAACTCTTGTGCAACATGGTCAATTGAGTTCACTGCGTAATCTTCATTGACATACACGGTCGCTTGTGTTGGCTCTACTACGAGAGCAACAAAACACCACTCATTGTCCGGAACAACGAGGCCGCTAGCCCATGACCATGTAGCAGAACTATTGTCATTCCAAGTGTAACCTATGTTTGTTCCCCCAGGTGAAATCATAAGACCACAAGCAAGGTTGTTTGTTGGCATATTTCGGGTGAAGAATATCCCTGTGTAATCAGACTGAGAGCTATTTCGCTTTATCCATGCTGACATTGTCACAGTATCCGAATTGATACCGATTGGGGGTATCTCTACATAATCTCCATCACCGTCCACCTCCACGGCAGGGCCATATTTCCCAGCTACCCACTTTGTGTCACCGGTGAGAGTGCCGTCGAATCCATTGCCGGACGAGTCATAGGCGATCGTCCCGGAGCCCTTATCAAGCTTCCACCAACCGACGAGATCTCCCTTAGCCCCGCCTGTTAAAACCAAGCCCAGCACCAAAACAAAAGAAACTAAATAAATCAATTTCTTACACATAATAGTCCTCCTTAAAAGGAAGTTAAGATAACCATGCTTTGGCCACACACCAAAACAAATATTATTTTCAACAAAGATCAATCTCCAGCTTTTAATTCTTATCAATCACACAATTACCAATAACGGTGTTTGCGGCTACGGAGCATACAGACGAATATCATCAAAGTACATCGTACCTGAACCACCAGCAACCGGATTGTTCTTATTGCCTAACCCAAGGGCAATCGTATTGACATTGGCAAGGTTCACACCCTGGTCTGCAAAAACCTGCAGGTCGATGTCCCATTGGGTCCACGTTGATGCTTGCGCCGCATTTGGATTATCATTAGTGACCGCCGCGGTGCCATTTAGAACAACATACAGAGGTTCGGCAGCGTTGGACGAAGAGCCTCGGTACCAAATCGTTAATGTGTTGACACCATTCACTGTCCAGTCACGATTGGAAGTCAATGTCAAGGTAGCTTCAGATTTCCCAACAGCATTGTCGTAGGTCATCGGCATCGACTGATTGCCGCTGTGAACGATAGTCTGCTCGGCAAAGGGAGGATTCGCATGACCAACTACAGAACCGTTTATAGTCGGGTTGTCGAATCCGTCTACCCAGGCAAGATATATCCTGTTGCTTCCGGGTTCATCTTCATTAAGGTCATTGTATGACTCAAAATCGTCAATGATAAGGAAGTTGGCCGTCGTTAAGCTCCAGAGGGGGCCTGTCCACGGGCTGTCGGCATTGGCGTTATTAGCTTCATCAATCCGCCAGTAGTAAGTAGTATCCCATTCAAGCTGTCCGGGATCATAGCTCTCGGAACCAAGGTTTCCACTGCCTTTATACTCCGGCGAACTCGTATCGGCGTTTTTGACGGCATCTTTGTCTGTTCCGAAGTAAACTTCATGTGAAGCACCAAAGACTCCCGGCACCCAGGTGAGAACAGGCGTCTGCGTTACATCCACAGCACCATTAGCCGGGCTCGGGCTGCTAACAGCGCCCTCAGTTGTAAAGCTCCAGACGTTACCTTTATGCGTTTCGACAACATCAAACTCATCGACTCGCCAGTAGTAAGTCTTAGCCATTTTAAGTGTGCCGGGAGTATAGGCCGTAGTTCCCTGAGGAAGACCCCCGGCTGCATTGTTCACTTCGTCAAAATTGTCGCCGAAGTAAATGTAATGTAGTTTAGCACCGAAAGCTGCGGTCCAACCAAGTCTCACATCCACATCTACAGACTCGGCGCCATCAGCCGGGTCCGGAAAGTATGCTGTCTTGGGGGGAATACTAAAGCTCCAGACAGGACCTTTCCAGGGACTGTTCGGCTCGGTATCATTGACCTCATCAATCCGCCAGTAGTAAGTAGTGCCCGGGACAAGACCATCCGGATATGCGAATCCGGGAAAGCCGACAACTAAAAACGTTGCCGTCTGGTTACCCTGGAATGTGCTTTCGGCTCCGGCGTCCACATCGTCAAAATTATCACCCAAATAAACATCGTGTGAGACTGCAAAATCTCCCGCTCGCCAAGCAAGATTCACCCACGTATCCGGATGGATGGCACCGTCAGCCGGAGTGGGACTCGAGGCAGTTGGATATCCTTCTCCACCACTCAGCATGACAATCTGAATCTCCTCTTCTGTCAGCGCATGATTGTAAATCCGCACATCATCAATCAAGGCATCAAGGAATTCAGTCACGCTCTTAGCGCCGCCGAACCATACATCGCCAGCGCCGGTAGCTGTAATTGTTACGCCAGTGTTCTCATCAACAACTACACCATCCACATAGACCGTTTGAGTGTGCGCATCTGCGTTGTAAACGCCTGCCAAGTGATGCCAGCCTGTCGCCGCTGCGCCCACATCCATACGGACATTAGAACCACCTTCTCCGCCGACAAAATGCCATTGGTTGCCAGGGGTTACCCATAGACCATACCAAGGGGACATATCTCGGCTCTTGGTGACGATGCCAGCCCAGCTTCCAGGTAATGTCCGTATGTTCAGCCAGACTGCAATGGTAAGACTATCTGTTGGTGCAAAGACCAACTCATCAGAGTGTGATATCTCTACCCTGTCATCAATACCGTCCACACTCAGTACTCTTCCTCTTTCTGGATCGTCCGTGATCTGTGCGCCACCTACCAAAATGCCATCGTGACCACCTACGATGTCTTTGGCATCAGCATCCAGCGGCCAGTGCGCTACCAGATCTGCGGATGCATCACCGAGCAGACCTAGCACCAATACAAGCGAAATTAAATAAATCATTTTTTTACGCATAATAATCTTCCTTCAAAAGAGTTAAAATAATTATGAATTATGCTTTGTTCACACACCAAAACGAATATTATTTTCAGCAAATACTAAGTACCTGATTTACGAGGATATTTAAATTATCCCTGTCATTATTTCCTGCATAACTTACTTAACAGAGCAGGGCAATCTCAAATTATTTAACACTATTATCAACCACACAATTACCTATTACGGTATTTGAGGCTACGGAGCATATAGACGAATATCATCGAAGAATACCATACCTGTTCCACCGGCTACCGGATTGCTCCTGTTACCAAGGCCAAGGGCAATCGTATTGACATTGGCAAGGTTCACGCCCTGGTCTACAAACGCCTGCAGGTCCATAGTCCATTCCGTCCAGGTAGTTATCTGCGCTGCATTAGGATTATCATTCGTGACAATCGCATTGCCGTCGAGAGCAACATACAAAGTCTCAGCAGCGTTAGCTGAATCGCCTCTGAACCAAATCGTTAATGTGATAACACCATTCTCCGTCCAGTCTCGCGGATAAGTTAACGTCAAAGTTGCCTCAGAGTACCCAACACTGTTGTCGTAGTAAAGTGGCATCGACTGGTTGCCTCCGTGAACGATAGTTTGCTCTGCAAAAGGAGGAGTGTCAGAACCAACTAAAGAACCGTTTGCCGGGTCGTCGTATCCGTCCAACCATGCATTAAATATCCTGTTGCTATCGGGGTCAGCGGGGTCAAGGTCATTGTAAGATTCAAAATCGTCCACGACAAGGAAGTTAGCTGTCGTAAAGCTCCAGAGGATGCCTGTCCACGGACTGTCTGGGTTGGTGTTATTGACCTCGTCAACACGCCAGTAGTAGGTGGTATCCCACTCAAGCTTTCCGGGGTCATAGCTTTCAGAACCCAGGGCTCTGTTGCCCTTGTACTCGGGTGAGCCGATATCGGCATTTTTCACCGCATCCCTGTCAGTTCCGAAATAGACCTGGTGCGAAGCGGCTGCTTCTCCCGCTCCCCACTTAAGAGTCGGTGTCTGCTTAACACCTATGGTACCGTTAGAGGGGTTCGCGCTGCTTGCCTTTACAGGTAACGATAGTGCCGCCTGAGGAACCACTTGCTTTGACGTTTTTGGACCTTGCCAACGCAACTGGGCCGCGGCAGCGAGGTCGTATTCAAAATATTCCATCACAAGGGAATATTTCCCGGCGACAAGTTCAATCGTTCCGCTATTCTCGACGGCCCTATGCTCAGTCCAGTTATCAACGACTAACTGGTCATTCACCCACAGGCGGACACCGTCATCGCTCGTAGTATAGAAGGTCCAGGTCCCTGAGAATGGTATCTCCACCTCACCAGTCCATTGTATGGAGAATTGATCGTTGTCGACCCTTGGATCCGGAGACTCCTCGACCCAGGCAAAGTTAATCTGGGCATCTTCGCGCTCCAGTACCAGTGTCTGGAAGGGTTCCGTTGGAGGAACCGAACCGGACCAGTGATAGTACGACCCTCTCAGGCCGCCACCTTCACGAGTAGTAGTAAAGCTCCAGACGTCACCTTTATACGTCTCGATGGCATCAAACTCATCGACCCGCCAGTAGTAAGTCTTCTCAAATTCAAGCGTGCCGGGAGTATAGGTTGTAGGTCCCTGAGGGACACCGCCAACGGCACTGTTCACATCGTCAAAATTATCGCCGAAGTACACAGTATGCAATTTCGCACCGAACCCGGGATCCCAGCTAAGGATTACATTCGAGTCCACAAATTTAGCACCATCAGGCGGATCAGGGTCGTACGCAACCCTGGACGGAACCTTAAAGCTCCAAACATAGCCTTTCCATGGACTGTTCGGGTCCGTGTCATTGACTTCATCGATTCGCCAATAGTAAGTCGTTCCGAGGACAAGACCCTCCGGATAAGGAAATCCTGGAAAGCCGGCAACAAAAAACGTCTCGGTCCGATTGCCCTGGAACGTATCGGCGATACCATCGTTCACATCATCAAAATTCTCGCCGAAATATACATCGTGTGAGACTGCACAACCTCCCGGCATCCAGCTAAGGCTCACCCATGTATCCGGATGTAGGCCACCATCAGCAGGGACGGGTCTACGGGCCTCATAGGTCAACAAGAGCCATTTATTATACATGTACTCCTCGACGGCCTCCATTTCCCCGTCAGTGAGCGCCCGGCTGTAGACCAGGATCTCTGCCACATCGCCGTCCCAACCCAGGCCACCGTAAAAATCGAACCCGGCAATCCGCCCTTCTGACATGGCGTTTTGGATGCCGTGATTGATATCACGGCGTTCGCCAAGAAACTCTCCGTCGCGATATACGTCCATGACACCGGTGATGCTATTGAGCCGGACTACGTTGACAGTAAAGCCTTCTATCAGCTCCGGATGATCGTAATTCACCTCCCATCGCATGCCGGGCCCTCCGCCCAACATAATGTAGGTATTGTCCATGTGGAAGCCCCCTGGAGTGGTTACGCCAAAACCACCTACTTCACCCCAGGCGATATATCCTTGGTGGTAATGGGGCCAACCCTGACCTTCTCGTTCAAGCTCAGTTATCATTAGACTTCTTTGCATTCGGCTACGGCTGACGCCAATCACCGTTATGTCTTTGTTATTGGGGCTGTAATCAAACGCCATGGACTCACTATATATGTCATGGAATGTTACTGTACCGAGACCACGTAGCATGTACTCGCCGTACGTGGCACCACCATCGCCCCCGCTTGCGTGGCGGTCATTGCCCGATGTGTCGTCCCAACTTCTGATGCTGTCGCCGGGAGCCAGGCCGGTGATGGCCGATGCGTCGAAACGCAGCTCCAGGCCGTCCGCTACCGTTAGCTCACGCGCACTCACGGTATTCCCGACCAGAGACAGCACCAAAACAAAAGAGACAAAATAAATCAATTTCTTAGACATAATAGTCCTCCTTAAAAAATAAAATAATTAGAAATTATGCTTTGGCCACACGTCAGAGCAACCAATAATGATGTTCACCTTCCCTACACTCTTTCTATTCTACTTAGGGCCATTTTTTACGACTCGATATTACCTCCTTCCTGCAAAAGCTAATATGAACTATTAATAGAAATGTAAAAATCTTAACTGCTAAGCACAAAATTCTCACTTAAAACTCTGTGTCTCGCATAATACGCAGTAGCTCCTCCTCGATCGAAAAACTGTAAGAATTTTGCCTGCGGGATGACCTCGAATTCACAGATGCCCGACTGCGCAGGCACAAGCTCTACTAATGTTATCTATACCAAATTATCTACCTTCCCGTCAAGGAAAATCTCTTGATAATACACTTGTAGGCACACTTCTTTCGGTCCTTATGGCACACTATATATTCGTTATGAGTGTACCAGATCGTCAGAAGATTTTGAACCGGTTCTACCAGACAATCAGTCGCACAAAAGACACCTTTCCCACGAACTGCAAAACGTCAGAATTCTTCGAAAATTCGTGTCACCAAAATGTCTCCACAAATCTCAAAATTGATGAATAATGGAAGTACTAAACATCAAATTTTTGCCGAAAAACACATCTTTTCAAGAATTTTAAAGATAAAATCGGATTAAGTAGACGGTGAGAAATAAATGTATCAATAACATAATTCTTTTGGGGGTATCAGAGCCACCTAGAGAAAATCCTGAGCTGATCTAACTTCTTATAAACTTATGTGTGGAGTTCGTCTGCTACTGTTGAAAGACCAAGGGGCCTATACCAAATCAATCAGTATAAGCCCCGAATTTACAAATCTACTGCACTATTTTACTGAACAATCGAATCCCAGCTTACCGTGCTGGTGGATACAGACGAATATCATCGAAGTACATTGTACCTGAACCGCCGGCCTGCGGATTGTTCCAGTCGCCAAGACCAAGGCCAATGGTATTGACATTGGCAAGGTTCACACCCTGGTCGGCAAAGGCCTGTAGGTCGATAGTCCATTCGGTCCACCTCGTTATCAGCGCTGCATCAGGATTGTCATGAGAGACTACTGCACTGCTATTGAGGACGACATACAACGTCTCAGCAGCGTTTGCTGCATCGCCCCTGAACCAAATTGATAATGTGGTAATACCATTCTCAGTCCAGTCACGCGGATAAGTCAGTGTCTTCTCCACCTCTGAATATCTGAGGATGTTGTTGTCATAGAAGACCGGCATCGACTTGCCGCCCCCGTGAACAATGGTCTCTTCCATATATGAACCGGTGGTTTCATCACCAACCATAGAGCCGGTTCCGTTACCGGGATGGGCCGGTAAAGTAGGATGCGAGGCATAGCCAAGCCCGTCTATCCATGTCCACCATATCTCATTGTTGCCAATGTCGTAGTCCTCAAAATCGTCAACGACAAGGAAGTTGGCAGTCGTAAAGCTCCAGAGAGGGCCTACCCACGGGCTGTCGGGATTGGTGTTATTGACCTCATCAATACGCCAGTAGTAGGTGGTATCCCACTCAAGTATTCCGGGGTCATAGGTCTCTGAACCAAGGGCCCTGGTGCCTTTATACTCCGGTGAGCCAGCATCGGCATTCTTCACGGCATCTTCATCTGTGCCGAAATAGACCTCATGCGAAGCAGCAAAGACATTCGGGGACCAGGTAAGAATCTGTGTCTGCTTTACATCCACAGCACCGTTGGACGGGGCCAAAGCTGCGACGGCACCTTCAGTAGTAAAGCTCCAGACGTCGCCTTTGTAGGTGGCGAGGGCATCAAACTCATCGACCCGCCAGTAGTAAGTCTGAGCCATTTTAAGTGGGCCGGGACTGTAGGTTGTGGTTCCCTGAGGGAGACCCCCGGCAGCATTGTTGACATCGTCAAAGTTGTCGCCGAAATACACGGTGTGCAATTTCGCACCGAAACCCGGTGTCCAGCTAAGCTCTGCGTCCAGTTCTACAGATTCGGCGCTATCAGCCGGGTCGGGAAAGTATGCGGTCTTGGGTGGAATACTAAAGCTCCAGATGTCGCCCTTCCACGGGCTGTTCGGCTCGGCGTCGTTAACTTCATCAATCCGCCAGTAGTAAGTTGTGCCCGGAATAAGACCATCCGGATAAGGAAAACCAGGGAAGCCGGCAACAATAAAAGTTTCGGCCTGATTGCCAATGAATGTTCCTTCGGCGCCTTCGTTCACAGCATCAAAATTATCACCTATATACACATCGTGCGAGACAGCAAAATCACCTGCTCGCCAGCCAAGGCTTATCCATGTATCTTCGTGAAGTGTGCTATTTCGCGGATCGGGTCCGTAGGCCTTGACGATGGCGCCGCCCTGATTCTCCATGCTTGACTTGATGTCGTCCTCGCTCATCACGTGATTGTAGACGCGAAAGTCGTCGATCATGCCCGTATAGGACTCATCAATCCATGTAGGATCACCTCCAATGTAATAGGTCGCGTTCGTGCCATCTGTTGTCTGGAAGGCTGATTCCTGTGAGAGGGCCCCGTTGACGTAGATGCGAAAGTTCGTCCCATCCCCTGTCACTGCGACGTGTGTCCATTGGTCGGCAGGAACAACATTTGGGGCTGTCTCACACATACCTCCCGCCCAAGCTCCGCCAACGCGACCACGCCATGAAAGCCTCCCATCGTTGTTAATGAACAGCGTGTCATTTGAGGTGGCATCCTCTCTAATCGACCGAAAAATCTGCTGCCACGTGTCGCCAGTTCGCTTCGGGTTAATCCAGGCAGACAACGTAAATGATCCCTGAAACATATCGGCGGTTAACGAATCAGAGGCGGGGATTGCGACGCGACTGTCTTCAAATGCGAGCGCTTGTCCAAATTGTCCGTCGACAACTGTCGGACCGTCTTCCAGTGTTCCGTTGTTGCCGTTGCCCGTCGCGTCCAGCGCGGTCGTGCCGGCACCTTCGTCGAGCTTCCACTGCCCCACTAGCTCTGCCGAAGCATCACTAATCAGCCCCAGCAACAAAACAAAAGAAATCAGATAAATCAATTTTTTAGACATAATAGTCCTCCTTTAAAAAAGTTAAATTAAAACAATTACAAATTATGTTTTGGCCACACACCAAAATCTCAACCTCTCGTTATTGTTTTCAACAGGCATTAAAAACCTCATCTATGAGAATTACCACTCACGCATCTTATGGTGCTTGTGGCTCCGGCTCTTCTGGTTCCGGCCGATACAGCCGAATATCGTCAAAGTACATCGTACCTGAACCACCAGCCTGCGGATTATTCCTATCACCGAAACCAATGGCAATGGTATTGATATTGGTAAGGTTCACGCCCTGGTCTGCAAATTCCTGCAGGTCGATAGTCCATTCTGTCCAGTCACCTATCTGGGCTGCATTCGGATTATCATGAGTGACCACGGCGCTGCCGTTAAGAGCAACGTACATTGGCTCAGGGTCGTTACTTAGCATAGCTGCACCGATGGCCTCGTGCGACCATATCATCGGAGTAACCGTGCCGGTGGTCTTGACATTGGAGAATTCGGCCGTGCATGTCACACCAGCGCTATGGCTGGTCAACGCCAGACCTATATAGACATTCGGACTCATTGAGATGAGCCGCGGCGTAGCGTCCTGTATCGGCTGCCAACTGATACCGTCAGCCGAATGGTAACCCGTAAAGTTACCCGCAGCGTCACGCTCTAATTTCACCCAGTACGGCGCGGTAATCCCGGTCTGGTTTGCGCTGAAACTGCTGGCGCCAGTTGTATTACGACCCTGGGAGGCAACGCCATTACTGGGTGTAACACACACAAAGGCATGTTTCGAGCCTGGCTCCAGCGTTTCACGAATCATTACGCCTGCCTTGGCCCAGCCGTCCGTGTTCTCCACACTTTCCACTCTGGCTACAATCGAGCCGGCACCGGACAGTTGCTTGAAGGCGAAGCGGAACTCATCGGCAGTGTCCCAGATATCCGTACCGGATGCAGTAATCGTGTATGTACCGGCCGGCTCTTCTAAGAAGCCTGCCGGATTGCCTCTGAACCACAGCGACAATACTCCAACACCTTGTTCCGTCCAGTCACGTGGATAAGTCAACGTCAGCTCCGCCTCCGAGTACCCAACACTGTCATCGTAGAAAAACGGCATCGACTGAGAACCGCTGTGAACGATAGTTTGCTCGGTAAAAGGAGGATTTTCATAACCGACGATAGAACCGTTTGCCGGGTTGTCGAATCCGTCTAACCACACATTAAATATCCTGTTGCTCTCGGGGTCGTCGGGGTCAAGGTCATTGTAGCTCTCAAAATCATCTATACCAATAAAATCGGCTACCGTGAAGCTCCATACGTTGCCTTTGCTGATTGTCGCGTCTGTATTGTACTCGTCGATACGCCAGTAGTAAGGCCCGCCTCCCCATTCGAGGCCTTCGGGCGGAGTATAGCTGGCAGCACCCTGTCGGCCTCGATATATGTCCGCCGTTGATGTATCGGCATTATCCACAGTATCTTCATCCGTGCCGAAGTACACATCATGCTGAGATGCATTATCTCCCGGCGACCAGGTAAGAGGCGTTGCGTTTTTGATGTCCGGTGTTGACCCGTCAGCCGGGCTTGGATTCCATGCAAGTAACGGGTCGCCTCTCATAACTTGTATGATATCTTCCTGTGTCAGGGCCCTGTCGTAGATGCGCAGGTCATCTATGTCGCCCGCGATGGGGCTGCCGATGCCCCGGTTACCGTTGAAGCTGGCGGCCTCGTTGTTAGCACCCAGTAAACCGAACCGAGTGTTGCCTGTTCCAAAAGTCCTGCCTCCGCTGACCGAAGGCTCGGCCGAGCCATCGATATAGAGGGTCATCCGTCCGTTATCGAAGACACCACAGACATGGTGCCAGCGCCCGTCGTCCACCCGTGCAGCACTGCCGTAGTCAACCTGTCCATCACTGGTCATCACATGCCATCCGACCTGGCCGGGCCCGACGCCGTTGAGATTGATACCCAGGCGCCAGTACTGGTCGCGATCAAACGAAGCAATGTACTGCTCGTTCCATATATTCGTCCGGATCCAGAGGCAGACCGTCACCTCGGTATAGTCCGTGCCGGCGTAGGTGAGGTTTTGAATGGCCATATATGAACTACCGGTGAAATTCAGGGCGGCATCGCCAAGCAAACCAGGGGTGGTCCATCCCGGGCCAAAGAGTATTCCGTGATTGTTATGGCCGGACCAGTCGAGAGCGGTCGTACCCATACCTTCATCAAACGTCCACCAGGCTACAAGATTGGGGTCGTCAGCTACGGGTATGACCGGCATGGTCGTGTAAGTCCAAACATTGCCTTTGTGCGTGACGGCGCCGTCAAACTCATCTACCCGCCAATAGTACGTCTTTTCTGGTTCAAGCGTGCCAGGAGTATGAGTTGCATCTGCCTGGGGCAGTGCTCCTGTGGCATTGTTTACATCATCAAAATTATCACCAAAATATATAGTGTGTAACTTTGCGTCGAAACCGAGCATCCAGCTAAGCGTCACATCCGCATCTACGAATTTGGCCCCATCAGCGGGAGCAGGCCCATAAGCCTCTCTGGAGGGGACGAGAAAACTCCAGACATCGCCTTTCCACGGGCTATTCGGGTCCGCATCATTGACCTCATCGATTCGCCAATAGTAAGTTGTGCCCGGAACAAGACCATCCGGGTAAGGAAATCCGGGAAAGCCGGCGATAAGAGACGTTCCGGCTTGGTTGCCCTGAAAGACACCTTCGGCCCCGGCATTCACATCGTCGAAATTCTCGCCCAAATATACATCGTGCGAGACCGCAAAGTCTCCGGCCTTCCAGGAAAGATTGGCCCAGGTGCTCTCGAGCAGGGAACCATCTTCCGGGTCAGGGCCTCGCGCAGGAGGGTAGCCCGCTGCCCCCAACATAGAAGCCTTAATCTCATCCTGTGTGCGCACAATATCTGAAACACGCACCTCATCAATGATTCCGTGGAAACGTCCACCACCATCAGCCTTGTAGCCGAGGTAGAGCACGTCAGCGGTTTGGTCGATCGTTGCGGCCACGGCCCCCTCGATATTGAGCTCGCCATCCACGTAAATCTTCGCTCTCTGAGTGTTACTATCGAACGTCGTTGCGACGTGATGCCACTCGTCCAGGTGCTCTTCGAAATCGTAGCTGCCTATAGACTCGAGCCTCGCTCCCCAGATGCCGAGCCACAGGGCACCGTTGGTGTTAACCACCCATTGATAGGCACTGCCCTTATACACAATCGATCCACCGTTGCTCCAGCCCTTGGGGTTGGAAAACACCTTAATCCAGGCTCCTACCGTTATGTCGCCTGTGTCCGGGTGCAGGCTCGGGCTGTCATCCACAACGACCTGGGAGTTTTGCCCATTGAATTCCAAAGCCGCTCCTCCAGTCATTGCTTCTGTTACCCACACTGCATTTTCGACAGTTCCGTGGTTACCGTACGATGAAGAATCCTCAACAAAGTCCCCACTGCCTTCATCAATTTTCCAGTACGCCAACGTGTGCTCGTCCACGGGCTGAGCGAATACAATACCAGCTTGAATTAGAATGACTGCCATAACTACCGTTTTGATAAGAATACCTCCTAATTTTTACGGCTCTTCCGAATAATGGGTAGGTGTATTGGGCGTTTCGGACGATCGAGAAAAATCGTTCGGGGCCCCAGAGGCACAAATTTCCCCCCGCCTGCCCCAAATTTGAGCCTCTGTCCAAACGATTTTTCTCTCCAAACAGCTCCAAGGCCCTGATCTGTTTGGTCCACCTACGCATTAACCGGATGAACCATTTTACTGAACACTGAGCTTTTCTGACAATAGTGCACGTGCTATATATCAATGGCAGATTGAGAACAAAAAATGAAAATCGCAAATATTTTATGACTTGCCACTACCTCCTTCCTTTCCGTCGCGGCTCGGCCACGCCGAGACAGGCAAAAGCCCAATATGAGCCGTTAGTCGAGATGTATAAATTCCAACTTCGGAGTACAAAGCTCTTACTTGAAACAATGTACTTCGTTCATTGGCCTTTCAGCTAAGCTAATTAGCAGTAAAATTACCAGAAATTAGTTCGCCGAAAGAGCAAAATCCACACATCTAATCAATTCTATTTATATCAAATTTGCCACCTTTTCGTCAAGCAGAATATTTAGACGAAATTCCCCATATTTTTATGAGATTTTGGAAAGGCAATAAATTGCTTACTTGTGCGCTTGTGTAATTACGCTCACTTGCCGCGAATTATGAATTACGGGCATCGAGTATCGCGATACACCAATTGCCTTGTTTGTCAACCTCAACATCTCAAGAAGTCAAGTCTGCCAAGTACCGCTTTCAACTGTTGTCAAAAAGTGCGCATTTTTACAAATTTTTGTGAATTTTTATGAAAAAATCCGAAAAAATGCCCAAAAAGTAAGAAAAAAACTGATTTTTAACATTTTTTTGAGAATATGAGAATTACCTATATTCACAGCAGTGTAGCCTGCTGTCTTAGCAGTCGAACCAAATGAGTTTATTTCACCGGATTGACGTAAATTGCCTGCAATTAGGATTTTAATTTAGTGCTTAATCGCTTATAATGTTGTTGTAGCGATTTTTTTTTGAATGTACAAATCATGAATCCTGATTTGAAAAAATTGACGGATGGAGAGCTCTTCGACTGCTACGCAAACGGCGAGGAGTCAGCATTCCGTGAAATCGTAAGTCGTTACAAGAATAGCCTTTACGCCTTCTTACGGCTGTTTTTAAACCGCCATGAGCTTGTCGAAGACGTTTTTCAGGAAACCTTTTTGCAGTTATTTACCAGCCGGGAGAGCTTCGATAGAAACCGACCGTTGCGCCCCTGGCTGTTCACCATAGCAGCAAATAAAGCAAAAGATGCCCTTCGCAAATGGCAGCGAACAAATGCCATTCCCATCGGCACAATGGGGGATTCGGAGGATTTGTCGTTTGATGATGTCTTGAATACTGTTACTTCTGATAGCACAATGCCTTACGAGAAACTCCAAAAGAGCGAAACCGCTTTTCGCGTTAGACAAATTGTAGCGGATATGCCGGGAAACCTTAGAGAAATATTGATTTTGGCTTATTTTAACAGATTTTCATACAAACAAATGGCCGAGATTTTATGTATACCTATCGGGACAGTGAAAAGCAGATTGCACACGGCTGTTGGTCGCTTTGCCAAAGAGTGGAAAGCATCAGTTGGGAGCAAGAAAACTAAATGAGTCCGCTGAACAACGAGCAGAAACAGTTATTATTTGATTATTGTATAGGCTTGACATCGCAGAAAGAAACTGCCGAGGTAGAGGCGTTAATCTCAACAAATAGAGAAGCTGCCGAAATTCACTCTAAGCTCAAAGCTGCAATTGCACCACTCGATAGCGTAGAGCCTGAAGCCTGCCCGAATAAACTCGTAGAGCACACTATTTGGCGAGTTCAAAATCTTGCCGGTTCAAGCCAGCGTCAGCTCCAGCAATTGCTTGCCAGCGAGCAAAAGCGAAATGTTGTCGCTAAGAGTCAGTTATGGTGGAACTTGGGCAAAATAGCAGCGGCGGCTGCGGTGTTTATGCTTATCATCGGAGTTCTTGTTCCTACGCTGGGCTTTGCGCGTCGAAGGTACCGGCGGCAGCGGTGCCAAATGCAAATGGGCGGTATCTTTCAGGGTTTAAGCAATTACATTGATGATAATGATGGTCAATCACCTGCTGTTGCAACTACGGCAGGAGCACCGTGGTGGTGGGTGGGTGACCAGGGCAACGAGAATCACTCCAATACCCGCCATATATACCTTTTGCCGAAAGGCGGTTACGTTGAGCTAAGTAACTTTGTCTGTCTAGGCTATAAGGGCGAAAAACCCGTGAAACTTACCGACTCACAAATCAAAAGATTAAAAGATTTTCCCAGCAGAAGATATGTAACCTACAGCTTCCAGATAAGATGCCATATAACCAGAAGCGGCAGGCTGCGGTGCCGAAAGGTCTTAATGGCTGACTGGAATCCACTCTTTGAAAAACTACCGAAACTACCGGTGGATTTTTCCAGACAGCTTCAGCTTCAATTGAACAGAAAGCTATTGACTCTTAACAGCATCAATCACAATCGGCGTGGGCAGAACGTGATGTTTGGTGATGGCCATGTCACGTTTCTAAAAACTCGTTTTATCGGCATCGCAAAGGACGATATATTCACACTGCAAGACACTGACGTATATCAAGGCTGCGAAGTTCCCTCCTGTGAGGCTGACTCTTTCCTTGCCCCGTAATTTATTTCGCAATTCAGATTTCGTATCTCGTGTTGTTTGGGCGGTTAAAATCCACTTGTGGTAAGACCTTAACCAGCCAGACTGTGAAGCTCAATTTTGAAAGTTTGGTCAGCGGTGCTTGTCTGGAGAATCGAATCCGGGTCGGACGAAAGCTCTTGCATCGGGAAATAGTGTTTCAGTTTTCCTTCGTAATCGGTCAAGGTGCACAAGGACATCGAGGATGTCATCCCTGCGCTGCGGGAAATGTTCTCGCATTTGTCCCCAGGCGGCAATGGAACGGTCTATTGCGATTAGAGCGACTTTTGCCGAGCCATCAGAGTCTTTGGGAAATTCGTCGAGACTATGTGGGGTTTCTTCCAGCTTGCCCTGGACTGCTCTGATGAGTTTGACATAAATAAAATGCTGGTACCAGCGGATAATGTCCACAGAGCCTTTGAGATTGTCTGCTTCTTCAGCCGGGTCGGAATCGGGCAGCTCAAGACGTACTTGTAAGCCCAGGTCATCCGCCTTTTCCTCAAACAGGTCTTTCGCTGAGTCAAACCAATTGTTCACCATTTGCCCATAGACGTTTGCTGCGCAGGGACATTCGTGGTTTTTGGCGGAGTTGTGGATGGTTTCGTGCTCGTCAGCGGCTTGCTGAAGGTCGAGGGAATCAAGGTCAATGCCTTGCTCCTGTGCGGTTTCTTTGACCATTTCAAGAGTGAGCTGGAAAATTTCAGACAGTTTCTCCCAGAAGGCCTCGTTGTTTATGTCGTGGGTCTGTGGGTCAGCAAATTGTTCTTCGCTCAATGCAAAGTTCATACAGCGGGAGGTGAACGGACAGCGCTCACACCACCGGTCACAATAGTTATAAATGCCGGGGATGAGGTTTGGGTTTTCAGCAAGTTTTTTGATGTATTCCTTGTCCATTAAAGTATGCGTGGGGTCTTATATCACACCGTTTATATTGTTCAAGATAAAAAAGAACCGCCAGCGATTTTACATTATGTGTAAGTTCCTGCCAACCCTAAAATCCTTTGCTGACATATCGGAGTAAACCTCGGGTAAAACCCGAGGCTAAATATTAGTGGATTCCTGCTTGCGCAGGAATGACAGTTTTGTGAGGAAATGACAGGGGAAACGGGAATGTTATGAAGAGCTGTTTATATTTGCAAGGCAGATTCGGGCGTTTCTTTTTAATCGGTCAAGGCCTGAACGTCTAATCGTGGAATCGGCGAACTCGGTGTCGAAGTCCTGCTGTGTTAAATTCAAAATCCAGCCCAGGTCAAGTTTTGCCCTGTTGTTATAGAATTTGAACTGTTTATTTTTGCATGCGGGCGCGTCTTTTTGATAGGGACAGGCAAGGACACAATCGTCACAGCCGAAGAGTCGGTCGGCTATTTTTTCAGCTAAGTCGGGAAGTATCCGGCCTTTGTATTCTATTGTCAGATAGTTTATACACTTATTGGCGTCGAATTGGCCGTCAGGCATCAAGGCACCTGTCGGACATGCGCTGATGCACTTATCGCAATTTGAACATTCGGCTTTGTTAAATAGATTCCTCGGCTCCGCTTCCCCTTCGACTCCGCTCAGGGCTAAAGGCTTTTTGCGCTCGGAATGACGGTGGAGGTTTGCTTCGCTGCGCTCGGAATGAAAAATAATAGGTTCGTCAATTGAAAGTTTTAGAGTCGTTATGATTTCACCAAGGAATATTTGCGGGCCGAGTGTGGGATTGATTAGCATTCGATTTTTTCCGATGAAGCCCAGTCCGGCCCTTACGGCCAATGCTCGCTCAGCTAATGGTACTGAATCAACACAAATTTTGAATTTGTGAACCCTGCCGGTGACGGAACTAATAAATTCGGTTAGTTTATTTAATCGTTTGTTTATGAACGGATGATAATCTTCATATTGGGCGTAGTTTGCTACTTTGCCCATTGGCGCAGTGGAGTGTGAAGGCGTCGGCTTATGTTTTGGTGGTTTATAATTTAGGCCGACACAGATTATTGATTGTGCGTTTTCCAAAAGTTTGGCGGGATGAGTACGTTTTTCAAAATTGCTGTGCAGGTAGCTCATCTGCCCGGCGTAGCCGGACTTTAGCCACTCAGTAAACATTTCGACCTGCTCAGTGTTTAATGACGAGGCGTCTGTTATCCCAATCAGGTCGAAGCCTAATTCAAGCGCTTTGCGTTTTATCTCTTGAGACAAACTCATAAAAGCGATTATACTAAATCCAGTTGTGAGTTTTTAGTTTCATTGTCGCAATCAGGGGATAAAATGTATGGTGCAATGTCCATGGAAACTTGCCAATTGATA
>Ga0209979_1002347_pt1 | contig 18289 bp, 10 predicted proteins | sample AnhtaG_FD_183114 | JGI IMG/M metagenome (GOLD analysis project Ga0209979, IMG submission 183114) | Deep subsurface microbial communities from Anholt, Denmark to uncover new lineages of life (NeLLi) - Anholt_01485 metaG (SPAdes) (version 2) | ecosystem: Environmental > Aquatic > Marine > Oceanic...
AAGTCCAATGATGTTTTTCAAAAATCTTGGGATGTGCCTTGGTTGGGTAACAAAAGAGTTCATTATGATTGGATGGCCTGATTAGGGGCTATTTATAAGACATAAAACCCTGGTGAAAATCGGGGTTAAATGATAAGGAAGTTTTGGAGTTAATCATTTCACGGGAAGAAACCCATATGAGCCAAGCAACGGGTTTAGCAATCAAGGAAGACCATCGCTACAATGATTTGTCTCAGCTTACACCAAGGACAAATGGTCCGATGAGAAAACCAGTTGCTGTTTTTTCATCCTCGGCTTCTTCTACATTTACTGTTATGTTGATACTGCATAAACCCAATACGAATCCAGTTGTAATTGTTGCCTCTTCGCCTACAGGTATATCAATAAAACCAGTGGTTTCTTTTCCAAGTAGAACGAGGCTGCCATTAAGAGAAATACTCCATTGAACATTTACTATGTCTTCCTCGCCAGTGTTTCGAACAACTGCCCTGGCGCCAAAACCATCAGTTATCTCCATAATTTCTGCAGAGATCGGATCAGTAATCGTTATCTCCAATGCTTCTGACCAGTCACTTTCAGCTCCATGTTCATCTTGCGCTTTCACCTTAACAGAATATTCTCCTTGCTCCAACCACGTATGACTTGCAGATGAAGTTTCATCTGAATCATAAGGACCTACCCAATCGACACTTCCATCTCCCCACGAAAAACAGTAATATACTTGATCAGAATCAGGATCATTTGAAGTTGTTGTAAACGTATATTCCACATCGACGTCTCCCTCATCAGGCCCCGACGGTGTATCAGGTATCGATGGAGGATTATTATCACCTACTGGAGCCATACCAAGGTCTGGATTTCCCCAGAACGCACCCCATTCAAACATTTCATAATAAACATAGTACCACAATCCCTTGGTGTACATTTCTCTTAATGCCCATTGGTGGGCTTGACCTTGGGTATAATCCCCTGATGTAACTGCTGTTGTAAAGTAGTAATCAAGTGACTGACTCGAACCATGATTTGGATGACTCCAGCCTGGCCTTCCAAGTGCAACCTTTGTCGCTCCAAGGAAACCAACTCCACCTTGTTTAAGCATTGCCTGACCAATGTTTAAGTAATCAGTATCAGAGTTGCTGCAGGCATCTGCAAAGATAATTGCTGGATAATCATCATTGAGCTGTGGACACGTATTTGTTGAAACAAACGCCTCACCAGTAGTGTACCAGATATGGCTAGAGTGAGGAGATCCATGTCCAGCCCAGTTAACGAAAGCATACGTGCCAGATGACCACACTGATCTCACATTATTGTAATTCAGGTTATAATCCATGGGGTATGTAGAAAAACCTTGCTCGTACATGCGTGTCATCATCCAATCAGACATCCATGGTTGATCAACCTTTTTCTCCATAAGAACAGCGTTGTCTGTATCTGGCCAAAAGAACGCACCCAATAGAAGAATGTTTTTCTTAAACGATGGGTCGTTGTTTTGTTCATAGGCTGCAGATTTTTCACAAATGTTTAAAACAGTAGCAGGTTCGCTCCAGGGTATACGACCAACGTTTATTTCTGAATAAAAATCAATGGGATCAGAGTCTTCACCCCATCGATGATTCTCATTATCATCCCATGACTCATAGTCAGGAAGTGAAAGCTCAGCATAATACAGATCAGTCTCTGGTTTTCCATAATCAATATCCTGCCAACAGAGACGCATAGGTACATCATCATAATGACCTACAAGGAGTACATCTTCAATGCCCCATTCTTCAGAAGGATACTTTTCTCTGAGAAAGTTCCTCATTTTTTCAGCAAGATCATAGCCGTTATAGTTGGAATTAATCCATGAAGTAGTCACTACTTCAACGGTTCTCCCTTTTGATGTCTCCCAGTCTACAAGAGGTGTTACTGATGATATCAAAGAGTCAAGGGTTATTATGACAAAATCATGAAGACCTCTACCTATTGGTGTACTTTTAGGATACCAATTCTTAGCCTGCTCATAGTTAATGATGATTTCTTCAGCAACTTGTTCTGTTCTTGCAAGGCTGTCGACCATTACATCGTTTTCCTCCTCAGAAGTCGTATATCGTATGTGGACAGTAACTTCTGGATAGTAGACCAATTGGCTAGATAAAGGATGATAGATAACTGGATTAATCCGTACATCCACGAGATTATATTTCCGGTAACCTGCCTTTCGTATAAATTCTCCAACAGATTGTGGATATGGATTATCATTTTCATAGACAGTGTCGTAGTTTTCCTCATACATTTTTTGATCATGTTCATAAATAAGAGGGTCTTCTTTACCTATAACTCGTGGTAACGGCGTGGGAGGTATCTCATACGTACCTGGAAGTATTACGCCCTCAGGTGCATCAAACGTCACTTCAGATACTTCAGATCCAGGTGGAATTGCAATAGCAAAGATCCTCGAAGGAAGATTTGGTTTTCCAGGTACAAGTAAACGTCCAAAATTTTTAATGGAGATTTCGTCTCCATTTTCAGTGTTTTTAATCTTATATGCTCCAATAGGAACTGTTACACTAATTGTATCACCATTTTGATCAAAAACAACTATTTCATTCTCTTTTATACCTTGTTTGTTTTCATCAATACTTGCATTTACAATCGCACCCCCCATTAGGAGCATTGTAATTAAAAAAATAATTACTTTTCCTAGCTTTTTCTCACTTGTTTTCTTCATATTCAATCCCCTTATTATATACTATAGTATATCCCAATATTTAAATTATCCTACAATAGAACCCATTTTACAAAATAATATGAGGAATTCGAAGTCTGTAGCACTTATTTGAAACAAATGACGCGTTTAATCGGTTTTACTAATTTATAAATTCTAAAATATTTTATCTATCATATAACTGCATATTCAAAACCCTTCTTTTTCAAATTGAGAGGAGAGAGTTCAGTAGAGTTTAAATATGGAAACTAGATAAAAGGGCTGGGACGAGGCACCTATGAGTATAGTAGATTTAACATCAATGGCAGAAGCACAAACAGAACTAAGAAAAGAAATCAACGAACGACTCGCAAAACTTCAGAATGAAACTTCAGATTACTGTTTTCAATGCGCTAAATGTACTGCTGGCTGTGAGGCTCATAAACTATTAGAGCTTGAACCACATAAAATCATTGCACTTCTGAAGAGAGGTTTGATTGATGAAATGGTCAACTCAGATGTTATTTGGACATGTATGAGTTGTTTTAAATGTTGGGAGCGGTGTCCACAAAAAGTAGCACCTGTTGAGATATTAAACGCTTTGAAAAACATGGCTGTTGCAAGTGGGAAACAGATACCTGGAAAATATACAGCTATGCTTCAGTCTGTTCTCTCCATTGGTCTCATTCAGGACGTGCAAGAGGTGACAACACATGAAGGTAAAACAATGAAACGAGATACATTGGGGTTGCCACCGCTGTCTAAACCAACAGATGCATCAAAATTTCAAATGGTGTTAACAAAACTTGCTGTTGAAAAAATCTAAGAGGAATAACATGAAGAAATATGCACTTTACCCTGGTTGTTTAATGCCAACAGAACAATATGCCTATGAACTTTCTCTTCGAGAAGTTTTTCCATTACTTGATGTAAAACTTGTTGATGTCAATGGTTTTTCATGTTGTGGAGAACCTCTGAAAAGCGTCAATAAGATGATGACATTGTATTTAGCGGCAAGAAACCTTGCTATTGGTGAGAAACAGGGACTTGATCTTTTTGTACCTTGTCCTATGTGTCATTTTTCATTAAGCGAATGTAAACATATTCTCAAGAGCAATAATGATATGAGGGATAAAATCAACTCGATGCTGGCATCTGAGGATCTCGCCTATAAAGGCACTGCTGAGTTGGTGCACACTGTTGATTTATTACATGACATTATTGGTGTTGAAGAGATAAAAAACCGTGTGAAAAATCCATTGAAAGATCTTAAGTTAGCAACGCATTACGGATGTCATCTCATTCGACCAAGTGAGATCGGTCGTCCTGTAGATTCTGAAAATCCTCAGAAGATGGAGACGATTCTTACCGCTCTTGGTGCTGAATGCTCTTATTATCCGGAGAAACTAGATTGCTGTGGTGCCCCTATTGATGCGAATCTTCCCGAATCGGCATTAACAAAAACGGGGCAAAAACTGCAGGCAGTTCAAGATCATGGTATTGACGCATTGGTTGACGTATGTCCTTGGTGTCATAAGATGTTTGACGTACGACAAGGTAAAGCTGGTGAAACAGTTGCTGCCAAGCTTGACGTTCCTGTGTTGTATCTGACGCAGTTGCTTGGCTTAGCACTTGGTGTGAAAAAGGAAAAACTTGGTTTGGATCTGAATCTCAGTCCTATAGATAAGCTAGAACTTGGGTAACGTTTGAGGAATATTGTATGCGTCGAATAGGTGTGTTTATCTGTCATTGCGGAATTAACATTGCACAAACAGTTGATGTTGAAGCATTAACAAAGTATGCTGGCAAGCTTGATGATGTTGTGGTAAGCAAGCAGTACAAGTATATGTGTTCTGATGTTGGTGCTACCTTGATTAAAGATTCAATTAAAGAGTATGATCTTGACGGTGTGGTTGTTGCCTGTTGTTCGCCCCGGATGCATGAACATACGTTTCAGGATGTTGTCAACGAGGGTGGTGTAAATCCATATCGTTTGGAGATAGTAAATATCCGTGAACAATGTTCATGGGCACATAGTGATCGAAAGAAAGCAACTGAGAAAGCTAAGTTTTTGGTACGAAGTGGAGTGGCAAAGGCAAAGCTATTAGAAGCATTGGAGACGTCAACCATTGGGGTTATACCTGAAGCGTTAGTAATCGGTGGCGGTATCGCAGGTATACAGGCATCGTTGGATCTGGCAAATGATGGATTTAAAGTGTATCTAGTTGAGCGTGAGCCAAGTATCGGTGGACGGATGTCACAGCTAGATAAAACATTCCCAACGTTGGATTGTTCGTCGTGTATTTTAACACCGAAAATGATGGAGGTAGCAAATCATCCAAATATTGAACTACTTACATATTCTGAGGTTGCAGGTATTGAAGGCAGTATTGGAGATTACAATGTGGAAATCAGGAGGAAACCGAGGTACGTTGATGTGGAGAAATGTACGGGATGCGGTGATTGCGCCACAGCCTGTCGGTTGAAGGATAGAATTACAAACGAATTTGACATGGGCATGGGTAAGCGTGGTGCTGCATATATGCCGTTTCCACAGGCCGTACCTTTGAAGTATACTATTGATGCAGAGCATTGTCTTTTTTTAACGAGGGGGAAATGTGGTGACAAGCCTGCCTGTCGGGAGGCATGTGCGCAGAAGGCAATTAATTTTGATCAGAAGGAAGAAACCATTGAACTTAAGATTGGCGCAATCATAGTTGCGACAGGTTATGATCTGTTGGATTCCTCAAGTCTCTACGAGTATGGCTATGCAGGTTCTGCTGATGTGATCACAACACTTGAACTTGAGCGGTTGATCAGTTCATCTGGGCCTACTAAGGGGGAGATCCTACGTCCGTCTGATGGCCAGAAGCCAAAGAGTATTACGTTTATCTTATGTGTGGGTTCCCGTGATGAAACTCAGTGTACGTGGTGTTGTCGGATTGGCTGTATGAGCGCATTGAAACATGTGTACCTTCTCAGAGAAAAACTCGGCGATGACGTTGAGATCAATGTATGTTACACCGATATTCGTTCCTACGGCAAAGGGTATGAAGAATTTTATCGTAAAGTGAGAGGATTAAACGCCAATATGTTCCGAGGACGCCCTTCAGAAGTACGGGACATGAAGGATCATCAGAAAATTGATATTTTTGATACGACAACAAATAAGTTGTTTGAAATCAAAACAGATATGGTCGTGCTTGTTCCTGCATTGATGCCGAGATCTGACGCTGCTGATTTTGCTCGGATGCTTCATCTAACGCTAAGTGGCGATGGATTCCTCCTGGAGGCACATCCGAAACTGCGGCCGATGGATACGTTTGTAAATGGCATATTTATTGCAGGATGTTGTCAAGGCCCTAAGGATATACAGGATACAGTGTCTCAGGCAAGTGGTGCTGCGTCGCGAGCTGCAGCTATTCTTTCCAAAAAAGAGTTAGAAATAGATCCTTTAATTGCTGCGGTTGACGAAGAGGTGTGTACTGGTTGTGGTATCTGTGTAGAGGTATGTCCCTATGAAGCACGTGTGTTGAATGAGAAGACGAAGATTGCTGAGGTAAACGAGGCATTGTGTACAGGATGTGGTGCGTGCATTGCCGCATGTCCAAGTAATGCATCCATTCATAAGAATTTTACAAAAAAACAACTACTGAGTATGGTTGACGATATTTTATGAGATAGTAATTATGACTAACTGGAAGAATACTTTAATCCCTGATGCTAAAAAACATGGATCAGTGCTTGTAATCGGTGGCGGAATTTCTGGCATTCAATCTGCACTTGATCTTGCTGATGCAGGGTTTAAAGTATACCTAGTCGACCGTGCCCCTAGTATTGGCGGAACAATGACACAGCTTGATAAAACCTTCCCTACAAATGATTGTGCCATGTGTATTCTTGCTCCAAAACTTGTCTACACCGGAAGACATGAAAATATAGAAATCATCACAAATGCTGAAGTTGCTGAAATAAAAGGAGAAGTTGGTAATTTCCAAGTTACTGTTATAAAATATCCTCGATATGTTGATTTAGACAAATGTAACGGATGCGGCGACTGTGTTGAGCATTGCCCTGTCAATATAGTTTCAGATTTTGATGAAGGACTAGCACTTCAAAAAGCAATTTTTCAGCCATTTCCACAAGCCATCCCCAACGTTTTTGTTATTGCCAAAGAGGAAGGAATATCTCCTTGTAAAATCACCTGCCCAGCTGATCTTAATGTACAAGGATTTGTAGCTCTTGCATCTCAAGAAAAATTTGCAGAGGCGTACGATCTCACCAAAGAAACCATCCCGCTACCTGGTTCGATGGGTAGAATCTGTTATCATCCATGTGAAACTGACTGTAATAGAAAAGATATCGATGAACCAGTTTCAATTTGTAAAATAAGACGCTTTATTGCTGATTACATCTATGATAATCCAGCACTCCTTGAAGAATATCACAAACTTCAAGATGAAAAACTCAAGGAAAAAGGAATCATAGAAACTGAAAATAAACGTGGGAAAAACCAGAAAGTTGCCGTTATCGGTGCAGGTCCAGCTGGACTTACCGTTGCATCAGATCTTGCAAAGATGGGATACAAACCTACAATCTTTGAAGCGGAAAAACACAATGGAGGAATGCTCTACTATGGCGTTCCTGAACATCGATTGCCAAAAAAATACCTGGAGAAAGAGATTGAACTTTTATGTGACAAAGGAAACATTGAAATTAAAAATAATAAGAAATTTGGCAAAGATTTTAATCTATCAGATTTAAGAAAACAGGGGTTCAAAGCAACATTTATAGCTATTGGTGCCCATAAAAGTCGATCTCTAGGAATAGATTGTTCTCCTGATACAAAATCCTGCATGCTCGATGGCGTCGAATATCTTAAACAACTTAACAGTGGAGAACTTCCAAATGATTATTTTAAGGGAAAAAATGTCCTAGTTATCGGCGGCGGAAATGTTGCAATGGACTCTGCTCGCACGGCAAAACGACTTGGAGGAAATGTCACTATCGTTTACAGACGTTCTCTAAAAGAGATGCCGGCACATGAAGATGAAATTGCTCAAGCACAAGAGGAGGGAATTACCTTCAACTTTTTGACTTCTCCAGTTAAATTACATAAAAAGGATGGTGGCACCTGTTTGCAATGTGTATCTATGAAGTTGGGAGAACCAGATGAGTCTGGCAGAAGGAGACCCATTCGCCTTAAAGGATCTGAATTTGACATTGACAGTGATTATGTAATTTTTGCAATAGGACAACAAATAGAAACAGAAGGTCTTGAAAAAAATAAGATTAAAACTTCAAAAAATGGCATCGTTGATATTGACCTGATTTCTCTACAAACATCAGCGGAGGGCGTCTTTGCTGGCGGAGATGTTGTTACTGGCCCTGCATCTGCAGTTGATGCAATAGGCGCAGGTCATAAAGCTGCAATATCTATTGATAGATATCTCAATGGAGAAGATCTAATAAAAGGAAGAAAACAAAAAGACTGCAAAGCAGCAGAAATTCCAGATGAAGCACCACGTTTTCCATTGAAACGAGAATGTTCCTTATCCATTCCAGCAAAAAAACGCATACAGTCATTTGAAGAAGTTGACCAGGGATTTACCCATGAAAAAGCAGTTCGTGAAGCAAAACGATGCCTCAACTGTGCAGGATGTTGTGAATGCAGGCAATGTGTACTTTTCTGCGGTCTTAACGCCATTGATCATAACATGATCGAAACAAAAGAAATAATTGATGTTGGTTCTGTTATTATTTCACCTGGTTTTGATGAATACAAGCCACCGAAAGGTGACAGTTTAGGATATCAAGTATATCCAAATGTTCTTACAAGCATAGAATTTGAACGAATGCTTTCAGCATCAGGCCCATATAAAGGACATATAAAGAGAATTTCAGATGGGGAAACACCAAAGAAAATTGCCTGGTTACAATGTGTCGGTTCTCGTGATGAAAGCTGCGATATAAAATATTGCTCTTCAGTTTGTTGTATGTATGCAACAAAAGAAGCAGTTATTGCAAAAGAACACGAGCCCGGTCTTGAATCCCACATCTATTTCATGGACATGCGTTCATTTGGTAAGGATTTTGATAAATACTTTGATCGCGCCAAAGGAGAATATGGCGTTGTCTACAGACGTTGCCGTATTCCTCGTGTTGAGCAAGATAAAGGAACAAAGAATCTTATCATTCGTTATGTGGATGAAAATGGAGATATCAAAAAGGAAACATATGATATGATTGTCCTTTCCGTTGGATTGCAACCTTGTAAAACATTAGGAGCTTTAAGCAATGTTCTTGATGTTAATTTGAACGAGTATGGATTTATTGAAACAGATCCTTACTCCCCAATTCTTACGTCTCGTGAAGGAATCTATGCTTCTGGATCAACAACTGAACCAAAGGATATTCCAGAAAGTGTAACCCAAGCATCTGCTGCTGCTGCAGAAACAGCAAAGGTCATATCAAATGCACGAGGAACTGAAATTACAGAAAAAACCTATCCTGAAGAAAAAGAAGTGGTTAATGAATTTCCGCGTATCGGTGTTTTTGTCTGTCATTGCGGTATCAACATTGCAGGTGTTGTCGACGTGAAACAAGTGGTTGAATATGCAAAGACGCTGCCTTATGTTGTACATGCTGACGATAGCATCTTTACATGTTCTCAGGATTCTCAGGAGAAAATTAAGGAGAAGATACAGGAGCTTGGTTTGAATCGGGTGGTAATTGCCTCCTGTACCCCTCGGACGCATGAGCCGTTGTTTCAGGATACCTTGCGTGAGGCAGGTCTTAATCCGCATCTTTTTGAGATGGCAAACATACGTGATCAGAATTCATGGGTGCATAAGAATGACCCGCGAAGTGCAACGGAGAAAGCAATTGATGCGGTGAGGATGGCAGTGTCAAAATCAACAGATTTGTATCCAGTTCATCATCTGAAGATTCCAGTTGTTCATAGTGCGCTGGTGATTGGTGGAGGTATCTCTGGTATGCAGTCTGCGCTTTCTATCGCAGATCAAGGGTATGAAGTGTTTCTTGTTGAACGAGAACCAATGCTCGGTGGTCATCTGAGGGACATCTATCTTGGCATTAACGGTGAGCAGCCGCAGGAGCTATTGAAGGAGACCATTGGAAAGGTGAATGATCATTCGAGAATTCAGGTGTTTACAGGTACCGCAGTAGAGGATGTCTCAGGTTATGTTGGCAATTTTAAGACAAAGCTGACGTCAAAAGATAAAAAGGTACCTGCAGAGATAGAGCACGGTGTCATTGTAGTGGCTTCTGGCGGGTTGCCCTATGAACCCGTAGAATATCAGTACGGGAAGAGTGATGAAATTGCTACGCAGACAGAGTTTGAAAAAGACTTGTTTGATGGTAAGTCCTATCTGAAGAAGCTTCGCGAGTTAGTAATGATCCAATGTGTCGGTTCACGGAATGACGAGCATCCATATTGCAGTCGGGTGTGTTGCTCTCAGGCGTTAAAGAATGCGTTACGGTTCAAAGAGATTAATCCAGATGCTGCTGTATATATCTTATATCGAGATGTTCGTACATATGGTTTCCGTGAAGATGTTTTGTATCAGAAGGCACGGAAGAAAGGGATTTTATTTGTGCGATATGATGAAGATGAAGAACCAGAAGTTAAGATTGATAAAGGGAAGATTACGGTTAAGACCTTCGAGCGCGTACTTCGTAGACAGCTTCATCTACATCCCGATAAACTAGTGTTGAGCACGGGTATTATCCCAGCGGATAACATGGCATTGGCTAAGCAGTTGAAGATTCCCCTAAATGCGGATAATTTTTATGCTGAGGCACATGTGAAGCTGCGCCCTATTGATTTCTCAGCTGATGGTATCTTCTTGTGTGGCCTTGCACATTCACCGCGTTTTATTGAGGAGTCGATATTGCAGGCAAAGGCTACTGGCGCCCGGGCAGCAACGATTTTATCAAAGGAATATCTAGAGACAAAGGGAAATATTGCTTATGTGACGTCGCGGAACTGCGCGGGATGTAAACTGTGTCTTGAAATTTGTCCGTATGATGCAATCACGTTTGATGAAGAGAAGAAAATTGTTGTGGTGAATGAGATTTTATGTCAGGGTTGTGGTGCGTGTTCAGCGATATGTCCAAGTGGTGTGTCGCAGCAGAATACGTTTACGAAACGGCAGATTCTGTCGATGGTTGATGCTTGTTTGGAGTGATAAAAAATGGTAGAAGAAGAAAAGGAGTCTAAAAAGAGTGAATTTGAACCGAAAATCGTCGGGTTTCTCTGCAACTGGTGTAGTTATGCCGGTGCGGATCTTGCTGGTACTAGTCGAATTCAGTATCCACCGAATGTTCGAATTATCCGTGTGATGTGTTCAGGGTCTGTAGATTCTGTCTATATACTGCGTGCATTACTTGAGGGTGCTGATGGCGTGTTTGTCGGTGGCTGCCATCCAGGTGACTGCCATTATCTCGACGGGAATTATAAGGCTCGACGGCGGATAGTTTTACTTCGAAATATTTTGGATACGTTTGGTTTAGAACAAGACCGTGTGTGGATTCGTTGGATTTCAGCATCTGAAGGGCAGCAGTTTGCAGAGACAATGAAGGAGATGACTGAGGCAATTAGAAAGCTTGGTCCTAATCCCATTGCAAAACAATGGAATATATGAGGTATGGTGTAAGATATGGCTGATAAAATCTTAAAAGTTAAAAATGGGGATGTTGCTAGCTCAGTTAACGGGTTTTTGAAAGAACTGTTGAAGTCAGGTAAGGTTCATGCATTGTTGGTTATGCAGGAGGTTCCATCGAAAAAAATATCATTTCCAGTGTTGATTTCTGATCCTGACCGGCTAAACGCGGATATCTTTGCTCCTGTTTTACCAGCGTCAACAGCATCGATAGTTTCAAAGATGACGAAGTTTCAGGCTGCAAAGAAACCGGTTGGCGTGGTGATGCATCCATGTCAGATCCATGCGCTAGTTGAGCTGGTGAAGTTGAATCAGGCCAGCTTGGAGAATATCGTTGTTATTGGCGTGGATTGTTTGGGTACGTTTCCGGTAAATACATATACGGATTTCCCTGAGAAAAAGACACCTACGCAGTTTATACTTGATATATTCAAAAACAAGAGTAAGGACGCTGAAAAATATCTGCGTTCAGCGTGTCTCGTATGTAAGGACCCAGTTCCAGTGAATGCTGATATTGTTCTTGGGTTTTATGGTGTTGATATAGATAAGGAGGTTCTCGTTGAGGTTTGTACCGATGCTGGAAAAAAACTGCTTGATGGTATAAAGCTTGATAGTAAGGATGTGAAAGGTCGTGAGAATGCGGTAAAAGCTGTCCGTGAAGATAAGACGAAGAAACGTGATGAGTTTGTTAAAGATAAGAGCTCGTTGAAGGGCATTAATGCGTTGTCTGAGTTTTTTGACAAGTGCGTGAATTGTCATAACTGTATGAAGGTGTGTCCGATTTGTTATTGTAAAGAATGCTTGTTTGATTCATCTGTGTTTGACGCTGAGGCGTATAAGTTTCTTCGAAAGGCAGAGAGCAAGGGTTTGTTTAAGATGCCGAATAATTCCATTCTTTTCCATTTGGGGCGGATGAATCATATGATTCTTTCTTGCGTTGGATGTGGTTTATGTGAACAGGCGTGTCCGAGCGACATTCCGTTGATGGATGTGTTTATTCCCGCTGCTGAGAGTGCACAGAAAGAATTTGATTACCATCCTGGCAAGGATCTTGAGGAGAAGATTCCGATGGTTGTCTATCGGGAGGATGAGTATGTGGAGGTAGGAGAAGCATAGTATGGATGTGATTGACTCCCGCAAGGTAGACCCTGATTTCAAGTTTCAGATCGCCAGTGAAGAAGGTGGGGAAGGTATTTTGAAATGTTTCGCATGTGGGTCATGTACTGCCCGTTGCCCTGAAATGGATGTGAAACCGGAGTGGAATCCTCGTGTGGTTATTCGAAAGGCATTGTTGGGTTTGAAGGAGGAGGTGTTGTCGAGTGAGTTTATCTGGATTTGTAGTGCGCATTATCGGTGTCTTGAAAAGTGTCCACAAGGTGTGGATGTAAAGGCAGTCATAAATGCAGTTCGAAATGCTCGACTTTTGGAGGAGCAGGCTGAAGATGTGACTGGTAAGAAGGCTAAGAAGTATCTTGATCTTGAATTTAAATATAAGATTGCTCAGGATGATGCGGGCAAGGATTTGTATGAATGTTTTTCGTGTGGGACATGTACGGCAGGATGTCCAGAACGGGAGCTTGACATGTTGTATTCACCACGTAAGGTTATCAAGAATGTGTTGCTGGGTATGAAAGATCTCGTATTTTCTAATAAGTTTGTTGAAATTTGTTCGACGCATCATCGGTGTTTTACACAGTGTCCTCAGGGTGTCGAGATTCCGAAGTTGATGAATGCAATACAGAATATTGCGATGAAGGAAGGATATAGGAGACCCTAGGTAGTTATGGCAAAGAAATCTGATAAGGTTGGAGCGGTTGCTGTTGTCGGCGGTGGGATTACTGGTGTACAGTCAGCGCTTGATCTTGCGGATATGGGGTTTAAAGTCTATCTGTTGGAAAAATCACCGGCGATTGGTGGGGTGATGGCTCAGCTTGATAAAACATTTCCAACAAATGATTGTTCCATGTGTATTTTGTCTCCGAAGTTGGTTGACTGTGCGCGTCATGTAAATATCGAGTTGTTTACAAACACTGAAGTGCAGAAGATCGAAGGGAAGCCTGGGAATTTTGTTGTTAAGGCGTTGAAAAAACCCCGATATGTCGATATGGAGAAATGTACGTCATGTGGGTCATGTGAGGAGGTTTGTCCGATTAAACTTCCGAACATGTTTGAACATGGCCTGGTTGATCGGAAAGCAATTTATAAGCTATATCCACAGGCGATTCCAAATGCGTATGTAATTGATAAAGAGGGTGATGGTAAGCATCGTGGTTGCGTTAACTGTATGAAATGCGTGGATGCATGTAAAGCAGGTGCGATTAACCACGATGAGAAGCCGGAGAACCTGAAGCTTTCAGTTGGTGCGGTGATTATCGCAGCGGGTTCTCAGCCGTTTAACCCAGTTATCAAGCCTGAGTTTGGGTATAAACAATATAAGAATGTGATGACAAGTATTGAGTTTGAACGGGTGCTTTCTGCATCTGGACCTTTTGAGGGAAAGATTCTGCGCCCGAGTGATAAGAAGCCACCGAAGAAAATCGCATGGATTCAATGTGTGGGATCTCGTGATAAATTTGTAGAACATGAGTATTGCTCCTCGATGTGTTGTATGTATACAGCAAAAGAAGCGGTAATTGCGAAGGAGCATGATGCAGATGTTGAGCCGACAGTGTTCTATATTGATGTTCGTTCGTTTGGTAAGGATTTTGATAAATATATTGATCGGGCGAAGAAAGAGCATGGGTTACGGTATGTCAGGTCAAGGATTTCTGAGATCGTTGAGGACCCAAAGACGAAAAATCTCGTTATCAGATATGAGGATGACTATGGCGAACTGAAAGAGGAGACGTTTAACCTTGTTGTGTTGTCTGTTGGTCTTTGTATTGCTGAAGAGCAACGTAATGAGTTAATTGAGCGGTTGGGTTTTGAGGCGAATGAGTTTGGTTTTGTTCATACGAATCCTGATGACCCGGTTGTGTTGCAGCCTGGGGTTTTTGTCGCTGGTTCGTTTTTGGAGCCTCAAGCGATTCCTGAGAGTGTAATGCAGGCTTCTGCTGCAGCGGCGAATGCTGCTGCATTGCTGAAGGATGCCCGGGGTACTCTTGTGAAGGAAAAGCAGTATCCCTTGGAGCGTGATGTTTCTGGTGAGAAGCCGCGGGTTGGTGTGTTTGTTTGTCATTGTGGTATCAACATAGGTGGGTATGTTGATGTACCTGCAGTTGTCAAGTTTGCTAAATCCATTGATGATGTAATATATGCCGAGGCGAATTTGTATACGTGTTCTGAGGATACGCAGAAGAAGATAGGAAATGTGATCAAGAAACATAATTTGAATAGGATTCTAGTGGCAGCATGTACGCCTCGGACGCATGAGCCCCTGTTTCAGAAGAGTCTTCGTGAGGCAGGGTTGAATCCCTATCTGTTGGAAATGACGAATATTCGTGAGCAGTGTTCATGGGTTCATATGGATAAGCCCAAGGAGGCTACAGAGAAGGCAAAGCGATTAATTTTGATGACAGTGGCGAAAGCCCGTTTTCTGCAATCGATACAGGAGACAGATATCCCGGTTACGCAAAAGGCGTTGGTCATAGGTGGCGGGATCGCTGGTATGACAGCTGCTTTGTCACTTGCGGATCAGGGTTATGAAACAGCACTCGTTGAAAAAGAACCCGTGCTTGGGGGACATCTTAATAAGGTATACTATACCGTGGATGGTATCGACATTAATCAGCTACTGAAGAAGACAGTGGAAAAGGTTCAGAGGCATAATCTCATAAAAGTGTATACAGGTTCATCACTGGAAAGTCTGAAAGGGTATGTTGGAAGTTATGAGTCCAAGATTAAAACATCAAATGGGACAATAGAGTTTAGTCATGGTGTAGTCGTTGTCACAGTTGGCGCTAGTGAATATACGCCAAATTCATATCTTTACGGTAAAAACCCGCAGGTGATAACACAGTTAGAATTGGAAAAAAAACTGAGTGAATACCGACCTGAGGATATCTGTGATGGCGAGACGTTTGTGATGATCCAGTGTGTTGAGTCACGAGATGAAAAAAGGCCTTATTGTAGTCGTATCTGTTGCATGCAGGCAGTGAAAAATGCAATCAGAATTAAGGAGTTGAACCCGCGGGCTGAGGTTTTCGTGTTGTATCGTGATTTAATGACGTATGGATTTAAGGAGAAGTTCTATAAGGATGCCCGTGAGAAGGGGGTAATGTTTCTTCAGTATGACGTGGAGAAGAAACCTATGGTTGACATTAGAGGTGGGTTGGTGGTTAAGACATTTGAGCCGATGCTTCAGCAGGAGTTGAAGATACCAGCTGATACGTTGGTGCTTTCTACTGGTTTGCAGCCTAATCCTGATAATTTAGTCATTGCGCAGATGTTGAAGGTGCCGACAAATGATGATGGGTTCTTTTTAGAGGCGCATGTGAAACTACGGCCTGTTGATTTTTCCACCCGTGGGGTGTTTGTCGCAGGAAACTGTCATACACCCAAGTTTATTGCTGAGTCGATCTATCAGGCACAGGCAGCTGCAGCACGTGCGGCGACAATTCTTGCGCAGCCGAAGCTCACAGCGGAGCCAAATATTGCAGTGGTTGATGAGGATCTTTGTTGTGGCTGCAAAACATGTATTGCAGTATGTCCATATAACGCAATTGACTTAGTAGAAGATAAAAAAGATGGTACGGTTTCAAAGATAAATGAGGGGTTGTGTCAGGGCTGTGGAACATGTGTAAGCGCGTGTCCATCTAGTGCGATCCAGCAACATGGATTCAAGGATAAACAGATACTTCCTATGGTTGATGAAATAGTGTAAACAACCTAATTGGGACATTCTATTTTTGTCTCTAAACCATCCTCTTTTTTTTATGACAGTATGAAAACGAAGAGGAACATTACAAATCCTCTGGCTGTTATTGTGTTTTCTTCTACTGTTGCGGTTATTTCAATTGGTCCAAATCCAAATACAGGTATACCTAAAGAAAACTCACTGCCAAATGGAATGGAAGAGATAATACCATCATAATGATCATTTATCATACCTAGTATTCCACCGGTAATTGTGATATCAAATTCTACACCAAATACGTCAACATCTCCAACATTTCTGATAATCAAATGTACGCCGATACCACCAGTAATTTCTACTTCAAACTCGTCATCAAATAAAAGAGCATTTGTATCTCTGTTTATTTTCGAATCTGTATTTGCTGTGTTATGAGGCGTTGCTACGGCTCCAACTCCACCAAGAACTAAAACTCCAATTATTACTATAGGAAGTATTTTCTTACCAAGGTTTGAGGATTTCTTGTTTTCCATGATTTCTCCCCCAATCTGATTTAACAGCGATTCTCACAGGGAACAAACTCTCATATTTAATATACACTTTAAGCTGTCCACTGGATTTCCAATGGTAAATTATTGAGCCATGGGATTTTGAATGGTTTTGTCAGCTTATCAACCCCTAACAATATTGGGGTGTGTGCCCTTTTTCTTATTTTAATAACAAACTTCTCTCCGTCAAACTCCATATGTCTCGGGAAGTTGATGAATTTTTTAAAGATTGTTTTAGCTTGACATTTTTCAAATCTAGGCAGGTCTTGTGCTAACCGGTGGTATAATGTGTCTGCAATTACTGTCCAGAAGAGATCGAAATGAATCTGTATCATTATTGGTGATGAAAGAGCGTTTATGTTGAAGAATGCAACAAATTCGCTTATTTTGTTTTCTATATGCCATCGTTTCGCGTATACTTCTAAGATCTTGATTAGTTTCAGATCTTTATTGTTTGTAATTACAAAGGTCGGTTTTTGCCTTCCATGATCTTTGATTATGATTTGCCTAAAGGGTTTCGGGCAGTCTTTCAGATGAACTTCATTTTCATGAACAAGGAATTTTTGATGTTTTCTTTTCGGGATATGTAACATGACTTTTTGCCAGTCTGACTCGGGCATTTGAAAAGTTTCTTTTAGAAGATTTTGATTTCTTTTCCGTAGCGTTATGAATGTGATTTTAGGTTCTTCACTATCTAACTCACCTAAAACTCCATAGGTAGTTAGTTTACAGTCAAAAACTAATGTTTCCTCTAGTTTTCCGGTAATAGTCTTCCAGTACTTGACGAATTTTTTGATTTCCCGTGTTTCATTTTTCCTTAGAATATCCGCTCGGGTATACAAAATTACATTGCTGGTTCCATCTTGCGCTAAAAGAGTGTTTGCTCCTTTGATTGTTTTCCCCCGGGCGCCACACCACACTTTTTCCATCTGTGACTCATCACCATAATGAGGTATTGAATGAAAATCTAAATTAATGAACTGTGACTGATAAAAAGCAGGATATCTTTTTCTAAAAGTAGAAACAACTTTTTGCTGCAACTCTTGTAAAATTACATCGCTGGTTCTGCATGAATATGTTGTCATATATGTTGATTTAGGGAGAACATTAAGACCTGCGAAAAACCCTAACGCAGGTTCTTGATCATACGATTGAATATGACTCAATCGTTCACCTCCTATAAGTTTGAAAAATAACATTGACAATGCTGCCTGGACAGACCCGATATCATTTGACTCAGGAAGAGCACATTCCTTTACCATATCAATAACTCCAGATTCTATGATATACGGAATGAAAAAGAAAACACCGGCAATAGGACAATCAATTTTAAACGGCTCAAGTTTTCTAAAATCTAGATTCTTCGCCCGATCAGAAATAAGGACATTTTTTTGATTCACTCCCCGTTCAATATTGGTCCTACGCAGTAATTTCCCGAAACCTGCGTTCGTAAGAATCCTTTGAATTGTAGAAGGACTCACCGATGTGTTTTCCTTGATACCTAGAATTTGATGAATGTCAAAAATCGAGTGATTCTTTTTTCTCAGAGAGATCATCTGCTTTATAAGCTTAGGCG
>Ga0209979_1002348_pt1 | contig 18285 bp, 24 predicted proteins | sample AnhtaG_FD_183114 | JGI IMG/M metagenome (GOLD analysis project Ga0209979, IMG submission 183114) | Deep subsurface microbial communities from Anholt, Denmark to uncover new lineages of life (NeLLi) - Anholt_01485 metaG (SPAdes) (version 2) | ecosystem: Environmental > Aquatic > Marine > Oceanic...
TCTTTGATAAGATGTTCTTTCGGACTCAGTATTTTAAAGACTTTGATCATCTTTACAAACAAGCTAAAGAGTTTGAGTTATTTCATAATCAGAATCATCGTTACAGTACTTTAGAAGGCATGACTCCCAATCAAAAGTTTTCCGGAGACATCAAGCTTTTACCTGATTCTTTTAGACTTCCTGAAAAGTTAGCTATTTCTCCGGGGTATGTACATCTTATCCGTTTTATCCGTAGTGATCGAATTTTAGATATCTTTGGAGAAAAGTACGTTATGCCAGGTAAAGTAGAGCATGAATATGTCTGGGCTACTATTGATACTGTCCAAGAGAAATTGTTTATATACCATGATTCTAAATTAGTAGTAGAATATCCTTATCCTTTACCAAAAAGCTCTATTGATTTATCAAGGTTCGATCTCTAGAGTTCGCGATCTCTGTGTATTTCATTATCATTAGGAGTTCGCGATGTCTGTGTATTTTAAGACTCTAAGAATAGTTCACGATGTGTGTGTATTCATGAACTAGTTTTTGATTTAATTCTTAATTTGTCATGTAATTACTAGTTTTAAACTCTTAATTTTTCATTCTTCATTCTTAATTTGTAAAAGGAGCGTAGCGACAAATGCCTATAGACATTAATGAAGACAACCTAAAACACGGGGTTTTAGGTTTAGTTATTGCTTTAGTAGAAATAATTAAAGATACTCTTAACCTCCAGGCAATGAAGCGTATGGAGGGAGGCAGTCTATCCGAGGAAGAGATGGAGAGGCTCGGAGAAGCCCTTATGGATTTAGATGTGGCTATTGAGGAGATGAAAAAAGAACAGGGTGTTACCGAATCGGTTAAATCCGTAAGGGATGGATTGGATAGTATTGTAGATGATGTATTAGACAAGATGATAAATCCCGAAAGGTGGAGGAAAGAAGCGGAGGAGAAAGGAATTTAAGAAAAGAGGAAGAGGGTGATTATAAAATGGCTGAAGCAAGATATCTTTACTGTATAGCCGAGGGAAATAAAAAAATATCATTTGGCAATATCGGGTTAGATAATAATGAGGTTTACACTATTCCGTATGAAGATTTATGTGCCGTAATTCACAAATGTTCTACAGAACCTTATAAATCAGAAGATAAGGAAAAGGTCAAATCATGGATTATTGCTCATGAAAAGGTGATTGAAAATGCCTGGGAGAGATTTGATACTATAATTCCATTAGGATTTGACACTATAATTATTGGAGGGGAAGAAAAAGAGCCAGAGGAGAATATGAAGAGCTGGTTGAAGGATGATTACGAAAATCTGAAAAATAAATTAAGTAAGCTTGAAGGTAAGGCTGAGTTCGGAATCCAGATATTTTGGGATATGAAAATTATTAGTGAAAGGGTCATTGATTCGAGTAAAGAGATAAAAAAATTGAGCAATGAGATAAAAACAAAATCTAAGGGATTAGCTTATATGTATAAGCAGAAATTAGAAAATATATTAAAAAAAGAGATAGAAAAGGAAGCAGATAGATATTTTAAGGATTTTTATGAACAGATTAAAAGCTGTGTTGATGAAATTAAAGTTGATAAGACTAAAAAGGGAGAAGAAAAAAAACCGATGTTAATGAATCTTTCTTGCCTGCTTGCTAAAGAAAAAAGTAAAATATTAGGTGGTGAATTAGACAAGATTGACCAGATGCCAGAATTTTCTGTCCGCTTTACCGGACCCTGGCCACCGTATTCATTTGTATAGGTTAAAAGTAAAAAGTAAAAAGTAAAAAGTAAAGAAAAAAAAGATAGATTAAAGATAAAAAGTAAAAAATAAAAAGTAAAGATAAGAAAGATAGGTTAAAAGTAGACAATGGCGACTGATTTAAGTGAACGATTATATAATTTTGCTTTGAAGATTGTCCAGATTGTACGTGTTATGCCAAAAGAAGCAAGTGCTTTTGAAATTGGTAGACAATTGCTACGATCGGGAACATCAATTGCAGCCAATTATGAGGAAGCTACGGCAGCTTTTAGCAGAGAAGATTTTACTTATAAAATGAGCATTTGCTTTAAAGAAGCAAAAGAAACAAATTTTTGGCTGAGAATCCTAAGAGATTCAAAAATAATTAGCGAGTCATCATTAAAAGGTCTAATTAATGAATCAGATGAAATTCAAAAGATATTAGCCAAGAGCGTAAAAACATTAAAAGATAAAAATTAGTTTTAACTTTTTAGTTTTAACTTTTAACTTAGAGGTATTTTGATGGAACCGACCAGAAATACACATGCAACTTTAGTTGATTTATTAGATAGAATTTTGGATAAAGGCCTGGTAATCAATGCTGATATTATTATTTCAGTTGCCGGTATTCCTTTAATAGGGGTTAATTTAAGAGCAGCATTAGCCGGAATGGAAACCATGCTTAAATATGGAGTGATGCAGGCCTGGGACGAGAAAACTCGAATTTGGGAAAATGAACATAGAAAGAAACAAGAAGTTTCTTTATTAAACGGAGAAGAAGTCAATCTTAAGATATATGGTTCCTATTATTATAGTAAGGGGATATACACAGCCTGGAGGTCAGGATATTTTTATCTTACCAATAAGAAACTTATTTTATGGAATGGTGATTTTAATGAAATAATCTTCCAGATTTCCCTGGAAAAGATAAAAGGTTTAATAATAAAATCTGAGAAATATTTCACTAAAGAAGACAGAGAAATATTATATCTTATCGGACAAGATGACAAAGTTGAACGGATTCATACTATAAAAACAGGTAAATTTAAAGAAAAAATTGAACAAAATTTAAAAGTTAAAGGAATTTTTCTGAAAGAAAATTATGTTCTTCCGGAGTTTGAAGAGGGACCAATTGACTTCCTAACAGAAGGAGAAAAAGTTACTCACCGAGAAAAAAAGGTATGGTATTTGCTGCCAGCACAGGGTATTTTAAAAGAAACCTGGAGACCAGGCCATCTTTATCTTACCAATAAGAGACGATTATGTTGGTGGAATGATTTTGAGCGAAAATTAGTTTTTGATCTTTCTCTGGATAGGATAATTGGTGTTACAGCCGAGATGAGAAAGACAAGCGAATTTGGTAGTAACCGAGAAAAGGTTTTAGATATAATCTACCAGGTTAATTTAACCAGAAGAATAGCTTCTTTTTCTGGAAAACAAATAGATGAGTGGGTGCAAGTGTTAAGGGGAATTATTTCTAATCAAAGAGATGAAGAGATTGAAACTTGTCCTCAGTGTGGAAAAGCTGCTCCACGAAAAGAACTCTTGGAAAAAGGCTGTAGTAATTGTGGCTGGGTTAGCCCGAGAATAAAACAGAAGACAGAGGACAGAAAACAGAAGGCAGAAAAAACAACAGCCTAATATCTGTATTTTGTATTCTGACTTCTGTTTTTATCGATGAGTGAAAGGAAAAGAGAGATGAGTAGAGTAATAGGGATAGATTTAGGCACTACTTTTTCAGTAGCAGCCTTTATGAATAACGGGAGGCCTGAGATTATACCCAATGTTGAAGGTGGGAGACTTACGCCTTCAGTGGTTGTCTTTACCAAAGGAGGAGGACAGTTGATAGGTAGTTTTGCCAGAACTCAGGCGGTTGCAAATCCGGAACATACCATCAGTTCTATTAAACGCAGTATGGGTACAGACAAAAGGATAGAAATTGAAGGGAAAAAATATAGTCCCCAAGAGATATCAGGCCTTATTCTTCGTAAAGTTAAGGAAGATGCAGAAGATTATTTAAATGAGAAGATAAAAAAAGCTGTAATTACAGTTCCTGCATATTTTAATGACAATCAACGCCAGGCAACGATAGAGGCAGGTGCCTTAGCTGGTTTGGAAATAATGCGGATTATAAATGAACCTACTGCTGCTTCATTGGCCTATGGCCTACATAAGCAGGATATACACAATATTTTAGTATGGGATTTGGGTGGAGGTACATTTGATGTGTCCATTTTGGAACTGGGTAATGGTGTATTTGAGGTAAAAGCAGTAGGGGGTAATACTCTTCTTGGTGGAGATGACTGGGATCAGAGAATAATAGATTTTCTTGCTGATAGATTTGGGGAGCTTCATGGTGTTGACCTGAGGAAAGATAGTATAGCTTTACAGCGGTTGAAAGAGGCTTCAGAGAAGGCAAAGAAGGACCTTTCCACAAGAACGTCTACAAATATTAAAATCCCATTTATCTGGCAGGAAGAGGACTTGCTGATAACCTTGAGCAGGGAACAATTTGAAGAGCTAACCAGAGATTTATTAGAGAAAATAATAGAACCCACTAAGCAGACTTTATCGGATGCAAAGCTTACACCTAACCAGATAGATAGGGTAGTTTTGGTAGGAGGTTCTACCAGAATGCCTGCGGTACGCCGTTTGGCTAAGGAACTTTTAGAAAAGGAACCTTATAAGGATATCAACCCGGATGAAGTTGTAGCTCTTGGTGCAGCAATTCAAGCAAATATTCTAACTGGGGAAATAAAAGATGTGGTTTTAATAGATGTTACTCCACTTTCTTTAGGAATTGAGACTGAAGGGGAGATATTTGCTAAGATTATAGAAAGGAATACCACCATTCCTGTCTCAAGGGGTCAAATATTTACTACCGCAAAAGATAATCAAACACAGGTTGATATCCATGTGTTGCAAGGGGAAAGACTTTTAGTTTCTGATAACATTAGTTTGGGGAATTTTGAACTTTGTGATATTCCACTTGGCAGGAGGGGTGAGCTTCAGATTGAAGTGACCTTCCATTTGGATGTCAATGGTATTTTACAAGTTAGAGCTTTGGATTTATATACCGACAATGAAAAAAGTGTTCAGATTAATTCTTCTTCTCGTTTAACACATGAACAAATAAATAGTATGATAAAAGATGCTCAAATTCATGCCAAAGATGATCAAAGACATAAAGATAAGATTCAGGTAGGCATTCAAGCAGAAAGTATGATTCAAGCAGCGAAGATAGCACTGGAGGAAGGCGAAGGATTAATAGATAAGTCAGATTTAAATAAGATAGAGAAACTAATTCTGGCAATTAAAACTACTCTTTATAAAGGCGAGTATAAAGATGCCAGGGAAAAGATTGATGAGTTGAAGGAATTTGTTGAGGTTTTTTATAATAAACTCAAACAGAATGCGCGAATGGCTGTGAATTCAGATATAAAAGTTGGGTGAGATTAATATTATGTCACTTATACGTGGTTTTAGTAAAGTTGATGAGGAGGGAAAGATAGCGATTCCTTCCAATATAAGGAAGAAAGCGGGTTTATCGGCTGGCAGCCTGGTTGAAATTAAGGTTATCAGGATTAAAGATTCGAGCCGCTGGCCTTACCTAATAGTACATGCATCCAGAGTTTGTCCTCGCCTTTCAATGCTTCAGGTGGTTATGAGAGAGGAAGAGATAGAGATAGATGATGAGGCAAACTTGATTTTGACTGATGATTTATTGAGAGAGGCAAAATTAGAACCCAACTATCGAGTGGAGATTAAATTGTACGGACCTAACCAGGGTTCGTGGGTAACAATTTATAACCGTGGGCCCAATAGATTGACTACACTCCAAGAGAAAATAGGTCGTATGGGAAGAGTTAAAAAGAAATGGAAAGAAATGACTATAGAGTATTAAAACAAAATACAGATAACAGACGACAGAATATAGATTTTTTAATTTCTGACTTCTGAAAAAGGAGTAAAGCGACAAATGTCATCGGTTGTAGATAGTGAGCGATATGCTCTAAGACTAATTTACGAATTAGAAAAGGCTAAGCCAGAGGATATTGGTAAAGAGATGGGCTTTTCTGCAGAATATGCAGCTGTACTTTGCAGGTCTTTATGGAAAAATGGGTGCATAAGAGGAACTGCTATAACAGGGTATGAAATTACACCAGAAGGTGAGAAGTTTTTAGCGAGCCTAAAAGGTAAATAAAGAAGGAGTTATTATAATGGAGTGGGTAGATCTTTCGGAAAAGGAGAAAAAGACTATAGTTGCTCAACAGGAATTAGCTAGAACAACTATAACGAAAAGTTTAGATGAAGGCTGGATCTGGCATTCAGTTAAGGTAGAGAAAGAAGGTAAAAGCGATATAAGCCGGGATAAACCCAAAAAAATAGTTGAGCTTTTATGGGATGAATGGTACGACTGTGCCTTCTGTAATGGTACTGGTGAAAAACCAAAAGGCTCGGTCTGTTCGGTGTGCAAAGGCAAGAAGAAAATTCAACTTACGCCACCGGTAGTCAAATGTGCCTCTTGTAAAGGAAGAGGCGAAGAAAAGCCAAGAAGTAATATTACCTGTACGCCATGCCGGGGAAAAGGCTATGTAAGTGTTACCGAACCAGTAGAAGTATGTCCTGCCTGTAACGGGGTTGGTAGAACACGCGGCTCAAATCTTGCTTGTGTCCAATGTAAGGGTATTGGTGTAATTGCTATAAAGGAGGTGAAAGAACAATGACCAAACGAGAAAGAGAGATTTTTCAGATAGTTAAGGAATTGGGCAAAGCATGTCCCAGAGATGTATCAGAAAGAGTAGGAGTCTCACCAGGTTATGCAGAACAGCTTTGTCGGGACATGGTCTGGCTGCGCCATTTTATTAAAAAAGGTCAGTACTATGAAATCGCGCAAAGTTATAATTGATAATGTAAAGTCTTAGAAAGGAGACAAAGACGAAAGTAGGTATAAAGAAGTGAGAGAGAGGGAGGGATTAAGATGGAACCTACTGCCAGTGAAAAAGATATCCTTGAGATAGTCGCATATTATAAAAAAGCAAATAATATTTTATTGAGCCGTAAAATGGGATCGACAACTGAGTATACAAATTTTTTGTGTAAATCGCTTGTTAAGAACGAATACTTATCAAGGATTGGTTCAGGTCTATATACACTTACTTTCAAGGGAAAAGCTGTAGTAGAGAAAATGAAAAAATGAACCCCGTTAAATATGAGATTATCTAACGGGGTGAATATAGGAATTATAATCAAGGAGGATAAGAGATGTCTAAAAAACCCAGGTGGGTAACAATAACACCAAAAGAAATTGAGGAATTAGAAAGGAAAAAAAGTCTTAGGAAAAAAGAAAAAGTGAATGAAAGGACTGTCAGAAGACCAAGATGGACTACTATAACCCCAGGAGAACTTAAAAAGATAGAAAAGGATATGGTAGAAATTAAATGTGTATTTTGTAAAGGAACAGGGATAGATCCGTTTGGGTTATCCAAATTTTCAGTTTGTCCCATCTGCCATGGAAAGGGAATTGTAAAGGTGACAAAACCTTATGAAAAATGTAAAGCATGTGATGGTTCAGGAATTTATATTCGAAGCCACCTTTACTGCTGGTCATGTCGTGGAAAAGGGGTAGTACCAAAAGGAAGTCAAAAATAATATTTCGTTCTTTATTTTTTTAGCTATAGGTTAATTCGCCTTTAGTGGAAATTTTTAATTAATTTTAAGTGGAGGTATCAAATGACATATAAACCCGTACCTAAAAAACCTTACAAGCCGGTACCGACTAAACCGTATACGCCGAAGCCGACTAAACCCTATACACCGGTGCCTTTAAAGGATTATACACCCAAGGAGACTAAACTTTTAAAGCCCTATACGCCTGTACCCTTGAAAGATTATACACAAGTACCGCTTAAAGATTATACAACGAAGCCGACTAAACCCTATACACCGGTACCTTTGAAAGATTATACACCTGCGCCTCTAAAACCATACAAACCAGTACCGTTAAAGCCATACACTCCAGCCCCCATCAAGCCCTACAGACCTGTTCAGGTGTGGAGAAGAAAAGGCTTGAAGGAAGGGAAAGCAATCGATAGAGAATCCATTGAAGGAAAGGTTTGGGAATACTGTCCTGAATGTGGCGAGATCGTTAGTCTTGATCTCGACGGCAAAACCATGGTGTGTCACAATTGTAAAAACAAGATCAGGTATATACCGGATTGAAGTTGTTAACTGGTAGATGGTAGCTATTTTACTAATAAAAATAAATAATAGTGAGGAGAGAAATGGTGACTTCTAAATTAACTCTATCATCATATGCCCGAAATATTCTTGACGAACTAAGAGGATATCATGTGGACAGGCTTTTGAAAATCAGAGAAGCCGATTTAATAAGGCTGTCTAAAGTGTCAGCAGTTAGAATTATTGAAGCCAGAGACGAATTAAAGAAAATTTTGAATGAGTTAAAAGAACGCAATCTCATTACCTACGAAAAAAAAGGTGATAGATATATAATTAAAAGTATAGATAAAGATTAGATAAATAAATGAAAATTAAAAAAATGCATTTATATCTGGATAGGCTTCATAGCATAAAGGGTGAATATAAAGGCGATTGTGCCTGTATCTTGATTATGTCCGAATCATAAACAATGAAAGAGTCTTCAAAGAATACTTAAAAAGGAGGTAAAAAAAGTTGGCAAAAGTTGGAGAAATAATGGCAAGACACGAGAAAGAGGTTTTTCAAACAATTAGAGAATTGGGCATAGCTTCTCCTGATGATTTATCAAAAAGATTGGAAATATCTCAATGTTCTGCAGAAGTGATTTGCCGAAATATGGTCTGTCGGGATATTCTTATAAAAAAAGGTCACTGTTATGAAATCGCGTAAAATTATTGAGCCGCATACATCTCCAGACTCCTGTCTGGAGATGTATGCGGCTCAATAAAATATCTAAAGAACCATTGAAATAAAAAAAGAGGAGAAGAATTGATGAATAATACAAAATTAACTCTATCATCTTATGCCCGAAATATTTTTGATGAATTAGAAAGGCATGCAGATAGAATTTTAAAGGTCAGAGAAGATGATTTAATGAGACTGTCTAAAGTGCAGTTAGTTAGAATTATTGAAGCCAGAGAAGAATTAAAAAAAACTTTGAATGAGTTAAAAGAACATAATTTCATTAACTACGAAAAAAAAGGTGAAAGATATATAATTAGAAATATCAGCAATTGAGAATAAATAGGGGCGGGTAGACAATGAAAACCAAAGAAGAGCATCTCTATCAGGGCAGGCTAAATAGCATAAAGGGTGAATATAAAAAGGCGATAGAGGAATATAAAAAGGCATTAGAAATAGACCCAAATTATAAACTAGCAAAAGTTAACCTCGGATTTATCTATTATATGAAAGGACCGTTAAATAAAGATAGGTGTGCTTCTAATAGATATATGAAATTACCAAAAAAAACAGAAAGAAGTAATGAAGATGCCAAATGAAGATTTTATAAAAGATTTGGCTCATGATATCAAGATTATATACCGGGACAGAACGAAGTGGTATTACTGATATAGTAATGACAAAATGAAAAAGGAGGTAAAACCATGAAATATTCTACTGGCAAATATGCAAGGGTGAGACATTCCACTGCAAGAGAATGGGATGAAATGGAAAAGGCAAAGAAAAGAAGCGGATATCAAGAATTAAAGCACTCTACCGGTGAAAAACCGGCGATAAAACATGCTACAGGCATAGAATTTGATTACAAGGCATTAATTGAAGAATCTGAGTAAAATAAAGGTATTCCCTCTAAGGTTTGCTCTAAACCAAAACTTGAAGGTGATGAGTATCTCGACCTCTATCATAAGTCTCAGGGAAAGAAGGGACGAGAAAATATAGAGAATACCGAGCAAAAAAAAGAGACTATAAAACAGGAGAAAAAGATTAAAAGTAAATCTGTAAAGAAGATAATTGTAGAATATTAAAAATTAAAAATGAAGAATTAATTCAACTTATCTTTTTATAATTCTAAATTTTTCATTTTTAATTCTTAATTTGTAATTAAAGGAAGGTGTAAAGATGCCAACAAGTAATGAAAGTGAGATTCTAAAGATAATCGATGAAGAAGGTGGAGAGTGTAGTGAAGTAAAAATATCAAGATGTATGGGCTTGGGTCTTACTTATGTCAGAAGTATGTTAGTATCTATGGGTACAAGGGATTATATTGATGTATTTCGGTCAGGGAAGATAATAATTGCAGATAAAGGATGGAGGGCTTTAGGCAAAAGCCCCAAAGCTCCCTGGGCAGAGTTTCAAACAGAGGCTGAGCCTCCAACGACACCGCGGGAACGGTTTGAAAGATATGTGTCAAGAGGAGCAAAGGAGACGTCCTCCAAAAAACCAGAACAGAGGGTATCAGAAGAAACAATAGATGAACCTTCAAAGAACCTAAAGGAGGAGAAGATTCAAAAATCATCTGAAGGGAGTTTATATGAATCTTGAAATGGGGTTGAAGGAAGCTAAAGAAGGCATTTTTGGTGAGAATGTTCCAAGTTTCTTAAAAAATGAAAAGTTACGCTTGGTAATCTTTGGTGGAAAAGGCGGGACCGGGAAGACAACATCATCTTGTGCCACAGGGATTTATCTGGCTCGAATGTATCCTGAAAAGAGATTTTTAGTTGCCTCCAGCGACCCGGCACATTCATTAGGAGATTCCTTTGATTGCCCTGTAGGCAGCTCTATCATGCCTGTTAATGGAGTAGACAATCTATGGGCTATAGAGATGGATCCAGATATTTTGCTGGAAAAATTTAAGAAGAGATATAAATTTTCCATAGAGAATTTTTCCAAGATGTCTTTTTCTACTGGCCAAATTGATATAAGAGACTTTCTTAGATTTAAACTGCCTGGTATGCAGGAGATGACCATTCTCCTGGAAATAGTGAATTTACTCAAATTTGGGATATTTAGAACCCATGAATATGATTTGGTTATCTGGGATACTGCACCCACCGGACATACCCTTAGGTTGCTGGAGTTGCCTGATAAGATCCTCAAATGGATTGAAGTTTTTGAAACATCTTTCCTTAGATACAATCGAGTTGCGGCAGGAGCAGCAATGATAGGCTTTAAAATCCCCGGACGTGTGCCTCCAAAAGGGAATGTTCGCAAATTTATGGATACATTATCGAAAGAGTTAAAAGAAGCAAGAACAATTCTTAAAGATGAAGAAAAATGTGAATTTAATCCGATTACTATTCCAGAGGAATTAAGTATAGCAGAAACAGAGAGACTCCTTACTACCCTAAGAAAAGAAGGTATTCCTGTACGTAATATCATTGTGAACCGGGTTCAAAATGAGAAAAAATGTGCCTTTTGCTCCACCAGAGGAGAGGGACAGGAAAACTATCTTATAGAGATTGGTGAAAAGTTTAATTCATGCAATATTGTCAGGCTCCCGGTATTTTCAAATGAAGTACGGGGAAAAGAAAGGCTATTGAATTTTGGTGAATTTTTATCCGGGAATGGTACTCAATATTCACCACAACCTATATCAGTGCCCTTAAGAGGTGAAGATAATTTTAAGCCGGGTATGTTATCAGAAGTTTTAAATAAGGATTTACAGTTTGTTATCTTTGGCGGTAAAGGCGGGGTAGGAAAGACTACAATCTCTGCATCCTCGGCATTATCTATTGCTAAGCACAACTCGGGCAAAAAAGTATTAGTTTTCTCTACTGACCCGGCACATTCCCTGGCTGATAGCTTTGCTACTCCTATAGGAAATACAGTAACTCCTATGAAAACTGAAGGTAATCTTTACGCTTTGGAAATAGATGGTGCAGCTTTATATCAGGATTTTAGAAAGGAATATAAGTCAAATATTGGAGATGCCTTTAAAAAATGGCAGAACAGTTATCTTGCTGGCGGCAGAAAATGGAAATTAGATTTTGACGAAAAAGTTATGATTGAATTTGTCGATACTTATCCGCCAGGAATGGAAGAGGTATTAGCTTTGGAAAAGATTATGGGATTTATTGAAAAAGGAGATTTCGATATATATATTTTTGACACCGCACCCACCGGTCATTTGGTTGAACTTCTAAAATTTCCGGAGTTAGTCAGAGAATGGCTGAGAGTCACTTATAGGGCAATGTTAGAATATCATCGGGAAGTTCCTGTTGATAATATTGAAGTTTTGGCTAAAAAGATATTGTCTTCTCAAAAGACAGTACAGAAAATACACGTCCTTCTTACAAATCCCCAAAAAAGTGAATTTATAGCTGTAACTATACCGGAGGCAATGGGTATCCTTGAGACTGAAGACCTTCTTGCAAGTATGAGAGAGCTTGGTATTCCTTCCGGTCATATTGTGGTTAATATGGTAATTCCGCTCACAGATTGCACTTTTTGCAGCGTAAAAAGGAGTGAGCAATTAGATTATATACAACATATGGGTGAAAAAAAAGAATTCAAAGGATATGAAATAGTAAGAGTGCCATTATATTCACATGAAATAAGAGGGATAGAGAACTTAAAGGAAATGTCTAACTTTATGTATGAAAAAGAAGGAAGGCTGGAGAAAAATGACTAATCAGAATCGGATAATCAAATGCGTTTTAATCGATCCGCCTGATGAGTTTCCTAATATATTTCAAAAACAAGAAACCTTTAAGGCCACTGAAATGCACGAAGTCTACCCCCCTCTTGGACTTTTATATATAGCAGCAGTGCTTAAGCAGAACAATATTGATGTTTGCCTAATTGAAGCAAGAACAGAGAATCTTTCATACGATAAGGTAATTGAGGAAGTTAAAAAAGAAGATCCTGATTTTGTTGGAATAACAGTTATTACTTCCAGGATTAGTAGTGCCCTTTTTCTTTCGGCTAAAGTAAAAGAAATCAATCCGGATATAAAAGTAATCTTGGGTGGACCGCACATAAATTTTGAACATAAAACTGTTATTACTAATACTTCGGTTGATTTTTGTGTAAGGGGCGAGGGTGAAATAACGGTTCTGCATTTGATCACTTGTGTTTCAAATGGTGGTAATCTTAGAGATATTAGGGGAATAACATTCAAAGCCAAAAATAACGAGGTAACTGTTAATCCTGATAGGCCTTTTATTCATGATCTTGATATATTGCCTTTTCCGGAAAGAGGTCTGTTGCATAGTCCGGCTTATAAGGGGTCATGGACTGAAGGTGAAGCTTTTAGCCCGATGCTGGCAACAAGGGGATGTCCCTTCTTATGTCAATTCTGCGCTGCTCCTACCATCTGGGGTAGACTGCAAAGGAGAAGATTTGTAGTAAATGTACTTGATGAATTGGAGGAAATTTATAATAAATTTGGTGTAAGATATATCAGATTTCTTGATGATCTTTTAGTTGTAAACCAGAAGTGGGCAATTGAATTGTGTAGAGGAATGATCAAACGAGGTCTAAATGATCTTTCCTGGGCTTGTGATGGCAGGGTCGGTGTCATGTCTGAAGAATTACTGGAAGAGCTAAAAAAAGCAAACTGCAAAGTTATTTTCTATGGAGTTGAATTCGGAAATCAAAGAATATTAGACCTATCCAAAAAGGGAATTAACGTAACACAAGTTAAAAAAACTATAGAGATGACTTTAAAAGCCGAGATATCTTCTTATGGTTATTTTATGATGGGTTATCCCACGGAGACAGTTGAGACAGTTGAAGATACAATAAACCTTGCTACAGAGCTTGGTTTGGAATACGGTATGGATAACGCCGGTTTTTCAATAGTTACTCCTTTTCCGGGAACAGAATTATATAAATACTGCCAGAGAAATAATATGTTAAAATCTACAGACTGGAATCGATATTCATACCAGAGGGGAGAAAGTATTATAAAATTAGAAAATATAGCAGATAAAGAGCTTCAGGCATTATACGAAAAAGCTCTTTATGAGTTCAAATTTAAAGAAAAACTTAGACAATTTAAATAACGAGGTGAATAAATGACTGTATGGTGCACAGATAAGATAGGATGGAGTCAAACACTGCGAATGGCATACAAGTCTGCCTCTAACAGTGAGTATGAGAGGGCAATTGAATATTATAAAGATGCTTTAAAGGAAGGAAAAAACACTGTTCTTATTTATAACAATCTGGCAGATACATATATGAATACCAATAGGCTTGACGAAGCTATGATTTGTGCGGAAGAGGCAATGGCCAAGGCTGAAGATAAGACGATTTCTTATGTTATGCTTGCTGAAATTTATCAGGCTAAAGGTGAGAATAAGAAGGCGGTTGATTATATAATTAGAGCACAGGAAATATTGGAAGAATCAGTACCTGAATTGAAAAATATAGTTTTCGATTCCGTAGATGAAGTAATAAAAAAATTACCTTCCAGGATTAAATTTGATATTGCTTCCAATGATTGGATTCGGATTGTGTATTTAGTCAAGTCTATGATGTCTAATTACCAGGTAGAGAGGGATTATGTAAAGAGAGGAGCTTCCTGGAAATTCCTCTTAGATATCAGAAAGAAGAACTTAAGTTCAATAGGACAAAAGTATCTCTGGACTAAAGAAAAATTGGGGATTAAAGGAAATAACACTATTGCTATAGCCAATACTTATGGAGCAGTGTGTGCAATTACCGGAAGCCCTAAGGTTATGGTAGTGGGAAAAAGCCGGATTTCTTCGACAATCCGAATTCCTACCTGCTGGCAATACAGTGTAATTAGAAGTATGGAATTAGATAAAGACCCAGGTTGGGTAAAATGTTCTTGTATGTGTACTAAACAACTAAATAGTATAGCTAAAGCGATTAACCCAGACATTTATTTTGAATTTACCTCAACCCTTGCAGATAAACATAAGTATTGTGAAGGGGTATTTAAAATTAAAGAAAGTGAGTATTAATTAGTAATATAATATGAAAAATAAACCTGTGTTGCATGCAAATGAAGAAGTAATTTTTACCAGTTCAGGTGCATATAAAGATAGCCTGCGAAGTGGTTGGAAATTAAGCAATCTTTATTTAACTAATCAGAGACTATTTCTCTGGAATTCGACAAGGACTTTGCTGCAAATTCCTCTTGAAAATATAACGGGGATTAGCATTCAAGAGAAAAATTTTATATTAAGGAGAAAGGATGCCCTTTGTATTTCTTATCAAAATCTAAGTAATAAAGGTCTTTCCCAGGTCTGGATTATGGTAAAGGATGTAGATAAGTTGAAAAAGAAGATATATGAAAGAAGCTTATTAAAAATAGATCAGGAAGGGATAGATAAAATTATCAAAGAGTTAGATGCCGAGAGCCAAAGTATACTTTTCTTTATTTGGGAAAATAGACATGCTACTATTAATGAACTATTTTCTTTGTATAACGCACCTAATCATATGGAAGTTCTTAACCGGATAAGAAATATTATTAATCCAGTCAGCCAGAGGGTGATAGGTTTTCCGGTTTTAGTATTTGAAAGAAGTAAAATTGATGAATCCACCGGAGAGAAAATATTGTTTAGTTGGTGGGTTATTGGGGGAGATAAATTAAAAGAAGAACAAGATGAGGTGGCACTGTTAGATATCTTTGATGAAAAAGATTATTTGAATGTCATAATAGAATTAAAAACTGCTCAAGAAAAGGATATATTATTAAGAATTGATGAAGATACACTTATCGTGTCTTGTAAAACTATAGAAGCAAAATATTATGAACAGATTATTCTTCCGTCAAAAATTGACCGAAAAAGTGTTATTAGAAAATATCATAATAATATTTTGGAAGTAAGATTGCAGAAATTAAAAAACAAAAAACAGGGACTGGAGGTTAGAAGCTAATGACAAAATCCGAGCAGAAAATCAATTGTCCTATATTTTTAAAGAGAGAATGGACTATTAAACAGTTAACCCGTGATATTAATGAAGCAAAATCAATCTCTGATAAAGCTGATAGGGCAATACATCTTAAAAATGAAGTAGAAATGCTTCTTTCTTGTGAAAAATACAACCAAAAAAGTGAAGATTGTAAAAATTGCCAAACTATATCTAAACTGCGTAGACAAACAGCAGAACTTCTATCGAAAGCAAAAAAAATAGGAGGAAAATAGTGAGAAAATTAATATATGTTCCTATCATACATATGAGTGCTGATATGGGAAGCATTGCTAAGCAGGTAGATAAAAGAGGTATTGCAGGTTTTGGAGAAGAGTTTTGGGAAGGGCATAGAGAAACTATATCAAGCTTTTGGGATGTTATATCAGATTATTTTGATTATATAGATATGGATACACGCAACAGAAAAAAGATGAAAATATACCAGGATGGAATGATAGCAGAAAGAGAGGTGGCTCAGAGAATAGTTGAAGAAGGTATAAAATCAGGTAGTAAAAATTATGAATTAGTGTTGAGATTAGTAAATCGGGGAGCTGTTTTAGTTAAGACAGAGGAATTTAAATTGGTGAAAGAAGAATTAGATAGATTACTGGCTATCACCAAAGCAAAATCAACCTCGAAAAAATTATTTGCATTTATAAAATATAAGTTCATCAAAAATAGACTTTTAAAAAAAAGAGATAAATTTATTTCTAAAAGAATAGACAAAACCTTAAAGGATGATGAGATAGGCATCCTTTTTCTTGGCGCCTATCATAATATAAAAAATATGCTTCCTGCAGATATTCAAATTATTGAATTAAAAGATGGAGAAAAGATTAGAGAATATCAGAGACTCCTCCCTTTTTACCATAAGAATAAAGAGCGGTTTGAAGAATTAGGCAGATATCTTATTTCGCCGGTAAAGGTGTAGCAGATAAATAATTTTTTTAAAAAAGAAGGATTATTATAAGCTTATGTAGTATATAAAATAGAGCTTCCAAACACATTTTTAGGTGAGGCAACGGGTATAGCAAAAAGAAAGAATAATTTACTCATATGTTGAAAAAAGTAAATTATCCTAAAGGATAAGACACAAAGTTATGGGTCTAAATCACGTTAGTGACATGACCGCCAAACTACCAACATTTTATTTTAAAAAGTTGGTAGTTTTTTATTTTTATTCATAAATACATATTTTGTTAATATTATGTTTATTAAAAGGAACAACGGTAAAAATAAATAATGAAAATTCAAAAAAAATTACAAATAATCGCGTTATCACTTTTAATAGCTGTAAGTGTGACCTGTATCTTAATTAGCAGAAATATAGCTACTAATATCATCAAACAACAGATCACCAATAATCTAATCAATACCGCTCAATCCAGGGCAGAACACATCAAAACCTTTCTTGATTTAGAAAAAGAAACGGTTAAACAATTATCTGAGAGCATAGTTTTCAGAGAGTTTTTATTATCCACAGAGGAAGAAGAAAGTTATCCAGTAAAATTTAATAAGGTTATGCAGAGGTTACAAAATACTGCCCAGGTGGGAGAATATACTTACGACAGCTTTGTCTTGGATACAAAAGGTACTGTTATTGCCTCCAGTTATGAAGAAGATATAGGGCAAGACAAGAGTAATGACACTTATTTTTTAGGAGGGAAAGAAGATGTCTTTATTAAAGATGCCTATATCTCTTCCCACAAACAAGAGAAGACCCTTGCTTTTTCAGCTCCTATTTTGGACGAAGATAATAAATTGTTAGGGGTAATAGTATTTAGAGTATCTCCTGAAGCATTATTTAAAATGACCACAAACCATAGCGGCTTAGGAGAAACCGGAGAAGTCTACCTGGTAAACAAAGATGGTTATATGATTTCCCCCTCCCGCTTTATCGATGATGTTATTCTCAAGCAGAAGGTTGACCTAAAACACATTGAAGTACCAAGCCTTCCTGAATCTCCCGATACTTCGCCAAAAGAAGAAGTAGATATCGTTACGGATTATCGAGGGATAGAGGTCTTAAGTATACATACCCATATTCCCGAGATGAAGTGGTGTTTAGTTTCCGAAATAGATGTCCAAGAAGCCTTTGCACCGGTCACTCAACTGACCAACACCCTTATTTTGGTATTTGTTATCATCCTTTTATTCAGCATACTTATCTCCAGTTTTACCTCAAGGACTATTACCAGACCCCTTAGAAGATTATATGAGGGTATTAAAGAGATAATGAAAGGAAACTTAAACTACAAAGTTAGCAATACCTCTACTGATGAAGTGGGACAATTATCCCGAGCCTTTGACGAGATGACTGTTAACTTGAAAAAATCAAGAGAAGAGCTGGAAGAATATAGTAGAAATTTGGAGAAAAAGATAAAAGAAAGAACCAGGGATTTAGAGATAGACATAGAGAAAAGGAAGAAAACGGAAAAAGAGTTAGATAAAAGTCAGCAAGAATTTGCCAGCCTCTTTACAGGCAATCCTGAAGCTTTAGTCTATATAGATGAGAAGTCCAATATTTTAGATATAAACTCTCGTTTTACCCAACTTTTTGGTTACTCCTTAAAAGAAATTAAAGGTAAAAACATAAATAGTGGATTGATTCACCCCTCTGTTGAAAGTATAGAAGAAGGAAAGATTTTAGAAAAAATAGTCTTATCCAAGGGATATGTTAGTAGGAGGAGAATCAGAAGGAAGAAAGACGGTACTTTA
>Ga0209979_1002349_pt1 | contig 18283 bp, 21 predicted proteins | sample AnhtaG_FD_183114 | JGI IMG/M metagenome (GOLD analysis project Ga0209979, IMG submission 183114) | Deep subsurface microbial communities from Anholt, Denmark to uncover new lineages of life (NeLLi) - Anholt_01485 metaG (SPAdes) (version 2) | ecosystem: Environmental > Aquatic > Marine > Oceanic...
TGGCCTTAAAAACTATTTTGAGGCTCTGGCGAATCCGATCGTTATTCGTTCCATCAAGAATACCCTGTTGTTTACCTGCATTAGCCTAGGGGCTACTTTTTGTTTTGCTCTTGTCGTTGCTCTCGTACGGCCTTACCAGATTGAAAATTTTATATAGATTCTATGCGGTTTTCCGCCACCACATGCGGAAGTTGGGTTATAACGTTGATGATTTAGGCTTGTTAGTGACTACCTTTGAGGGAGACGTCATTTCCTTGATTGAGTGCGGCAGAAATTTCCCCTTTGCCGATGGTGAAGAAGCTAGCACAGAGATCTTTGGAGATAAAGGCCTTGCCCGAGTTTTCCCCACGCAGGTGCACCTAAAAATGGGAGAAAAATGGGGTTGTTTTGAACCGGAATTAAGAGAGGATCATGATACTCTTGAGGCATACCAACGGGAAATTAACCATTTTGTGGATTGTATCAAAAAGAGGACTGAGCCTATTATTGGGCCCCAGGTGGGGAAAGTAGTCATGGAGATCACCGAGGCAGTCTATGAGTCTTCCAAAACGGGAAAGGTGGTCAGGCTCTGAAACTCTTAATATGGCCTGGAAGGAGGTGGTAGAATAAAATAAGAAAGGTTAAAAAGGTCAGAATGAACCTTACAGAGAGAAAAACAATAGGAGCTAAAAAAATGAATCAATGGAAAAAAATAGGAAGAGTTATAGTGGCAGTGACTCTGACAGCGGGAGTGTTGGGAGTCTTTCCTCTTATAAGTGCTGCCCAGGAAAAGATTACTTTAGAAGTAGCTTTTCCTACTGGGGGAGAGATGCCGGTTAAAGCTATGAAAGCTTCCTTTGATGACTATACAAAATTGCATCCCAATGTGGAGTTTAAATCTCTGACAGCACCCATGGTCGATTTTGAAAATGTGGTTTTGAAAACTATCCTGGCTGTGGGGAAAATACCGGAACTCTACTATCTTACTGGTGGAAGCTGGCAGCTAAGAAAGTACATTGAAGCTGGAGACTTTGCTGTAGACCTGAGTCCGTATCTGTTTCCTCACTATGGTGCTTTAACCGAAGGAGATTGGGGATACCGGTTCATACCCAGCTTTCTCGATGTCAATCGCGTACAGGGAAGGTACTACGTTATTCCTTTTGTGGCCACCAGTGAATGGATGTGGTATAATAAGAAAATCCTTCAGAGATACGGGTGGACAGAGGCTCCGCGCACCTGGGGAGAAATGCTAAAAATGGCGGAAAAACTGAAGGCGAATGGGATAATTCCTATCGCTCTTGGTACCAGAGAACGGTATCCTGCTGGTAACTGGATGTGCCTTCTGTGTCAGCGAGTGGCTGGAGACGAGACTTTCGCTGGAGTCTTTGGTCGCCGCTCCGGATACAGTTTTACCCATCCTGATATAGTTAAGACTTTAGAGCTGTTGGAAGAGTTATATCGAAAGGAATATATCACCGAAGGGGCTGTGGGTATGTCTGCTGATGCAGCTACCATGTTACTTTTCCGGGATAGAGCAGCCATGATGCCTAAAGGAAGCTGGATGGTAGTCCTCTGTAAAGATCAGGCACCGGAGGGGTTTGAATATGACATATTCCCTGTTCCTGAAGTGGAAGGTGGCAAAGGCTACATCGATTTTATTGTGGGGGCAGCTAACGGCTACTGCGTAGGCAAAGGTCCCAATGCCGAAGAAGCCATCAACTATTTAAAGTTCTTCACCAGCAGGAAGATACAGCTCAAAATGATGAAAGAGGCCGGGATTTTTCCAGTTCTCAAAGGAGTACTGACACCAGAGACAGCAGCCCATCCTTCTCAATTAAAATTGGAGGAGTATATTTTGCAGGCCAAGGGAAGTAGTGGTTGGGTAGACGATGGTTGGGGATACGATGTAGCTGATGCATTTGAGACAGCCATAGAAACAGTGTTGCAGGGAGGCGATGCCACCAGAGCTCTTGAGGTTTGTGCCGAGGCAGTAGCTAAGATTACTCGGCCACCCCAGTAGAATATTCTAAGATTTTATTCTGGCTCAGGTCAGAATGTCTTCACTCCGGGAGGGGCCCTAAGGCCCTCCCGGAGTGAAGAGCTTCCCAGAGAGAAGATGCAAGCTAACCAAAAAATCCGATCAGGTCTATGAAAAGCATGACCCGAACCTATTTTGCTTATTTTTACATTCTTCCAGCCTTCTTAATCTTTTTCCTGTTTAAACTTTACCCCACGCTTTACAACTTTTATCTAACGGTCTTCCAGTGGGATGGAATTAGCCCGAGCAAGGAATTTGTTGGTCCGCTCAACTATCTTACTATGTTTAACGACTATATTTTTCACAAGGCCATCGTCAACAATGGTATCTATGTAGGGGTTACCGTAATAACCGAAGTTGGTGGAGGCCTGCTTCTGGCCCTACTTCTCAATATGGGCTTTCGTGGTTTCCCCTTCCTCCGCATGCTTGCTTTTGCTCCTTTCATGGTCCCTATGGTAGCTGTCGGAATCTTGTGGGCTTTGATACTTGATCCCTACGTGGGGATAGTCAATCACTTTCTCCATGCGGTGGGATGGAATCAACTAGCCAGACCTTGGTTAGGTCATTCGTCAACAGCTTTGATTTCTATTTTATTTGTCTCCTTCTGGCGGTTTGTCGGATTCAACATGATGCTCTTTTATGGAGCCCTCCAGCGAATACCTCAGGAACTCTACGAAGCGGCCCATATTGGGGGAGCTTCCCGCTGGCAGTGCTTTCGATTCATTACCATCCCTCTTCTCAGAGAGACCACTACTGTTGTCACTCTTTATTGTATTATCGGGGGGATCAATATGTTCGATCTTTTTTGGGTAATGACCCAGGGTGGTCCAGCCCACGCCACGGAACTCTTGTCCACTTGGGCTGTTTTTCAAGCTTTTAAGTATTCCAATATGGGTTACGGGGCCACTCTGGTGGTGGTGGTTCTGGTGTTGTGCATGATTACCTCAATTATTTATCTTGGAGCAAGAAAGAAAAAAGAAAGGATAGAGTATTGAGAATAAGACTGCAGGCCGGTGAGATTCTGGGTAAGGGTGAACTTATACTTAACAGATTTGTCTTTATCGGATTGGTCATTTTCTGTTTGTGGCTCTTCTCACCTATGGTATGGATGTTTTATTCCTCCTTCAAGACAAACCCTGAAATTTTTATGGACGCCTGGGGCCTCCCCAAAAGGATTAATTTTCAGGGATTTGTTGAAGGGTGGACAGATTCTAACATGGGGCGTACTCTTCTAAACAGTCTGATTGTAGTAACCACCTCTATGTTTTCCATCTTAGCTCTGGCTTTACCAGCCTCTTTTGGATTTGCCCGCCTCAGATTTAAGGGAAATAACCTCCTCTTTCTCATTTTCCTCTCAGGATTGATGATTCCAGTACAGTCCACAATTATTCCCTTGTATGCTCTTTTCTACAGTTGGCATTGGCTCAACACATATCAGTGTGTAGTATTACCTTATATTGCTCATGGCCTGCCTTTTAGTATTTTTCTGCTACGAGCCTATTTTTATACTCTCCCAAGGGAATTGGAAGATGCAGCACGAATCGATGGATGCTCTACCTTTGGTATCTTCTGGAGAATATTTTTACCGATTGTCAAACCGGGGATAGCTACGGTGGTGATTTTTATTACGGTTGTCTTATTTAATGAATTCCTTATGGGTATGCTTTTTCTAACCAGTGATGAACTCAAGACCCTGCCTGTTATGCTTTACGGATTTTATGGAAAACACTTTAGTAATTACCAGATGATGTTTTGTACTCTGACTATGATTATTTTCCCTTTGATAGTAGTTTTTTTTCTCTTCCAACGTCAATTTGTCAAAGGTCTTACTGCTGGGGCTCTCAAGGGATAGACCTCGCCCAGTGAATTAATTGGTGTGTAGGAAAAAGACCCTATGAAGAATTAGGCTTTTGAAAAGAAGTAGTGATGCTGAGACCAAAGGTAGGTTTCTTTGTGATGGTACATCCCCACGAAGAAGGGGGAGAACAAGCTCCTCAAAGGACTTACAGCTTTTGCCCAGTTCATTTATCCATAGGAATAGCTGGTATGGTCTAATATGGAGTTGTCTACCTACAGCCCGATAAGAAGCTTCTGCATTAAAGTAAAGATCAGCAGTTTTTAGGATTAGGGATGGTTCGTATCGTTTAGTGCTTTTGGCCTCTGCTCTTTCAGAAAAAGATGTGTGACAATCAAGACAATAGTAACGTTGGATCCTTCTTTGACGTTTTCCTGAGGCTCTCAGTGACTTAGTCCGATAGGAACCATATCTCTGTGTATTGATCGACCGACAGTTTGGACAACGTTTCTTTGGCATACTTACCTCCTGAGGATTGGAGTCCACTCCTCAGAAGAAAGTATGCACTCTATAATGCTTAACAATCAAGCATTTATGATAAAGAACAATTTAATTTACCAACAACAGCGGGATACGCAGCCAAAATTTGTCACCTCAGTCCGCCTTAATTTCTCCAGAGGAGCCGGAACATGAAGCAATTGAGGTATCGGCAAATGAAGGAGCATTACTTCGCCGGCATTTTACTTTCGCCAACTTTGCTTATCATCGGAATTATTGTTGGCTACATCTCCATATATTCCTTTGTTCTAAGTCTCCAACGGGTCAATCTGACGGGAAAGACTGGCGTTGAATATACCTTTATTGGCCTTAAAAACTATTTTGAGGCTCTGGCGAATCCGATCGTTATTCGTTCCATCAAGAATACCCTGTTGTTTACCTGCATTAGCCTAGGGGCTACTTTTTGTTTTGCTCTTGTCGTTGCTCTCGTAGTGAACGGCCTTACCAGGTTTAGAGGAGCATTCGTTGCTCTGTTTATGATCCCATGGGGGATTTCACCGGTTGCGAGCGGGCTCATATGGAAATGGATATTTGACCCTAGCTTTGGTGTCGCGAACTCCATCTTATGGAGATTAGGAATAATTGAGAATTATCGCATGTGGTTCGGAGATATGAATATTGCTATGTACCTGGTGATTGTTGTAGCCATCTGGAGGAATTTTCCATTTCTTTTTATTGTGCTTTTTGCGGCATTGCGCACTGTTCCTGATAATTTGTACGAAGCTGCTGTCCTCGATGGGGCAACTGCTTCACAACGTTTCCTCTACATCACCCTTCCTTATATCCGGTACACAGCTCTCACTGGCTGCGTGATCCAAACTGTATGGTATCTGAGAATCTTTGACCTCTTCTACATATTGACAGAAGGTGGTCCTGCATATGCAACGATGGTACTCAATTTGTGGGCTTTCAAGCAATCTTTCTTTTTTTATAACATTGGTTTTGGCTCTGCAATGGCGGTGATACTGACGGTCATAACGTTACTGATATCGCTGGGATATTTCGCCATCATTGCCAAGACGGAATCATAAGAAGGTCGAGAGTATGAAGAAAAAAAGGTGGATTTACTATGTCTTGGCTTGCTTTCTTGGCTTCATAGTGCTCTCTCCCTATATATGGCTCATTCTTTGCAGCTTACGATATGATGTTGAACTCACGGCCATACCGGTAAAAATTCTTCCCCGTAATATTACCTTCTCAAACTACTACCGGGTTTTCTTTCAACCGCGATGGCAACAGCTCAATATAATGAATTTCAAGCATATCATGATGAATACCATCATAATTGCATGTCTTTCAACCGTAATCTGCCTGGCTATTGGTTCGTTGGGCGCTTATGCCTATGCCAGATTTAAATTTATCGGCAAAGGGATTATCTCTCTTCTTATAATACTCACCATAATGATTCCCGGAGTCTTCATCTTGATTCCGCTATACGTTTTTGTGAGAAAGCTCAATATGCTGGACACCTACGGAGGCATCATTCTTTCCTTTATTCCATTTACTCTTCCTTTGGTTATCTTTATTCTCACGGGGTTCTTTAAAAACTTACCGGAAGGTCTCGAGGATGCTGCTAGAGTTGACGGTTGCTCCAGAATGGGAGTGCTTTTTCACATTATTCTTCCGTTGTCACTTCCGGGAATTGCTGCTACATCAATCATTATATTCCTTTTGTGTTGGAATGAATTTGAATTTCCCATGGCACTCTCAGCCTGGAAAATAAGAGTATTGACAGTGGCACTGTCTCAATACGAAACCCAAAATTTGCCTGACTACGGTCTAATGACAGCAACCGCCGTCCTGGCAACGTTTCCTATTATCGTGCTAGTATTAATTTTTCAGAAACTAATCATAGAAGGACTTACTCAGGGCGCAATTAAGGAATAGGCGTGGAGTGTCGTCTTACTGAGTAATTAGGAAAAGCTATATCTTACCAATCACAATCTTCGGGAGATCGCGATCGGAGTGGGGTATCTTATGTGCCATAACTGATAAGATACACGGGATAGTGGCTGTCTCATGTATAGTGTGAGGGAAAAAAGAGCTTGGGGTCGAAAGGAGGTGAGACCGTACCGGGCCCATGAGAGTTTGGATATTAGGAAAAAGGGTGGTAGATAAGGGTTGAGTTACCAGAGATTATGGAAAAGGGATCGTGCCTTATCCACTCTTATATTACAAAGCGAAACAATTAGGCGGTCAATATCCCTAGTTTCGTTGTAAAAACTCAAGACATAGAGAAAGGAGAAATAAACAATGAAAAGTTGTCAAAGGCGCAGGTTTTTGCGTTTTGCCGTGGCTATGTCATTAACATTTTGTTTTTCAGTAGGAGTTAGTGCCGTGGCGACCGCTGGCAAGGAGAATCCTTTTGGCACATTTGAGCCGGGTGAAATTGTTACCATACTGGGGACACCTTACAATGAGTTCTATATTCAGACCATTCCAGAATTTGAGAAAAAGACAGGCCTCAGAATCAACTTGGTTACTATGAAGGACTGGGAGATTGTTGCCCAAATGGGGATGGTGCTTGCGGCCGGCTCAATTGCGTATGATGTTGTTTATACCTGGATTAGTGAGACCGCTGACCTAGCCGAAACGTACTTTGAGGATTTGACGGACACACCCCTGTGGACAGAAGCGAACGTCCGAAATACTCCCAAGCCGTCTCTAGACTGTGTTTCGTGGAAAGGCAGAATTTACGGTGTTCCAAGGAATCTCAGTATCCGAATACTTATGTACAACAAGGAGCTGTTCTCAGAATACGGGATCCCTGGGGCTCCCGCTACCATAGCCGAGTACATTAGTTTCGCCCAAAAGCTTACCCGAGATAGAACCGGAGATGGTAGAACCGATCTCTGGGGGGTCTCTTGCACCTGGGATGCTGGTAACATTGTGCAGGATTTTATGTGCCGACTCCTCCAGCACGGTGGCAAAGAATGGGACGAGTACGGAAACCCGCTATTTAACCAGGAAGTAGGGATTAATGCTCTTCAAGATATGGTGGATGCGATCCACAAGTATAAGTTCCTCCATCCGAATACGCCAAGTATGAGCGAGTTTGCGGCTGAGAATCTGTATTATCAGAGGAATGCTGCCATGCTAAGAGCTTGGGTTCATCAGTGTAGTCGCGCCGACGATCCTGAGAAATCTATAGTCGTCGGGGAGAATGCCTGGACCATTTTTCCGGGCGTCTCGCCAGGAATTAGCGGGTCAGTCAATGGATGCGAGGGCTACTCTCTTTTAAAAACTTCCCCGCACAAAGCAGCGGTCTATGAGTGGTTCAAGTTCATTAGCACCTATGAGTTTCAGAAACGACACGTTTTAGAGACAGGATGGTTACCTACCCGTCATGACGTCCTGAAGGATCCTGAGGTGCTGCGAAGTATTGGTTTCGCCGATACGGTCGTGATCCAGAGCGAGTATCCGGTGGGTGGTTTCTTTGGCCCCCATCCAGCAGAGGTTGAGGAAATTGGATCGAGTTACTTGCAACTGGCTGTCCGACAAAAAATCGGGGTGAAGGAAGCACTGGATGCTATGGTCAAAGATATCAAGGAAATGATGGAGAAAAAGAAATAGAACGAGTAGTTGTAGTGACAATGCAGGTGTTTGCTTTTCCCGCAGAACTCAGGATCTACTCTGGCTATTTCTCTCCAGCTAGATATACCTGTGGGAATAATTCGGCAAATGAGTTGTCACTGATAGGGCCGATTCCCCATTGAGGAACCGGCCCCAGCTACTCTGTCAATGGTGTGCAAGAAAAAAGCTGGGATTTATGCAAGACTTTGGGTCCCGGCAGAAGAGCTGTCCGAAACCTCCCGCGCTTTCTTTTGGCTGATGGGCACTTGTGATGGTGTCGGCTGCCCCTTGGACATCGTGAACCAATAAAGGAGGAACAATGATAATAAGGGATCTAGAATTGTTTGATGCAAATTGTTTCTATGGTCGTGCGAAGAGTCCCGGAGCCAAACAAATTAAAAAAATTGAAGACTTATATACAGAAATGGAGTTCTACGGAATCAAAGAAGCTCTTGTTTATCACATATCCGCCAAAGAAGAACATTTTGCGGTTGGAAATGAAACGTTGGCAAATGAGCTCAACGACACTCGAAGATTGCATCTTGTGTGTACTGCAATACCACACCATACCGGTGAGATAGATTCACCGGATGCGTTCTTCAAAGAAATGAAATCTCAGGGGTTCTGCGCATGTAGATTATTTCCGCGTTACCATGGTTTCTTCCTTAATAAAACTGTCTGTGGCGAAATGCTAAATACCCTTGAAAGGTACAGGATGCCTCTGATTATCGATCACTTTGAAGGTGTAACATGGGAGAGCATTGACAAAACTTCTATCGCTGAGATTCAAAGGTCTCTTGAAGGGGTAACCTGGGATAGAATTGAGCAAGTACTTTTGGCCTTTCCCAATCTACCCCTCATTGTTACGAACGTTATGAATGGATACGGACAGGAGAGGTATTTTTATCCCCTATTGAAATTTCACAAAAATCTCTATCTAGAAACTTCGACTCTCCAAGTAGCCGGCTCACTAGAAAACATCTGCAGGGTTTTTGGCGCTGAAAGGCTGATTTTTGGCTCAGGTTTACCTCTTATTAATCCCGGGGGACCTATTACTCAGTTATTTCATGCTGATATTACATGGGAGGAAAAAAAACTGATTGCTGGAAACAACTTGAGAAATATCTTAGGTCAATGTTGAGAATAGTATGAGAGGTGCCTGGAACCCTCATAGGTAGAAGACCGCTGTCCCGGGGTTCCTCCGAAATGATCCGGAGGTAACGACTACGGAACCGCCATGCCTACACGGAGGGTTAGCATGATTTTTGAACCACCCTGAGGGATAAATAGAGTTGATCTTTTTCAAGAAACTAATTCAAAAGTAGTTTTTACAAAATTCATACGTGTTGAAGGAGAAGGAAAATGACCAGCTCCATGAATTTTAACCTAATTGAACGGATCAACAAGGAACTACCTCTGTCCGATATCTTAATAATAGATGCTCATTGTCACATTGGGCCTTATTTCTCACTTTTTTTGCCAAAAAGTGGCGCTAGGGACGCCATAGAGCAGATGGACAGGATTGGAATAAATAAAATAGTTGTCAGTGCAACTGCCGGGATAACCAGTGATTTTCAGAAAGCGAATAGAAACATCCTGCAAATTACCAGAAGCTATCCTGGTAGAATTCTTGCCTACGGTGTTTTCAACCCTCATTATCCGGAAAAGATAGAAGAGGAGCTTGAATTCTGCTTTGAGAAAAATCAGATGGTCGGGATCAAAATTCATTCGGACCATGGCTTGCCGTACGATCATGAAAACTATGAAAAAGTTTGGAAATTTGCCCAAGAAAATGAGATGATTCTCCTTGCTCATACGTGGAAAGAGGACGTGCATATGTTTGATAAATTAGCCCGGAAGTATAGCCGAGTCAGAATTCTTTTAGGACATTCCTGCTATGGTGCGCGTGATAGTCTATTTCGTACTTGCAAAAAGCGGGACAATCTATATCTCGATTTAACTTACGCATACCGTGACTATGGAATAATTGAAAAAATGGTGTCTGCCGTTGGGTCCGAAAGGGTACTTTTTGGATCAGACATGAATTGGTTTTCGCAGTTACACGGAATTGGAAGCATAATTTTCTCAAGAATAAGTAATGATGACAAACTCAACATTCTTGGGAGAAACATGGATAGACTGCTAGAAGCATAAAGTTTTCGAATGAAAGTGGCCTGCTTACACTTAGCAGAGAAATTCTCTTGAGATGAGCCTGAGATTTGCATCCGCGAATTTCTCGGAGTTATCAACGAGGAGTCGTGTGGCGATTACTCGATGATGGACTGCGGCCAGGTTACAAGAGAAATGAGATGCGTTTGCAAGATTTCAGGTCTCAAAAAGATTCTTACATGCAAAAGAAGGTGAAGCAAAGGGGAACCAGCAACGGGTATGGCATCAGTATATTCGTCTCGCGAAAGAATTCTTTGTGCTCTGTGGCATAGTGAACCAGATCATGTTTCCTTATGGAACCTTTGGCGTAAACAAGTTTTACCTTTTTCTTTCCAAGATGAGTACAAACGAGTTGACGCAGCACTGAATTTGGGATTGGATGATTCACTCCTTCTCAAACCGCCAGAGCCACGAGAAGATGAACTAGTGCTTGACTCATGGATTTACCCTGCAAAAATGAGCATTGATTTACCGAAGAGAAAGTTCCTAACAGCGATATCCCCTCTTAACTAAGACCTACTCGACTCTCCAGGGAATCTTGCGTCATTCTGTAAAGGTAACCGCTGATTGGCCTTTCGGTAACGACGCTCCCCTTTTGAGTGATTTTAATGTGTCAAAGAGCGAGGAATATCTCGTAAAAAAGCGAGAAGATTTCCAAAAGTTAAGGTATCTTTGGAGTGAACCCCTAAAGTTGGACAAAATGGGTTAGAGTTGTTAGTATTTCTGACAGGGTCAAATAAGTCCCAAAAGGGATGGAAAGGAGCCTGTCAATGAGAAAGCCCAGAACCTTTACGGCTGAATTCAAACGACAAGTTGTGGAGAAACTACTCAGTGGAACCATCGGACCTGCCCAGATTTGTAGAAGACACAATCTCTCATCGGGTCTTGTGTACCACTGGAAAAAACAGTATGCAAGGGGTAAATTGAATAACGAACCCACTCAGGAAGCACCATGCTCGATAGGATCAATAAACTGGAGCAAATGCTAGGGAAATTGACTCTGGAGAATGAGTTTTTAAAAAAAGCCTTGCAAAACACCCTCAAGGAACAAGAGAAAAAAGAGAGTTCATTACCACTCATAAGTCCCTTGTCAAAAGTATCCAAAGGGGGTGCGAACTGATGAAGATCGCCCGAAGCACTCTTTATCATAAGCCTAAGGAGAAGCCCTTAGAGCAGCTTAAAGAGGAAATGGACCTACGGGATCAAATAGAGAGAATCTGTCTGGATTTTCCCCGCTATGGATATCGAAGGGTAACTAAACAGCTGCAACGAGAAAGCTGGATAGTTAACCACAAGAGAGTACTCAGGGTAATGCGAGAGAACGATTTGCTCTGCCGGATTAGAAAGCGCCACGTTAGGACCACCGATGCTAACCATTCTTATCCCGTATTTCCTAATCTCATTAAGGACTTGGTGATCACTTCCATAAATCAGGTCTGGGTTTCTGATATCACCTACATTCGGATTCTAACAGACTTTGTCTATCTGGCCGTCATTTTAGATCTTTACTCCCGCAAAGTTATCGGGTATGCTCTATCACGACATATAGATATAAAGCTAACCCTTTCTGCTTTGCGGATGGCCATAAGGAACAGAAGTCCAGCTTCAGGCTGTGTCCACCATTCTGATCGACGAGTTCAATACACCTCATCTGAGTATGTCAATGAGCTGAAAAAATATGGTTTTCAAATCAGTATGTCCAGAAGAGGTAATCCCTATGACAACGCTACCTGCGAAAGCTTCATAAAGACTCTAAAGGATGAGGAAGTGTATCTCTGGGAATATAAGTCCATAGAGGATCCTGAAAGAAGAATTTTCCATTTTATCAAGGATGTGTACAATGAGAAACGACTACACTCATCATTGGGCTATTGTCCACCAAATGAGTTTGAGGAACTATCGATGGAAAATCAAAAATCAACTGTATCCTGTCAGATCACTCTAGCCTAATCTGTCCAATCACAGGGGTGCAGTCCACTTTTGAAAGAGCCAACAAAGGGTCAAATTCAGGATTATTGGAATTCTGCAAGAGGTCTCAAAAATTTTGCCCAAAAAAGAGGGGTCTTGTTAGAGGACGGTTGGATAACCGGGGTCGACACGGCAGTTTGGCTCTTTGGGTTTGAACCCCTTATTTCGAAAGTAGTTGATAGCCCAGATTTCGTAGAAGAATTGTTGGATATTATTTATCAGTGGGAAAAACCTCGACTGGAACTTTTCTTGGAAGAAAAAGTTGATCTTATTGTTCACAGTGGCTGGTACGAGATGCCCCACCTGTGGTCCCCACATCTCTACCGGCAGTTCATAAAGCCAATAATAGTCAAGGAAGTCAACTTGACCCATAGTGCCGGCATTCCCTTTTGCTACATTTTGACAGCAGGGGTCTCTCTAATTCTAGAAGACCTCTTAGAGATCGGTGCAGATGTTGTGAGGGGAGTAGATCCGATACAAGGCAAAGATAACCTTGCTTTCATAAAGGAGGAAATCGGTAACCGCATATGTGTCTGGGGGGTATGAATGCGGCAATTACATTAGGAAGGGGAAGTTCTGAAGAAATTAAAGGCGCAGTAGATACTGCTATTCGGATCCTCGGCCCTGGTGGAGGCTTTGTATTATATCCGGTGGATCAAATCTATTCGGATACTCCGTGGAGGAACGTTCAGATCATGATTAACCGTTGGAGGAAAGTGAGTCAGTATCCATTAAGCATACAACAGAGATAGTGCTAAATGAAAGATCTATTGCCATAAGGTGCTGAGAGAAGACCGATGAGCCGCCCACTACTATTCTTCACGTCTATAACGATTATAAAGAAATGGCCCGGGATCCTCAAATTGACGCAGTGACTATCTGCACCCCTAATTCTCTTCACGCACCCATAGCCCTGGAGATGTTAAATCGTCAAAAACACGTTCTAGTGGGAAAACCTATGACCAATACCCTGGCTGAGGCTAAGAGCAGGTTGTGCAAGCAGCCAAGAAGGCAAGGGTTGTACTTCTTATCGGCTACATGTGGCGATTTCATCAGGGTGTCCAATGGGTAAAAAAAGCAATTGAAGAAGGTATCATCCGTAGAATAGTCCAGACCAAATCTTACGCCGTACATATGAGATGGGCAGCAGGAGGCTGGTTCGCTGATAAGAAACTGGCTGGAGGAGGAGCAGTAGTAGATATGGGAGTCCACGCCATTGACACCACCCGCTATCTTATTGGAGACTCAAAGCCCAAATCAGTGTATGCCCATATTCGCACCAAATTTGGCCCTTACACCGTTGATGATTTAGACTTGCTGATGATTACTTTCGAAGGAGATATTATTTCTGTGATTGAGTGAGGCAGAAATTTCCCCTTTGCCCGGGTTTTTCCTACCCAGGTACATTTAAAAACGGGAGAAAAATGGGGCTGCTTTGAGCCAGAATTAAAAGAGGAGCATGGCACTCTAGAAACCTATCAACGGGAAGTTAACCATTTTGTAGACTGTATTGAAAAGAGAACCAAACCCATTATTGGTCCCGAAGTGGGAAAAACAGTCCAGGAGATCACTGAGGCAGCCTATGAGTCTTCAAGAACAGGAAAGGTAGTCAAGCTCTAAGGGCTCTAAAGAAGGAGCATCAATGAGAATAAAATCAACCTACTCTTCCCGGGAAAGGGTTCTTTGCAGTCTTTCGCACAATGAACCAGACCATGTCCCTTTATGGAATCTTTGGCGGAAAGAAGACCTACCTTTCTCCTATCGAGATGAACGTCAACGGGTCAATGCAGTGCTGGAAATGGGCCTCGATGACTCAGTTCTTCTTAAACCTCCTGGTCCTCGAGAAGATGACTTAATGGTTGATTCATGGATTTATCCTGTAAAAACCAGAGCTTACTATAAACCGAGAAGTTCTAAACAGCGTTACCCCATTTTAACTAAACAATACTCAACACCAGAAGGGACTTTACGTCAATCTGTAAAAATAACCGATGATTGGCCTTTTGGCGATGATGTTCCCCTGTTGAGCGATTTTAATGTACCACGCAGCGAAGAATACCTTATAAAGAGACAAGAAGATTTAAAGAGGCTAAAGTATATTTTAAGAGACCCAACAAAGAGCCAAATTAAGGAGTATCGAAATTCAGCTAGAGACTTAAGAAATTTTGCGAAAAAACGAGATGTTTTTTTAGAAAGTGGATGGATCACAGCAGTTGACACGGCAGTTTGGCTTTTTGGGCTTGAACCGCTAATCTGGGAAGCAGCTAGTGACTCAGATTTCGTTAAGGAACTCTTGGACATTATCTATCAGTGGGAAAAACCCCGACTGGAACTCCTTTTGAAAGAGAAAGTTGATCTTATAGTTCACAGTGGTTGGTACGAGATGCCGGATTTATGGTCTCCGCGTTTATTCCGAAAATTTATAAAGCCAATACTAGCTAAGGAAGTTAAATTAGCTCATAGTGCTGGTGTTCCATTCTGTTATATTTTGACGAGAGGAGCATCCTTAATTTTGGAAGATCTTTTAGAGACTGGAGTAGACGTCCTAAGAGGGGTTGACCCAGTGCAGGGGGGTGATGATCTTGCTTTGGTAAAGGAAAAAATTGGTGACCAGATAACTATTTGGGGCGGTATGAATGCAGCAATTACCTTAGGAAGGGGAACTCAGAAAGAAATTCGAGAAGCGGTAGATATTGCTATTCGGACTCTTGCACCAGATGGAGGTTTTGTATTATACCCGGTAGATCAAATTTACCATGACACTCCATGGGAGAATATCCAAGTTATGATTGAACATTGGAGAGAAATAGGCGAGTATCCTTTGAAAATATAATAATTAACCTTAAAGATGGGAAGAAAGCAATATATAGAAGCTAATTTTAGATTTTTTCACATGATTTCATGATTCCTCATGGAATTTTATTACAATACCATTTGAATTTGAGGAGAGGGCATTAAAGAATCAAAGAATTTGAGGTGGTTATCACATATCTCAAGCTTGGGGTCAATCGAGATCAATTTTACCTTGAGAATGCCAAAGTTAGCTATGGGAAAGGATAACATAAATAATAGAATAAACAAGGAGAGTGAGCATGGTAAAGAAAAATAAACTTGCTTATTCACTACTGCTACCTGCGATAATCTTGGTGTTTTCCACTGTAGTCTATCCTCTAGGTCAAGGATCATTAGAACTTACCGATAACATTGCGAAACTGGAAGTTGGAGCACGGAGTTTTGCAACAGTTCGAATGAAAGGATAATGCAAGGAGAAATAAAATGCCAAAGCCACAAGTCGGGGTTTACGCGGTGCTAGAGAAAAGTGAGGAAGGATGGGAAAATGCCCAGCCCCTTATATCTACTGTAGAGAAGAAACTGGAACAGACTGGGATGGATGTGTATATGGCAGAAGATGTTGTCTATGATGAGAAGGCAGCTTCTAAGGCAGCAAGATTTTTCAAGTCAAAGGATCTTGACCTTTTAATTGCAGCCATTATTACTTGGAGTTTTGATAACTTAACAGTTGATATTCTCAGGCAAGTTCCTCTTCCTCTTGCGATACTGGCGGTACCCAGAATTCGGTCTGGGTCCCTAGTGGGGGCCCAGCAACTTGGATGTTTGCTTACAGAGCTTGGAATAGAACACTCTGTTTTCTTCGGTTCTCCTGAAGATTTCTCAACATATAGACCGATATTCTCCTATGCTAAGGCTGCCTTTGTAAAAAAAGGGTTGGAAAAGGGCAAGATTGGAAAGGTTGGACAGAGAACTCCTGGGATGACCGCAGTTGCGTTCGATGAGATAGAAATCACAAGGACATTTGGTCCGCAAGTTTCTTCCTTTGACTGGAATGAAATTGAAAAGAGAGGAGAAACTCTTCCTGATGCTATAATGAATGAAGAGAAAAGCAGAATACAATCCCAAGTCGGGAAGATAAAAGTCGAAGATGAAGCCTTAGATGAATCCATCAGGTTCTACCTTGCCCTGCGGGATAAGATTAAGGATGAAAATTTTCTTACTCTCTCTTTGGGCTGTTATCCTCAACATGCAGGTAAGGTATGCCTTGCCTGCAGTCTCTTAGGTGACGATGGAACCCCTTGCGGATGCGAGGGGGATCTTAACTCATCCTTGGCAATGTTTCTGCTTCAATCCTTCAGCAACCAGCCAGCTCATTTTGGGGAGATATTAGAAGTTGATGAGAGGGAAAATTCGATAATTACCTCTCATTGCGGCTGTTGTCCCCTTTCTTTGGCAGCCAATAGTTCACAAATTGAAATAACTCCTGTGCGATTATTTGAAAGGGGGGCATGTGTGCGATTTCCAGCCAAAGCTGGTTCGGTTACCTTTGTGAACCTCGTGGGTCGACGTGGAACCTACCGAATGTGTGCTATAGAGGGGGAGGCTATAGAAACAGGGATGGTTTTTGAGGGAAATCCTGTGAAGATAAAATTTGACATCCCTATCAACAACTTTCTCGATGTCATTCAGGAGGAAGGATTCGGCCATCACTGGATGATGGGTTATGCCCATGTTGCAAAGGAGCTAAAGTACTTTTGTCGAATCTCTGACATTCGAGGAGTTTTTCTGTAGACAGAAAATAAAGCTAGTTCTGAAGTGGCCAGTGAATCTTTTACATGCATACAAAAGGAAAGGTCAACTGTCTTGAGCAAAGCGTTAGAGCCCCATTTGTGCGGATCCAAATTCAAACATTAAACAATATAGTGAATAGAAAACTCAAAGGGAGGAGGCAAATGGAAGAATTTAAGTTTGATTTGGCCGAGTTTATTCCGTTCAGAAATACAGAAATATGTGAAAAGGTAAGAAAAATCCGGAAGGAGGAAATCTGCAATCACCCCAATCCTGAGTTTAAAATAAGAATTATTGAGAAACCAGAAGATTTTTACCTTGAATTTGCATTGGATATAGTTAGCCGGATAAAGGAGGCAAAAGAAAAAGGTGAGAAGATTGTCTTTATCCTTCCTGCAGGACCAATGCCACAATATGAAATTGCCGCTCGTCTGATCAATGAGTTAAAAATTCCTTGTCAGCATGTTCACACTTTCAATATGGACGAGTATGCCAATGAAAATGGGGAGACTGCCCCTGAAAGTTGGCCGGGTTCTTTTAAAAGATCAATGTGGGAGAACTTTTTCTCTCTTATAGATAAAAACCTAAGAATACCAGAGAGCCAAATTCACTTTCCTTCTACAGAAAACTTTAGAGATTATGATAAGATGATAGAGGATACGGGGGGTATTGATGTGTGCTATGGTGGAATTGGATGGTGTGGGCATATTGCCTTCTGGGAGGCTCATTTAGGAAAGGAATTTGGAGATGACCTAGAAGCATATAAAAAGGCAGGCCTTCGTATAGTGGATCTGCATCCGATGACCACTATGCAAAATGCTCTTCACTCATTCAGTGGAGATTGGTCCTCTGTTCCTCCAAAGGCAGTAACTATTGGACCTACTCAAGTTGTTAGAGCAAAATATAGATGTTTCTGGCTTGATGGCTACCTTGGGGGAGGAGTGTCCTGGCAAAGATTTATCGCTCGTCTTGTTGCTCATGGCCCTGTAAATACGTTAGTTCCAGGATCAATCCTTCAAACAGTTCCAACTACATATACTCTCTTAGGTGGGGTAGCGGATAATTGTGAGATAAGTGTAAGATAAGGTAAGGGGTTTGGGGTCCACTCCAATGGTCAGGATAACCTTACACCACATTTTTTCTCTTAAACTGGGAAATATTAGGTTATGAACCCTACCGGAAATGAGAAGAGGGAAAGATGCTAAGAAAAATAGAATGTTTTCTCCAACCCTCTAATCTCAATAAGATAAAAGGCAAGCTAATTGAAGTGGGTGTGGAAGGAATGAGTGTAAGTGAAGTAAGGGGTTTTGGGAAACAGAGAGGTTACCTAGAGGGAGAGAAAATAAATAAGGAAGTTAAGTTCTTGCCGAAGATAAAAGTTGAGATCGTGGTGGATGAGGAGATAGTGGATAAGGTAATTAGGGTGATCAGAAATCTTTGCTTCACCAAGACCATGTTTTTCACAAGGTGCTTGAGGTCTCCCTTAGAGAAAAGGTGGATATAAGGACTGCTGCCCTTATGGTAGCAGTAAAAAGAGTAGCTGAAGCTACCCGCCTCAGGGGTCTTTACCCTCGAAGCTCTTTTTTTTTACCAAAAATCGTTCGTTGAAATGATAACTTTAC
>Ga0209979_1002350_pt1 | contig 18277 bp, 14 predicted proteins | sample AnhtaG_FD_183114 | JGI IMG/M metagenome (GOLD analysis project Ga0209979, IMG submission 183114) | Deep subsurface microbial communities from Anholt, Denmark to uncover new lineages of life (NeLLi) - Anholt_01485 metaG (SPAdes) (version 2) | ecosystem: Environmental > Aquatic > Marine > Oceanic...
CTTGCTCCTGAACCACTCTTGCCCCAACAAACAACTCGATGGCTTGGATCAACTGGACATCGCTTTTTTTGCCATAATTTGGCTCCAAACTGAAAACGTTTTCAGTTTTAGGTCCAATCTATGGCATATTATCAACTAAATCTAACCTTTTTACCAACACGAAACTTCCATTAAACCGGTTTTGTCGTGAAGCCACACAGCTTAAGAATCACTTACTAAGAGGAGCAGGAAACAGTTTACATCTTATTATTCGTATGAATGCTTCGCATTGATTTTTTCTTCCACATGCGAATTCTGCACCTTGAGGCCTGTTTTTGGCTTGACTTGTCCGCAGGATCCAGATTCGGAAAATCCCCCTTTAGTAAAGGGGGATTCAGGCAGTAGTGTTGCGTTAATCGTAGCTGTATAGGTAAACATTCTGATAAGGGAGGTTAAGAGGGGTTTTGAAGGTGTAGGTAAGGCTTCCTGCTAAACCCTAACCCCCTTGTTGTCCCCTTCAGGGTGAACCCTTCAGGGTGAACCCCTTATCAAGGGGGACATAGAGCGTTCCTCCCCTGATAAGGGGAGGTTAGGAGGGGTTATAAGGCGTGATTTTATTTAACGCAACACTATTGGGATTCAGGGGGATTTCCCAAGTTTCAAATGCGTATGCATTCATACGAATCCCCCCTTCCCCCCATTTCTTTAGGGGGGATGTAAACAATTATATGCTCCCCTTAGTAAGTAGAAGTGCACACGAGATTTTGTTCTCACAATTATTGTAGGAGGTAGAAAAAAATGAAAAAGAAAGAAGGTTGGTACTTTGAAAGATTGCTAATACTTGCGATAGCAATAGCACTGGTAGCATCTGTAGCTGTAACAGCAGATACAACGGATGAACGAAAAGCGGAAATTACGCCATACATCAAAGATGTAAAAGTACACACTTGGGTGAACCCGATTTCTAAAGGCATTGTCTGGGACAACGGGATGCACTACATTGGTTTGGGCCCATCGCAGGAGGATCACGTCTACAACCTTGACCCCATCATAGCGGATGATTTCCAGTTTGCTACAGACCAACTGGTAAACGACGTCCACTGGATTGGCGGCTACTTTAATGGTCCCCCCAATGATGGAGACTTTGACTGGGAGATCACCTTCTATAATGACAACGGTTTGGGCACCACACCTGGCGTAGCTATCGTCACCTACACCTTCGCCAACGCGGATGTCAACGAGACCTTCATTGAATACATTTACCCCCTTTATCCTGATGTTGGTGCTTATTACAGCTACTCGGTTAAGGTGCCAAAGTTGTACTTCAGCGCTAACACTAAGTACTGGATCTCCATTCAGGGCATTGGCGACTACCCGCCCCAGTCCGGCTGGGGTATGCACGCCGATCCGATCCTGCTGCACCGGGCCGTGTTCAAATCCGTGTGGTTCGGTTACCCGGACTGGACGAACACGGAGGACTTCTTTGCCTATGCCGTGGACATGTGCTTCCAACTGACCTTTAACCACAAGATGCATTTCCCGCAAATGCCGGATTTGATCGGTTGGGACGTGAATGCCACCTATCCCAAAATCTTAGCTGACGACTGGCAGTGTTCGGAGACCGGACCGGCCACAGACATCCATTTCTGGGGGTCATGGAAAAACTTAGACGGCATGCCTAACACCGACGACTATTACACTGAGATGCCATGGTTCATCCTCAGCATCCACGCCAATATCCCGGCAGATCCTGGTACTCCCTGGAGCAGGCCGGGCGAACTGCTGTGGTTCTGGGAAGGAGAGATCGGAGGCACAGCGTCCGAACCGCCCACATTGGAAGCCTGGTACGATCCGAACACTGATGAGTCCATCTGTAACGACCATATCCCCTACTGGCAGTACGACTTCTATATAGATCAAGTCTATCCGCCACCACCAGATACATTCATCCAGTATAAGGATTCCATCTACTGGTTAAACATCTCCGCGTTGTATATAGATCCGCCATACCAATGGGGCTGGAAGAATTCGCGGGATCACTTTATGGATGACGCGGTGTATAGGGACGACGTGGTTCCCCCCATGCCTTGGATACCAATGATCGAGCCGCCAAGATGTAACTGGTTTGACGTCTACTTCGGCCCAACTGGAACGCCCGAAGACATGCAGTCAACCAATTACTACGGCGACGGATGGTATTACTACGAGCTGTATGACTGGTGGAATATGTGGTTCTACGACAACCCGTTCGTCTACCAACCCAAACATATTTGGCTTGAATTCTACGTCGAGCTACCCTATCCCCATTCCTTTGCCGAGTTTGCCATTAACTGGTCAACCGACATATGGGCGCTTGAGGGTGAGCCGGACAGGCCGCCTCTTCCAACGGATGGAAACGAGGACCTCTATATCGGGCGTTTCGAGCAGGAGGTGTTTCCTGGCTGGAACACTGTTGATTTCTGGATTACCGACTACAACCCGGAGTGGGTTTCCATCGATTTTCGAGCAGTGGACGCCATGATCAACGGGTGGATCTACCACGAATGCGTGGAGACATCGATGGATATGGCGTTTGTGATTACCGGTGAGGAAATACCAGGGTTATGCGGCGATGTCAACGGCGATGGGGTGATAGACCTGGGGGATGTGCTTTATCTGATAAGCTATCTATATAAAGGCGGTCTTCCTTCTGATCCCCTATCAGTTGGAGATGTAGATTGTAGCGGAGTGGTCGACCTCGGAGACGTGCTTTATCTGATCAGCTATCTTTACAAAGGTGGTTTTCCACCATGCGATACTGATGGCGACGGCATACCAGATTGCTGATCCTGTACTCAGGCTAGCGCAATCTAAAGGCCCTTCTGATTGAGAGCGTACTTCTACCCCTGCCTCGACGCAAATCGAGGTGGGGGTAGTTTTTTTAAGCTTATTACTCGTTGCATGGGGGTACCTTACCCCGATGCGCATTAAGGTCAGGGGGTAAGGGTACCCCTGATCAACAGGTAAATCCCCCTTTTATAAAGGGGGATAAAGGGGGATTTATGGTAATCGTGGATTAAAGTCAGGGGTAAGGGTTTATCCTGCCCTTCGGTCCTGAGACCTCACTTCTCCCGCCAAAGGCGGGATCAGTGCGAGGCAGGGTCGAAGGAAAGGGATTCACCCTGAAGGGTACCCCTGACCAACAGGTGATACTTTTGCTGGCCAACTAAAGATCAATATGTGGTATGGCGCGGGGTTTAGCCAGAACCTAACTTAAGTTAGGTTCTGGAATTTTGGTATTTCACGTAAAGACGATCCTTGTCCGAGACAAGCCCTGAGCTATGTAGTTCAGGGCAAGCCCTTCAGGGTGAACCTTCAGGATAAACTCGTATGCTACATTCATCATAATCTTTTTATTTCAAGGAACTGAAGCGGTTGAGGATTTTCACTTCCCACCTCTCCTGTGGCTCCAAAGATAGCTTCCAGTTGGGGAATAAGACTAAACTCTGCTGAACCTTTTCGAATCCTTCTTCAGATAATGAGACGGTATAGATGGGAAAACGCCACAGTTGGGATTGGCGGTCGAGCTTGAAGTTTATATCCAGCTTCAGATGATGGTCTTTTATCCCGAACTCCTGGCACCTTTGCGCATTGCCTATCATAGCTAACTCTTTGGCTTTGATCTCACCATCTTTTGTGTAACAGAACCTTGTTTCATCTTCGTGCCCTGGGATGGCGAAGCCAAATTCAATCCCGAACCATAAATTGACTCTCGCCGGATAATTATTTACCAAAAGATATGAAATGTCCAACTCAGAACTGTTTGGTTTAAGGCAGATCTTTTTTGCCACGGTAAGTGGCGCTCTTTTGTCCCTCGCCCACACGAATCCATCCCGATATAAAGTGAGATCAAAACTTTTTTCCTCATTTTGTATCTTATAAAGATATGGCTGGTTTACAAAATCTCCCTGTTCTGGATATTGACATGCGGAGAAATCCTCCACCTTTGTCTGCTCCCCCAGAAAATGATCGATCAGAGAACCACGTCGATACCAATCATAGGTCAAAAACTGCTCCAGCCCCTCCTCCTTGGTCAGGATAAGATCGTGGATGCTGGCCACCTGCTCATTCTGCTCATCTTGCTGTTTTTCCTGCCGCTCCAAAAGCTTTTTGTGATAACCCTCTTCTCTTCTGGTCAAGGTATCCAAAAGATTTATACTTTTTGGCTTAAAATCCAACTCGAACAAACTCCCTCCAGAAGAGAGGGAGAAATACAGACTGAAAATGGGGGTATGCACCAAGAGTTCATCCCTGCCGTCTTTATCGAAATCGAAAACCTGGTGGTCTACCCAATTCTTGGTAGTATGAGTAAGCTCATCTGCAAGTTTTTCTGCTTGGATAAGATTTTCGTAAACCGCGGAACGGAGATGAGGAAGATACAACCCACCAAACACCCCATGCCAGTAAGGACAATTGCACTGTCCCTTCCACAAAAAATCTTTTGCTTTATCTAATTTGGTTTTGCTTTTCCGTTTCTGATTTTCGATTTCGCTTATTCTCTGGCTCAGGTTAAGCATCTTCTTATGCATGTTATTGGCTTCGGGATACTTGGCCAAGAAGTTTCGCCAGAAGCCACCTCTTACGAAGGGGCCAAATCGCTCAAACAGATTCTGTTCTTTCAAAATACGTTCAAATTCCTCATATTCGCCGAAAGCGCGTGGAGGCAAAGCCCACTGCATCATCTCATGATAGGAGGCGGTGGGAAGATAAACCCTCCCTTTTGGGGGGAGCAAATTTAAGGCATCTTTCAGATGAATCATCTCGATCCAATCTGCATTGCGCTCAATTTCGTCAAAAAATCTTTCGATCCATCGATCTTTAAAACAATGTTGGTGAGTGTGAGGCCACACTCCGAATTTTTCTCCATCATCTCCATACACGATGAGATTTTTTCCCTCCTCGGAGGCAATCTTCCTAAAGTATTTAATGGTCTCCTTCGGCTCTTTAAAGGGGATGGAGTAACGCAAAAATTTGGAGGAGGAGAAGAGAGCCAGGAGGTGTCCTTCCTCTTCGGTAAGATAATAACCTAAAAGCTCTTCATCAGATAGTCCGGAATACTTGAAATGTGAATCGTCCACAATGGTATATTTCACCCCTGCTTCAGATAAAGGTTTGGGAAGATGAGGTTCCCAGATCCTTTCTGCCAGCCACATCCCCACCGGCTGGGTATCAAATTCTTGCCTTAAAAAATCTGTCAGTTTCTGGATCTGTCCGATCTTGTCGCTATCCGGGATGACCGCCAGTATGGGCTCATAATATCCTCCGGTGAGCATCTCCACCTGATCTCTCCCCACCATAGATCTCAGCTTGTCCAAAGCATCCGGATGATGCTGTCTTATCCATTCAAGCAGAATTCCAGAGAAATGCAAGCCTATCTTGACGTGGGGGTGTCTTTCCAAAATTTCCAGGAATGGGAGATAGCTGTGGGTGAAAGCATGTTCAAACACATGCTCAAAATTGCCAATGGGCTGATGATTATGAATGGCGAAAGCGAATTTGATCTTTTTCATAAAAGCTCCCGATGGATAATAATTTTGCCCCTCTTGCTTTTTTAAAGGAGGACAAGAAATGTGGAGTGTCCACCTTTAGGTGGACCCAAAAAGATCTATTCTATTTCAAGTAATCGGGTCAAGTTAAAGGGCTTGTTGAAAAAGCCATTTTATGGAGAAGGTTTTATGTAGGGACAGGGCTTGTCCTTCAGGATGAATCCCTGTCCTAACTCTAAGGAGGACAGCCATCCCGCCAAATGCCAGAACCTAACTTAAGTTAGGTTCTGGAAACGGCGGAATCCCTACGATAATCTCTTCTCGCCGATTACGGAGACCCGTTTGGGAAAGCATGTAAGGCACTTTTTCAACAGTCCTTTAAGCTTGACACTCCAGCTAAGCGACCCTAAAATTTACTTTTTCAAAGAATTACTAAGAGGAGCAGGAAACAGTTTACATCTTATTATTCGTATGAATGCTTCGCATTGATTTTTTTCTCTCCCACCTGTTTTGGGCTTGACTTGAAATCCCCCTTTAGCAAAGGGGGATTTAGGGGGATTTTTCAAGTTTCAAATCCCCCCTTCCCCCCCTTTTTCTAAAGGGGGGATGTAAACAATTATATGCTCTCCTTAATAATTATTTGTTTTATTGATAAATTATCATTCCTGAGCAAACCTGCCCTTTCCTGTTCCCCCAATTCTGTTCACGTTCTGAAAAGCCAACAAATCCATGTTAAAAGATGCTGATCTTCAGATATTTTTTGGGATGCTTCTTTATGTCCAATATTAATGAATCGACATCTTGGGCAGTTTTCTTAATCTGCTCATACAAAGTAGTGTCATTCAGAAGCTGTCCTAAAGTCCCTTCTCCACTTTCTATTTTGGAGCTCAGATTCTTGAGGGAAATGGAGAGAGAGTCTAAAGTTGTGGTTATGTTGTCCAGCTTTTCCGAGGCGGAACTGAAGTTATCCACTGTGCTCTGGAGTTTGCCTTTATTTTCTGCCACCATTTTTTTAAGCTCTGCGGAGGTATAAGATAGATCCTTAAGTGTCTGATCAAATCTCTCCTGGTTTCGATCCAGAAGGGAGTTTGCCTTCTGGCTGATCTCTTTTAGATTCTTAATGGTTTGGATCAGCGCATCCTGGGAGGATGGGGTTCCTACCACCGCCTCCAGATGTCCGGTCAGTCTTCTGATCTCGTTGATCATCTCACCCATCTTGCCCATCACCTCCGGAATGCCGGTGTCGTAATATCCCCGGATTGGTTGGGAAAGATCCAAAAGAGTATCTGAGTAACCGGTCTTAACGGCGATGAATCTTTCTCCCATCAAGCCTACGTTCATTATAGTGAACTGGGCATTCTTCTTCAGAACCACATCCGTGGTTAAATTGAAGGTGACCAGAACATCCCCCTGATATAGTTTTATCTTCTCCACCTTTCCCCTGGGCACACCTGAGACTGACACCGGGTCCCCCACCTCCAATGAGCCCACATTAGGAAAAATGACCGAGTATTTGTATCGGGTCTGATCGAACCTGATTCCCTTAACCCAGATAAGTCCAAAGATGAGGATGGCGCAGGCTAAAAGCACCACCACCCCCACCCTGAGCTCTGTGCTCGTACCTCTCATCTTGATCCTTTATTTTTGTTTTCAGAGTCTTCTTAAAGATAGTTGCTAATGTTTAAGTTTATGTGTGAACAAAAAGACAAAACTGTGCCTGTCTTCCGCTTCACCCCCCTCTGGTCCCTTCAGGGTATCCCACTCTCCCTTCTAAGGGGAGGGGTCGGGGGTGAGAGCTTGTTGAAAAAGCCATTTTATGGAGAAGTTTTTATGTAGGGACAGGGCTTGTCCTTCAGGATGAGTCCTTCAGGATGAATCCCTGTCCTAACTCTAAGGAGGACAGCCACAAGGGCTGTCCCTACGATAATCTCTTCTCGCCGATTAAAGCGTGTAAAACACTTTTTCAACAAACCCATGAGATTTGCAAAACAAACCAAGCTGTAAGGTCTTGAGCTTAGGTGGGACTTATAAAAAAACATAAAGTCTTTTCTCTTATTCAAGAGATCGATTCCATGCTACTATTAAACTATATGTCGCGTCAAAGTCTAAAGCTTATGGCTCAATTTGTCAAATAGTGAGGAGAGGTCATGTTTTTCCGCCAGGGGCACGTCCCGGCATTCACACTTGATGCCGGCTGAGATTATTCTTTTGAAGGCGGAGATCTCCTCTGGGGACAAAAACAGGTAGGGCAAGATTTTCATACGATCTCTCTTAAAATGAACCCCACCCACATTAACTGAATCGATCTTTACCCCTTTTTCCACCATTCTTAAAATATCAAATGGGGAGTCCACTAAAATGACGATCCTTTCTCCTTCGAATCCGTTTTGCAGAATTTTTGCCACACCTTCATCCACCGGGAGGATGGTGGCTTTCATCTCCGGAGGAACACAAGCCAAATATAGATCTCTTTCCCATTTATTGGAAGCAACCTGGTCATTGACCAGCACAATCCGGTCAAATTTCAAGCTGTTGCCCCAGCCCACCACCACCTGTCCATGGATCAATCTTTCGTCCACTCTATATAATAAGATCGGCATTAACTTTCAGTTCTTATTCCTTTCTCCCCCTCCTGTTTGACCAAAGGGACCAGCTGGCTTAAGGGGAAGGATGCTCTCCAGGTGAAGAATTTGGTCAGCATGGGCAAATTTACTCCGGTGATCACGGCAATCTTGTGTTTGTCCCCACACATTTCTGAAGCGACCTTCTTGGCTGTCTGCCAGCAGCTTGTTCCGAACATGTCTACGAAGATGACCACTCCATCCCCGGAGGTTTCTTGATCTACCTTCTTCTGCAAAGCCGAAATCAACTCCTCTCTCCCCAGTCCGGCATTGGATAAGACCGAAAGCCCTTCCTGTTTTCCCATAATTCCCTCTAAGGTTTCTTTCAACCCAAAACAGAGGTCACCATGAGTTAAGATTACACAGCCGATCATAAAAACTTATCTTTTGCCTCTGCCTTCGATTTATGATCGATTAGCCGGGATGAAGGAGGGATGAATCAACGACCCCTCATCAAAAAAGCTACTCAAAGTCACTTTCCAGAAAGTCGCCCACCGCCCTTCTCCGGTAAATCTCCTCAGCGTGCCTTTTGGAAAATTCTCTGGCGCTGTCGTGTCCATAAATCTTCAGCATTTGATTCATGGCGATCACTTCGGAGATGACGGTGATGTCCTTTCCCGGAGAGACCGGTATCATCACCACCGGGATCTCTACTCCCAGGATGGTGGTATATTTGCTCTCTATGCCCAACCTTTCGAATTCGATCTGGTCATCCCAGTGCACTAAATTGACCTGCACCTCTATCCTTTTCTGCATCCGGATGGCACGGATGCCGAACAGCTTCTCTATGTCTATGATTCCGATGCCTCGCACCTCCATGTGGTGTCGTAGGAGTTCACTTCCAGTTCCCACCAGAATCTGGGGCGCCTTTCGGATGATCTTCACCACATCATCTGCCACCATGCGATGCCCTCTTTCCACCAGATCCAAAGCACATTCACTTTTTCCCACACCGCTTTTCCCCACATACAGAAGTCCTACACCGTAAACACACACTAATGTTCCGTGAACGGTGGTGTGAGGCGCGAACAGGTTATCCAGATATACGCTCAGGCGATTTATGAATTCAACCGTAGAAAGTCGGGTGGAGAAAACCGGCACACCTTTCTGGTTGGCAGTCTCCAAAAGCTCCGGAGGAGGGGTGAGTCCCTTGGTGATTATCACACAGGGTAGATCGAACTTGAAGATGTTCTCCACCGCCCTTTTTCGTCCTAATTCATCTCTGTCAGTTAGGAAGGACATCTCAGTCTCCCCCAGAACTTGAGTCCGCTGGTTGGCAAACCTCTCCACAAATCCAGCCAGGGCTAAGCCCGGACGATGAATCTCGTTGGTGGGGATCTTTCTCTTCAGTCCGTTTTCATTGGTCAACAAAGTAAGTTCCAAAACATCCTTTCTCTCCCCATACATTTTTTCTACCGTGATGATCTCCAAGAAAAAACACTCCTTTCTTTTTTCGCACAGTTCGCCTATCTTTTCAGCCGGATGAGTTTTTTATCTTATTCAGTTACCTCATATCTCCTCGAGTTCTTCGCTCTCAGAAGAACCTTCCGTTTTTCTCTCCAAAGGCGAGGTTTTTTGGGCTTTTTTGGCTTTCTTATCTGTAAGCTTCCCTTTATATCTTTTGAGTTGCCCCTCCATCTTATCTATCACCTTTTCCACAGAATCATACATGTCAAACGATCTATGTTTGCTGGTCAGAACGGTGCCGTAGACCTTCACCTTTAACTCCGCACTCATTCTCGATTTCTCCATCTCCAGGATCAAGTGGGAATCAATGATGTGATTGAAATATCTTTCCAATTTCCCGATTTGCTTTTCTGCAAAACTTTTCTGATCGTCGGTTAAATCAAAATGACGAGCGGTGGTTCTAATCTGCATGGGGTGCTCCTTTCAGTTTGTTTATACTGAAAAAAAGCCTGCTGGTTTAAAAAATCAGCAATCCTGGTGTTTGCTTAAAAAAATTTACGTCTCTTGCCTCTGGTTTGGGTTTGTTTTTCAAAAAGATTTGAAAATCGTAGAGAATGATCGCATCAGGTCGAGAAGAAAACCACATTTCATCTTTCAGCTTTTTAAACCTATTAAAAAAATGAGCGAAAATGATCGAGATCGGGTTTTAAAAGAATCTTTCATTTCCCCAAAAAGATTCCGCCAAATCAAGAGCGAAAAAGATTCAAGTTGAATCGGTTGACTGCGCACTCACCGTCTCTTCGGCAGAATCGTCCGCCTCCGTTTTGACTATCCTCTTGCGGAAGCGAGCCGGCATGATCTTGAGCTCTTCCCTGTATTTGCTGACCGTCCTGCGGGCGATGATTATTCCCCCTTTCTTAAGATGTGCATGGAGTTGCTGATCAGACAAAGGAGAGGCGGGCTCCTCCTTTTTGATCAAATCGGAAAGAAGCTGTTTCACGTGCCGCTTGGAAAGCTCCTCTCCATTTTCCTGTGGCACCCCGGTATTGAAGAAGTATTTGATCTCAAATATCCCCTGCGGAGTCTGAGCATATTTGCTATTAGCTACCCGGGAGATGGTGGCTACGTTCATATCAACTCTCTCCGCGATTGCCTCCATGGTGAGGGGTCTTAGACGAGAGGGGCCATGTTCAAAGAACTCCTTCTGTTCTTCCACGATTTTCTCCATCACCTTGATCATGGTGGAACGCCTTTGATTTATGGAATTCAGAAGCCAGCGAGCTTTCTCCAGTTTCCCCACCAGGTAGGTTTTGGTTTCTCCGGATTGGAGGGACCCCTTCTTCAGAAGTTCCCGGTAGGTGTGATTGATCCTCAATCGGGGGACGTTTTTATCATTATGGAACACCACAAATCCATCCCCTATCTTCTCCACGATCAAATCCGGCACCACCGGGGTTGCCGGGCGGGTAAATCTGCCCATTGCCGGTCTGGGATTTAGCGTCTTTATGAAGTCCATGGCGGCTTGAACTTCCTCAAAGCTGATCCCCAAAGTTTTGGATAATTGGGTGAAGCTTTTTTTCTCCAGACCGCTTAAATGATCTTTGACGATACGGTAAGCCAAGCTATCCTCAAATCCTTTCTCCTTAAGCTGAATCATAAGAGACTCTCTTAAGTCTTTTGCTCCCACCCCGGTGGGATCGAAGGTCTGAATGAGGGACAGTATCTTGGAGACCCTCTCCGGTGAAGTGTCCATAGCGCTGGTTATCTCCTCCGCCGAGCAAACAAGATAACCGTTTTCATCTATGTTTCCGATGATATACTCTCCGATCTCGGTTTCCTTTTTGCTCAATCGGCTCAGGTGAAGCTGCTCCATAAGGTGCTCATTCAAGTTCTTTTCCGAAACCGGGGTTTTCTCAAGTCTTTCCTCCCCACCCTCCTTTTCCGGTCTGAAATAGAACTCTCCTTCATCTCTCAGGTAGTCTTCCCAGTCGATCTTATCCAGTTGAGGGTCAGACTGATCCTTCCCCTCATCCACAGAGGTGCTCAAAACCTCGTCCTGTTCCTCTGTGGATTCCGTCTCCTCCAGAAGGGGATTGGTGGAGAGCTCATGGCGTATCAGTTGTTCCAATTTCAAAAGCGGCATCTGCAGAAGCTTCAGCGACTGAATAAGCTGCGGAGCCAGTTTCATCTGCAGCTTCATGTGCATTTCCAGCTTCATAATCGCCTCATCTGAACTTAGGTTCGCTTACCTTAAAAGATTTAAGCCAACTTTTAAGTTTTATCTCCTGAATTTATATCCCCTAAATCAGGCTCACATTATTAAGATAAGCCCAAATTGCCATTTATCAAAACCCTTTTTAGATATATCGGAAATTAATTAGTTTAACTTGAACTTCTCCCCTAAGTAGATTTTTCTTGCCTCCGGGTCGGATGCCAGAAACTCGGCGGTTCCAGATTTTAAGATCTCTCCATCGCACATGATGTAAGCCCGATCGGTGATGGAGAGGGTCTCCCGCACATTGTGATCGGTGATGAGTATCCCCAAGTTTTTCTCCTTCAAACGGGAGATGATCTTCTGAATGTCCTCCACCGCTATGGGATCGATTCCGGAAAATGGTTCATCCAAAAGCATGAATTTGGGCTGGGTTGTCAGCGCCCGGGTTATCTCCACCCTTCTCCTTTCACCTCCGGAAAGGGTGTAAGCTTTATTTTTTGCCAGATGAGATATGTCTAACTCCTTTAAAAGGAACTCCAACCTTTCATCTCTTTCCCTTTTGGGAATCTTCTGCATCTCCAGGATTGCCATAATGTTTTGTTCCACACTTAATTTACGAAAGATGGAGGGTTCCTGAGAGAGGTATCCGATTCCCCGACGTGCTCTTTCATACATGGGAAGATGGGTTATATCTTCATGATCCAGGAGAATCTTGCCCCCCTCCGGCTTGATGAAGCCTATGATCATATAGAAGGTGGTGGTCTTACCCGCCCCATTGGGACCCAAAAGCCCCACTATCTCCCCCTGGTCCACCTGAATGGAGACGTCATTCACCACCTTCCTCTTTTTGTAAATCTTTACCAGACTCTCCGACCTTAAGGTTAGCGAATGGTTATTCATCTACTTCTTTTGTGATCTTTTACGAAAGATCACCCTTCCAGTTCTCTGTGAACCTAACAAATAGTTATCTTCGTCAATCACAAGCTATCCTTTAAATCCTCTTGAGGTAACTCTTTTATCTCCCCCCTCACCTTTTTTTTGATCACGAAATGTTTAAGCTCCTGGTCTGCTTCCAATCCGTATCCGGTGATCACATCTTTGTCTTTGGTGATGGCGACGAAATCATCGGTGACGATTTTGGCACTTTCTGGATCCCATCTCAGACTCTGGGTCTCAAGCTTTATTCCCTCATCAGTGGTCACCACCACGTTTCCCAAAGCTTCAAACTTTCTCTTTCTCTCCCGAATCACCCCGCTGTCTGCCACCAGAACTGAAGTATGAGTTCCATCTTTATCATAAAAATCGACGTGCACCTTTTTGGCTTTTTTCAGATCACGTTTCTCATACACCTCCACATATTCAGCGAAAATTGTCGCCGATCTTATCCCCTCCTCGCTGAAGGTGATGGTGGAATTCTCCATGATCTGATCGGGGACATCCACAGGAAGAGCGGGAGCATTGGATTCGTCCCTGCCACAGGCACAGGTCAAAAGCATTATCAAAACAACTATCTGGATGGATAGATTTTTCTTCATAAGCTTTTCAGTCTCAAGATACAAAAACATTTTCACTCGTCAAGAGATTTCGATAGTACTTTCCCACTTTTGATGCAATTTCAGGTTTTGATGTAATCTTTTTGGAAAAGTTTCTCTTTGAGTAAGAGGTTTTTTGAAAAGGGTTTTGCCAAAGTAGGTGGAGGCGAAGTCAAAAGAATCATGATTCAGCAGGGTAGCCACAAAAACTTAAAACAACCGGCGTTCCTGGTTTAAGACCCTTAATAAAATCAAATCAGCGGACATTTCAGTGGAAAATTTACTAAAACAGATTTTTCTAAACTAACCTGGTGCAACTTAATAAGTAAATGGAATTATTTGCATCAGATCTGGGAAAGCTTACTAAAATATGATTGACACCAACATAAAGTTCACTTAAATTCTGTGAAGCCATAAAAAACTCAAAGAAAGTAGGGAATATATGGTATGGACAAAGTTGACGCAGAAAAGACTCTGGCCATTTCTTACGGTGGTGCTGATTTTTCTTTTGTTTCCTTCCTCGGCGTTTTCAGAAATCGGTTTTCGCTCAGACCTTACTTTTGTCTCGCGATACATCTGGAGAGGATTTGATACCATCTCCGATGACCGTCCCGCGGTGCAACCCTCCATCACTTTTGCTTTGGGCAAAAGCGGGGTATGGCTTAATCTATGGTCTGCGGTTGCCTTATCCGATACAGATTTTGTCGAGCTTGATCTGGTCGCAGGTTACGACAAAGTTTTATCCAAAGAGATAATTTTATCCGCAGGAGTGGGTTATTTCACCTTTCCCAGCATGTCCCATTATCCGGATAAGAATTCCACCTCACCTGAAGCGTATGCCGGAATGACCGCAAACTCGCTTCCTCTTACGCCTTGTCTAACTCTTTATTATGATTTCAACGTGGGCGATGGCCTCTATGCAACCCTTTCCCTGAATCAGAGTATTCCCGTTAAAAACAAAGTTCTCTGTTCCACCTTTGTTATTGGTTACACTACCCAATATCAAGATTTCGAAGTCGATCCCGGCTTCTCGGATATATGCTTGGGGGTTTCCACTGATTTTGGCATCAAAAGCATGACCTTAACTCCCAGCCTCAATTATGTGATCGTGCCCAACAACACTATAAACCATGAAGATGAATTTTGGGTGGGGCTGACGGTGAGTTGGTCAACGCATGGGTCAACGGATGTAACGGAGGGGTCAACGGATTGAACGGATTAAACGGATAAATCAGGTAATAGAAATCCTCAAGTGGGATAAAACCAGAATCGGATGGTCTGCTTATGAATTACGAAGAGACAGTTTTTTATCTATATAATTTAGAGCGCTTTGGCATAAAGTTAGATCTGTCGAATATCACCTCCATTCTGAGCCGACTGGGCAGTCCTCACCTGAAGTTTCCCTCCATTCATGTCGCTGGGACCAATGGGAAGGGTTCGGTTGCCGCCATGCTTCATTCCATCCTCTGCCAATCCGGTTATAGGGCGGGTCTTTATACCTCCCCTCATCTGGTGGATTTCAGAGAGAGGATCAGAGTAGGACCAGAGTTGATAGAAAAAGATTTCATATTCGATTTTGTGCAGGGATTAAAAGATGAGATTGACCGGGAAGGCTTCACCTTCTTCGAGGTGACCACCGCCATGGCATTTGAGTATTTTGCTTGCCAGAAGGTGGATGTGGCGATCGTGGAAACCGGTCTTGGAGGGAGGCTGGACGCCACCAACATGATAAATCCCTTAATTTCGGTAATCACTAATATAAGTCTGGAACATACCAAACATCTGGGAGATGCCATTCCCCAGATAGCCGCAGAAAAGGCGGGGATCATCAAACATGGGGTTCCCACCATCACCGCGGTGAATCAGCCGGAGGCTTTGGATGCGATAAGATCAGTTTGTGCTCTAAGAAACTCTGAGCTTATTCATGTTCAGGAAGAGTCAAGTTTCAATGTGTTGGACTCTTCAATCCAGGGATCGGAATTTAATTTTTCTTCAAATTCTTGCAGTTATGAAAACCTTAAATTGAACCTGGCTGGGGAACATCAGGTGTTAAATGCCACCACTTGCTTGACTACAATTCAAAAGTTAAGACAATTGGGCTGGAGGATGAAAGAGCAGGCTATCAGAGATGGTTTGAAAAAGGTAAACTGGCGAGCAAGGTTGGAAGTTTTTAAGAAAGAACCTTTGGTATTGTTAGATGTAGCTCACAATCCAGCTGGAACGAAAGCTTTGATTCAGGCTCTGGACCAGCTTTTCCCCGAAAAGCAAATTATCTTTGTCTTCGGAGTGATGGAGGACAAAGATCACTGCTCCATGTTAAAGGAGATATGTAAGAAAGCCAAATTTATGGTGCTCACCAAGCCGGATTACAAAAGAGCAGCCGAACCGGAAGCGCTGAAAGAAGCATTCAATAGTTGCGTCAGGAGCTTTTCTACTGACGCTTTAAAAGGTGCCAGGACTAAGGTCCTGACACAAAATAAAAATATACCGTACGAGATTATTCCAATGATCAAACAAGCCTACCTTTTCGCCCTCAAAAATGCTACGTCAGATGATATAATCTGCATCACCGGGTCACACTTCACGGTGGGGGAATTCTTGAGTTCGTTTGAGTCCGACCAATATAAGGTCGGTTCTTAGCAGAGTTCTGGCAAATCCGCCCAGAAAAAGTGCTTTACAACTCGAAGTCTTTATTTCATATTCCACGTAAAAAATGAACTGCTTTCAATCGAAGGGAGGGAAAAGATGGAGACGCTAAGAACGATCATGGGTGAAATAGGTAAAATTATAGAATACCCCATTTTTTATACTAACCAAAGACCTGTTACCGTAACTTCTGTTGTCATTGGGATTATAATCCTCCTGATTTTTGTCGTTCTCTCCAGGGGGCTCAGAAAAGTCATAAAAACTAAACTATTTCCCAAATACACGCTAGACGAGGGAATCCAGCTTGCCATTTTAAAGGTTGTGCATTATCTGCTGGTGGGTTTAGGGACCATCGTAGCTGTGCAATCCATCGGATTGAATCTGACTAGCTTGGCTGTGGTCTTCGGTCTTTTGAGTGTGGGAATTGGGTTTGGACTGCAGAATGTGGTCTCCAACTTCGTCTCCGGTTTGATCATTCTCTTTGAGCGCCCTATAAAGATAGGTGATCGGATAACCATTGGTGATGTTTTGGGTGACGTTGTGAACATAAGTCTCAGAGCTACCCTGATTTGCACCATCGATAACATCTCCATCATCGTCCCTAACTCTGAATTTATCACCTCTCGGGTGATAAATTGGTCACACCGTGACCCAAAGGTAAGAATTCATATTCCGGTGGGAGTAGCTTACGGATCCGACATCCCTTTGGTTATCAGTTCCTTGCTTGAAGTAGGCAATAATCATGATGAAGTTCTGAAAGATCCTCCTCCAAAAGTCTGGTTTAATGAGTTTGGAAACTCATCTTTAAACTTTGAGCTTCTAGTCTGGATAGCCCATCCCAGAAGAAGACCTGATGTAATTAGTGAACTGAACAGAGGAATTGATGATATCTTCAGAGAGAACAAGATACAAATACCCTTTCCTCAGAGAGATCTGCATGTCCGATCCTCTGTTCCCATTGAGACTTTGGGTCAGAATAAAGATGGGGGGGAATGAAAGCTCTATTTGTCAACCAGCCCTTCGGACACGGTTACCCTACATGGCTTCTGCCTCTCTTCACCAATAAGAGCCAAACGGCAACTAATATGTGTATTTAAGCGCAACAAAGGGTCGGTTAGACGCAGGTCCCTCACTTGACCAAAATTTGTAGTAGATGGTAGTCGGTTGGTGTCCTTCTTCTTCATCGATCACAAACGCAATTCTTATCCCATATTCAGGACTCGAATTTTGATAGATAGGCAAAACATCAATCTCTAATAATTCAGGATGTGGATTCATAGTTTTGAATAGTGATGTCGAAACGGACGGGCTATTATTCCAGGTGATTTCGTCTTCCGACCAAGGAGATGTCACGCGCCTTAAATTTAGGGAATAGTCAACAGTATTAATGCCAATCTTCTTCACTTTTAGTCTGAGTGCGGACGATTCAAGCGCAGATGGCGGTGGGTTTGCCGGTAAAGTTGGAAGCCCCACGAAACACCGTTGTCTCATACGAAATGCAAGACTGTCGTTATACCAAATGCCCAAAACTGTGGTTTGACCGCAATTTTCATCAGGGGTCTCCCATCTGATGCCGGCATCATTGGTTACATAAAGAGTGTAATAAACAGTTTTTGTCAAAACGATATCATATTGTTTATCTGAGCCTGAAATATTAACGTTTCCTGTAAAGGAATTGTAATCCGGATGGGTGCAGGTTATGGTTCGAGTACCCTGTGGTACATCTGGTAGCTGATAGTGTCCATTGGAGTCGGTATAATCCGCGATTTGTTGTACACGAACTTCAACCCCCTGTATTGGGCCATCGAAAGCATGGGCTACATAACCGAAAAGATTTGAAGTTGCAATTGGACCACTACCCTTGTCACCACAACCGGAAATCAACAGTGGAAGAAGCAGTGTCCCTAAAATGGCACAAATCACAAGTTTGTGTTTCATAGCCCCTCCTCAGAAATAAATCATCTGTTACTTTATTAGTAATTATAATATAAAAATTAGAAAAAGCAATCAAAATGAACCTGATTCCAAAACTTTTTGCCACACCAAGCACACCAAAGGATAACTGGGCTATCTCCACTTCTGCCTCTCCCCCTCAATAAAAGCTAACCGGCTTTTCTCCTCCACAAAATCTGCCTTTCCTATCTTATTGGCCCTAAGCTCTCCACTTTTCAGTCATTCCTTTCTTGTTTCCCATTTTTATCTGGATTATCGTTGATAAGTTTAGGTGTCTTCGCAATATAATAATGTCAGTAGTTTGCAAATAGAAAGTGTCAGGTTATAATCGCCTCCTTAAGAGGAGGTGATTAGGGTGTTAAACCTGACGATGAAAGAGGCGCAAAGATACAAGGTTAT
>Ga0209979_1002351_pt1 | contig 18272 bp, 20 predicted proteins | sample AnhtaG_FD_183114 | JGI IMG/M metagenome (GOLD analysis project Ga0209979, IMG submission 183114) | Deep subsurface microbial communities from Anholt, Denmark to uncover new lineages of life (NeLLi) - Anholt_01485 metaG (SPAdes) (version 2) | ecosystem: Environmental > Aquatic > Marine > Oceanic...
TTGGCTAAACGTCCTTCTTATTCTCATTTGATGAGACCTCTCTTTCTTTTTCTTGTCTAGTCTCATCAGTCATTTTATCTTAACTATTTTTAGTATACAATGTGTCCAAGGGAGTGGGTTCACTCCAAAGTAGCAGTAAAAGATAGTATAAGTGTGCAAATTTAAAAGGATAAAATCTATTTTACAGCAAGCCCTAAGACAGGAAAAATAATTTCCCTAAAAATCTGTATAATCATAATCCGTGTAGTCATCAAAAGAATCAGCAACTGCCAATTCCCTGGGCGGGGGGCTGTCCCTTTTAAACTCATATATCCCAAGGTAATCAAGGATTTTCTTTATCACCTTATAATCCTCTATAAAGGCAATAATTCTCATTTGCCCGCCACATTTAGGGCAGACAAGTGGATCAACTTCATAAATCTTTTTTATAAGCCTCGCCCAGGATTTATTTTAAGCCCTTTTTATACTCGCTATCTTGTATGACAAAATCAGCTAAATCAATATTATCTTTTTTCCTTCTACCCCTGCATACATTGCTGTAGTAGCCATTGTACCTGACCATCTGTTCACCTTTGTTTGGGATATGGCTTGCAAGACTTGCAATAAAATCTGTTGCATCAAACTGCTTGGAGTTTGTTCCATCCTTTGACTTATATATAACCATAGACTCTCCTCTTACATAATTCATATGCTCCTTAAGAAAAAGATGCCCTAATTATATATCTTGCAAGATTTTCCATAGATGTAGCACTTCTGGGATAAATTCTTTCTCCACAGTACACATTAAATCCTTAAATGTCTCCATGATGATATAAGCTCTATTGTTGCCTCTGTGATAAGTCCTTTTCTCTTTAACATTGAAAGCAGCTTATGTCTAAATAGTGGTTCAAGTTCTTCTGCATTAATATCAATATGAGATGCATAAAACATACCACTCTCTCCAAAGCAACCATCACAGGCAAGTATATGAAGGTGTGGATTAAAACCTAAAAAATCACCGAATGTCTGGATGGAGGCAACTGCTGCAGGCATTGTTTTATCTTTATTTACTGCATTTCTATAATACAACCCCAGAACTTCCCAGGCAATTCTTGCCAGTTCTTTTAAAAGACTCCTGTCAAACAGAAAATAAATCCTAATTATTTTAGGTATGGAAAACACAAAATGGCGGTGAGGAACATTTTTTAATACGTTTGAGCAGGTCCACTCTCCAAACTCAACAACTCTTTTGGCATGGCAAGACGGGCAGAAATGGCGTCGTTTGCATGAAAAAGCTAGATGTTTCAGGATGTAAGCATGAAGTTAAAGTATTTAACAATTACCACAATATTTGATGAGTGGTGGATGAGAATAACTGTATATGCAGTTATTTTTGTTGGGATTACTTTATTCTTATGTGCATTTATTTTGTTTATACCACTTCGTAAACAAACTCTGAAAGAAAGAGCTCGATTCTATGGATATAAAGCTGAGAGCAGAAAAACTGAAGAAGAATTTAAATATGAAGAAGAGGGAAGAAGAGGGCTTTTTGGTTGGATGTCAAGATTTATATCAAAGATTGCTTCCAAAAGGGGCTTTATTGAATTCTTTGAGTTAAGACTTGAAAGAGCTGGTATGAGCATAAGAGCTTCTGAGTTTATAACCCTTCATTTAATCGGGGTTATAGTTGTCAGTATAGTAGTTTATTATTTAACAACTGGAAATATTCTTCTTACTTTATTGATTGAGATGCTAATGGTATCCAGTCCTTTTTTACTTTTAAGAATAAAAACATCTCAAAGGCTTAGAAAGTTTCATGAGCAGCTTCCAGATACTCTTCAATTAATTAGTGGTTTCCTTAAAGCAGGCTATAGTTTTAATCAGGCCTTGAACATGATAGTAGATGAATCAAGACCACCTATATCTGATGAATTTAGAAGAATATTAAGTGAGATAAGAATGGGTCTACCAGAAAGAGAAGCGCTGGAGAACATATCAAAGAGAATTAATAGTGAATATTTTAGCTGGACTGTTATGGCTATAAATGTTCAAAGAGAGGTTGGTGGGAACCTTGCTGAAGTAATGGAGCTTATATCGAACAATATAAGAGAAAGAGATAGAGTAATGAATCGGATTAAAGCTCTTACTGCAGAAGGAAGACTATCAGCTATTATCCTTATAATCCTGCCTATAGCAGTTGGGTTAATGATGATAGTTCTAAATAGAGGATATATAAGTTTATTGGTTACTACTAAACCGGGCCTAATGATGCTGCTGGTAGCCGGAGTTATGATGATTGCAGGTATAATTTGGATTATGAAAATTGTTAAAATTAAATATTGATGGGATTTATTTTGAATAAACGATGTTTTAAGGAAATTAGTAAGCAAGGTGGTGAAATTATAAAATGTCAATATATATAGTTATAGGTACAGTTTTTGCATCTGTATTTTTATTAGTATTGGCCTCAGGTTTACTTATTGTGACTAAAAAAAGTCCACAAAGTACTTTTATTAGTAGATTATCGTACTATCATATTACGCAGAAAGAAGAACAGGTAATGCCCTCTTTCTTTAATAGAGTTATTATATCTATTATTAGAAAAATAGCTCCTGTGGCTGAAAAATTTAGCCCTAAGGGAGTTGTAGAATCTACAAGACATGAATTAGAGTTGGCTGGAGTCCTGGAGAGGATAGGGATTAATGTTTTTTGGGCAGTTAAATTTCTATTTCCTGTAGGATTTTTATTCATTTTTATATTATTATTAATCTTTACTTAATAGTATCTATGATATTATTGGCGTTAATACCAGTATCACACTTTTTTCCGGATGTGTATCTAAGAAAAAAAATAAATAATAGGCAGGAGGAAATAAGAAGGTCGCTGCTCAATGCACTTGATATGCTCACCATCACTATTGAAGCAGGTATGGGTTTTGATATAGCTTTATCCAGAATAGCAAGTAATATAAAAGGGCCTTTGGGTGAGGTATTTAATAAAATGCTAAAGGAAATGGATGTTGGTCTTTCCAGAAGAGAAGCTTTTCAGAATTTGGCTAAAAGGACAAATGTGCCAGATTTAGATTCCTTTATTGCAGCTGTAAACCAGGCTGAGATTTTAGGAATATCAATAAGTAAGTCTTTAAGAGTCCAGGCTTCTGAGATGAGAACCAGGAGAAGACATAGAGCAGAAGAAGCAGGAATAAAAGCTCCTGTTAAACTGGTCTTTCCCCTTATCTTTTGCTTATTCCCGTCACTTATAGTTGTTATTATGGGTCCGGATTTGATAAAGATATATGAAAGTCTACTTGGATTGATAAAGTAAATTTATTTACTTTAAACTTTAACATGTACTATTTAAGCCAAATGTAAACACCAAGCTTAGATAGACAGGTAGTCAGCTCCGACGAGTGATTTTTCTTCTCACCTCTAAAACGCCAGTTTTTCCCTTAAAACAGGTGTTTGTGCCATCCAGTAAAAAATGACATAAATTATTTTCTTCTCACCTTTAAAATTTGACATATATATGAATAGTGTATATACTACTCATATATATGAATAAATATAAATTAAAAGTAAACACAGTCTGGCTCAAAAGAAAAAGGGATTCCCTTGTAAAGAAACTTGGACAAATCGGACCATTTGTTGATGGAAGCATGGTAAAGGTAAAAAGAAGATGCGGAAACAAAAGATGCAAATGCTACCTGAAGGGAGACAAGCATGAAAGTTATTATCTTCACTATAAAGTAAAAGGAGTAACAAAGGCGGTATATATTCCTGTTGACTTGGAAGATGAAGTAAAAAAATGGAACCAGGAATATAAGAAGCTAAAAGAGATAACATCTGAGATCTCAAAGATAAATAAATCAATAATTAAAAAATATGTTACTGAAAAAAGATTAAAGAAAGGCAGGTCATGATAGAAGTATTTTATAGGACCATGCATCACTACTTTCCAAAACTCTCCATATGGCTAAATAATATAGATGATCCAAGAGTAAAAAAAAACTACATACACTCTGTCCCATCTTTTATGGACGGGACTATTTATGTTTCTTGTAAAACTGGGCGCAAAAAGACAAATAAAGTATCTTCTCTCCACAGAGGAATTTAAAGGTAATCTAAGCCTTATTGCAGAAAGTCCCACACATAGGACTTCCCATCCTGACACACTTCACAATCTGCTAAAAAAACTTTCTCCAAAAGAAATATCTAAGATAAGACATAAGATAATAGCCAGGCTCATCAGAATGAAATGCTTGAGGCCTTTCCGCCTATTGAAGCTACATTATATGATAGCAATAGACAGTACGGGACATGTGACATATAGACAAAGGCACTGCCCCCATTGTCTTACCAAAGAAAAAGACGGAAAAGTCCTCTATTACTACCATAATGTACTGGAAGCCAAGATCGTAACAGAGGGTGGCCTGGCCCTGAGCGTGGAAACAGAATTTATTGAAAATACCACCAGGTATACAAAGCAGGACTGTGAACTAAAGGCGTTCTACAGATTGGTTAAAAGACTAAAAAGGCAATTTCCACAACTTAAGATATGCCTTCTTCTTGATTCCCTCTATGTGGCCGATCCTGTATTTAAAATGATATATAAATATAAATGGAAATACATAATAACTTTCAGAGAAGGCTCCATGCCAGATACATATGCTGAATATCTTTCTTTAAAAAAGCTTTGTCCAGAAAATAGGGCAGAAATAAAAGATAAAAACATCATTCAAAACTACAACTGGGTAAATGGCATAAGTTATAGAGGGCCGGTATTTGATATCTTAGAGTGCAACGAATCTAAGGTTTCAAGTAAGGGTGAGATTTTAAATACCAGATTCGTATGGATAACCAATCTTTTAGTAAGTAAAAATAATTTCAGTAAGATAGCCAGAGGAGGGAGACTAAGATGGAAAATTGAAAATGAAGGATTTAATACTCAAAAAAATAGGGGATATAACCTGGAACACTCATATAGCAAAAACGAAGTGGCAATGAAAAATTATTATCTGCTATTGCAGATTGCCCACACAATCAGCCAACTAATGGAGAAAGGCCTGCTCAAAAACAATATTGAAAAAGTCTTTGGCAGCATTACCAATGTTTTTTTCAAACTCCTGGAAGAGTTAAGAACTAGACTCTTCTGTCAAAAGGATCTGGAAAAGTGTATCTCTAAACCGTTCCAGATAAGGCTCTCATATGCGCCGCCTTAAAGACAAAAGGTGTTTTCCAGGTACTATCCCCTAATAATTTATACTATCATATTTAGTGGGGGAAGTCTGTCCCGAAAAATTAGGCGTGTCCAATTATGCTAATGGGGGTGTATTTATTGGTAAAATAAAAAAATCACTCGTCGGAGCTGACAGGTAGTTCATCCCCTTGAGTTTTTTCGGTTTTATTCTTAAAATAACAATAATTTTATTTAAATTAAAAAGCATTAAGACTGCAATAATACATCATTCGAAGTAATTAAAAAATATGATGGTGAAAACTGATAAAAAAACTATCCTATACAGTATTTTTATTTTTTTTATTTCATTTTCATACTTAACTATTTGGATATGGCAGGGGATTGATCTTACTGATAGCGGATATAATTTAACAAAACAATGGCTTCTATTTAATGGAAATATTGAGAACCAATTGGACTTAATGTTTGGGTCGACTTTTATCGGAGGTCTGTGGAATAGTATTATTAGTGGTAATTATCTTATATGGGCTTTTTTAGGGTCAGTTTTAATTGGCTCTCTCTCTGTGTTACTTGTTTACACAATTTTAAGTAATTATTTTGAGAAAAAGAAAGCATTTATTGCAGTAGTCTCGATAATACCGATTGCGGTAGTTCAGATTATAAAAGTTCCTAATTATAATGATATACCTCTGCTTTTGTTTTTACTGGTCATATATTTTTTAATAAAGGCACCCTTAGTCAATAATAAGTTATCAAAGGTTTTTTTAATAAGTGCAGGAATTATTTATGCAATATTAGTAATATCAAGGTTTATGTTGATAGTATTTTTATTTTTTCCATTGCTACTTACTATATATAATATTTTTTCTAAACAAAATAAAATACATTGGTTAAAAAATTCATTATTATTTTTGGGTGGTTTTGTTGTCGGTCTGACTATAATTTTCTTATTTTTATTTAAATATGGATTATTAGAAAACTATTTTGCTAATTTGTACAATTATTTTTTAAATAAAGCTAGTATTCAAGCAACTAGTATAAGTAGCGAAACTGATTCGCATAGTTTTAAGAATATTTTATTAATAACAATTGAGTATTATTACTATGTTTTAATATTTACCCCAATAACAATAATTTTTTTGAACATTTTTTCATATCTTTTGGTAATAAAAAAGAACATTGTTAAAGATTTTTTAGTAATCTTATTTTCTATTTTTATAATCTTTTTTGCATTTGTTTATTATGCTGGAATATATTTTATAATCTTTGGCTTAAATATCTTTTTGATTCTTTTATATCTTTATAAATCGAAAAATAAAAAAACGAACTTCCTTCTACTAATTTCATTATATTCCCAGATGATAATAAATATTGGATCAAATATTCAGAACTGGACATGCATGTACCTGTCAAGTGCTCTTTCAATTATATTACTGTTTAAGCTTGGTGAATTTGAATCTAGCAGTTATTTTAAGAAAGTTATTAATTTTATTAATCTTAAAAAATTTCTAATAATAATTTTAATATTTACTGGTATTATCACTAATTTTTTTAATATTTATAGAGATAGTTCTAATAGATTTGAATTAGTTCACAGTTTTGAAACTGATAACCTGAAATGTGTATTTACAACTAAAGATAGGGCAGATACAATAGATGAAGTTATAGAGAAAATTAAAGCAAGTGTAAACAAGTATGATGAAGTTTTATTGATTAATAGTGTACCACTGCTATATTATCTCACAGAAACTAAGCCAATTACTAAAGATCCATGGCCTCTTAATCTTTATTCTACCGATGTTTTTAAAAATGAGATGGAAGAAATATTTTCTAAGAGCCCACCAGAAATAGTTGTAGTAGCAAAAGGGAGTCCTAGAATGGATAAAGAATGGCCTAAGAATGTTGATACTATCGGTGTTCAATCCAGGAATTTAGAGAAGTTAGATTATTTATACATTACAATAGATAAATATAATTATAAATTAGAATGGGAAAATAAAGGTTTTGAATTGTATAAAAAAACTGGTTTTCGGTAGAATGTGGCTTACAATTAAACAAATTTCATTAATAATAATTGGGGCATTATAAAAGTGGATATAAATATTGATTATTCAAAAATTTTGTATTTCTTTTTTATGGCAGTTCTTCTTCTATGTGTATTTTTTTATGCAAGAGAACGTGTTGATAAGAAGAGTGTTTTTTTAGTAATTTTATTAAACTTTTTTTTCCCTTTTACTTCGACGTATAATAATATTTATTACACAGAGGGGTTTAAAGGAATTCTGTTTATAGTTTTAGTTACTGCTTCATATTATTTGTTTTTTAAAAATATAAAAGAAACCAAATTTAATTTTCTGCATATCTTATTGTTAGCTATCTTATCTTTAATTGTAAGATTAAGGTCTATTTTTTTAATATTGGTTTTGGTTATGATAACCATTATTTCTGTAAATTGGATAAAAAGGAAAAAGATAAGAAATTTTTTATTCAGCATTTCCTTTACCGGAATTTCAACTTTAATACTGTTCATATCATTTCCAATAAGTGTATATGATTATTTTTTAGTAGATAAATACAGTATAGTGGATTTTAAAAGTATAATCTTAAATTTATTTTTATTTCCAAGGGAAAATTTTTTACTTCTAATTCTAGCAATATGGTTATTATTTGTGAGTATAATATATATGCAAGGTGAAAAGAACAAACTTATTAGAAAAACGTTTTTGTTTATATTAGTACCAGAAATTGTAATTTGTAGCATTTATTTACTTTTGTTTTCAAATAATAATATTGCCGGCTCTGTTCTATATTTAGGTTTATTTCCTTTTATACCATTAAATATTTTTTACTTTTTTAGTTATATAAACAAATTTTCAAAAAGGAATAGGAATATTGTTTTAATTTTATTTATTATTATTAGTATAATTGAGTTAATTCTAGAGAATTCATATAGAGTTATACTGGAGTGAATCCACTCCCTTGGACACATTGTATACTAAAAATAGTTAAGTAGGTGATAAATGGAAAATATTAAGATTGATTTTCTGCCCTGGGATTCAAACTTTTTTGGATTAAAAGTTGGTAGAATAGATTTTTCATCAAATAAAGAATCACAGCATTTTGATGAACTTGGAAAATTTATAAGAAATTCTGATTATGATCTTATTTACCTATTTACTAACCTGGGTCAAATACCATTTAAATTATATCAAGATGGTAAAGATATTAACTTAAAATTTATTGATAGCCAGATTCATTTGGAAATGAATATACCTCCGGAAATAAAAATATTAGAATACGGCCTTATTACAAAAGATAATTTATGTAATTATACGAATATTGACCAGTTATATAAAATATCTGATGAGGTGGCCTTATTTTCAAGATTTAATCATGATTCAAGGATAAGCAAAAAAAAGGTTAAGGAACTCTACTATAAGTTTATTCAAAATTCATTGGATGGTTCTTTTGGAGACGGCCTGATATTAGATATAGGACCTAATGGGGAAGTTAAAGGATTATTTGCACTTGGCACTAAAGGAAATTTGGGTAGAGAAATACTGATAGGGGTTAAAGAGTCAAATAGGGGGAAAGGTGTAGGCAGAAGATTATTTGACAGAAGTTTAAGCTACTGGAGAGATAAAGGTGTAAAAGTAATAAGAACAATTGTGTCTGAAAAAAACTTAGATTCTTTGAATTTTCATCTTCATCTGGGCTACAGAATAATTAAAATTAAAAATGTTTATCACCTATGGGTTGAAAAGAAAATATGAAGAATTTAGAAAATGAAATTTTTTTAAGTATAGTTATTCCAGTATACAATTCTGAAAAAACTATTGAATTAGTAGTTGAGAAAATAAGAAAGGTTTTATCAGATAGACTAACTTATGAAATAATACTGGTAAATGATGGAAGTAAAGATAATAGCTACCATAAGTGCAAAACACTTTCAGAAAAATATAATTATGTAAAATTTATAAATTTATCCAAAAATTTTGGACAGCATAATGCTATTCTAGCGGCTCTACACTTTGTAAATGGAAGTTATATTGCATTTATGGATGATGATATCCAGACACGTTCTGAAGAGATTTGGAAACTCGTAGATAAAATAAAAGAAGGATATGATGTAGTTTACGCCAATTATACTGACAAGAAGCACAATTTTTTTAAAAAGTTTGGAAGTATAATCAATAATATTATGGCGAGCATTCTTTTAGGAAAACCAAAAAATATAAAGATTACAAGTTATTTTATTATTAAAAAGTATTTAGTAGATGAAATTGTCAGTTATGCAGGGCCTTATCCTTATTTGGGCGGGCTGATATTTAGATCAACTGATAATATTGGAACTGTAGATGTTATTCACAATAAGAGATTGTATGGTCAATCTAATTATAGTTTTATAAGCCTATTTAAATTATGGGTTAATGGTTTTACTAATTTTTCTGTCAAACCACTTCGAATATCATTTTTTGTTGGAACAATTTGCTCACTAGTTGGCTTTATTTTTTCTATGATTTTTATAATAAGGAAAATAATAGATCCACAAGTCGTTTTGGGATGGACATCTATAATAGTGGCTATACTCCTGTTTTCTGGAATACAATTAATTTTAATAGGGCTGGTAGGAGAATATGTTGGGAGAATATTTCTGTCACAGAATAAGCAACCACAGTATGTAATAAAAGAAAAGTACAATATTGAAAATAATAAAGGTTAAGTTATGGAAAAAATAAAAATACCTTTTAATAAACCCTCTATAGTAGGTAAAGAATTATATTATATTGCTCAAGCAGTATTAAGTGGTAAGATAAGTGGAGATGGAATTTTTACTGAAAAGTGTAATAAATTAATTGAGAATAGATATTCAATAAAGAAAGTCTTGCTTACTACTTCTTGTTCTTCTGCTCTTGATATGTCTGCTATTCTATGCAATGTTTTACCCGGAGATGAGGTAATTCTCCCTTCATATACTTTTGTATCTACTGCAAATTCTTTTCTGGTTCGTGGAGCGAAATTAAAGTTTGTAGATATTAGAGAGGATACATTGAATATAGATGAGGGAAAAATAGAGTGTGTAGTTACTCCAAAAACTAAAGCAATTGCTGTTGTTCACTATGCAGGGATTGGTTGTGAGATGGATGCAATAACCGATATTGCAAAGAGGTATAATCTATTGGTTGTGGAGGATGCTGCCCATGGAATGGAAGCAAAATATAAAGATAAATATTTAGGAGCAATTGGAGATATTGGTTGTTATAGTTTTCATGAGACAAAAAATTATATTTGTGGAGAAGGTGGAGCAATAGCTATAAATAATACCAAATTTATTGAGCGAGCAGAAATTATTAGGGAAAAGGGGACTAATAGAAGCAAATTCTTTAGAGGAGAAATTGATAAATATACATGGGTAGACATTGGTTCTTCTTATCTACCATCTGAGATTCTTTCTGCCTTCTTGTATGCTCAGCTTGAAAATATTGAAACTATAACTAAAGATAGGTTAAATTCCTGGCAGTATTATTATGATAGTCTGGAAATTTTAGAAAAAAAAGGATTTTTAAGAAGACCTGTTATACCAAAGACGTGTAAACAGAATGGACATATGTTTTATATTCTATTAAATGATAATAAGTCAAGAGATTCACTTATAAATCATTTAAAAAATAAAGGTATATTGGCGATTTTCCATTATATACCTCTTCATTTATCTCCAATGGGAAACAGTATGGGATATAAGAAAGGAGATTTCCCCGTAACAGAAAAGATGTCTGGTTGTATTTTGAGACTGCCTCTTTTTTATAATATCAAAAAGACCGACCAAAATATTGTAGTCAAAGCTCTATATGATTTTTTTAAGAAATAAATACATTTCATATAGTTATTTTTATAAAGAAGTAGAACTTATATATTAAGAGTAGATGAATTTGAATGACTAATGGTGAAAATGGTTTTTAGTATAAGATGGAAATTTTTGTATAAAATTTATAAATATAATTAAGGATCCCGTTAACATAAAAAAAGTTTTCGAGAATAAAAATTTTTTAAAAGTTTATTCTTCGATAGTTATATGTGCAGTTTTTGTGTTTTTAATGAAATGGTGTGGAATAAGCTTTTTACAATTAATGCTGCTTTTTGCTATTTCATTATTGCAGTTTTTATTTGGCATTATTCTGCTTAAACCGATAGATTCTATTATTAAATATGAACCTCTAAAAATATTATTGTCCTGGATACTTGGTGTAAGTATTTTTGGCCTTGGGGAATTTATTTTGGGTCATAGGGGGATATATAATACACTTTTCATTATTGATGATTTTCAAAATGTATCATGGATTATATTAGGTATATATATTGTATTAATTTTGATCAAAATAAAATATATAAAAATAAAATTAAAAGAGTATATTAGTTTAATACGTAAAAATAATTCAAGTTACGAACTTCTAACTATATTGTTATTATTTACGCTTATGTTGTCTGTTTTTATTGTATCTAATTTATCTTATGAAAGTGCTAGAAGTTTCGGAGCTTTATCTGATAAAATTTGGCATTTATATAAGTACCCGAAAATGATTATAGAAAATGGTGGATTTCCAGTTAGTGATTTTCAGCCTGGACTACAAAGTCAATTATTAATTTATTCTTTCATATTAGGATTCGGAAAATTAGATGCTGTTAATTTTATTAAGGCAAATGCATTTTATGGAACATTATCTTTAGCGGTATTCATTATGTTAATATATTATTTTTGCAAGAATATATTTAATCTTAAATCTAAAATTTCTTTATTAGTTAGTATTTGTACATTGTTTTTTGGAGCAATAAATTGGCCTTTCTTTGGATTAGTACGATCAAGTAATGGACAATTTATCACGTCTTATCTTGGTTTTTTTAATTCTTCTGCGACTTTGTATCATAATACAACACAACAGTATTCTATTTTGCTAGTTTTAGCTAGTTACATATTAATAATTTTATTTATTACCAATAGAAATGATTCTTATAAAATTTTGATATATTCGGGGATTTTGGCAGTTTTGTCTTTTTTTATAAAGCAAAGTGCATTTATCTTTCTTGGACCAATAATTTTTATACTATCTTTTTATAAATTAGTTAAGACTAGGCGATTTAAGTGGTTAATTCCAATTCTGATTGTTATTATTCCAATAATGTTCCAGTTATTCTATTTTAGAATGCTTAAAGTGAACACAATAACATTGAATCCAAAAATTGATTTCCTTGGTTTGTATTATATTCATTTTTTTAAAAAATATCCGTTTCTTAAATATTCTTATCTTTTAGCTTCTATAATTATTTTTATTAGATCTTTTGCTGGTTTAGTTTTACCAACAGTATTTTCGAATTATAAAATTAACAAAAAGATCGTTTACCTGAATAATATAACTTTTATTTATGCATTTTTATTTTCTGCTTTTTTAATAGAAGGAACTGTATATGTAAGATATGGTAATTTTTCTTGGACATCTGCTGCTTTTTATATTTTATTTATTCCTTATTTATTTAAGATAACATTCGATATTAAGAAAAAAATAATAAAATATATAGCATTTTTCATTTTAGGTCTGCATGTTATAGGAGGAATATTGCATTTATTTGCAATAACAGTTAGTGGAGCGTTAGTATAATTTTATAAGATATATTTTTCTTTTTTTATTTTCTTACTTAAAAACATTAACACGATAGGCATCGATACAGTTTGGAGTACTTTTTAAATAAAGCAATTCATTATTATCATAAGAATTATCATAAGAACTTGCTTTAGCTCCCCGTAAGTATAAAACAGGAATATATGATGGAATTTATGATCTCTATTAAAAAATAAAGGATTTTTTATAATAAGAAACACAAAGTGATATGAACCCCAAAAGTTGGACACACACTTAACTAAATTAGAACCAACTGATGAGACTTATTTTTATTAAATTTATCTTCAAATTCTTCAGGGGGCATATAGCCCAGTGAAGAATGTAATCTTTTCCTGTTGTACATCTCTTCAATAAAATACGGTATTGAAGCAAGCACATCCTCGTAAGATTCGTAATCGCTCATATACACTTCTTCGACTTTTAGTGTTCTAAAGAACGATTCCATTTTAGCATTATCATAAGGGTTTGCCTTACCTGACATGGATATTTCTATGCCATTTTCCTTTAGTATCTTTACATACTGAAAGCTGCAGTACTGAAATCCCTGGTCAGAGTGATGGATAAGGCCACCACCAGTATTTCTCTTAGCTATTGCATCTAAAAGAGCTGCAATGGTTAGCCCTGATGAGAGTGTTTTACCTATTGCATAACCTATTGCCTTTCTGGAGAGTCCGTCTATTATTGCTGCAAGGTATGCAAATGATGATGCAAATCTTATGTAGGTAATATCGGCATGCCAAATCTGATTAAGCTGTAAAGGCATCAAATTCTTTATTAGGTTAGGGTACTTTGCCAGATTATGGTTAGGTTGGTGGTATGCTTATATGCTCTTCTTATACTGCAACAGATGCCATTAGCTCTCATAATCCGATATACTCTCTTATGATTTACGGCTAGTCCTTCTCTTTTAAGCGCTGCTGTTACTCTTCTGTAACCGTAAGAAGGAAAAGCTGCTGCAATACCTTCTATCTTTTCCAGGATAAAGGTGTCCTTTGAGGTATCATTTTTAGGCTTGTAGTAATATTTTGATCTTGGTAGGCTCACTTGTCTTTAACCCCTCTTTAGTATCTCCCAATCAGCTGATGTAAATATCTACGGCATTTGTTTTTTTGAGGCTCTACAAGTTTAATTATTTCTTTTAAAGTATCGTTTTCCATGGTAAGCCTTCCCACCATATGCTCAAGTTCTTTTACCCTTATTTCAAATCTGGCGTAATCTTGGCTTTTGTTTTCAAAGAACTTACCGGAGTAATACTCCTTTTTCCATCTCGAAATTATTACCGGTGATATACCGTATTTTCTTGACAGTTCCAGCGGTACGGCCTTTCCGGAAATTACTGCCTCTGCTGTCTCTCTCTTAAACTCTTGGCTAAACGTCCTTCTTATTCTCATTTGATGAGACCTCTCTTTCTTTTTCTTGTCTAGTCTCATCAGTCATTTTATCTTAACTATTTTTAGTATACAATGTGTCCAAGGGAGTGGGTTCACTCCATATATTATTAGGTATAATTATTGTTAAAGCGATTTAGTATAGATAAGATAGGAGTAAAGGATGATAAAAAATAAATTATTTATAGCACCAATTGTTCTAATCTTAATAATTTTTATAAGCTCTTTTATTGTCGGTAGTTGTAAAATTACTGAAGGAGCAGGTAGGGAAAGCAAAGTAACTGAGGATACACCTGCAAAAGAAGAAACTAAAGAAGAAATATCTATAGCTGAAGATGAAGCAATAGCAGAAGTTACTTCAATTTCAGTAGAGGAAGTTTATGAGATTATTAAAAATAACCAGGATTATATTATTCTTGATGTTAGAACCAAAGAAGAATTTAATGAAGGTCATTTAGAAGATGCAATACTTATTCCAGTTTCAGAGCTTGAAAGCAGGTTAGATGAATTACCAAAAGATAAACCTATAATTACGTATTGTAAGAGTGGAGGTAGGAGCGGAAATGCAGCTAATATCTTAGTAGAAAATGGTTTTAGGAAAGTTTATGATATGGGAGGGATTTTGGACTGGCAGGAAAAAGGTTATCCAGTCATAGTTGAAGAAGAAACAGAAGAAGTACTTTTAGAAATAATTCCGATTTCTGTGGATGAATCATATGAATTTTTTGCCAATGAAGATTATTTATTTTTAGACGTAAGGAGTTTGGAAGAGTATGAGTCTAGTCACATAGAAGGAGCTATACATATACCTGTTTCAGAGCTTGAAGGAAGATTGGATGAGTTGCCCAAAGATAAGCCAATAATTGTTTATTGTGATGGTGTGGGTTGCAGCAGAAGTGGAAGAGCTGCACATATTTTGATAGATAATGGATTTAGGGAAGTTTATGATATGACAGGAAAGGGTATTATTGAGTGGGAAGAAAAAGGTTATCCAGTTGAGGTGGGAGGATAAAAATAATTATAATAATTATAACTAATTTGAATTAATTAAATGATTATAAAGCTAATTTTAATAAAACTTGACATTTTTATAGAAATAGTAATATAATTTTAATACAATTCTTAAATAATAGTATAATAATTATTAAAAGCTAGATTTTTTAGAAGTGTAAATATTTAGCAAAAATACATAAAGAAAATATTAAAATTTAGAAGTGATGAAGCTTTTCTCTAATTTGGACGCTTAAGAAAAGTGGAGCTAATAGCGAAACCGACTGAATTATTCGGTTTTTTTGTTTTTATACCGAAGTTTTATTCAAGGATGAGGTAAAAAATAGTAATAATATTATTATAAAATATTTAATATATTATTTATTAAAGCTAAATATTTTAAAATTATAAATAAATAAAAATTTCTATTGACAAATGATACAATACAATATAAAATAAAACAGTATTATATAATATAATACTATGCGGTATTTTTTACTACAGTAAAATAATAGGGAAGGTATCATTTGTAATATGTGTAATTATTATAAGGTTAGTGAGGTTTCAAAAATATTTAGAGTAAACCCGGTGACTGTCAGAAGATGGTGCAAATCGGGTAAGATAAAAGCAAAAAAAGTAGGCAAAAGCTGGTATATACATAGAGATGAAGTAATATTGTTCGAGGATGTGAGGAAGAAAACATACTTTGTAGATGAAAACCTGATATAGATAAAAAGCGACTGGCTTAAAGGAGGTGAAAAATGAATAGATTGCTTAAATGGTATATAGCTATTAAAGAATGTGAAAGAGGAGCAACTGCTGTTGAATATGGCCTGATAGTTGCGCTTATTGCTGCGGTGATTATTATTGCTGTTACAGCACTTGGTGATAATATAGCAGAAATTTTTAGTTCAGTAGCTGATGAAATCGGGTCGACAGTACCATCATAAAAAGAACCAAAGTGAAGATGGTAGTATTAGGCACATAATGCCATGCAAGAAGTAAAGTGGCATTATGTGTCTGGATGCCTGATAATTAAGTTGTCATTTATCATTTTAAAGTTGGCATTGCAAAAAACAGCAATTAAGAAGAAATATGTATTTACGTTTTATTTAAAATAAATAGTCCTGTAGAGATTAAAAATAGTAAATGGACTTTTAATATATTTTAACAACAAGAGACCATGAGAATAAGAAGACATAGGATTATAAAAAGTGAAAAAGGTGCAAGTGCGGTAGAATTTGCCCTTATTCTCCCAATACTTATCATACTGGTCTTTGGAATAGTTCAGTTTGGGATTGCCTTTAATAATTATATCACAATAACTCATGCTGCAAGGGAAGGTGCACGAATAGCTGCTGTAGATCTCAATAATACTGATCTGAAAAACATTATTATTGAGCGGGCATATCCTGTCCCCATAACACCCGATGATATTACGATAATTACTCCTCTAGGGACGAATATAGGAGACCCGGTAGAAGTGGAGATTACATATAATATTTCAATAACTATACCTTTAGTTGGAAGCTGGGATATTCCTCTTAAAAACAAAGCTATTATGCGTTTGGAGAATTACGAGTCTTAAGTCCTAACGATTATGCATATATTTGGAAAAATTAAATTAAAAAAAATAATAGTATTCTTTTCAGGTGACAATAAAGGTGCAGTGGCTGTAATTGTTGCCATATGTCTATTTGCTATAATGGTTACCACTGCACTGGCTGTAGATGTAGGATCTCTTTTTGAAGACAGAAGACACCTGCAGACAGTAGCTGATGCCGCTGCTCTGGCAGGGGCACAAGAATTGCCAGATAGTCGTGATGAAGCAGAACAAAAAGCAATTGAATATATCTCATTTAATTATGGTGAAGGTGTTGAAATAGATATAGAAATAGGTTCTTATTTAGGTGTTGACAATGCTTCAATAACTGTAACTGTTTTGAATCCGGATTCTCCTCTATATTTTGCCAGAGTAATGAATAAGGAATCAACACCTGTAGGAGCAAAAGCTACAGCAATAGTGGGATCTCCTAGAGCTCTTAGTGGAGTGCCCTGGGGAGTTCCCGAGGAAGACTGGAAACCAGGCGAACCGTATGTGTTAAAATGGGGTTCTGGTCCCTTAGGTGAAACTTTCTCTGGTAATTTTCAGCCTTTATCCCTGGAAAGTTTGGATGGCAAAACTGCTGGTGGTGCAGTATATGAAAATAATATTATATATGGTTCCGCCCCTATAGAAGTGGGTGAAATGGTGGATACCTTACCTGGAAATAAGGTTGGAAAAACTGATCAAGGAGTATATGAACGAATATATGGCCAGGATAACTTTATAAAGGATGCTTTTTTAGCTTTAGTGGAGATGACAGCTAATGGTTATAAGTTAATAGATCCCGACAGCCAGTTTATAATGGTTCCAATAATACCTGGACTTGAAGAAACTCATGGTAAATCAATACCAGTAAAAATTTTAGGTTTTGCACCTTTTATAATCACCGGTTATGATGATGATATGGTTGATGAAGAATTTGGGCATGGGATTGCCATTACTGGTACTTTTTTAAATGAAGCATTGATTGTTAACACAGGCCCCATAGACCCTGTAGAGTCTGGAGGCATCAAGGTTATCAGGCTTATAAAATAAATATGAATTAAGCAAGACCAGTAGAAATAAAGTAAAAGATAATACAAAAATAGAAAGATATAAAGAAATATTTGAAATATATATTAGGAGAGAAAAATGAGGCTAAGGATTATATTACTGATCGTTGCCATTATTTTAGGAGTTGTCGCAGTAGTGGCAGTAGTAAGTTACATTTCCAGTATACGAACTTCAGTAGAAGAAGAAGTAGAAAAAGTAGAAGTACTGGTTGCTGCACAAAATATCCCAAAGGAAACACCTGTGGAGACCATAATTGCAGCCGATGCTGTAACCACTGAAGCAATTCCCAGAAAATATCTGGCAGATGGCGTATTGACCACGCTGGATAATTATGAAGGATATGTAACAGCTGCTCCCATAAATAAAGGGGAACAGATTACATCAACA
>Ga0209979_1002353_pt1 | contig 18258 bp, 13 predicted proteins | sample AnhtaG_FD_183114 | JGI IMG/M metagenome (GOLD analysis project Ga0209979, IMG submission 183114) | Deep subsurface microbial communities from Anholt, Denmark to uncover new lineages of life (NeLLi) - Anholt_01485 metaG (SPAdes) (version 2) | ecosystem: Environmental > Aquatic > Marine > Oceanic...
CCGGCCCTACTGTTTCCACCAGGGTCCAGGAGGCGCCGTCGTTGTTTGATATGTATACCCTCATGACATCCGAGAAAGGAGATGCGCCAAAATGATTGGAATACCAACGGGCATAATGAATCTCAGCATCACCGACCGAAAGGTCGAAGGTGGGCGATTCCAGATTTGTCGTTCCGCCATCCACATCGGAATCGCCGTCAACATTATCTGTCAGATAGCACTGCCCCGAACCGTCGAAATCGGTGGGGGGATCGCCCCGATCGCCGCCTCCAACCGGGACCCCACGGTTCCACTGGCCGTCGATAGCGTTGCCCCAGACCGTCCAGCCCTTGTCCGTTTCAAAATCGTCTTCGAAAATGACCGTCGTGCCGGTCGCGACAATGGCGGTATATGGGTGCGCTGTATCCGGGTCGTAGAAGGTTCCGTTCACCGCCTCGTCGGCACTGACATAAAAGGCCAAGCGGCTGTCACAATCGGCAGCCGGCAGGGTTGCTTCATAGTAGTTGGGGGAAACTTCCGTCATGACAACGGTAGTGTAGCTGCCGCCGTCAATAGCATAGTGCAACTGTCCGGTACCCGAAACGGGCGTCCCTCCCCACGCACCGGAAACGACAACCTCAAACGTGGTTGGTATACTGGGTACAAGCATCGTCGGCACTCCACCAGGATAGTCAAAGGCAACTGCTGCCTGAGGTCCGGCGGTGGCGTTAACGACGTAGGCTGTCGCCAGCGATGCTTTTACCATCTTGGTCATGTATGTAAAGTCCATATATGAGGTGCTGTCTCGGAAGGAGTGGTAGACGGAGGAAAAGATATATTCAATGGTAAATGTGACCGGGTAGCCGTTCTGGGCAAATGGGTAATGGTCAGAACCACCCGAGCTGCCTGACAGAACGCCATTGATACCTACCAGAGAATCAGCCAGCGATCGCCAGAGTTCTGAGTAAGTCTGATCCGAACCGTGGTACAGTTTGGCCTGGGTACTATTCTCATAGTATGCGATCATATCCATATTTAGCATGTAGACAATGCTGTCGCCACGAGCCATCGCTTCGTCAACGTAGTGCCACGAACCGTACAAACCCAATTCCTCGGCGTCAAACAGAGCAAAGACAAAGGTCATGTCGGTTTCTATATCCTGCAGGATGCGGGCGATCTCCATGACCGCCGCCGTACCGGAACCGTTGTCGTCGGCACCGGGCGAACCCGGGACGGCGTCGCGGTGCGCGCCTACGATAACGTGGTGGTCAGGGAAAACGCTGCCCACCTTGTAGGCGAGAACATTTTGATACTCATTCGGATTCTGGAAACTGTCGATGACTACGGAGTCGTAGCCGAAAGAAGCGAGCTTGGCGGCGATCCAATCGCGAGAGGCATAGTTAGAATCAGTACCTGCCGCTCTTCGGTAAAAAGCTTGCAACCGTTCGGTGTAGGATTGAAGAGAGTCCTGACTGATCAGTGAAATCAGAGAGTCAAGGTCTATCATCTGATAGAAAGCAGTCTTGTCTACGGGGCGTGTTTCCCGGTACTCAATCCTGGGCTGCCTGGAACCAATCGGGAAAAGCTGAGGCGGTTCGGGCATGGCAGACAGCTCGTCAGAGTCGACCCGGAATAGCCGAAGATTGTCTCCCTCATACACCAGGGGATATTTGCCAACGTTGGCGCGGTCCAGCCGGCCATCGATAGCCAGTTGATCCCGTTGCACACCAGTTGCCAGCAGTTGTATCTCTAAGCCAGAGGTTTCGAGCCTGCCGATGGAGCTGACATCGGCCAGCACCAGATATCCATCCCGAACGCGGACGATCGGGTCAATTCCGACAGCAGACAGACGCTCAGCATGGGCCTTGCTTTGCACAACGACTTTGTAAAGGTCCGCCGCTTCCACAGCGCCACCAAGCAGGGCACCGATCAACAGAGACAGCACGACTTTCTTGAACATCACCAAATTCCTCTCAGTATGTTATGAGTATCTTGTTTTGTTAGCCTGTGTCTCCGTCCTCTCTGGTCAGTTACAGTTAAGTTCGGGGCCGTCGAAGAAGAGATACTCAACCAGGTAGGTCACGTCGGCGACATTAATTCCGCCTTCACCATCGACGTCAGCCGCTTCCGCAACAGGCGGTGGAGAGCCGCCAAAGAATATGTAATCAACAAGATATGTGAGGTCGGCCACATTGGGGCCGCCGCCGCCATCAACGTCGCCGCAGATATATGAAGGTCCTATAACAAAGCTAAACGGCTTTTCATCGACACTTCCGATAGCATCTTCAACCCGCGCCGTGAAACTGATTGTCCCCGTGTCAACCGGCGTTCCAGAAAGCAGACCATCTGCAGTAAGGTTAAGCCCGGTCCCCTGAAGGTCGTCATTCTTGTCACTCCAGGTTTTGGCGCCCGTGCCGCCGCTGGCCTCAAACTGCTGGGAGTATGGCTCGCCCTCGGTGCCAGCCGGTAGTGAACCCGTGGTAATAGTCACTGCGGGGTTTATTGTGAACGTGAAGAGTTTTTCCTCGTTATCTCCGCCCTCATCGCTCACGTACGCTGTGAAGCTTATAGTTCCCGCTGAGTTTGGCACACCCGATACCAGTCCCGCCGTGGAAAGACTCAAGCCCGTTCCTGCCAGATCACTGTACTTGTCCGACCAGGTTCTTGTCCCGGTGCCGCCGGTGGCCTGTAATTGCTGGCTGTAGGACAGCACCGCTGTCCAATCGGGAAGGGCATCGGTCACAATCACCAGCTCCGGATTTATAAAGAAGCTGAAAAGCTTTTCGTCAGACTGCATAGCCTCGTCCGTTACCTCGGCGGTAAACGAAATCTGGCCGCCAGCGAGAGGGGTTCCAGACAACAAACCTGTGGCAGAAAGTGTTAAGCCCGTTCCAATAAGATCACCATGCTTGTCGCTCCAGGTCAGTGTGCCGGTGCCGCCGGTGGCCTGTAACTGCTGGGAATAAAGGCCGCCAACCGTCCAGTCGGGAAGGGTCTCGGTGACGATATGCGGCGTGGAAGGGCCACATTCGTATGTCGTGATCGTGACGGCGTCGACTGCCGCTTCGACAACCGAACCGTCACTCAGGTCGGAGGCGTCAAAGCGCAGCCGCATCTGGGAGTTGGGCGTGACAAAGTCGCTGGCCCAGAAGGTGTGCTCGTACCAGCCACCGGAGGCCTGCTGCACCGGCCCGACCGTTTCAACAGGTACCCAGTCGGATCCATTATCATTCGATATGTACACCTCGAATACGTCGTTGTACGGGTCGTTGCCGTAATTATTGGAGTACCAGCGGGCGTAGTGGATCTGGGCGTTACCAGCCGAGAGATCAAAAACCGGCGAGGTCAGTATGGTGGTGCCGCCGTCAACATCGGAGTCTCCATCGACGTTGTCGGTCAGATAGCATTTACCGGAACCATCGAAATCAGTCGGTGGATCACCCCGATCGCCGCCGCCGACCGGCACCCCGCGATCCCACTGGCCGTCGTAGGCATCCCCCGACACCGACCAGCCGTTGTCGGTCTCGAAGTCATCCTCAAAGACGACCGTCATATCGGTGGCCGCAATCGCCCAGAAGGGATTGGAAGGGTGGGGGTTGTAAAACGTTCCCATGCCCTCAGCTTCGGCGCTGATATAAAACGTAACGGTGCTGTAGCAGTCCAAGCCGGGGAGGGTGGCATCGTAGTGATTGGGGGAGGTCTCAGTCATGTCGATCTCGGTTGTCGAGCCGCCGTCAATGGAGTAGTGCAGCTTGCCGGTACCCGGCACCGGGGTGCCGCCGGACTGGCCGGACACTACGACCTGGAAGGTTGTTGGTTCCGAAGGAGGAAGCATCGTGGGGACGCCATTAGGATATTCAAACAGAAGTGGAGCCAGTTCCGGAGCCGGCATGTTGTGAGCGCCGAAACCAGCGTCAATTTCATAGTAGTGCGGCGTGCCGTTGTCTAGATTGGCGTCATCGTCATCGAGGGTCAGAAAGTCAATCGTAATCTGAGGAGTGATTTCTGTGCCGATATGAAGCAGGATGCTGTTGACGGTTAAGTTGGAGAGGGTGTCAAGATAGCCGATCGGTTCGGTGACAATAAGTTCATTGCGGGTGCTCCAGACGCAACCGGAGAGCAACTGGCCGCAGTAATGAATCCCATCGTTGCATGGATACTGCATAGTGTTATCGGCATTGCGAAGGGGGGTATTGCATTGAGCATAGTAGAAACCGTATCCAAGTCCCGGATCGTCAGCAATCAACAAGGAAACACAGTCAGACATCCCCTCGCCGTACTGCCCCTGCCCACTGCCCCCCGACTCGACCAGGTGGTGTCCGTATTCATGTTGGGACACACTGGCAAAAGATGTGTTCGCATAGCCATCACCAGAGGAACAGAAGTTGATCGAACTTCCGCTGTACCAGGCGTTGCCGGGGCAGTAGCCGTCGACGCGATTCACGTTTACCGTGAAGTCGGTCTGGTTATAGATCACGGGATAGGTTGGGTTGTAGGTCAGCGTCCAGTCGCGCACCTCGTTAGCGTTGACGTACCCGTTCATCTGCGCCCGGACGGCTTCAGACATGTTAAGTGCATTGTGGAGGAAGTTGGCTGGTCCCGGTGGGATCACTACCAGCGTTTCCACGACGTCGGTGCCGGTATAGTTATACACCCAGAAATACTGGCCGCCTACGGGCGAGATAACCGTGACCGGCGAGCTGCCTGGGTTGGAAATGGTGAAGTCGCTCCTTTTGTCAGCATAGGCACTGTTGCCACCCACAATGGAAACATAGGCGTATGGAAACGGCGTGAGGATTTCGTCGGTACACTGCATAGCCTTGGGACCGGGGGTCGCCATGCCTCTAACACGGCCTACGACATCTTCAAAGATGATTAAGTCCTCTTTGTGTAAGATTTCGCCCGTATTCGGGTCGACAACGAAGAGGAAAGCTTGCGGGAAGTCAGAGTAACCGCGGAATTTGACGGCCATTCTGGGAGCGGCCGTAATGTTGTCAACCCCAGCCCAGATCACCGTTTCCTGTTGGGTGAAATCAGTCAAGCCAGGCTCATCGGCCCGCCCTGCCTGTTCAGCCCTAACCGAGTGTTCTCCGATGAGGCTCCTGTCAACAGTGAAGTCTCCCAGGTCACGCAGGGATGAGACAGCCAAGACCAACGGAAAGTCGGCCTCATTGCGAACTAACAGACGCAGTTCGGAAGCGAAGACGGGGACGCCATCCCGCTGCTGAGAATAATATATAAGGGTGAATTTGTACGAATCGGTCTCCCGATTGTACATCAACTGCTGGGAGGTCAGCTCGCGGTTGTCAATATGGCCGGACACCAGGTCTTCCGGGCTCACGCGAAACACGCCGGCCTGCGTCTGGCGAAAATGCTCGGCTACAGAGGTCGGTGAAGAGCCCCTGCCAAAGGCCGTGCCGTAGAGGCGGGTGACAAGCGGTCCTGTCTTGTAGGCCCTCACGGCAGGGTAATCGGCCTTAAGATTGTTAAACGATTCGGCAGCGAGCCGGGCACGCTGGAGACTGACTCCAGCATAGCCTTCATCGTTTTCAGATGCTACCCCCACGGCTGCCAGAATAAACGCCAGGGCGAGCGCGACAACGCTTCTCCTCCAGTGATGAGAATGATCTCTTTGGCAGTCTTTCCTCATTGTTTTTCTCCGGGTCTTAGAGGTGCGGTTAAATTGTTTTGGCTATTGGGGGGCCGGCTCATGTCTGAGCGGGCGTTTTCCAAGGCGACAGTATTGTTGGTGATCAGTTGGTTATAAAGCATTGTATTTTTATAAGACCAACCATCAGGGCTGACGGATACCTTTTCACCTATCGTCCTCAGAAGGAAGTAGTCTAATCTGTGCCGCGTGAGCGATGGCAACCGGGATAACTTCGTGGCACCAATAATCTACTCTTAACTTAATTAAGATAATCGATTGCTCTAATCTGTCAACCAGTATTTTCTTTTGCGATTGTCAGCAAATGTGACGGTGGCACAGTGATATTCGCGCGTGGCGGATGTCCCAAAGCTGCTTCAAAAGAGTGGTTTTGGGTCCCATAAGTCACAAACATTCTCTGGAGATGTCATGGCGAAGCGTCGAGCTCGAAACTACACGGCGGATTCAGTTTCGTCCCGGTCTGTTCTTATATAACATCTCTCACATATAAACTACAAGCGGCAGGACTTGTCCCCGCCGGTATCGGCAAACAGAAGGAAGTGGCGGCAGCACGGGCTTTCAGCTCTATGATTACCGCCGGACACCCCACCGTCTACACCGGACAAAAAACATTTCCGCCACGAATTTTCGCGCATATTCCAGACATGTATTATATTATGAAAGAAGATCGAAATATAGGTATGGCTGTCGGCCGGAGCCGATAGCCGGCAGCCAGCCGATAGAGAGAAAGTAAAAAAACTTTGGAAGCCATATTTTGGGAGATAATACAGATGCAAAAAATGTCTAATAACGATGCCGGGCAGGGCGGCGGCGGGCGGAGATTGAGAAATCGGGTCAGAGGATGCCTCTCCGGGAAAAAGGGGAAAACAGCCGGCATTGCCGCTGTCGTGGCTCCGATTGTGGGATATGTTGTTAATGACCTGAGAAAACCGGACAGCTTCATTCGCGGCCTCATCGGGAAAACCGCCCGAAAGCTCCTTGCCGCAAGGACAAAAGAGAAAAAAGCAATCGATATTACCGACAAAGTAAAAGTCGCTGCCGGTAAGGATGAGATTGAACCTCCGTCCTGACGGTCATCAGCCAGCAGTAAGGCTGTCCCACGCCATGTGGTCTGTGAGGGGAGGCGCATAAGCCTGTCGTTTGAATGCTGATAACGGTATGTGATCTCAGAATCTCGATTTTTATCCTGGGAACACAGAAGTCGCGCGAGATCCTTCCGGTTAACTATGGGAATTGACAATGAACTTCAGGACGCACAGGAGGCGTGGTTACAATTACAGAGGCTGTCTCATAAGTCGATTACAGCCGCATTAGTCATTGTAACACAAAAAGTCTTAATCTACAAACTCCGCGTAGCGGCGGGCTTTACGTCCGCCGTCCACAGGCGGGAGGCAAGCCCCCGCCCTACGCGAGTCAAAATGGTCACCTTTTGGGACAGCCTCTACAGGATCAGCTACAGGAGCTTGAACAGGTACTGTTGAAGTACGCCAAGCCAGTATTGGCATAAAAGATACGCCTAGCAGAAGAAGATACAGTCTCATTGAAGTTGATCTCATCGCTGCTTGTCTCTGAGAAACAAGATGTTACCACCACGACTTCCACGAGAAGGGCCATCAGCCAGTCGGATAAGGTTTCGTAGGCCTTATATGAAAGCCTCGACTTTTGTTGAGTTTAAACACGTGTTGGTCATGTTGTTATGAGGCCCCGGTAACCTTATGATTTCCAACGAATTAGGCACCCGGACTTGTTTTCCGCGAGAAACCTTAAAAATGTAGAGGTTTAACCCTATATTGTATTGTTTGTAAGTTATAGTTATTCAACGAATTAAGCAATCGCAATCTTCATTCAAGAATTCTGTTTTAAGTTTCTACAACAAAATCACTTCTTTTGTCCGATAACTACACAAAAGTGCTTGATAGAACTTGATTTGTTGTTATATTGAAGGTGTAGTGATATGTTCCAACAGATAGTAACACTTTATCTGATTATCAGAGGTAACAGAATGTACTGTGGTGGTGGTGACGAAGGTTAGATTGTTGCATTTTAGTTGCTATTTATTCACATCTGCAGGTGACATGGGGCAATGAAGAGAGGGTTGCTCGTTGTTGCCTTGTTCCTCATGGTTGCTGGGGGGGTAGGCTTTGTATACCTTTATCTCCTAAGGTCTGATAGTTTTTTTTTATCTCTTGTTGCACACATCCTAATTATCATCCCGGGGCTGATTTTGTTCGGCCACTTGTACCGCAAGCTCAGATTTCTGTACGACTTCTACGTTCCAGAATCGCTGCCGTTTTTGATCTTACATGCATCTGTCAGTCTACAGATCTTGGATGACCAAGGCAAGCACGCCAAGTATAGTAAGAAGCAGGCCTGTAAAGTACTGAGAAATGGTGTGACTGGCTATAGAATGACCAGTCTACATACAGACGGCAGCATTGCTCCACCCAAGGTTGGTCCCCACCACAGGTTAGTGAAGTTTGGGCAAATACTGGATAAGACGTACGAAGCAAGGATCCTATTCGAGCGTACATATAACGCTGGTGAAATTGTTGAGAGAATCTTTGAGACTGAATTTCATGACTCTTTCACAGGAAAGAACGAGTACTTCCGCATAAGATTCATTGTTCCTGTCAAGCTGTACGACATCAAGATCACCTGGCCTATCGGCTACAAGGTAAAGAACATCGAGGTAGAGGAGCAGTTTCCGGTCGAAGAGATTGTGAGCAGTACTATTACGTCACTGGTGGTCCAAACCGAAGGGGAGAAGAACTACATAGAGTACTCTTTCAGGCAACCTAAAGTGGGCACGTTAGGGTTGATTAGCTGGGTGCGGGATACTTGAAATGAGCTTTTGGACCCTGGGGGGTGTTGTGGCGTCCTTGGACTTCTTTTCCAAGGCGTGGGCGCGTCTCACTAAACAAGAACCTGGGACCAAGTACTATGTAGTCATAGAAGGTAAGCGGAAGGGTTATTTTTTCAGCGAAGATAAGTTTGATACGGAATTCCTGTCAGTTCCGGGCGATCCCCAGTCGGTGGAACTACGTGTGACAAGAACGAGTAAGATAGTAACAACTCAATATTGCCTTCACACTTTTTCAGATAGGGCACCTATTAGTTCGGAGTCAGTGACCCAGCTGTATCAGCATTACGTGGACGGCCGAGATATAAAGGGTTTGGCAGAAGAAACATTTGATAGTAGGGCCGCATGTCAATATCCGCTTTGTTCTAACGTCGAGATGGGTATTTGTAAAAAGGGATTCAACCGAGTGTCAGTGTTGGGATACCAAACATGCGCGAAAAGCGAACTGTACCTTCAACTGTGTGTGGAAGTTCCCACCCATTGTATTGAAGTTAATTTCCTATGCCAATCAGGCCATATAAAGGCAGTGTCTACCGACAAGATGTTTGGTCCTGCACTGTACGAAAAGGGTGTCACGGAACAGTGGATTAAGAACGACGAGCACTTCCAAGTAAAAGTAGACCGGTTACGGACACGTTCTCTCCTTGGTTTCAAAATCTCTTTTCGAGATACTCCGGCAAAGTGTTGACCATTTCTGTCTTAGCGGTAACTTCCTTGCTGTCTTTTGTGAAAATAAATAATTCCCTTCAAGCGTGTATCTTACCTTAAGGCTCGGAGTGGATCAGGATTAACGCCAAAATGAAATGGGCCGGGGGGTTGAAATTTGAAGGGACAAGCGCCTTTGGCCATACCATTGTGACTGATGGCGCTAAGAAGTCCGGCGGGGAAGAGGCCGGCTACAAACCAACCGAGTTGCTGCTGTTCGCTATCGCCGGCTGCGCCGGTATCGATGTCGTCCGCATCATGGAAAAACAACGCCAGCAGCTTACCGCTCTTGAGATAGAGATTGTCGCTCATCAGGACGAAAAATACCCCAAGCCCTTTCACACTATTGAGGTCAAGTATATCGCCCGGGGAGAAAACCTCGATGAGAAAAAGCTGGCTAAGGCGATTGAGCTGTCTGAAAGCAAGTACTGCGTGATCAGCCAGACCATAATGAACGAGACGAAAATCACGTCCAGCTATGAAATTCTACCGGAATAACATGAACCTTTTGCCGCCCGGGGCGGTTTTACTCTGGAAAAGGAGATTAACGTTGTGGAGATGACAATGACTGAAAAGTTGGCCTATCGTTTGGAATCAGAAAAGCCGTTTGAGACGGTGGTCGAAAATCTTGAAAAGTTGACCCCTGAACACCAGTTCCGGGTGCTGGCGGTCCACGATGTACAGAAAACGCTGGCCGAAAAAGGGTTTGAACGGGGTCCGTTAAAGATTATCGAGGTCTGCAACGCCGGTTTTGCTTATAAAGCCTTGCAAAAGACGATTGATGTTTCCCTGTTTATGCCCTGTAAGTTTTCCGTTTACACGGAAGGGAACAAGACTGTTGTGGCGCTTGCCCGACCGACGATGATAACCGAGATGCTTCCCGAAGCAGGCCTGGAAGAACTGGCCGGCCAAGTCGAAGAAACGCTGAAGAAGGTGATGGCCGCCGCCATCTGACGGTCGATGGGTAGCCCACCGCTTGCGGTGGCAGGCGTCGCCTGTCCTATTGATAGCAGATGCCTCCTGACTCATATCGCTCCCTAGGTCTCAGCAACCAATCACCGATAAACTCACTATGAGCCGGATAGTGAAAAAAAGGACGCTGATCTTTGCTGTGATTGGCGGAGTGCTTGGCTTAAGCCTCTCTTTTGTGTATATTGCGCTCGGTTCGACGTGACAGCTTATGTGCAACCCCTACCTCGCGACGGTGGTAGGGGCGCTGGCCGGGGCGGCCATGTCGAAGTCCAAGTGAGGTTAAGAGAAGATGCCCCTTTATGAATACAAGTGCCTGGACTGCGAGCGCGAGTTTGAAGAGCTGGTGGGTGGTAACGAACCGGCGCCGCCATGCCCTGCCTGTCGCTCAGCCAACACGGTCAGATTGATCTCACTGATTTCGGCGAAAGGCATAGCCTCCGGGTGTTCCACGTGCGTGCCATCCAAATGCTCCAGCAGGTTCACGTGAGGCTGAGCCCTACCCTGCGGTCGCAGGCAGGCAAGCCTGTTCTATGGCAACAACTCCGTAGCGAAGGTCTCGTAGAGACCTGCCTGACAGCAACAGATGGCAGGTCTGTTCCAGACCTTCCCTACATATTGCTTGTTTGCAGTGGGTTCACAGGGCTCTCCTTACCGCTACGCAAATGCGGTAGGTTCCTTTCCTCGGCTTCTCAAAACTGAAACAGCGGTAGAAGCCTTTTATCTCAAAGCCCACCTCGCGCAGCAGTTTCAAAACTGTTTTATTATCATAAGCCCTCTCGGTGTGTTCTTCGTCAAACCGCTCCCACAGCTTTCCTCGTTTGACAAAGAACGTAACATGTAGGGTCGCCGATGTCGTTTTCTGGTGGTAGCTGTTTCTCCATACCCAGGCGAGATCATCTCTGGCATCGGCATAGACTTGTCCCCCCCAGAGGATTTTCAACGCCGCCGGCGTGTTCATGTCAAAGATGAACCAGCCATCTTTGTTGAGGTGACTGTATATCGAGCGAAACGCCCCCTTCAGTTCTCGGGCGTTTTTCAGATAGTTGAGCGAATCATAAAAGCAGGTTATCAAATCAAATGTCCGAACCTTGCGGCTGTCGCCGTTCTGTAGGATTCTGAATTTCGGCAGCGACTTCTGATACAGCTTGACCTTGCGGCCTTTGAGCTTTTTGGCCGCCGCTGCCAGCATCGAGGCGCTTTGGTCCAATCCCGACATCGGCAGCCCCTGGTCCAGAAAGAGAGCTATCGCCGTCCCTGTCCCGCAGCACAGATCCAGGCCGCCAGCGGCCTTTATGTTGAATTTGCGAAAGATCTTAAAAGTGTACTCGACCATCTTGGCCGAATGCCTGTCGGCCCCCATCAGGTCGTACACCCGAGCAAACTCGGTATATGGCCTTGCCATCGTCATAGTCTTTACCTCTCCGCGGGCGACAGTGCATCTAACATCGTGGGCGGCAGATGTCCACATCTGCCCCTTACAGTAGGCTACCAGCAATTCCTCATAGAGATCGTATCATAGTCACGCTCCAACTAATTTAAGTTGACAGTCTCCACAATAAAGAGTTTTCATTTATCAAGCCACAGGTTTTTTTGAATACGGCAGGCATAGCCGGGTACTATAGCTGAACGTCCGTGAAAGCGCGTTCAGATGAATATTGGACGTTAGAAAGGAGTCGATATGACAACAATGTTCTGGATATGGATGGCGGCGGTGGTCGTATTCTTGATCCTCGAGCTGATGACGCCAACGCTGGTTTTTGCCTGTTTTGTGGTTGGGGCGGCGGTGTCGGGTATTTACAGCTATTTCTATCCCGAGGCCTACTACTGGCAGCTGGGCTTGTTTATCGGGATCGCAGTCGTGTTGTTACCCCTGACCAGAACGCTGGCCAAAAAGATCACCAAACCTTCCCCCCAGAAGTCAAATGTTGATGCGCTGATTGGAAAAGTTGCGCTGGTAACCAAGGCTATCGACCCTGACCTCGGCGGGCAGGTGCGAATAGAGGGGGAAATCTGGGTAGCCAGTGCTCATGAAAAGATAGAAGAGAACGTCAAGGTGAAAGTAGTTACCGTTTCCGGTACCAAGGTGCACGTGGAAAAGATTAAAGAAGGAGAGGAGTAAATCATGAATCCCGTTATCATATTCTTGATCGTTGCGGTGGTGTTCAGCTTCATTATCGTGTCGATGTCCGTCCGCATCATCCGGCCGTTTGAAAAAGGACTGGTGGAGCGGCTGGGCAAGTACCAGCGACTGCTCGGACCGGGGCTGAACATGATTATCCCGTTTTTCGACACGGTGATCAAAGTTGATATGCGCGAGGTGGTCCTCGACGTACCGCCACAAATGGTCATTACGAAAGACAACGTCAACGTAGAAGTCGATGCCATTATCTATGCCCAGGTGACCGACCCGGTTCGCTCCCGCTACGAAATTGCCAATTACATTATAGCGGCTACGAAGCTGGCTCAGACCAACCTCAGGAACGTTTTCGGGGAAATCGACCTCGATGCCTGCCTGACTTCACGGGATGAAATCAACAGTCAGCTTCGGGACGTGCTGGACACGGCCACCGACAAGTGGGGGGTCAAGGTCAATCGGGTAGAGTTGCAGCGTATCGACCCACCGGTCGATATCACCGAGGCCATGAGCCGCCAGATGAAGGCGGAGCGCGACAAAAGAGCCACTATCCTTGACGCCGAAGCTACCAGACAGGCGGACATCACCAAGGCGGAAGGGTCAAGACAGTCGCAGATACTCGAAGCGGAAGGTTATGCCGAAGCAGTCAAAAAGAAGGCTGATGCAGAGAAGTATCGTCAGGTCGCCGTCGCCCAGGGCGAGGCGCAGGCAATACTTTCAGTCTTCGGAGCCATCCATGACGGCAAGCCGGATGAGAAGCTGATAACGTTAAAGTACCTGGAAATGCTCCCCCGCCTGGCGGACGGACAAGCCAGCAAGATCTTCCTGCCATACGAGGCGACTGGCATACTCTCCGCCCTGTCGGCGATGGTGGAAGGGATACGACCGGCAGACGGCCCAAAGAAACCAGAGTCGGCAAGTTCCTCAATGGGTGAAGGTCCGCCAACGGCCTGATAGAAATTCGTGCGCGTCGGACGTCTCCGTCCGCCGCGTCTCAGATGACGCCGGCGCACGAGGACGTACGCCGGCCACGGAATATGAGCCAACGGTCGAGAAAAGGCCGGGTCTCAAAAAACGAGGCCCGGTCTTTTTCTAAAGAAGATTCGGCTTGAGCCGCAAAGGAAACTCAAAGAGGTGTTTGACTTCTGGAGCAAATATGCTTAAACTTAAGCTGTTGAGTGTGATCACCATTTTAACTGATCGTTTCTATGGAGACAAAGCGTACTGAAATCAGGAAGGCGGCTGTCGCCGGGTTGTTCTATCCATCCAACCCCGTGGAGCTGAGCAAGACAATCGCCGGCTTCTACGCCGAGGCTGACAAGGTTGCCTTAAGCGGTCGCCCGGTGGCGTTAATCGTACCCCATGCCGGCTACCCTTACTCCGGACGCACGGCAGCCAGGGCGTTCAAGTTGTTGGAGGGGGAGCAGTACGACACGGTGGTAGTGATATCCCCGTCGCACACGGTCTTCTTTCAGGGTTCGTCAGTTTACGGCGGCGACGGCTATGAGACCCCCCTGGGCGTCATCGACATAGATAAGCAACTGTCGGAAAAGATCGCCTCAATTCACCCCTCGGTCTACTTCTCCAAGATGGGTCACGCCGGCGGAGCTACCAGAGGGGAGCATTCCCTGGAAGTGCAGCTTCCCTTTTTGCAGGTTGTTCTGGGCCGCTTCAAACTGGTGGCGATTGTGATGGGCGACCAGGAGGAGGACTCGATCAGGTCGCTGGGCGAAACGCTGGCGGCGGTGCTTAAGGAAACCAACAGCTTGATTGTGGCTTCCAGCGACCTCTCTCACTTTCATTCGGAGAAGGTGGCTCGACGGCTCGATAGCGCTATCCAAACCGCTGTTGAGAAAAATGATCCCGATCTGCTTCTGCAGACTCTCAGTTCCGGCAAAGGAGAAGCTTGCGGTGGCGGGCCGATGACGGCGACGATGATAGCCGCTAAAAGGTTGGGTGGAACGCAGGCACAATTCCTTCACTACACCACCTCCGGTGAGGCAACCGGCGAGTTCAATGAGGTCGTCGGTTATCTCTCGGCAGCAATTGTTGCCGAGAAAACAGTTGCTCCGGCAAGTTCGGTCATCGGCTCGCCTAAAGCAGAGTCGGAAGGCACGGCCGGTACATCAGAAGAAGACAGGCGAAAGCTTTTTGATATCGTCCGCAATGCCATAAAAGCCAAGCTGTCCGGCGAGACATATACGCCGCCCCACATTGCGAGCCTTGAGGACAAGAAGGGGGCGTTTGTGACGCTTAAGATCTACGGCAACCTGCGCGGCTGCATCGGTCAGATACGGGGCTATCAGGCGCTCTACCAGACGATTGCCGACATGGCCGTGGCGGCGGCCTTTGAAGACCCCCGTTTCCCCCAGCTTTCGGAAGATGAGTTTGAGAGGTTAGAGTATGAAATATCGGTGCTTTCTCCGCTTGTGAGGGTGTATAATTTTACTACCATCAGGATTGGCCGCGACGGTTTGATGATCAAACTGGATTTCCACTCCGGGCTGCTTCTGCCGCAGGTGGCTACTGAGCAGGGTTGGGATGTGACCGAATTCCTCGAACAAACCTGCCTGAAGGCCGGTCTACCCAAAAACAGCTACAAGGACAAAAGCGCCGAGGTGTACAAGTTCTCGGCGGAGGTGTTTTAGTCAAAATGGGAATCCGGCTTGTTCGTCAAGCAGCTTGTTTAGCTCGGTGGGCGGGCTGTGCGAAGTGCTGAGTAGGCGGCGGCGGAACCGGAATCTCACCTGTTGTCCAAACTTCCGACAGCAGAGCTGTGGGCCACCTGTCCATCATTTCGGCAGAAATACAGTCGGAACCGCAGGGGTTCCAACCTACGAGGCTGACAAAGGATGAGCATGAGCGATTGCATAGTCATCGCCTTTGCACCCGACCGGTGGGGTACGCTGGAGCGATTCCAGCATTTCTACGCTGGGACCTACCCCTTTGACCGGGACACCCAGCAAGCTCTATCGGGTGCCGCAAACCACTTGCACAAGGCTCTTATCCTGTTACAGGTTGCCCGCGAGCATGCCGCCAAACTCCCGGAAGACAGGTCGCAACTCGAGAAGCATGGCTTTACACAGGCACAACGCGGGAAAGAGCTGTCAGCTCTTATCGAGTCCATACTGCTCGATCTATACTCATCAATCGATTGCACTCGGAAGATTGTCACCTTCATCTACCGAAACGATCGGGGTGTCAAGCAGTCGACCCGTAAGTTCTTCCAAGCAGTCGCGGAGGGAAAAGTCGCGGACACTGTACCAGCAGAGATTCGAGACGCATTTGCGAGGGCGCACTGGTATACGGACTTTCGACGAATGCGGGACGCGCTTACACATTCGGATATTGGATCCTGTCACCTCGACGAGAAGTCCGGCAAGGTGTTCTATATGCACGCGGGACTGGAAACAAACAACAAGGCACTCGTAATCGAGGACATCTTTGCTCATATCGAGGAATTGGTGACTCATATTAACCAATTCATGGGCAAGGTCTTTCACTGCCTGAACGGCACGCTGAAGGACGATGAGGTCAGGCAGACATGTGGGATATTTGGTGGCCGAGTGTATTCTCGGTGGGTGCGTCCAAGCGAAGCAAAGGACTTTAACAGTGGACGATGCGATGCATTCAAGTGGTTCGAGAAGGACGAAAACCCGAATTGTCCCTTTATGCGAGAATGCGAAGCATACGGCAGAAGAAATAGCGAACAATCGAATTGAGAGCGACTTCGGCCTGGCGTGGCCGCGATCTGCGATCGCGGTTTACGAATAATGGACCGCGATCAGAGATCGCGGCCACACATCCTTTGGCGGGCGGGCTGTGCGAAGCGCTGAGTAGGGGGAGGCGGAACTGGAATTTCACCCTTTACCGGGTACCCCACAGCTCTGCTGTGGGAACTTAACATAGATCACTTACTGTCATGTCTATAATATCTACCTGTAAAGGTACATCTTTCCTTCCCAAATAAGAATTGTAGCTCGACCATATCCTGTCACCAGGAAAAGCCACCAAGCCGCGAATCACGGGATTGTTGTGACAATAGCGAATCCTTTCAATCACTGACAGTTCCCCGAGAAACTTGGTGTCGTCTAAGGACACCCGACACCACTTGACTTGGGTGCGTTTTCTTTAAATGACAGTAGAAAGAGTCGGAACCACAGGGGTTCCGACCTACGAATCTTACCCGGATCACGTGGCAGGTGACGCGTGAAGCTAATAATAGTTCTTTACGATGAAACGAATTTCCGCCCCGAAGGTAGAACTCATATGCCTTTGCCTTGACGAACAAGGAGAATGTGATATTTTGATACATAAGTTCTGGAGCAATGATCTTGAATTAGCTAAGTAGGGCAGGTCTCTCCGAGACCTGCCGAAAAATAGGCAGGGGTCAGAAGCTCCTGCCCTACAAAGACTTGAATTAGAAGGAAAGGATTGCGATCAACCGTGAAAAGCAGGTACATCCGATACACCTTGCTCCTGGTCATTCAGGTACTTTTGATATATCTGGCGCTTGGATACGGGACTCGTTCGTTTGAAGCATATTGCCCGTTCGGCGGTATGGAAAGTCTCTGGGGACTGTTCACCCATGGCGAATTCAGTTGTACTTTGGGGCCGCTGAATCTTTCACTGCTTCTGGCGTTACTGTTGCTTGTCCTGCTTTCCAAGAAGTCGTTTTGCGGCTGGGCCTGCCCGATTGGCTTTCTTGGTGAATTATTCGGCAGAGTCGGCGGCATGATATGGAAAAAACGTCCCCGACCCGGTCGCCGCCTAAATGGCACGCTGAAGCTGCTTCGATATGTCGTGCTGGCACTATCTCTGGTTTTTACCTATAAAATAGGAGAATTGATTCTACGTGGTTATGATCCCTTCTATATAATCTATTCAGGATTCGGTCATGGCACCATCGGTGCCATATCGTACACGGTTTTGGTAATCCTCGCCCTTGGCGCTTTGATCGTACCGATGTTTTTCTGCCGTTACTTCTGCCCTTTGGGAGCGGTGTTCGACCCGTTTAGCCGGCTGGGACTTATCAAGATTTCCCGGGACGAAGACAAATGTACGGAATGCGGGACGTGCCAGGAGGCTTGTCTGTATGATATACCGGTGCAGTCGTTGCCTGTGGTGCGGCATCGTGATTGCACCAACTGTCTTGAATGTCTGGACTCCTGTCCGGAAAATGAGGTCCTTAAAGTGCGAGCAAGTCTTTAGAAGGAAATATGAATATCCCAAAATACATTATCCCGGTATTGGTCATACTAACTCTGTTTGGTGGATTCTATCTTCGCACCGCATTCACCCAGCCGACGACGATGGCGGCCTTCGGTGAGAGTGAAGGTACAAAACTGGAATGTGTCGTGGAAGGGGTCAAATGCAAGGGAACCGCCAGGTTCTTTACGATGCTTTACGAGGATGTTCCCGGAATCAGCGGAATAGAGACCTATGCCAGCGACCATCTGGTGGTCTTTACCTATGATCCAAGCGTCATCACTCCCGACAGCATCCGTGCCATAATGGAGGCTCCGGTTCTCCTCAACGACGGCAGCAGTGTGCAGGTTTTCAAGTGTCTGTCGATGGAACAAGAATAAACGCCTGCTGCTTGTGATTCTGCCGAAGGTAGTCGTAGGGCGTGAGTCCCCGACTCCTGTCCGCCTTTGGCGGATCTCGGAGAGACCTGCCCTACTGTTCCTAGCAGTTATGTAGGTCGGAACCCCGTGGTTCCGACTTTCTCTTCGCAATGAGCTTTCATTGCTTGTTACACTTTGTTATAATAATCCAATATGTAATGTTCGACGATATTTCAAAGAGGGAAATGTACTGCTCCCCATTAGTCAAGCCGTTTCTAAGAGAGTCCTGCAGCTGAGGTTATAGGTTTCTTCGGCCTGATTCGGCGAACGATATCCCAGCGCCGAATGCAAGTAGTTTTTGTTGTACTCCTTG
>Ga0209979_1002354_pt1 | contig 18258 bp, 28 predicted proteins | sample AnhtaG_FD_183114 | JGI IMG/M metagenome (GOLD analysis project Ga0209979, IMG submission 183114) | Deep subsurface microbial communities from Anholt, Denmark to uncover new lineages of life (NeLLi) - Anholt_01485 metaG (SPAdes) (version 2) | ecosystem: Environmental > Aquatic > Marine > Oceanic...
CCCAGAAAAACAATATAGGAATTCTTTCTCAACCTCACTCCTTAGCTTATTTGATAAAGCCTTCATAGCGCCGCATGGCTAGCTGCGCTTCCATTTGTTTCATAGTATCCAGAGCAACACCAACCATAATTAATAACCCCATACTGGATAGCTGCATTACCTGGACATTGGTAATCTCACGGGCAGCAAAGGGCATCACCGCCACTAACGCCAGAAACAAAGCTCCTGCCCAGGTAATACGGCCAATGACCTGGTTAAGGTAGTCAGCGGTATGTTTACCGGGGCGAATGCCAGGGACAAACCCTCCCTGCCGCTGCAAGGTGCCAGGCAGGTCCTGCTGTTGAAAAACCACCATGGTATAGAAAAAGGCAAAACCAACCACCAGCAAAAAATAGAGACCCCAGTAGAATAAACCCAGAGGCAGTGCTGCTCTTGGGTCAAACAGACTCACAATATAGTTGGCTAGGTTAGGGTCAGCACCGGTTGGATTGGCAAAATAACTGGCTATCATACCAGGGAACATTACCACCGACATAGCAAAGATAAGGGGTATCATCCCAGCAGTGTTTACCCGAAGTGGAATATGGGTTGACCCTGATTGACGATACATACGGCCACTGCGAAAGACACTGCGGGCATATTGCACCGGAATGCGGCGGTGTGCCTCAGTAAAGATAACTATTACCGCGATGGTGGCTAGGGCTATGAGAGCATAGGCGGCTAAACCGCCGAATTGTCCCCTAGCCAGGAAACCCTGACCAATCAGTTCCGGTAAGCCAGCCACAATGCCAGCAAAGATTATTATAGAAATACCATTGCCAATACCGTATTCAGTAATGAGTTCCCCTAGCCAGACCAAGAACATGGTGCCGGCTACTAGGGCAAAAACTATAGCTACCGTCTGTAGAGTTGCGGTGCTACTGATAACAGCCTCACGCTGGAGCAAGACTAACTGCCCGTAACCGGCAAGACCTGCCATAGGTACTGTCAGCCAGTGGGTAATTAGGTTAATCTTATTCCTACCCGCCTCCCCCTCCCGGGAAATGGCTTGTAGCCGTGGGATAACCGGCACCAGTAGCATCATAATAATTGAGGCCGTTATGTAGGGGTAAACCCCCAACGCGGCCACACTGAAATTCCTCATGGCACCGCCGCTAAACATGTCAAGCATGCCAAATATTGGCATACGCTCAAATAGCTGCTCCAAGGCATTGGCATCCACCCCGGGAAGGGGCACATGAGCCACAAAGCGAAATACTACTAGAATACCCAGGGTAATGAGAATACGCCCCCTTAAATCAGATAGATGGAAGGCATCAAACATTGCTTGGAGCAGTCTCGGTCTACTTTGCCTTGGCCGCATGCTCCACCTCCTCCGCTTTGCCCCCGGCTGCCTCGATCTTGGCTTTGGCGGCAGCCGAGAATTTGTTGGCTTTTACCAAAAGCGGATGGCCAATATCACCCTCAGCCAAGACCTTGATTGGCTGCCGTAGAGATTTCACCACCCCGGCCGCTACCAGTCTTTCTGGTGTTACCTCACTGCCAGACTCAAACATATTGAGTTTATCTATATTAATAACGCTATACTCCGTCCTAAAAATATTAACGAAGCCACGCTTTCGGGGCAAGCGCTTAATTAAAGGCAACTGCCCACCTTCAAAGCCACGCTTCATCCTGTAACCGGAACGAGACTTCTGCCCTTTGCAGCCCCGCCCTGAATAGGTGCCATGTCCGCTACCATCCCCCCGACCCACTCGCTTCCTGTTCTTTCGGGAACCGGGAGCTGGCGCGAGTTCATCCTGCCTCACGAGCTTGCCTCCTCCACCCTAATTAGATGTCTCACCTTATTAATCATACCTCGAATTGAGGCGCAGTCACTATGGGTAACAGTCTGGTTTAGTCGACGAAAACCAAGAGCCTTCAGGGTTCGCTTCTGAACCTCATCATAGCCGATACTACTTTTAATCCAGCTGATACGCAGTTTAGCCACTATTTACTACTCCTCCCCTACCCCAGCTTCCTCGGCTAAAGAAGTGGGCTCTTCAGCAGTTTTACTAAGGGCCGGCTTGCGTTTAGCTAACTCCTCTTTAGGGTCTTTAAGCTGGCTAAGGGCAAGCATCGCTGCCTTAGCCATGTTAATCTTATTTGAGCTGCCCAACGATTTAGTCAGGATATCCTTGATTCCGGCTGCCTCAAGCACAGCTCGGATACTGCCACCGGCAATGATACCTGTGCCTGGTGCTGCTGGTTTTAGCAAGACCTTGGCCGCTCCAAATTTAACCCTTATTTCATAGGGGATAGTAGTCCCAGCTAGCGATACTTTAATCAAATTCTTTTTGGCAGTAGCGCTAGCTTTGCTAATTGCCCCTGGTACCTCGTTAGCCTTACCCACGCCCAAGCCTACATGTCCATTGCCATCTCCGGTTATCACCAGGGCGCTAAAGCTGAGGCGTTTCCCCCCTCTCATTACCTTAGCCACACGATTAATATTGACCAGCTTGTCATTCAGTGTCAGGTCTGTTGGGTCTATCCTGCTCAATGGCTCCTTCATAATACCCCTAAAACCATCCTCCTAAAATTTTAACCCCCCCTTCCGAGCTGCCTCAGCTAGGACTTTGACTCGGCCGTGATACCTATATCCACCCCGATCGAAAACTACCTGGTTTATCCCTTCACTCAAGGCTTGCTTGGCTATCAGAGACCCGACGAGCTCAGACTTGCCTGCCTTTGTTTTGCCAGCTGCCTCACTTTTTATCTCTGGGGCGAGGGTTGAGGCAGCGGCTAGCGTATGCCCTCGTGAGTCATCGATAACCTGAGCATAAATATGGTTCAGGCTGCGGAAAACACACAGACGAGGTCTAGAGGTTGTGCCCTCCACCTTAGCCCTGGCTCGAGCGTGTCTTCGGCAACGGGCTACTCTTGGCTTATTCTTGTCCATTATGTCTTCTTGCCTACAGCCTTACCTGTTTTGAGGCGAACTAACTCCCCAGCGTATCTAATGCCCTTACCTTTATAGGCATCAGGGGGACGAATAGCCCGAATTTCAGCTGCCATCTCGCCAACCACTTCCCTATCAATCCCCATAACCTTAATACGATTTACCCCCTCTACAGTCAGGAACACACCCGGCAACGGTGATACCTCCACAGGATGTGAAAACCCGACACGAATTACCAGCCTATCCCCGGCTTTTTCCGCCCGATAACCCACACCTACTATTTCAAGGTTCTTCTCAAATCCGTTAGCTACCCCCTCAACCATGTTAGCCAAAAGACTACGGGTTAACCCGTGTAGGGAGCGGTGTACTCTGCTGTCACTAGGTCGCGACACTATCAGACTATTATTGTCTTGGGTAATAGACATATCGCGATTGAAGCGGCGACTAAGCTCCCCTTTAGGTCCAGTTACAGTGACCTCGTCCTGTTTAATGGTTACCACCACACTCGGTGGCACAGTTATCGGCATCCGCCCCACTCTAGACATATATATTACCCCCAGACTTACTTACCACACATAGCATAGAAGTTCACCCCCAACCCCCTGGCGCCAGGCCTGCTGTCCGGTCATTACGCCCCTAGGCGTAGAAACAAGAGCAATGCCCAAACCACCATAGACACGGGGGATCTCTTTTTGCTGAACATATACCCTCAACCCAGGCTTACTGACTCGCTCCAATCCAGAAAGGACTGGCTGGTTTTTACCACTATATTTGAGGTAAATCTTAATTACCCGGTGCGGCTTACTCTTAAGCACCTCATAATCACTGATGAAACCCTCATCTTTAAGGATTCTAGCAATAGACAGCTTCATCCTCGACGCTGGTATCAGCACAGCATCATGCCTTGCCATAATGGCATTACGTATTCGAGTCAACATGTCGGCTATTGGGTCAGAGATAGTCACCTTACCCCCTTAGTTACCAACTTGATTTTCGCACCCCAGGGATTTGGCCAGCGAGGGCCAGTTTACGAAAGCAAATACGGCACAAGCCAAACTTACGAATATAGGCACGAGGCCGACCACACCAGTAACATCGATTATGCTGCTGCACTCTATATTTGGCCGGGCGCTCCGATTTCACAATTTTTGACTTTTTAGCCATTCCTACCTCTACTTAATCCTTGGCGAAAGGCATGCCTAACAACTCTAGCAGATGCCTGCCTTCCTCATCTGTCTTAGCCGTAGTGATAATTGACACCTCTAGTCCCCGTGCCTTATCTATTTTATCATAATCTATTTCAGGAAAGATGGTTTGCTCCTTAAGCCCTAAGGTGTAGTTGCCCCAGCCATCAAAGGAGTTTCTAGAAACCCCCCGAAACTCACGCATACGGGGTAAGACAGCATTTACCAGCTTGTCAAAAAAGTCATACATGCGCTTCCCCCGCAGGGTTACCTTTAACCCGATAGGCATCCCTTCCTTTAACCTAAAGGCAGCTATGGATTTCTTGGCGCGGGTAGTCACCGGGTGTTGCCCTGATATAGCAACCAAATCCCTATCCGCTGCTTCCAGAGCCTTGGCATCTTGAGTTGCCTCTCCCAAGCCAATATTAAGCACCACCTTGTCCAGACATGGCACCTGCATTATGTTCTCATACCCACAAAGCTTCATCAGGCTGGGAATAATCTCTTGTCTATACCTTTCCTTCAATGGTGACATTTAATCAATTACCTCACCGCAAGTACGACAAATACGGGCTTTCCTACCATCCTGTAAGTAACAGAAACCAATGCGGGTAGGGTGATTACATCTATTGCACAGTAGCATAACATTGGATACATTAACTGGTTCCTCACGCTCTATTATGCCTGCCTGCCTAACTCGTCCTCTTGCCCTGGTATGCCTTTTGATAAGGTTGACACCTTCGACCAATATCCGTTCATCCTTAGGGTAAGCAAAGCGAACCTTACCCTTCTTGCCCTTATCCTTACCCGCGATAACCAGCACGGTATCATTCTTTCTAATCTTCATAGCCCGCTCTCACAAGACTTCAGGTGCCAGTGATATAATCTTGGTAAAATTCTTCTCTCTCAACTCCATGGCTACCGGTCCGAATACTCGAGTTCCCTTAGGGTTATTCTTGTCGGTGAGAATCACGGCAGCATTCTCATCAAACCTAATATAAGAGCCGTCGGGGCGCCGATATGGCTGAACGCTGCGAATGATAACTGCCCTGACCACATCTCCTTTCTTTACTACCCCTCCTGGGATTGCCTTTTTTACTGAAGCCACAATGATATCGCCCACACGGGCATACCTCTTCCTTGTGCCACCTGGCACACCAATGCACATCAATTGCCGGGCACCGGTATTATCTGCCGCCTTAAGTCTAGTATATGGCTGAATCATAATATTCTATCCTAAAAACCTGATTACGGTTGCTGGGAAAATTCCCTTTGAACTTTTTCCAGCAGACCTCCGCCAAAAACGCCTTTTTAGCGGTTTAAATTTCACTCTATTTCCTTAGGTTGAACCTCTATCACTTCTCCCTTGGTTATTATCTCAGCCACTCGCCACCGCTTCTGCCTTGAGAGGGGACGAGTTTCTATAATCCTTACTATATCTCCTACCCCACACTCATTATTTCCATCGTGAGTCTTAAACTTGACCGCTCTCTTGATGGTCTTTTTATATAAGGGGTGGTGTCTGAGTGTTTCTACAGCCACAACCGCTGTCTTGTCCATCTTATTACTCACCACCCGACCAACCCTAGTTTTGCGCTTCTTCTCCATCATCCTAACACCTACTTTATACTCAGCTCTCTCTCCCTCACTATGGTCTTCAGCCGAGCAATCTTCCTCTTAACCCTCGGAATTTCGCGGTGATTTACTAGCTGTCTAGTGGCCAGACGAAAACGAAGGTCAAAAAACTCTTGCTGAGCTGCCTCCAGTTGCTTTGCCAATTCGTCAGGGCTGAGAGCTCGAATTTCCTTAACCTTCAACTTGCACTAGCTCCTTACTTACCGAATCACCACCAATAGCCACACCGGTTTCCCTTAACACAAATTTGGTGTCTATGGGAAGCTTGTGCGAAGCAAGACGCATCGCCTCCCGAGCTGTTTCCTCGCTAACACCCCCCATTTCAAATAGAGTTCTCCCTGGCTTAACCACAGCTACCCAATGGTCCGGGGGACCTTTACCCGAACCCATACGGGTTTCGGCTGGCTTCTTGGTAACTGGTTTATCAGGGAAAATGCGTACCCAGATATTCCCACCACGGCGAATATGATGAGTAATCGCCCGTCGAGCTGCCTCAATTTGGCGAGCAGTAAGCCAGGCAGACTCTAGCGCCTGCAAACCAAAATCACCAAAGACAACCGTATTCCCGGAATTAGCTCTACCCCGACGGTGTCCTTTATGAGTCTTGCGGTATTTCACCCGCTTCGGTTGTAACATCCTTCTCCTCTTTTTCCATAGAAGTCGGCTCTACCTCCGTAGTAACATCCATAGCGGCAGTATCTTCCTCTGGTTCTGCGGAGGTTACCGCCTTCACCTTTCTTCTCCCACTTGGTTTAGCCGGCTTCTCTTCCATTTTCACGGTGGGTGCTACCTCGGCACTTTTATCGGCTACTGGCTCAGCCTGGCTCTCGACTAATTCTGTAGGAACCGACGGCTTTGCCTCCAGGCTCCCGCTGATTGCTGATTCAGCAATTATCCCCTCAGCTTCTTCCACTGCCTTAGGTTCAGGAAGAACATCACCTTTGTATATCCATACCTTTACCCCAATCCGACCCAGGGTAGTATGTGCCTCAGTAAAGCCGTAATCAATATCAGCCCGTAGTTTATGCAAGGGGACTTGCCCTTGATGTATAGTCTGGCGGCGGGCTATCTCGGCACCACCCAATCTACCGGCACAACTAACTCTCATTCCCTTAGCACCAGCCTGAATGGTGCGAAGCGTCGCCTGTTTCATCGCCCTTCGGTAAGCGACACGGCGCACAATCTGCTCAGCTATCGTCTTGGCTACCAGATAAGCGTCAAGCTCGGGCTGCCGAATCTCCTGGATATTCAGCTGAACCTTCTTCCCGGTAAGTTCATCAAGGCGAAGCCTCATTTCATCAACTCGCTGTCCTCCCCGCCCAATGAGAATGCCAGGTCGGGCAGTATGGATAGTTATCAACACCTTATTTGACTGGCGGTTAATTTCAACTTGAGAGATACCAGCTTCAGCATACCAAGATTGAATAGCCTGCCGAAGTTTTAGGTCTTCATGTAAAAACTCCGCATAATGCTTATCAGCATACCATTTTGCTTGCCAATCGCGTATGACACCAAGTCTAAACCCCATGGGATGAACTTTATGTCCCATTAATCCTCCCCCTGCTCGGCGACAATAACTGTAATATGGCTGGACCGCTTGAGGATAGGGCTGGCTCGCCCGCCAAATCGGGGGCGAAACCTCCTCAGGGTTTGTGCCTCGTCAACATAGATGCCAACAATCTTCAAGTCCGAAGGCAACATCTGGAAGTTGTTTTCAGCATTGGCTGCCGCTGATTTCACCACCTTGGCTACAACCTGAGCCGTGGGTGTAGGAGTAAACCTAAGCATAGTCAGCGCCGTATCCACCTTCTTGCCCCGTATCATATCCACTAGCGGACGCACCTTACGAGGTGATACACCGGTATTCTTAGCTACTGCTCTTACTTCCATCTTTCGCCCTACCTAAGCAACCTACTTTTTCTTTCTTACTTGAGTAGTTCTTTCTGCCTTGGAGGAATGCCCCCTAAAGGTTCGAGTTGGAGCAAACTCGCCTAACTTGTGCCCCACCATATTCTCGGTAATGAAGACAGGCACGTGTCTCCTGCCATCATGGATACCAATAGTAAGGCCTATCATCACCGGCAGGATGGTGGATGACCGTGACCAAGTTTTTATTACTGCCTTTGTACCGGAGCGGTTAAGCATCTCCGCCTTCTTTAGTAGTTTGGCATCTACAGCCGGTCCCTTCTTAGTTGACCTTGACATTTTGCTTACTTCCCTCGGCGCTTAACAATCATCTTACCTGACGCCTTTGATTTTTTGCGAGTTCTATACCCCAGAGCTGGCTTCCCCCACGGTGTTTTAGGACCAGGCATGCCTATTGGTGACCTGCCTTCCCCACCACCATGAGGATGGTCACGCGGACTCATAGCTGAGCCTCTGACTGTGGGTCGCCAGCCCAACCAGCGTTTACGACCTGCCTTGCCTAACTTAATACTCTGATGGTCAATATTCCCCAGCTGCCCGATAGTAGCCGAACAATCGCTACCAATACGTCTTATTTCACCGGACGGCAACCGGACTAGGGCATATTCACCCTCCTTTACCATAAGCTGAGCTACACTCCCAGCGCTCCGCACCAACTGCCCGCCCTTGCCTCTCTCCAACTCAATATTATGTATTTGACTGCCAGCCGGGATTAGCTTCAGAGGTAGAGTATTGCCTGGCTTTATCTCGGCGTCACTACCTGACATTATGGTATCCCCGACACTAAGTCCCGAAGGGGCAAGGATGTAGCGCTTCTCGCCATCGGCATAGTAAATGAGAGCAATGTATGCCGAACGGTTGGGGTCATATTCAATAGCTGCCACCCTGCCTGGAACACCAAACTTGTCCCGCCTAAAATCCAGTAAGCGCAACCTTCGCTTTGCCCCGCTGCCCCGGTGTCGAACTGTTATTCTCCCCTGGTTGTTACGTCCAGCCCTCTTTTTGAGGGGCAAGAGCAGCGATTTTTCCGGCTTGCTTTTAGTTATTTCCTCAAAAGTAGCGCCGCTCATCCCCCGCCTACCGGGAGAGGTTGGACGATATACCTTTAATGCCACTTGGGTTTCTCCTTCATAAAAGTCTAAACCCCCTCAAAGAGTTCTATCTTGTCCCCTGACTTCAGAGTAACAATCGCCTTTTTCCAGGGCTGGGTCAATATCTGCCGTCTTCCCACCCTTCGCTCCTTGCCAGGCACTGTCATTACATTAACTCCGGTCACCTTGACCTTAAATGCCTTTTCCACAGCCTGTTTAATCTGGTGCTTGTTAGCCTCTCCAGCTACCTCAAAGGCATACTTACCTTGAGCTTGGAGAGTAGCGTTCTTCTCAGTTATTAACGGCCGGCGTAACACTTGGTAAAGGTGCATTGCTTCTCCCCTTGGGCGAACTCCTGCCCCATAGCTGTTCTGCTTTGCGCACCGCAGCTACAGTCATCACTAGCATCTTATAAGAAAGAATGTCAACCACATTGAGTAAACTGGCTGGCGTCGTCTTAATCCCTGGCAGTTTACGGGCTGATTTAACCACATTATCTTCCACTTCAGAAGTGGCGACAAGAGCTGAGGAGTCTACCCCTAATGCTGCTAAAATCTGCGCCATCTCCTTAGTCTTCGGCTGGTCAAGCTTCAATTGCTCCAAAACCAGTAATTCTCCGTCTCCGGCCTTTGCCGACAGGACACACCTCAGAGCTAGTTGGCGCATCTTTTTAGGCATTGCTTGCCGGTAGCTTCTAGGCTTAGGTCCAAAAGTGATGCCACCTCCCCGTCGCAGTGGTGACCTTCGGCTGCCCCCCCGAGCCAAACCGGTGCCTTTTTGCCGGAACAACTTCCTTGTGCTACCAGAAACCTCACTGCGAGTTTTGGTACTAGCCGTTCCTTGACGAGCATTTGCCCGCTGCCTTACTATTGCCTGGTGCACCACTGCCTGATTAAACGGTACACCAAAGACCTCGTCACTTATGTCTATATGTTCAACCATATCCCCGGCGAGGCTATAAACTGGAACTTGCACTTCCTTACTTCCTCCTACCTTTACCCAAAAATCAGAGATTTTTGGGGGACCCCTTTGATTTCTTTATTAGCAGCAGTCCATTCCTGCCCCCAGGCAGTGCTCCCTTAACCAGCAATAAATTACGGTCAGGGTCAGCCTCAAATACCTCTAGGTGACGCACCGTCACCCGCCTATCCCCCATATGTCCTGCCATACGCATCCCTTTAAATACCCTGCCCGGGGAGGTAGTTGCCCCTATCGAGCCTGGATGACGGTGTCGGTCAGACTGCCCATGCGTTTTGGGTCCACCAGCAAAATGGTGGCGTTTTACTACACCGGCAAAGCCCTTACCCTTTGACCAACCGGTAATATCAACTAAATCACCGGCCTTAAACAGGCTAACATCAACCCTTTCGCCTACTTCAGTGGCTTCGGCATCATTCACCCTGAATTCTCGAAGATACTTAAACTGCCCCAGCCCCTTCAAATGCCCCCGCTGAGGAGACTTGAGCTGCTTGACTTCACCAAACCCAAGCTGAGCAGCATTGTATCCCTCCTTAGCCGGCGTCTTAACCTGTATCACGGTACACGGACCAGCCTCGATAGCAGTTACTGCTTCGGCTTTGCCATTCTCGGTAAATATCTGGGTCATCCCCAGCTTCTTGCCAATTATACCTTCAATCTCGGCCATCATTATCTTTCCACTACAACTTAATATCTATCTCAACCCCTGAGGGTAGGCTCAGGTTGGTCAAGGCGTCTATTGTTTTAGAGGTTGTCTCTACAATATCGATAAGGCGTTTATGGGTTCGGATTTCAAACTGCTCCTGCGAGTCCTTATCTATGAATGGGGAGCGGATAACACTGAACTTCTGGATATGGGTGGGTAGAGGCACTGGGCCAGAAATAACAGCTCCGGTTCGCTCCACGGCAGCTACAATCTGCTCGGCAGCCTGGTCAAGTATCTTATGGTCAAACCCCTTTAGTTTGATACGAATCTTCGGTTTCGGCATATAAAAAACCTCGCTAAGCTGTCTTAAAATTCTAGCTAATTATCTTCTACCCACGATTTTAATCTGCTCCGCCAATTCAGTTGGTAGCTCCTGATATTGATAAAATTCCATAGAATGGGTAGCCCTGCCCTGAGTTAGCGACCTCAGGCTGGTAGTATAGCCAAAGGTCTCAGCCAAGGGTATGAAAGAATGGATGGTACACCATTCGCCATGTGTTTCTATGGCTTCAATATGTCCCCTTATTGAATTGAGGTTACCTATTATATCACCAAGAAACTCCTCTGGTGTGACTATATCCAGCTTCATAATCGGCTCGAGGAGGATAGGTTTAGCCTTCATGACGCCATTCTTCAGCGCCAGCGAACCTGCTATCCTAAAGGCCAATTCTGAAGAGTCAACCTCGTGATAACTGCCATCGTAAAGGCTGGCTTTAATATCGACCACAGGGTAGCCAGCCAATACCCCGGTCTCCATAGCCCCTTTGATACCAGCCTCCGCCGCCGGAATATATTGCTTGGGTATAGTTGCCCCCCTAATACGATCCACAAACTGAAAACCACTGCCACGCTCCATAGGTTCAAGCTCAATACAGACATGACCATATTGGCCGTGCCCTCCGGTCTGCCGGACAAATTTTCCTTCGGCTCGCACTGGTATAGTAATCGTCTCCTTATAGGCAACCCGTGGTCTACCCACCTTTGCCCCAACCCTGAATTCACTGAGTAATCTGCTTACCAAGACCTCCAGATGAAGCTCACCCATACCGGAGATAACTGTCTGTCCTGTCTCTTCATTATAATTCACCTTAAAGGTAGGGTCCTCCTCGGTCAGCCTGTTTAGGGCTTCCCCCATCCTGTCCTGGTCGGCCCTAGTCCTGGGCTCAATGGCAATAGATAGCACTGGCTCTGGGAAGCGGATGGATTCAAGAAGCACCGGCTGAGAGGGGTGACACAGGGTATCGCCGGTAAAGGTATTCTTAAGACCTAGGGTAGCTACGATAGCCCCAGTATCAGCTTCACCTATCTCCTCGCGATAATTGGCATGCATTAATAACAGCCGTCCAATACGCTCCTTCTTACCCCGGGTTGCGTTAAATATCTGCGCCCCCGCTTCTACACGTCCCGAATACACTCTAAGATAGACCAGCCTGCCCATAAATGGGTCGGAAACCACCTTGAACGCCAGTGCTGAAAACGGGGCGTCGTCTCTAGCCGGGCGAGTGACCTCAGTTCCTACCCTGATATCGATAGCCCTTACCGGTGGCACATCTAATGGCGAGGGAAGATAGCTTACAATCGCGTTAAGTAGCAGCCGAATACCTTTGTTCCTCAGCGCACTGCCACAAAGAACAGGTATCCCTTTATTAGCCAGGGTTACCCTTCTCAAGGCACCCCTTAACTCAGAGGTAGTAATACTATTACCCCCGAGGTAAGCTGCCATAATCTGATCATCAATCTCAGCTAATTTTTCAATTAGCTCATGCCGAAATTTACTACATATCGTCTGCTCTGACTCGGGAATGGCTACCGGCAGTGGCTCCGAATCAGGACTCCCATCAAAACCCCACGCCTTATTCTCTATTAGGTCAATAACCCCCCCGTATGAAGCTTCTTGGCCCAAAGGAAGTTGCACTGGCAAGGGGTTAGCCTTCAATCGATGTTCAATCATTGATAGGGTTCGATTGAAGTTGGCGCCAATTCGGTCCATCTTATTGATGAAGCAAATTCTGGGCACCTTATATCTATCAGCCTGCCGCCATACTGCCTCTGATTGAGCCTCAACCCCAGCCACGGCATCAAAAACCACTACTCCACCATCCAGAACCCTAAGGCTACGCTCTACCTCAGCGGTAAAATCAACATGACCTGGGGTATCAATAATATTAATGCGATGCTCCTGCCAATAACAGGTAGTAGCCGCAGCCGTGATGGTGATACCGCGCTCCTTTTCCTGCTCCATCCAATCCATCACTGCTGTGCCCTCATCTACCTCACCAATCTTATAGGTGCGACCGGTATAATATAGTATCCGCTCAGTGATGGTTGTCTTGCCGGCATCAATGTGAGCGATAATAGCTATATTTCGTATGCGGTCTAATGGGAAACTCCTAGGCACAATCCTATCCTTTGCCTTGAATTTTACTGCTACTGAGCTTTCTGATATGACCTTGGAACTAATAATAACTAACCTCTCACCACCTATAGTGGGCAAAAGCCCTATTGGCTTCAGCCATTTTATGAGTGTCGTCACGCTTTTTAATAGTCACCCCTTGCCCTTGTGAGGCATCAATAAGTTCGGCAGCCAACTTCTCAGCCATAGATTTACCAGCTCTGGCTCTACCTGCTTTTACTAGCCAGCGTATGGCCAGCGACTGACCACGGTCAGGCCGAACCTCCACCGGGACCTGATAGGTAGCTCCGCCAACCCGGCGTGGCTTAACCTCAAGCAAGGGGGTTACATTCCTTACCGCTTGTTCTAAGACAGTGACCGGGGCTTTCGACCCCCGCTGCTCCATAATGTCTAAAGCACCATATATGATCCCCTCTGCTGTGCTTTTTTTGCCACACATCATTACTTTGTTAATCACCTTGGCTACAGTTAAATTGTGGTACTTAGCATCAGGGGATATTTCTCTTTTAACTGCTCTGGCCCGCCTTGACATTTTACCTCCCTAATTTAAGCACTCTCAGCCACGCTTGTGGCTCGCTTAGCACCGTACTTGCTGCGACCTTGACGGCGGTTAGCGACACCGCTAGCGTCCAGTGCGCCTCGGACGATATGGTAGCGAACACCGGGTAAATCCTTAACTCGCCCCCCGCGGATGAGGACCACAGAGTGTTCCTGCAACTCATGCCCCTCACCAGGAATATAGGCTGTTACCTCCACCCCATTGGTCAGCCGCACCCTAGCTATTTTGCGCAGTGCCGAATTAGGCTTCTTTGGGGTAGTAGTCTTGACTTGAATACAAACCCCTCGTTTCTGGGGAGACCCCTTTCCCTGCATCAACCTATTCTTCAAGGTATTGTAGGTAAGCTGCAAAGCCGGTGTTTTGCTTTTCCTAGTAACCTTCTTCCGTCCTTTACGGACAAGCTGATTAACTGTCGGCATGTCTGTCTCCTAACCCCCACAATTTTAATGGATGAGCTGTAGCTCATCCATTGATACAATAACAATAGATTGAACACAAAATTTCAATCTATTTGACTATCAACTGGATTACCAAACAATAATTCTTAAATTTACCATAATTAAGGGTCAACTGTCAACAACCCGATTGGCTTGACGAGTAGTGTTATTGAGACAAGCCGGTGCCGGGATGCAAAGGACAGTTTTTTGACAAACCCCCGCCGTAGAGGGTTGGGTTGGTTTAGGGTGGTGGGCTCTCAACGAGTATAGCCGAGGCAGTATTCTTAGTCTCACCCCGCCAGTAGGTTATTTTAACCTCTTGCCCAATTTGGCTGGAGTGTAAGGCTTGCATTAGCTCCTCGGCAGTAGTTATTTCTTCGCCGTCAAAGCCAACTATGACGTCGCCGGCTTCTAAGCCAGCGTTATCAGCAGGACTGCCCGGGACTACTTCGGTGACAAGTACTCCTTTATCCACTGCCAGCTGGTACCACAATACGGCATATTGGTCTACAGTGTAAAGCACTACCCCGAGCCAGGGACGGGTCACATACCCCTTTTGGACCAGTTCCTCAATAATCGGTATAGCTACATTGCTACTTATAGCATAGCCCATACCCTCGACACCAACCTGGGCAATCTTGGCGCTGGTGATACCAATTACCTCTCCCGCCATATTGACTAATGGACCACCGCTATTGCCAGGATTAATGGCGGCGCTGGTCTCAATAAGGTCATAGAGCGTTTGCCCTGCGGACACCGTTACTGAAACCCCCTGACGACTAACTATTCCCTCCTTGGCACTTATCCCCAGCCCCAGTGAATTGCCGATAGCGACTACCCAGTTACCGACCCTCAATTCATGTGAGTCCCCGGTATCGGCTGCTGGCAGGTCTTGGGCATTGATCTTGACTACCGCCAAGTCAGTAAGGGGGTCAGTGCGTACTGTTTCTGCGGGAAAGGTGCTACCATCGTCCAGGGTTACAGTAACCGTCTCAGCCCCGGTAACTACATGGTTATTGGTCACGATAAGCCCATCTTCATCTATAATCCACCCTGAACCTGCAGCTGGCTGCTTGAACGGTCGGCCGAAAAGATCATAAGTCATAATCTCGGTGTTGATAGCTACCACCGAGGGTTTAACCTCAGCTACTACATCAGCAATAGTAGGTAATACCAGGGTCATGCTTTCAGTAGGTGGCGCTGTCCAGTTTGGTTCGATTGGGGTAGCGGTATGCGTAGGTGGTGAGCTTGGGGGTGGGCTTGGTGGTGGCAAAGTCTCCACACCGGGAAAAGCACAAGTTAAGGAACAGCCTGTCCCTAGGGTGAGCGATAAGATTAGAATAAGGCAAGCAATAAGATACTTTATGTTTACCCTTCTCATGCCTATTATTATAGCATACGGGCAGAATCGGGGCAAGTATAAGGGGCCAGGTATGACCCCAGCCCCTTATCTTTGGCGTCTATGCCACAGGAACTTCAGGCAAGTGAGTCAGTGCCTCCTTTACCTTTTCCTCCGGATACTCATAATCTTCGAGCTTACCTGAGAGGTAAGCGTCGTACGCAGCCAAGTCGAAATGCCCGTGCCCACTATGAGCTATCAGGATAGTCTTTGATTCGCCTGACTCTTTGCATTTGAGGGCTTCATCAATGGCTACTTTAAGGTCATGACATGGCTCTGGGGCAGTAATAATGCCCTCGGTGCGGGCAAACTTCACTCCAGCCTCAAAGACGGGGACCTGATACTCAGCCCTGGCCTCAATTAAGCCGAGCTTGTAGAGGTGGCATATGATAGGCGACATCCCGTGGTAACGGAGGCCACCAGCGTGAACCGGCGGTGGAATGAAGTCATGACCCAGGGTGTACATTAGAACGATCGGAGCCATCCCAGCTTCGTCCCCATAGTCCCAGGTATAAGGGCCCTTGGTAAGGGTGGGGCAGGCTTGAGGCTCAACGCAGATAATTTGCATGTCTGGTTTCTTACCGCTAATCTTGTCCCTTATCCAGGGTAGGAACTGGCCGGCGAAGTTGGAACCGCCGCCAACGCAGCCGACGATGATATCCGGGTACGCATCGGCCATCTCCATCTGCTTTCTGGTTTCCTCGCCGATAATGGTCTGGTGGAGCAGTACATGATTGACGACGCTGCCTATAGAGTAAAAGGTATCTTCCCTGTAGAAGGCATCCTCAATGGCTTCGCTGATAGCGATACCCAGACTGCCGGGCGAATCTGGATTTTGTTCCAGAATGTGGCGTCCCACTCCGGTATCCGGGCTGGGACTGGGTACCACCTGAGCCCCCCAGGTCTCCATCAGAATGCGGCGGTACGGCTTCTGGTTGTAGCTTACCCTAACCATATACACCTTGCATTCCAGCCCGAAGAACGCACAGGCCATAGCCAGGGCGCTCCCCCACTGCCCGGCACCGGTTTCAGTACTCAGGCGCTTAATCCCTTGCTTCTTAGCATAGTAGGCCTGTGCAATGGCCGTGTTGGGCTTGTGGCTGCCGGCCTGGCTTGTTCCTTCATATTTATAGAAAATCTTGGCCGGCGTATCCAGGGCCTTCTCTAATCGGTACGCCCGATGCAAGACAGTTGGTCTATAGGTGCGGTAAGCAGCCTGGACCTCCTCTGGAATCTCAATGTAGCGTTCGCTACTGAATTCCTGTTTAATAATGTCCATAGGGAAGAGGGGCGGAGGCAAGGGCATATCGAAGGGCATAGTCTCCTTGGTAGCGGGATGACGATAGGGCGGCAGAGGCTCGGGCAAATCGGGTATGATGTTATACCAGTGAGTTGGCATGTCCTTCTGGTCAAGAAAATACATTGTTCTTTCCATTTTATCCTCCTTTTTTGTTTTTTGGTTGGTAAGCTGTTCTGAGAAAGAATGCCTAAAGCATGTTATCCTCCTTATTTATTTTTAGGTTACTCGTATACCTTGGTTGCCTTGTCCAGAAGGGATTGAGGGATAGTCGCCCCCATTCTTTCTGCAGCCCCGGGATTGAAAAACAAATTTACAGTGGTGAAGGTGGTAACCGGGATGTTACACGGGTCTTCACCCCTTAGTACCTGAGCCGCTATATGACCGCCTATTTCACCTAACTCCTCATTAGAGTAATAAAGAGCAGCAATTGCCCCCCGCTTAACCGAGTCTTCATCTGGGGCAAAGTATGGGATGTTATACTCTTCGCAAACCGTCAGCAACCCCTCAAGACCGGCTATTGTGGTATTACACAAAGGGCTCCACGCCACATCAGCTCTATCAACCAATGACATCCCTGCGCTTTGGACATCAGCAGTTGTAGATACACTGGCCTCAATCACCTCAAGGCCAAAATCCGGTGCCAAGCTCTTGAGCTCATTCACTGTCTTGGTATTACTCTCGTCGCCAGCGTTATAGACCGCACCTAGCACTTTAGCCTCTGGGCATATCTGTTTAATTATCTCCAGCTGGGGCCTGACAGCGACATAATCACTAACCCCGGTTACATGAAGGTCGGGAGGGCAGGGATTCTCCCAGGATTCAACTATGCCAGCTAGTACTGGGTCGGTAACGGCAATAAAGACGATGGGTATATCGGTGCCCTCAGCAGTAGCACACACTGCCTGGGTGCAAGGGGTAGTTATAGCAACGATTAAATCCTTCGGTTCGGAAACAAACTTATCGGCGATTGTCTTGGCTACTGACATATCGCCCTCAGGATTAAGGAAGTCATATTCTACATTTACCCCTTCAACGAACCCCTCATCAGCCATACCCTTGGTGAAGCCGCCACGTATAGCATCCAGAGCCGGGTGGGTAACTATCTGAGTTACCCCGATTTTATACATCCTTTCCTTTGGAGCACAACCGCCAGCTAAAGGCAGGGCTGCGGCTAAGATTAGCATCAGGGTGATACCAATAACTATTCTTAATAGCGTTCTCCTTTTCATTTAACCCCCTTTTTATTTTTAGTTGGTAAGCTAGTTTTTTCAATTCTTCTTGGCCCCACACGGGGCCACCTCCGCATTATGATGGACATACCATTACCTCCTTCCTTATTATAAAAAAGCCTCCCACCCCTTAAAGGGGCAGGAGGCTTACTTCCGCGGTGCCACCCTTTTTAGTCAGTTGCTAGCTGACCATCTCTATCAGGTACGGAGGCTATTTTACCTCGATACCCTGGGATCTAATAACGCTTCCCTGGCGACAAAGCCTACTCGTCTACCAATTAGATAACTTTCGGTTTGCAGCTCCCAAGTCCATTCAGCTTCTGCGCTAGCATCGGCTCACACCTTACCCGACTCTCTGTGCCTCGCTGGAAGCATACTAGTCTTGTTCGCAGCCTTTACTCTATTCTATTTAGCTATACATATACCATATTATTTATTATTTGTCAATAGTGTCTATTGAAAT
>Ga0209979_1002355_pt1 | contig 18252 bp, 15 predicted proteins | sample AnhtaG_FD_183114 | JGI IMG/M metagenome (GOLD analysis project Ga0209979, IMG submission 183114) | Deep subsurface microbial communities from Anholt, Denmark to uncover new lineages of life (NeLLi) - Anholt_01485 metaG (SPAdes) (version 2) | ecosystem: Environmental > Aquatic > Marine > Oceanic...
CACGGAGAGATAAACGGGCACGATTTCTGGGGCGAAGGCGGAAAAAGCGGAAAGATTGTTCACGATAAATTCCTCAAGGTCACTTACGGCCGCGACATGGGTGTAATTCAGGCAAATAATAAATACGTGGCACGCGACGGCCAGGTTATATGCACGGATACGCGAACGCACAGATTCTACAACCGGCCGGATGGTCAAATAATGGACTTCGAGATTACCTTCCACGCCTCAGAAGGCAAGGTGGTCCTGGGTGATACGAAGGAAGGCTCGATGGCGATTCGGCTGGCGCCGACGATGCGACTCAAAGGTGAAGTCGGAAAAGGACATATTCTCAACAGTGAAGGTCATCGCGACAATGAGACGTGGGGTAAGCGTGCGGCGTGGTGCGATTATTACGGGCCGGTGGAAGATGAAATCGTGGGCGTTGCCATTTTCGACCATCCGCAGAATCCGAAACATCCGACCTGGTGGCATGTTCGTGACTACGGACTGTTCACAGCCAATCCGTTCGGAGTGCACGACTTTGAGAGAAAACCGGAGGGGACAGGAGATATTAAAATTGGCGCCGGTGAAAGTTTGACCTTTAAGTATCGGTTTTATTTCCATAAAGGCGATACGAAGCAAGGCAAGGTGGCTGAGCATTACCGTGAATACACTTCGACGAGATGAGCAAAATGATTATAAAGGGCCGCTAAAATTAAACCAAAATATCTAAACAACTTAATTGAAGAATCATATCGTTTATTCACCAGAATGAACAGTGGCATAAGAAAAGCTGGTTTAGTTGCTTTAGTTGGTGTGATAGTAGCAGTTGGTGGGTATGGTTTTGAAAAGCAAGAACCTCAAATAGAAGATGCCTTGCCCATAACGTCAGTTTCTTCGGAAGATAAACTATACGAACAAAGCACTATAGCTTTTACATCAAACAGAGATGGAAATGCTGAGATTTATGTCATGAATGTGGACGGCAGTGGGCAGAAGAATCTGACAAATAATCCCGATCATGATATGGACCCTTCCTGGTCTCCAGATGGAAAAAGTATAGTCTTTTGCTCAAAAGAGATCAAAGGGACTTGTGACATTTATATCATGAACTCTGATGGAGGCGAGCGCAGAAAATTGACAGACAATCCTTCACAGGACATGTTTCCTTCCTGGTCACCTGATGGAAGCAGGATAGCCTATTCGACGATAGTTGTTCCACCAAGTCAGCTTAGGAACTGGGAAGTCTGTGTCATGAGCGTGGACGGAAGTGGGCAGAAAAATTTAACAAACAATCCTGGTCTTGATAGGGTTCCTTCGTGGTCTCCTGATGGGAAAAAGATAGCTTTTGTGTCAGGAAGAGATGGAAACTCCGAGATATATGTGATGAATGCCGATGGTAGCAACCAGAAAAGACTGACAAACAATCCTGCAGATGATGCATACCCGGCCTGGTCACCTGATGGGAAGAAGATAGTATTCTCGTCTTCGATAAGCCGTCAGCGGACTACCGTGCCGAAAGATGCTGAGATTTATGTTATGAATGCAGATGGAGCTGAGACGAAAAGGCTGACGAACAATAACGCCGGTGATGGACTTCCTTCGTGGTCTCCGGACGGAGAGAAGATCGTTTTTTGTTCAGATAGGGACGGAAACTACGAGATTTATGTGATGAATGCTGACGGAAGTGAACAGAAAAGACTGACAGTCAATCCTGCTGTTGACATGGATCCTTCCTGGTCACCATTTCTGCCTTTAGAAAATAAAACAAATGAGAACAAATGAAACACTACAGAATGAAAACCCCACGTGAAACGTGGGGCTAAATATAGTAAAAGAAAGTGATTTGAAAGTGCTCTGAAAAAAACCTTTGTAAGAAATATTAGGAGAAGCATTATGAGCAAGTTAAGTCGTAGAGATTTTATGAAAAGTACGATGGCTGCCGGGGCAACGATGGCGATGTTGAGTCCAAATTCACGCGTCCTCGGTGCGAACAACGATCTGCGGTTTGCGGTGGTCGGCACCGGGGGCCAGGGTAACAACCACATCAAGTATTTCAATGAGAAAGAGGGCGTGCGCGTGGTGGCGCTTTGCGATGCAGATGAGGCCCAGGTGAAAGAAAGGGCAAGCGCTTTCGAGAGGAAATACAAGCAGAAGGTCAAGACGTACATTGACGTTCGCGAACTGCTGGAAGACAAGAGCATTGACGTTATTACCTCTGCGACGCCCAACCACTGGCATTCGCTTATAACGATATGGGCGTGCCAGGCGGGCAAGGACGTCTATATCGAGAAGCCCGTCTCGCACAACATCTGGGAAGGCCGCAAGACGGTTGAGGCCGCCCGCAAGTACAACCGAATCGTACAGACCGGGACGCAGAAGCGTTCTTCCGAGGCCCACAAAAACGCCTATGAATGGATTCGCAAGGGCAACCTTGGTCCCATCAAGTGGGTTCGCTCTCTATGCTACAAGCGACGCTTCGAAGGCACCAATGGAATTGTGAACGGGACCAATGGCCCGAATCCGGTACCGGAGAGTGTGGACTACAACCTGTGGTGCGGCCCGGCCGATATGGAACCGCTGCGACGAGAGAAGTTGCACTACAACTGGCATTGGGTCTGGAACACGGGCAACGGAGACCTCGGCAACCAGGGAATCCACGAGATGGACCTTGGCCGCTGGGCACTGGGCGATCCGAAGCTGGCGCCGCGCGTGATGAGCTTCGGCGGCAGATTCAGAGTTAACGATGCTGGCGAGACAGCCAATACCCAAATCGTATTCTTTGACTACAAGCCCGCTCCGCTGATCTTTGAGGTTCGCGGTCTGCCTCGCAACAAGGGCAGCAGATCGATGGACGTCTGGCGTCGCACCGGTACCGACATCGGTGTTATCGTGCAATGCGAGAATGGCTATTGGTCCGCAGGCGACGCCGGCGGCTGGGTCTGGGACAACAATGACAAGCGAACTGACAAGCAAATCTCCGGTGGCGGTGGTGGCGGCCATCATCAGAATTTCATCGACGCTGTTCGCAGCCACAAGGTCAGCGACCTCAACGCCGATATCGAGAAGGGCCATTTCTCCAGCGCGCTATGTCACATGGGCAACATCTCTTACCGGCTGGGTAAAAAGATGTCGGTCAGCGAGGCCAGGAACAGCATCGACAATGAGTACGTCATGGACTCATTCGAGCGTATGCTCGAGCATCTCAAGGTCAACGAGGTGGACCTGGAGAAAGAGCCAATCACGATGGGCCCGATGCTGACTATGGATCCGAGGACGGAGAAATTCGTCGGTGAACACAGCGAAATGGCGAACATGTACGTCAAGCGCAATTACCGCGAACCATTTGTTGTACCGGATAAGGTGTAATGAAGTTTGCTCTTTGCAATGAGATGTTCGAAGGCCGGCCGATGGCTGAAGTCTGCTCGATTGCGAGCCGATTAGGATACGACGGGGTTGAGATAGCGCCCTTTACCCTGTCGGCTTCAGCGGAAGATATTAGCGCGGAGCAGCGGAAAGAGGTTCGGCAGGTTATTGCCGATAACGGTCTCCAGGCTGTGGGCTTACACTGGCTTTTTGCCGGGCCTACCGGTCTGCATGTAACCACTAATGATGATAAAATCTGGGGCAGGACAAGGGACTACTTGTCCTGCCTTCTTGATTTATGCAGCGACCTGGGCGGCAAAGTATTAGTGCTCGGCTCGCCGAAGCAGCGGAGTATCGTTGAAGGGCAAACCAAAGAAGGCGCCTGGAACAGAGCTGTCGAATTGCTCAGCTCTGTTCTGGATAAGGCAAGTCAGTCCGGCCTTACCATCTGTCTTGAGCCGCTGTCACCCGTAGAGACCGATTTTATTAACACGGTCGCCGAAGGGATGCAGATGGTTCGCCAAATCAATCATCCGAACCTGAAGATTCATCTCGACGTCAAGGCGATGTGCGCCGAATCGACGCCGGTACCTGATATTATCCGCTCGGTCCGGGCTGAGAACATCGGTCATTTTCACGTCAACGATTCCAATCTTTACGGGCCTGGTATGGGAGATGTAGATTATGGTCCTATTGCAGAGGCCATAAAAGAGATCGGGTGGGACAAATGGCTCAGCGTAGAGGTGTTCAAATACGACCCGGACCCGGAAACCATCGCCGAGAAGAGCATCGAGTACCTGCGGTCGTATTTTTAGAGGAATGGTGGGGCAAGCCCCACCCTACCACTTATACCTGCCTCGTTTTTCATTCACAGATGTGTTTCATATCTCGTTACACACAGCAAGCGAGCAGGCGGGCTTTGAGGGATTTCTTGGCGCGGTAGAATCGAACGCGGGCCCTCTGAGGCGTTGTGCTTGTCAGGGACGCGATTTCCACATAGGGCAACTGCTCGTAGTAGCGAAGGCGAAGAACATCTCTATGCTGCCGGCTGAGCTGTTCGAGAACGTCCGAGACCTGCTGGAGTTTCTCCTTATGGATTTTCGCTTCCAGCAGGTTCTCACTGGCAGCTCGGGCAAAGGATGCGTGATACTGTTTTTGAAGGAGCCAGGCCTTCCCCGATGCTCGAACTCGGCGCCGCCTGAGGTTGTCCTGGATCTTACTCCAGGCGATGCGATATACCCAGGGCCAGAATCTTCGACTTTCACGTAGTGAAGTAACTTGCCGGACTACGGTTAGCAGTGTTTCCTGCAGGATATCTTCGGTCAGGTCGTGATTCCAAGTGGTGCGCAAGACAAACGGATACAGCCGCTCCCAGATGATTACAGCCAGACGTCCCATGCCTGTCCTGCTGCCCGAGCGAGCCTCGGAAAGTAACTGCTGGATGTATTCGTTGTCCTCACTCATTTAGTATGCCTAACCTCAATTTTGCAAAAGCCCTGTTATAAAAAGGCCGTTGGCGCGTCGGAAGTAACAAAAAATTTCGATCGAAACTGTCTTTTATTCAACTCCTGTCTTCTCCTCATCGGTCGTCGAGCTGTCGTCAATTTGTTCCGTTCCGTTGAGGACCCGCCAGGCTGGTGGTATCAGCTCCGGGACGTTCCATTTGCTGCCGCAGCGATGGCACTTAGCCATATCCGGCCTTCGTGGTCTGCCGCAATTTTGACAGGTTAGCAAAGTTATCTTCGGCCGAGTAAGTCTGTAGGTAATATATGCGGTTAGACCAAAGGCAAGCGTTCCAATTATCCAGTACAGTCTTGTATTTTCCGAAAGCCCAACAACAACAGCATCTTTACTGACCCGAATTGAAAGCAATATTGCTAATATTATCGATGGCAATATCAACCACAGAGCGGAAAAAAATCTTTCTGCAAAATTTACAGGACGCTCTCTGCCTTTCATTGCTATGAACGAGTTGGGCAGGAAAAACAATGCCCTGTGTCCGGCATCAGCCTCGAAGGCCGACGCCGTGAAGTAGGAGGCAATACTCAAAATTGGCGGATGAAGGTTTTCGGCCAGATATTTGCCAATAGTAAGCGTAGATGCCCAGGGGGCCTCGAAAAAGACTGCCTTGCCGGAATTAACTGGTGTGGTACGCAGCCCTTCCTGTTTATTAAACTTAGTGTATTCACTTTCAATCTCTTTGCCCTTTTCATCAAAGACAGTAAGAGCCAGAGCGGATCCGTCACGAGAAACGCCGGTGGCAAATATTCCAAGGTAATTTTTCTCCACTCTGGAGGGCTTGCGCTTAAAAAAATAAGACATATCGCCAAAAGCCATCCTGACCTCTTCTGGATCCTCGAAGAAGTATGTTGTCAAGATAAGTGGCAAAACCTCGTAATCTAACAAATCTCGCGGCCTTACAGTACTTTTCGAGCCAAAGTATGTCTCCGGGGCTGGTAACCGGCCCGAAACACCGGCAATTGTTAGGCTTTCCTTATCGAGCAGGCCAATTTCTCCGGATTCGTCAAGGACAAGCAGATATGGACCGGCATCATGGTTTAAGTAAGTCTGTATGATTGGTATCGGTTTGTTACTTTGATTCTTGTCGGAAGACTTAATTTGAGGAGGTATCCAAGACAAGTGGTCTTCGAAGAGCCAAAGATTTTTACTTAATCGGCCTATCTTGATTGGTTTTTGAACCGGAGATTCTTTGCCGATTTTGGGGCCTTTGGTTGTTGTTCTCTGATTAAAATCAATCTTAAAAAAGCAGCGCAGCTTCTTGTCAAAAATCATTAGCTCACGTGATTGCCTCTGCATTACATCAGTCCAGCCGTGGTCTATAATGGGGTTTATAAATCGACCGAGAGCTTTGTCGGCGGTTTCTGAGACCCCCTCCGGGCCGATATATAGCTGTACCTTCTTTCGGAACGGGGTCTTATCAGGCATTACTTGTTCTTCAAGATAACTGTGGACGAGCTGGCCGGTCTTTATGTCAAAATACATCCACTCACCGTAAGATTTGAATAAATAGACATTCGTAAAGCGTCCTCCGGGAAGCCTCGCTATAAAATAGTCGAAAATTCCAAGGGACATAGGACGCTGGTAGCGAATATTTGCAGACGCCCGGGAGGGAGAAACAACGTTAGGGTCCTTTTCAAGCTCGTCCGGCACCAGAAGGGAGGGTGCTATAGATACCCCTTTGGCTTCGTTAGACATCCTGAAAAAAAGAGAGGTCTCGCAGGTAAACCGCATCCAGAACAGTGGCAGGGATAATAACACCAGAACAACAAGACCGGTTGCAAAAACTTTAACAGGATAATTTAAGGCCAAACCTTTTATTAGAGTCTTCATAATTATATTCCTAAAGCGATGTCGTCATAAACGTATGCCAGGTCCGAAGCAGAGAAGCTACAATGAATAGCACGAGTATTACTAAGATATGCAGGCCAAAACCTTTGACAATAATCAGCGGCAGTAAGATACAGGTTAAGCAAAGTGCGCCCAACGAGGGCGTAAGCGGGTTTGAGTTCCAGCCGGCTTGTAAGCCGATGCAATAGCAGGCAAAAGCCATCAGGAACACTGTTACGGATATATTAAAAACTATACCGGGAAACATGGGGAAAGGAAAAAGGAAGGAAACAAAACGCATTAAAATCACGGCTGTAATAATTAAAGGCACTAACAAAGTCAGAATTGCCAGAATTCCCGTGATAATCCTGGCAAGCAATATCCGGTTTCTGCTTATCGCCAGAGTCGAAAGGAGCGCGGAGATTTTCCTGGTCCTGTCCAAATACATCTGGGTTGAGCCCATAGCACAGATGCCAAATATGACAATAGTAATGGCCGGGATTCCAAGGACTATTGAAAAAGCCGGCGGTTGACGCCGAAGGTCGTAGTTGTGCAAAATAGAAATCGCCATGATGATAAAGACCGCCGAGAAAGCAGCCGCTCCGATGAAATATACGATATGGTCCCGAACTTCTCTTTTTATAAGTGCAAACATTTCTTATCTCCTGTTATCAGCTTTCAATGTATTCTGGATTAGGCTTGGTACATTCTATAAATATGTCCTCAAGGCTCATCGGAATTTCTGTGCAGCTTGAGGGCTTGAAAGTTTCGAGTATGGTTTGTTTCTGTTTATTCCAGTTGGCAGCGGTTATTACCATCTCCCGGCCCTGGATTTGTTGATTTATAATCTCCGTCAGATGGAGATTCGCCGGTGCGGATTCGGGGAAAATTACCCGCAATTTTTTCACCCGCTCTTTAAGCTCTTCAAGCGGACAATCCACGACGAGCTTGCTGGCAGCAAGTATTCCTATCCTATCGGCGATTCGCTCGACGTCGCCGAGGATATGGGAGCAGAATAAAATGGTTCGGCCCTGCTGCTGAATGAGGTCGATGGCAAGCTCGAGGAACTGCCGGCGGGCGACGGTATCAAGGCCCAGCGTCGGGTCGTCGAAGATAAGCAGCTCAGGGTCTATCGCCATAGCCAGCGCAAGATTCAGTTGCGCTCGCATTCCGATTGAAAGCTCTTTTACCTTGCGGTCGGCGGGTAAGCGGAATGTTTCTATCAGATGGTTAAAAAACTCGTCGTTCCACTGCAAAGATAGGTCTTTGCAGAGCTTTATAAGTCGTCCGACTCTGTAGTTCTGGATAAGGTTGTGGCCTTCGGCTACGTAGCCGATTCGACCGTGGAGCTTTGCGGAAAGCTCGGTCGATTCGGCGTCTAACAGGAAAGTCCGTCCGCGCGTCGGCGGCTCAAGGCCCAGGAGAATCCGAATAATCGTTGTCTTGCCGGAGCCGTTTCGTCCCAACAGGCCGTAGATGCAGCCTCGCGGCACCTTTAGATTGATGCCATCCAAAACGCACCGGCCGTCAAAATATTTGACAAGATTTTTCACTGTAATCACATTGTCGTTCATCTGCTCATCCTCTATTATAAACCAAGATATTCCAAACCTATCCGAGACAAATCAAATCCAGCAAGCGCTTTTAGATAAGCTTGCTTATGGACCTTCTAATTTCACTCCTAACTTTTCCAGTGCTGTAATTGCCCGCTTATGGCCCTTCTCGTACCCAAACCAGGCATCGGAAACCTTTCCTTCCCGGTCGATAATGTAACTCAGCGGCACCTCTTGCGACCTGTTGTTATAGCCGTCAAACACGAGCTTTCTGGTGGCATAGGACGAATCCAGAATGTTCGGAAACGTCGCCGAATTCTCGCGTATAAAATCCAGAGCAATCTGTTTATCATCCGCGCAGTTGAAGCCAAGAATCACCATATCCTTGTCTTTGTACTTTTCATATAGTTCCTGGAGATGACCCATCTCCTCACGGCAGGCCGGCTCCCCTGCCTGCCATATATATAACCACACAATCTTGCCGCGATAATCTGAGAGTTTGACTTTGCCGCTGTCGACTGCGAGTAAATTGAAATCCGGCGCCATCGATCCCGCCTTTAGCAGCTTATCTTCCGGCTTCGGCATCTCCCACTGCTGCCAGCCTTCCGGCGGTGACCAGGCAAACTTCTCATCCGGTATCTCGGCATTAATGGTCACGTCAAGCCATCTTTCAATCCCGATATAATCATTGGTTGCTCGAATAATCTCCTTTATCTTCCGTGGAAGATAGTTTTGCTTGGAAAGCCACATGTACCAGGTACGTTGACGATTCATGAAGCTGACCTCAATCACGTCACATACTTGGTCCCCTATTTTGTCTGAACCCCTGTATCTGACACCGTCTAAATAGGGCTCAAGAGAATCCGTATAACCACTGAAAATGCCCGGGTCGATTATCGCGCTCACCTCCGCCCCGAGCAGAACTATCTCGTGCCCGATAGAGTATCCTCCTATGGGAGTCGCCTTTCTCATATATACGTTCGACCGTGTCTTTTCGTAGGTATTTCTTTCCTCGATGTCATTGAAAAAAGGACGACCCTCATTCCAGAAAATCCAGAGATAGCCGCCGTCACCGATTATTGTCCCACGCGGTGCGCCGTCACTATCGATCGCGTCCACACGAAAGTAGTTGGGCTTTTTCATCCAAATATTGTATGCGCCGCCTACATTCCGACGCAGTCTCCAGCTTCTCTCCTGATTAGTACATTTGCCTGTATAGGACAGGCTCTCGGCCTGACGCATCGTTTCAATCATTTTTTCGTACAGGGCATGTCCCTCCGGCTCATCCTCGAACTTCCCCACAAAAGGCTCATCAGAGCCAAGGACATAAAGAGCCAGGCCTTCGGCCGCCACACAGACAACGACGATTATTGCCCATACAATGAATTTCTTTTTTATTCGTATCACTTGAAATATTTCTTTCAAAATTTACGCCAATAATCAAATTGAACCCTGCAAAGGCGTTTTTAGATTGACCTACCGGCCTTCTAATTTCACTCCTAACTTTTCCAGTACCTCTATTACCCGCTTATGGCCCTCCTCATAGCCATACCAGGAATCTACAATCTTTCCTTCACGGTCGATAATATAATTCAGCGGCACACCTTTCCCTCTATAATCCCTGAAATAAACCTTTCCAGCCTCATAAGAGGAATCGAGAATGTTCGGAAATGTCGCCGAATTCTCACGCATAAAATCCAGTGCAATCTTTTTATCATCCGCACAGTTAAAGCCGAGAATCACCACATCTTTGTCCTTGTACTTCTCGTATAGTTTCTGGAGATGACACATCTCCTCACGGCAGGCCGGTCACCCCGCCCGCCATATATATAACCACACAATCTTGCCCTTATAATCCGAAAGCTTAACCTTGCCGCCCTTTGCTAATTTCAATTCAAAATCCGGTGCTGTCGCTCCTGGTTTTAGTAGGCTATCTGTCAATATAGGCTCCTGCCACTGCTGCCATCCCGCCGGAGGTAGCCAGGCGAATTTCTCGTCCGGTATTTCGGCGTTGATAGTCACTTCCGACCAGTGTTCGAGTGAGACCAGGTCACCTCTGACCCGAACTACCTCCTTCAACTTACGCGGAAGATGGTCATCTCTGGAAAGCCACAGGAACCATACCCGTTGCCGTTTCATAAAGCTGACCTCAATCACGTCACAGTCCTGTCCCTCCACCTTCTCTGTCCCCCTGCTTCTGACACCGTCAAAATAAGGCTGAAGGGAATCCGTATAACCGTGGAAAGTGCTTGGGTTGATTATCGTCCCCACACCTGCCCTGAGCGGATTCATCTTATGTCCGATTGAGTGTTTTCCAACAGGTGTTGATTCTCTAATGTAAACCTTCGACTGTGCCTTTTCATAGCTGTATCTGTTCTGGGAGGAATCAAGTAGCGGGCAATCCCCCGGCCAGTAAATCCAAAGGTCGTTGCCGTCGCCGACAAGGGTACCGCATTTCTCGTCCTGACTATTGATTGTCTCCACAAGAAAGTAGTTGGGCTTTTTCATCCAAATCTTATAGGTGCCATCTCTCCAGCTCCGACTGCTGCATTTGCCTGTATAGGACAGGGTCTCGGCCTGACGCATCGTCTCTATCATCTTTTCGTATAAGGCGCGTGCTGCTGGCTCACCCCTGAACGGCCCCACAAAAGGCTCCTTAGCCCTAATGATATAAAGAGCCAGGCCTTCGATCACCAAACCGACAACGACAATTACAACCCATATAGTAATTTTGTTTCTCATTATGTATTACCTTTTTGGGGATTTTCTATCGTTCCATAATAAATGTGATGTCCCAGGGCAGCGGCTTGCCCCTTCGGTCGCGACCTCGACCGTCTCGTTCGGCGCCGCCGTTGTCGGTCAGGTCATCACCGACACTGTAAACCACAAATCCGTTTTCCCGCGTAAAGTACCTCAAACGCCGCCCGTCGAATGGGTCTTTAGGCACTGCCTCCATATAGGCGGGAACCAGATCCTCCAGAGACTCCGGCAGGTGCCCCTCGGCCAGTCGATATCGCTCGACAGCAAGGGCGGTTTGTGCTGCAAGTGCCTCGGCGGTGCAACGGGTTTCATGCTCAAGCGTACGCGCCAGGGCCGGCCAGAGCAAACGGGTCAAAAGCCCCCCCCGCTTGCCGCTGTCAACCTTCTCCTGGATAGAGTCAAAGACCAGCAGCCGTTCGTCGGATGGCAGGTCCATAGCATCGATATACTCCTGCATAAGACCGATATAACCAACTGCATCCCGGTAATGAAGCCCGAGCATCTTCCAGAAACCGAGCATCAGGATGGGGGCCTTACCTTTTCCCGCTCCCATTTGGTCGGTGGTCTGTCCGACAGGCCCTTGAAAGACACTCAGCCCGATACATCTTTCTCCGACCAGGGCCTTTATATATCCATTATCGCTTCGGGATTCTTCAATCCACGCCGAGAGACTCAGTAATTGTTCGTCCGTGAGCTGCATCCTGTTGAGCATCCGCTCAATACTTTCGTAAGTCCGGGACTGAACCGAATTATGAATAAGCCTGTGGACCAGCAATGGTGCACCAATGAACTCAGCCAGGGCAAAGTTCGCATGGATGGATTTTAGGGCCTTATCGAGGTCCCGGCTCTCGCAATGGCTCAAGGCCTCAAGACGGAGCAGCCGCGTACCGGCCCGTAGGTCTTCGACCCAGGAAGCGGGCGACCCCGGCCTCTCCATCAAATCTACCGAACCCTTGGTAAGATCTATCGGATACCGGCAATGCTCAATGGAGGCCGCTTCATGCAACAATGTGAGCGTTTTCTCATTGTCGGACAGGAATTTTTCCACGAGCTGCCGGGGCGAAGCATCTAAAGGTTGCGTGCGGCCGGGCATTGATGCTTTGCCGAAAACGGGAAGCGCCCTCTGGGCATCCCCGTCCCATTCGACATAGTTCGAGAAGGCAGCCATATATACATCGGCGGCATTCTTCGCGCCCTCGGGTATATTATACCAGCGGTCCAGTTCTTCCAACGTAACAGGATAGCCCTGGGCCCGGAGGACCTCTATTTGCTTTTTCAGCTTGAGGCTCCCGGAGACCCGAAACAACACAAACAAAAGCAGCAGCAGTCCGACGATCCCGTGCCACAACTTAAAACGGCGGCGAACACGTTTGTTTTGGCGTCCCATATTGATGTCCTGTTCTCTAAACTTGCCTCAATGAATTTGGAGCTTCATCTTCCGGTCAAAATCAAACCTCAAGGCGTCATTAGCTTCTAATTAAGCTCATATGTAAACTGTTTTCTGCTGAGTAAGATAATTCCGACGATGCTGTAAATGACCGTCAGCACCAGGCTGTGTGTTATACAGGCAAGGCCCTTTATCAATTTGTGCTGCCCGATTATCAGGCTGAATTTTCCGTATTCCCCCTCAGCTAACTTGGACAACAATTCAAAAGGCGGACCTGCATACTTGAGCAGGACAGTAAATACTTTAGTCCCGGTATCACCATCGTGTTGCCACGTCAGAATGGATACTATGAAAAAGGCAGAAGCGACGGCAATAAATAATAACAGAGAGTTGAATGCTCGACTCACCACGACAGATAAAGTTGTTGACAGTGCCGCGCAAACGATGAACAGCAAACAGGATGAAAAAAGCCATATTCCAAGACCCTCCAAGGTGCCCCTGCCGATAAAAAGATGAACAATATATATGACGCAGCCGGCTAAGATAAAGTGCAGCACACCCTGGAGCGACAGCCCCAATAAGCGGTAAATATAAAGCTCTCCGGGCCAAAAAGGCCTCGTCATTAAAACACAAATCCGCCCCGAGGCTATATCATCGCCGAAAATACCGGTACTGAGGGCAAGAGGTAATAAAAAACCACCCCAGAGAAAAAGAAACTTTCCGAAATCTGTTTCTTCCTCCAGAAATAGTACCCAGAAAAAACAATATAATATCAACCAGCTTATATGCACAACCCAGATGTACATTTTTCGCGAAAAGGTTTCTTTAATCAGCTCATAAGCTCTCATAGTTTAATTCCTCTCGTTGTAAAGACGCAGAAAAATGTCTTCTATGTCCTCTGTCTGCAAATTTACACTTTTTATTCGAGCTCCACCTTTTACCAGGTCGCTAACTATATCAGGGACATCATCAACATTGTCGACGGCTATTCCCAGCTCCGTATCGGATACGCCGAGCACTTGAGACGGTGACAATAATTTTTCCGCGATATAACTGCCATTTGATACAAGCTCGACCCGCAGCCTCCCGGCCTGGCCGGAAATAATTTTATCACCGAAACTAACGACCTCTCCACGGTACAGGAAAATATAATCGGATGTCAGCTTCTCTAACTCTCCCAGGCGGTGGGAGCTTACCACAATGGCCGTGCCCGAATCACGCAGCCGTTTGAGCAAATCGCGTAGCTGGACAATACCAACCGGGTCCAGGCCGTTGCTCGGCTCATCCAAAAGCAATAATTGTGGGTCATTCATCAACGCTATGGCCAAAGCCAGGCGTTGTCTCATACCCTGAGAGAATTCCGAGCAAGGTCTGTCGATGAACTCCTCCATCTGTAGCTGCTGAATCGATTTGTCCATCTGAAGAGATATTGCTTTCCGTGGTAAACCTAATAATGCTCCGTGATATCTCAGAACAGCCCGGGCGGAATAACGACCGAGAAATGACGGGTGCTCCGGCATATAACCCAGGCTGCGCCGCGCTTCCACCGATCTGGCAGGACTGCCGCAGACAGTAAGACAACCCTCGGTCGGGAAAATAAGTCCTGCTATCAGGTTTAACAAAGTTGATTTTCCTGCGCCGTTGGGACCAATCAACCCGACAATCTGGCCTTTGTTTACCGATAGTGAAATGGTTTTCAACGCACAAACTGCTCTCGAACGGCCAAACAACAGGTTTTTGTAAACCTTGGTCAGCTCTTTGCATTCGACTATCGCCGTATTTTTGTTATCCTTATATATCATTTTCCTTTTTTACTTCAAAAAGTAACCTCTATCCTTTCTTGGAGGGCAGATTGAATTTGACAACTGCGTTCTCGAACCACTCCGATAGTGCTTGCCTGTCAATTTGCATATGATATGCCTCAACTGCTATTCGCTCAAGTTCCTCAGAAACAAGTTTTTTTCTGACAAACCTGCTCAAACTACTGTCAAGATTCGCGACAAAAGCGCCGGCGCCGGCCTTGGTAACTATAACGCCCTCCTGCTCCAGTTGGCGATAAGCCTTGGCTATTGTGTTGGGATTTAGGGCAATCTGGCCGGCTAATTGCCTTACCGTAGGCAGCTTTTCATTTTTGATGAGCCTGCCCAGGGCAATGTCGCGCTTGATTTGGTCCATTATCTGCTGGTAAACCGGCCTGTCTGATGCATTATTTATATGAAACTGCATAAATCAACCTCGGTATTTGTACTATTTCAACTATTACAAATATAACACAAATTCGCCCTTTGTCAAGCGCCGTCGAGAAAAAATGAAAAAAATTTGTAACCGTTCACGGGATAATATGTTGAATTCTGTCCGGTGGCCAGACGGGTTTGGCTATTTTATGTCATTGCGAGCGAGGCAGAGCCGAAAAAGCCTTTAGCCTTGAGCGAACAAAAGCTTGCCCTGAGCGTAGCCGAATGGGTCGAAGGGGTGGCAATCTCTCTGTTGCAAAAACTTGAGATGGATACATCCGCTTCTGACAGGCGGATTGCTTCGACCTAAAGGCCTCGCAATGACACAAAAACGCCGTTTTGTTCCCGTGAACGGTTAATAGAAACTAAATGATGAGCAATAAATTCAAGTCACGTAAAAGTTGGCGGGAGAAACTGGAAAATGCTCCAGAAGGTTTGCAAGGTGATTAGAACGCGCTTAAGAACCTTTATTTATTCTTCTCCGGCTCAAAGTGAAAGACTTTTCCACAATCCTTGCATTCCTCTGTGTCTGCTGTGCGTGTTGTTCTTGTTGTTCTTGTTGTGCTCCCTATGATTCTTGTGCTTCTTGCGGACATTCGAGGTTGTGCAACTCTCCTTGAATAGAAGCCGTTAAGGGGGATTTCCAGTTTTTTGCCGTCTTTTAGATTTACAAAAAACGTCTCTGTGAAAACTCTTGCTCCGGCAGACGGCGGTGTTATCTGTAGTTCAAGCTCATAACCATTGCCGATCTTTTTGTGACTCAAAACCTTTACGATATCTTTTTTTGACAGTGCTGACTCAAGCTCGAAATTCTCTTTGTAGTTGTTGAATATCCGAACTTTTCTTACTACCGGCTGTTTCGCTCTGGCCCCGTGAACAACAATCGAGTGGGGGGTAATCCTGAACCTCGGCAGCGCACTAAGGTTGATAGTAACCATTTTGCATTCCGGATGAGTCAGGCCAATCTCGATGCGCCCATTCAAAGTCTTTTCCAGTGTCTCCATATCAACCCTCGGCTGAAGAACAAACCTCGTCGCTTTCAGTGAAGGATTATAGTCGGCAGTTATGCAATTGGCAGTTGACTTGAAGTGCTGTATTGAAAAAGGCTGTTTATCAATACTGGTAATTGTGATCTGTGGACAGCCGGCATTTTGGTACTTCAGCGAAAGGCTCAACGTCTGCGGCTCACACTTGACCTTCATTATAACCCTGGCTTTTATGGTCAATCCAGCCTTAGGCCTTTGTCTGTCGTTGCTGTGAACAAATAAATATTTCGTTGTGCTGCCATATTGTGGTTCAGCATAATACCTTACTTTCAAAGCCCCGCTTTCGCCCGGTGCATATTCGGTTTTGTCTAATGAAAATGGCGTACAACCACAGGTTTTGCTAATCTCGCCTATTTTTAGAACATCGTCTCCGGTATTCGTAAATCTGAATTCACAGAGCTGATTCGTGCCCGGGCCGACGTTACCGAAATCGTGAATCACCTTTTCAAAGACAATTCTTGGCGCCGATTTGCTGGCGCTCGGCCCCATTACCGCCCAGGTCTGCTGCTTGAACCAGTCGGGGTTGAGCTCTCGCGGCCTCATAGTCTGCTCTTCACAGCCGGCCTGCAAGAGTAAAACACAACCCACAACAAGAACAGTTGAGGTTACCCGATTCGGCTTCACGCCTGTCAGAAGTCCGTCGATGCGGCGCCGGATGACGCACGTGCGTATCCGCATATTCTTATCTCCAAATTACACTGTAACGAAACTTTCAGCTAATCGGCAAAAAGCTTTAGCTTAACGGAAGTGGCACCTTTAACAACGATTTTTCAGGTGACCTCCTCCGGGTCCCATCGGGATTTTATTTTGCTTATTATACCCTAATCAGCCACCAAAGTCAAACCTTTTTTGCAAACTTTTTCAGCCTTTTTCAATACTCAAATCGGGCATTTTTGGGCTTGTGGCCTATAATAATTACCCCAGCCTCTGTTAATATATCCTCAGACAAGGCCCCTGTGGGATTCACAGAAGACGAACGTAATGGGGCAGCCGATGGAACTTTTGGAATCACTCCTTACCAAACTTAACATTTCTGTTTAAAGAACATTGTAAAAAATTAGACGGAATTGGGTAAAATCAGGTTTTTTTTTATTTTGAGGTGAAAATTCAATAATTTGGTCTTCATCCGGTTAACGAGTAGGTGCCCCGTTTGAAATTGGCTTTGTTTGGGTTTGTATTTTTGGAGCCTGAAGGTGGTTTCATTCTCATACTCATATTCCTTTGTGACAAAGACGTTTGCGTTCATTTTGGCCTTAAAGAAATTGGCTTTGATTGGGTTTGTTTTTACTAAGTGTCCAATTGTATTTATATTCATAAGCCATTTTTGAAAAGATACTTACATTCATTTGGGCCTTTCGGAAATTGCGTTTGTTTTGCATAAAAAGTAGTCAAAACTTCGTAGGTTTTTCCGCTAATTAGGCACTCGTGATTGACTCCCGATGGATCAGGATCTTCGATATTGACACCCGAGGTGTCGGGATTTACACTTCGTTCCAATATTTACCATTCACTAACGACTAAATTTGACTGGACCTTCTGGCCCCGGGACCGTGCTGCGATGCAGCTTACAGACATGCAATCTGAAATGTTTAGTTATCTCCGCCTACTGGCGTCTTATGTTTGCCTACTGGCAAATATACGGGTATTTTAACATATTTTCAAACAAAAGTCAACAAAAAAAACGAATAAAAAGAATTCACCGCAGAGATCGCTGTCCTTGGGACTCCTTACGGAGAGAACGCAGAGATTTTATCTTTTTTTATTAACCGCGGATCCATTCTCCGCGATAGAATCGCTACGAAGGATGAATTGCACGGATTAAAGGAAAAAAGCTGAAAAACCTGTGTCAATCCTTAGGCTTTTCCCTCCGACTCAAAAATGAAAAAGCAAAATTGTGGCGGCCTGTTGTATGAGCGGGATAAATTATGTAGTCCTTTTGATTAGTCAAAAGGACTACGAGCTTTAGTGGCAAAATTCCCAACAACCCCAGTCTATACAACTTACAACAGGGTTAGCTCGGTGGTAATTTATCGTGTTTGGCTTGCTTATGTGGTTGCTAAAAATCTGCTTGATTTTCGTTGGCCGGGGTGGTAACCACAGATTTCACAGATACCCGCTCACCGCTCAGGGCAGGCTCTACGCGGGCACAAGTTTTACAGATTAATATAACCACAGATTACCTGGCGCAGCGTAGCCGCAACCAAAAGTTCGTCTAAACATAATGTTCCATAACCTATTGTAATTACAGATGATACAATCGCTTAAAACAAAAAACACGCATAAAAAACAAGAAGTTGACGGATTGTAGTACAGATTACGCAGATTAAAAGGAGAAGGTCAGCTTTGTGTTCTCAGGCACAGCCGCTCCCAAAGCGAGCTTTGTCGCGAGCTTCTGCCTTCGACCACCAGGCCAATCATATTGGGCTGTTTTTTAAGCTGACTGAAAGCGATTGGAAGGATAATGTATCTAAATAACATTTCATGAAAATCGTGCCATTATTAAGCGACTTTTCGTCTGCGTTTGGCTGCCGCTGCTCGATTTCGTCTTGCAAGATAGCCACGAGCCTCTCGCATTA
>Ga0209979_1002356_pt1 | contig 18247 bp, 17 predicted proteins | sample AnhtaG_FD_183114 | JGI IMG/M metagenome (GOLD analysis project Ga0209979, IMG submission 183114) | Deep subsurface microbial communities from Anholt, Denmark to uncover new lineages of life (NeLLi) - Anholt_01485 metaG (SPAdes) (version 2) | ecosystem: Environmental > Aquatic > Marine > Oceanic...
CTTGACCCGGCAACGTTCTTAAACGTCAATTTCCCCCTTGACAACGGTCGGCCATACCGCAAGTATGAGTTCACCCGATTAGGGATGCGGGAGTACAAGGACTATGTGATACACAAGACCGATCCGAGAGGCAAGGCCTACTACTGGATAGGCGGCCAGGCCACATGGAGAACGACCAAGGGCTCGGACTTCGAAGCGGTGCAGCGCGGGGTGGTTTCCATTACCCCCTTGAAGCTCAATTTCACTGACGGCGAGTCACATCAGCGACTGCAAGAGTTCAAGTTGAAACTGTGATGTCCGGTAGGGCTTGGCGACAAAAAATGTTGACAATGGCTGAATAAACAATAACATAGATATATTAAAGATAGGAGACTCGGGGCGTAGCGCAGTATGGTAGCGCACTTGGTTCGGGACTAAGGAGTCGCTGGTTCAAATCCAGTCGCCCCGATTTTCTCAGGATTGGCAGAGTGCTGCGGCTCGTAAGAAGCGAGACCTTAAACTGTACAAGACATTGTTTGATGCACTGGACAGCAGAGAGAGGATTCGAAAATGGCTGACGCCAGAAAAACGATGATTGCTGTTGTTGGGGCCGGCAAATGTTCAAAAAAACTGCGCGATATGGCTTCTCAAGTCGGCAAGTATGTAGCGGAACACGGCGGGGTTATCGTGTGCGGGGGCTTAGGGGGGATTATGGAAGGGGCAGCCAGAGGCGCCAAGGAGGCCGGGGGGGTTACGATCGGCATCCTGCCGGGTGACAACAAGGAAGATGCCAACGAGTACATTGACTATGTTATTCCCACCGGCTTCGGCGAGGCTCGAAACATTATGGTCGTCAGGACAGCCGATGCGGTGGTGGCGTTTCCGGGAAAGTATGGCACATTGTCTGAGATGGCTTTTGCTCTACATGCTGGGAAACCCCTTGTTGCCATAAACGCCTGGAAACTCGGCGACGAAATTGAACAGGCCAATGATCCCATTGAGGCTGCCAAGCGGGCGATGGAACTTGCCGAGAAGGGAAAGTGAATTCGGTCGGGGCTCAATTGACAATTCGGGGTTTGGTGCAGGGGATTGGATATCGCTATTACTGTTATCGTGCGGCTAAGAGCCTCGGCTTGACCGGCTGGGTCAAGAACAACCCCGACGGTTCAGTTTTGGTCATGGCTGAAGGCGACAGGAGTCTGGTTGAAGAGCTTATCAGAGAGCTAAAGGTTGGCCCGCCGAGTGCCGCCGTGACTGACGTTGACGTTGCCTGGACCGAGTATACGGGACGTTTCCGGAATTTTGACGTATCCATGTAAGACCGGATGGTGTGACCTTATAGAAGAGTCGAAAGAGCACATATTTTTGGCTTAGTATTGAGCTGTTTTACAATGCCCCCGTAGCTCAGTCGGATAGAGCAGCGGTTTCCTAAACCGCGGGCCGCAGGTTCGATTCCTGCCGGGGGTATTGTTTCAATTGACAAGTGAGGCACTACCTAATAGACTTAATCAATGGCGATGCCAATTTGGTTCTCAGACAAGCATGAATATACCCACCCGTTGGGTGGGGTACCGTAGTCAAGCGAAGGACTATGAGGGAGGCCAAATGCTCTTGGAATCGATTTTAACAATGCTCAGCTTGGACACTCTTAAGCTCGGCTTGCGTCAGGTGAAAGGCAAAGTCTCAGAGAAAGTATACAAGCAACTGCTATCTACTGCAATAGCGGAACTGCTGCGAGAAGTGCCTGACATTAACACCGCACAAGCTGCTATTCTGGCAGCTGAGGCGGTAGGCGCGGAACCATCTGCGGACTTGCTACGTGCGAAGCAGATGCTCGGCCGAGTCACGTCGTATCAGAGGCGGAGAGCAAGAGCAAAAAAGGTCCGCTGTGCTAGCAAGACCGCACATGCCAAGAGATGCAAGCGGTTTACCAATGGAAAGAGTAAGTACTGCACATTACATAAAAAAAGAAGATAAAGAGTCATGGAGAAAAAGAAAACAACCGTTGTGGATATCAATATCGGTTTTACCTGTCCACATTGCGGAACGTATGCTCAGTTTGATCTTGAGTCACGCTCAGAACTTGAGATAGAATATGTGACGTGGATCTACTCACTATGGATCTGCCAACGTTGTAAGAAGCTAGTGTTTAGATGTTACACCTGTGTCTCAGGTGTGCCTGGGTCCAAGTTGATTGCTCAGTATCCGAGTAAGGTTACGGTTTCGTTGGAGTTCAAAGGCCGTGTTCCGGAGCATATACTAATGGATTACCAAAGTGCTGTGAAGTGCTATGAATTCGAGGAGTTTCGTGCATCTGTAGCGATGTGTAGAAGATCACTACAGGCCAGCCTGCTGGATAACGACGCGGATCGCAAGAACAAACTACAGGTTCAGATCGATGAACTGCACACCAAGGACCCAAACAAGTTTCCTGCCCAAGTAAAAGATTGGGCACATAGCATACGCATCTTCGGCAACTGGGGTGTTCACCCAGACGAAGATGGGTTAGAAGATGTCGACCAAGAGACCGCGCTGGAGACAATAGAGTTCTTGCGGCAGTACTTTAACTACGTTTATGTAATGCCACAGAAGATACTAGAGACCCAAAAAAGAGTAGCAGAAATCAAAGAAAAAAAACAACAAGAGCGTCAGAAAGACGAGTCTTAACTAGGTGGATTGACAACTATCTAAAAAGCCTGGTAGGTCGAAACCCCTGCGGTTTCGACACCCTTTTTCTGAAGCCTTTTGACCTACTCAATGATGGACAGATTGAAGCCCAATAGTTCGCAAATCGTTCAATCCGGAGTATTGAGTGTCAGGGCATTAAAAATTCCACTAAACAAACTCAGGGTATTAGTCGTTTGTATAAGAAGAAGACAAAAACGTGATGAAAATATTCAACAGGGAGGTATGTCATGTGGAGAGTGTTGAGATCATCTGCGATCGCATTTGCCTGCTTCACATCGGTGCAGTGCTCAAACCAGCCGGTTGATCCCCCGGACAATCCGCCGCGTGAACTGACTGCGGCCGAAAAACACGTGGTCGAGTCCGATAACAAGTTCGGGCTCAAGCTCTTCAGGGAAATCGTCAAACAGGATAAGGACTCAAATGTCTTTATCTCTCCTTTGTCAATCTCGATGGCCTTAGGCATGACCTACAACGGCGCCGAGGGCGCTACCGAGGAGGCGATGCAAAACGTCCTCGAGCTGGCCGGTCTGACCGAGCAAGAGATAAACGAGTCATACCGAAGCCTTATCGATTTGTTAACACAGCTCGACCCCCAAGTGATCTTTGAAATCGCTAACTCAATCTGGTGCCGAGAGGGTTTTCCGGTCAAAGAGGAGTTTATCAATATCAACCAAACCTATTTCGATGCCGAGGTCGCGGCGTTGGACTTCAACAAACCGGATGCCTCGAAAACGATTAACGGGTGGGTCGACGAGAAGACGCACGGGAAGATAACGGAAATCGTTTCTGATCCTATCGATGCAGCGACGGTCATGTTTCTCATCAACGCCATCTATTTCAAAGGCACCTGGACATACGAGTTTGACGAAGAAGATACACGGGAGGATTGGTTCACGCTGCCGGATGGTTCTCAAATCCGGTGTCAGATGATGAGACAGGAGAACGAATTCTCATACTTTGAAAACGATCTTTTCCAGGCGATTGATCTGCCTTATGGTAACGAAAAGTTCAGCATGACCATTTTTCTACCCAAGCCGGAGGTTGACATCGATTCGCTCATTAGCCAGTTCAACCAGGAGAACTGGGGCAACTGGCTGGGCAGCTTTGCGAGTGACTCAGGTAAGCTCTACTTTCCGAAATTCACGCTGGAGTACAAGATCGAATTGAATGACGTCCTTACGGCACTGGGAATGGGAACTGCTTTCGATGGCTCTCGAGCGGATTTTAGTGGAATCGCAGACCTGACTCAGCTCCCTGGGAATCTCTATATCACCAAGGTTCTGCACAAAACATTCATAGAGGTTAACGAAGAAGGCACCGAAGCCGCGGCGGTTACCTCGGTGGGGTTTGGTATGACATCACTCCCACCGGCCGGTTTCGTGATGCGAGTCAATCGGCCGTTTGTGTTTGCCATTCGTGAGAGTCATTCGCAGACGATACTGTTTATGGGCAAAATCGTGGAACCGGCTTCTTAGCTGTAGACTCATTTGAGCATTTGCGGGGTGACCATCCAGTAGACCGACCAATGACCGGAGTCGTCCTTCGCCAGGCAGACAACTCCACTATTCTGAAACGCGACCACGCTTTTCGATGTGTCTCCACATACCAGTTTGGCCGTCAGCTTGTCGAGATGGGGCAGGTGTCCGACCAGCATGAGGTCTTCTTTTTCTTCAGCCAGCCGGTTTGCCCAAATCGAAGGATCGGCCAGCGGTTCCAGACCTTCGGCTACGGAGACACCCTCTGGAGGATTCAAATACCTTGCAAGGACCTCGGCTGTCTGCTGGGCTCGGGTCTTGCCGCTGTGGATGATGCGACCAACCTTAAGGGTGGTGTGCTCGGCCACGAACGCGCCCACTTTCTCGACGTCAGTCCTTCCTTGGTCCGAAAGAGAACGCTGGGGATCTTCCTCTTTCGGTTTGGATTCAGCATGTTGCACAAGGTAAAGGTTCATGGGAACTCCCTCCGTGTTTGTTGTTCAATCTCAATTCTACCTCCACATTCAAATTATACCCTCCGAGGGAAGATCGCAAGCTCCATTCCGGCGATGGGGAGGATCGAATCCTTGTTGACGACCTGACCTTATCTTGTTGTCTACCTATTCGACAGTGGCCCGACACCGCCGGATTGCCGATAGCGGCTGCGCCGCACGAAATCGGTGCCCACCTTTTTCCTGCCAAAAAAGGAATGACAGGCCGGCGGTGCTGTCCTATATTCGCCTTTCAAACCGGATGAAAAAGCGGAAAGGAGCCTCCATGAATTGTCTTGGCATACTTGTCTTCGCAACAGTCCTGGCCGCTGTTTCAGAGGGGAGTGGTTGGCCGTCTCCGTATGCCATATCAGCGGACTCAGTCTATAAGCACATCTCGGTTCTGGCTGACGATTCTCTCGAAGGACGTCAGGTGGGTGAGATTGGAGAATGGAAAGCAGCGCAATACATTAAAGGCGTTTTCAAATCAGCCGGACTTGCTCCCAGGGGTGACGAGGGCACGTACTTTCAGGCCTTTGAGTTCATCAAAAGGATTGACTTTAGCGACAAAAATCAGTTGGCAGTCAACGGGCAGGAATTGGAGCTCAATGAGGAGTTTGTGCCCATGCGCCAGTCAGCCAGCGCCGGTTTTGCATTTGACCATATGGTATATGTGGATTATGGCATCAAAGTTGATGAAGTGGATGGGAGTTACGACGACTATGAAGGGAAGGACGTCGCCGGAAAGGCAGTCGTGATCAAGCGCTATGCTCCGTCGTCCGAGGACAACCCTGACATCGACTTCGAGAAGTACAGTTCCCTGACAAACAAGATCCAGACTGCCCTCGATCACAAGGCAAAGGGAATATTCTTTATCACCCCCGAGGACCGGGACGATACGCTGCACGCCCTAGGCCCGGTCCGCGTCCACCCCAAAGAGATACCGATAATCTTCCTCAGTCGAAAAGGCTTGGAAAGGTTGGAGTTGAGTCTGTCACGTCCGGAGATAACGTCTGCCGTTGGAGAAACAGAACTGATCAAAGTTCGCGATACCGGCTATAACGTAGTCGGTTACCTGCCGACCGACAACGACACCACCATAATCATCGGCGCCCACTATGATCATCTCGGCTGGGGTGGACCGACCTCGCGGTATCGCGGCGAGGAGAAAATGATCCACAATGGAGCCGATGACAATGCTTCAGGCACGGCCGCGTTGCTGGAGCTGGCTCGGCATTTTTCCTCCGTCAGGGATCAGATAAAGTATTCTCAGTTGTTTATCGCCTTCTCCGGTGAGGAAGCGGGGATTCTCGGCTCAAGCCACTACACCAAGAACATGACGGTGGATTCAAGCAATGTCAGGATGATGGTCAATATGGATATGATCGGGCGGCTGAAAGATCAGGAACATGGCCTGGCCATCTTCGGCACCGGTACCTGCCGGGAATTCCAGGAGTATTTCGACAGCTTGAGCCAGGACGATATTAAGATGGTTTTCAAGGCACCGGGCACCGGGCCGTCGGATCAAACGCCCTTTTACAATCGTGGGATACCGGTACTGCACTTTTTCACCGGTGCCCATGACGACTACCATAAGCCGTCCGACGATGTTGGTAAAATCGACCTCAACGGGACGGTCCAAGTGGCCCATTTCATTTCCAAGGTGGTTTCCGATTTTGACCGATACGATGGCGCCCTGACCTTTCAGAAAACCAAAAGCTCCGGAGCCGGCAAACACCGCGCCTCATATTCCGTTACGCTTGGTATCACGCCTGATTTCATTGCCGAAGTGAAGGGTTTACGTGTGGATGCCGTCTCTGTTGATCGTCCTGCTGAACGGGCCGGGTTCTTGGAGGGGGACATCATCATCAAGATGGGCGATATTGAGATAAGCGACATTTATGACTATATGAACGGTTTGTCGAGGTTTCGTAAGGGTGACAGCACTGTCGTTGTCGTTGAAAGAGGGGCCGATACACTGAGCCTGAAGGTGGTTTTTGAATAGTCCCTAAGGTAGAAGCTGTTGTGTTTCTGTTACTACTTCCTGAATCAGCGATTAGTCCGCGAGGATCCAGTACCTGTCGTGGAATCGTTTTAGCTCGAAGCTGAACTCCCGCCTCTGCAGCTCCTCGCCGGTCACCCTGTCACGTAAGACCGCAACAAAGCTGGCTCCTATGTCTTCATCCCCACGGTGGATTGTAACATCGTTTTCGGCGCCGAAGTGTGGACCATGCCACTCACCACCATAGTACGACAACCGATCTGCCCGCTGAGAACCCAGTCCGAAGGTAGGACAGGTTGTCTCGCCAGAGTTGTATAACTGTATACAAAAAGATTCGATCGAGATCAGCGGGATGGATTCCAACATCAAAGTATCCGGTACCGGTCGCTGGTAGTAGGTGTCAAACCCGACCGTGACTTCATACAATGGCTTAGGGTCTTTCGCCCGATCCCAGTTGTAATCTCTCATGTGCAGCTCAATCCTGTATCCTCCGAACTCCACGCTTGGTACTGATTTGTCTGGCAGCCAGTAATGCCACTTGTGGCGCGGCGCAAAACAACCCAAGAGAACCAAGGAGACGGTAATGGTCACCAAGGCTGGCACGACGGCCCTGGCGCGGGTAAGCATGTCAATATACACGGGTACCCCACCTAACAGGTGGGCCTGAATCCGACCAGTAAGTATTTGAGTTCTCGTAAACCCACCCGTTGGGTGGGGTACCTTGTTTGCTACTCCTCACCCTCCGGTTCCTTCCCCTTGGAGCGGACGACCGAGATCACCCCTTTGACTTTGCGTACCTTGTCAAGAATCCTGTTGAGGTGCGACAGACTGGACACCTCAACGACAAACTTGCCCACGGCAGTGGTATCGCGGGCATACATTTCCGCCGCCCGGACGTTGGTATCAGCGTCGGCGACAGCCTGAGTAAGGTCGCGGAGCATGTTTTTTCGATCCTCGACCACCATATCCAGTTGCACCACGAAAGCCTGGCCTTTGGGGGTGTCCCAACTGACGTCAATCCTTCGCTCCGGGAACCGCGTCTGAAGGTCGATGGCTACGGAACAATCAGCACTATGGACTGTTACTCCCCTTCCCCTTGTTATAAAACCGACAATGTCCTCACCGGGGATGGGCTGGCAGCAGCCGGCAAATCGGAACATCATGTTGTCCAGGCCGTGTACGCGAATCCCCTTGGCGCGGCGAATCCGGTCCATCACTTTGCTCACCAGTCCGGTCTCCGGTTCTTCCTCGGCGGGCGTAATCAGAGCTACCAGCGAACGGGCTGACAAGTCGCCATTACCAATAGCCGCAAAGAGATCCTCTACGGATTTCTTGTTGAGCTGTTCAGCATACCCTTGCAGGATCTCCTCACCGGGAAGCTTGAGATGACTATCCCGAAGTTTGCGTTCAACGATTTCGCGACCGAGCGCAACAGCCTGCTCAAACCCGGCCTGCTTGAGCCAGCGTCGTATCTTGGCCCGAGCAGTGGAGGTCTTGACGAGCTTGAGCCAATCGTGCGACGGCGAGCGGTTCGGGTTGGTGATGATCTCGACCGTGTCGCCGGTCCTGAGTTCCGAAGAGAAGGGCTGCAGGCGATTGTTTATCCTGGCGCCGGCACAGTGAATCCCCACCTCGGTGTGAATTTGAAAAGCAAAGTCGAGCGGAGTGGAGCCTTTGGGTAGATGTATAAGTTTTCCTTTGGGCGTGAAAATAAAAGTATCCTCGGAATACAGATCGATCTTCAGATAGTCAAGGAAATCCGACGGGTTGATCATGTCCTTCTGCCATTCAAGAACGTCGCGCAGCCAGATCATCTGACGGTCGGACTTGCTCATCTCCTGACGCCCTTCTTTGTAGAGCCAGTGAGCGGCAATTCCGTTTTCAGCGATATTGTGCATCTGGTGGGTCCGGATCTGTATCTCCACCATCCTGTTGTGAGGGCCGAAAACGGTCGTGTGCAGCGACCGGTAGCCGTTCGGCTTGGGATTGGCGATGTAGTCATGAAAGCGGTCCGCCACCGGTTTCCACATGGCGTGCAAAATTCCCAAAGTATGGTAGCACTCACGTTCGGTGCCGACGATGATCCGAATGGCAAACAGGTCGTAGATCTCTTCGAAAAGGACGTTGCGATCCCTAATCTTGCGATACACGGAATCGAGGTGCTTGGCGCGTCCGTAGACGTTAGCCTGGATGCCGTTTTCGCTCAGCTCTTTCCTGATGGGCGCTACAACTTCTTCAATGTATGCTTCTCGTTCCTGCTTTTTTTCTTTGATACGCTGGACCAGATCAAGGTACACTCCCGGCTCCAGGTACTTCAGCGAGAGGTCATCAAGCTCGACCTTAATTCTGTTGAGGCCGAACCGGTGTGCCAGGGGACAATATACGTCCCGGGTTTCCTGTGCGATACGGGTCCGTTTTTCCCGGGGAAGATGCTCCAGGGTTCGCATATTGTGCAGGCGGTCGGCCAGTTTGATCAGAATCACTCGAATGTCCTGCGCCATCGTCAGAAGCATCTTGCGAAAGTACTCGGCTTGCTGTTCTTCAAGGGAGGAGAACCGTACCGCCCCCAGTTTGGTTACGCCATCGACCAGATCCGCTACCTCGTCATCAAAATGGTCGCGCACCTCCATACTCATGACCGGGGTATCCTCGACAACGTCGTGGATCAGCCCGGCGGCAATAGTGGTGGAGTCCATATGCTGTTCGGCCAGTATAAAGGCCACTTCCAAACAGTGTTCAACGAACGGCTCTCCCGACTGCCGCTTCTGTCCGGCGTGGGCCTTGTCGGAGAACTCGTAAGCCTTCCGAATAAGCGGAATATCAACGTTGGCATTGTATGATTCAATGCGGATGATAAACTCGGCTAAATTCATCTGAGCATCTTGCTGGCCTTGACGCTGTGAAACAACGACACCACCTGGTCGGCCACCTGCTCCACGGTGATGGTTTCCATACAGCGACACTGTTTGGGAGGACAACGACACTCTACCCGGGAAGGCTGTATCACGTGGTGGTTGTCGCCCAGCGGGCCCCACCGTTTCGGGGACATGACAGCTTTACCCGGGTACAGCCCCACGACCTTGGTATCTACAGCCGCAGCAACGTGCAGCGGCCCGGTGGAATTGGCCACCACCACCGTGGCCAGCGACAGCACCGCCGCCAGCGTACGCAGATCGGTTTCACCCGTTATCTTCTTCACCGGGATACGCAACTTGGCACAGATGCCGTCAATCATTGCCCGTTCCGGTTCCGAACCGGAAATGACAACCTTCAACCCCGACTGTGTCAGGATCTGATACAACTGGATGAATCTGTCAGCCGGCCAGCGTTCGGCCGATCCGCGTGAGCCGGGATGAAGAATGACAAAGCTGTCCTCAATGCCCGCTTTCTGGAGTATTCTCGTGGCAAAATCGATCTCCTTCTGGCGCAGATAGACCCGAGGTTTGGTGATCGTTTCTCCCTCTCTGAAAAACTGGAGGAAATCCAAGTTGTATTCATATTCATGTTTGAGGTTCGACTTCCGACTGTGAAAGAGGTGATAGTTGAAAAAGACCGAGTGAAAGCGACCCGCAGTGCCGACTCGTGCGGGAATTTTCGCCCTATGAAACAACTGGCAGACGCGCCGGTCCGGATACAGAGCGATCACCGCCCGATACTGCCGCTGAGTTAACCTGCGGAAGAGGTCCTTCTTGTACGGCTTGTCCATTATCAACTGGTCGTTTTGGACCCGAAAGATATGGTCGATGCGATCGTTATTCTCAAGAATCGGCGAGGCGTACAACGACGCCATGACCTCAATCCGGCACTCAGGATAGCGGACTTTCATGGTTTCTACAAAGGGGAGGGCCAAAATCAAATCCCCCAGCCGGTCGCTGCGGCTGATGAGGATGCGGTCGTGGGGTTTTATGTCAAGAGCCTTGGTCATAGTCTGTTACCGTTTTGGAACGCTTCTCTTTTCGCCAGGTGGCGTAGTTTGGCGTATTTGATAAGAACCGCAATTGAAGACATAACGGAAATAATAAACCCCTCCAAACCGTCTCGGAAACCCTGCCGCGAGATATAATGTTTGATAAAAGCCACCGGCGGCCTGATAACAACATCCCACCACCGCGACCTCTTGCCCCAGCGGAACGCTTCTTCGGCGCCCAGAGTCGTGTATCGGTTGAATTTCTCAAGGTACTGTTCCAGGTTGGGATAGCTGTAGTGCAGCAGGTCACCTTTCAAGTATCCAGTCTGGCCATCTAAGATCACCTTCTCATGAACGATGGCCTCGTCAAAGTTTCCTTTGGCTTTGAGAAACAGCCGCAGCACCAGGTCCGGATACCAACCACTGTGACGAATCCACCGCCCGAGGAAGTTTGTCCTGCGAGGGATATAGAACCCCGAGCGGTTAGCGGAATTTTGCATAACGCCTTTGATCTCCTCGGCAAGTTCAGGCGACACCACCTCGTCGGCGTCGACCGACAGAATCCATTTCCCCTTGGCTTGTTTTACCCCTTCCCGCTTTGCGCTTCCGTACCCGCGCCACTCAGGAGAATAAATCCTGGCGTCATACTTTCCGGCAATCTCACGCGTCCGGTCGGTTGACTGGCTGTCAACCAGGATGATTTCATCCGCCCACTTGACCGATTCCAGGCAGCGGCCGATGTTTTGCTCCTCGTTTTTTGTAATCACCACGACCGAAATATCCATCACCGTTCCACCGGGATCATCTGTTTGGTAACGTGGACAAATGTCTTGAAAACATCGTTGACGGATATGTCAAAGATGTTGCCATCGTTGCCGGAGACAACGGCGCCGACTTCCTGGTCGTAGGGACGCCACAACAGGAAATTCTTCTGAAAACGGCTGTACAGCCCGACTACCGGCACGCGCAAGGCGCGGGCGATATGCACCAGAGAGGTGTCGGGACTGATCAGAACGTCAAGCTTGCTGATAACCGCCGAGGCCTCAGTCAAATTCAGGCCGTCGGGGACGAGGTGCACGCGCTCATTGAATCGCCGGCGGAGCCGTTCTGCGCGGCGGCGATCGGCAGACACCGTAAAAATGATGACATTGCAGTTGCAATCCGCGTCAAGTATCCGCTTAAGCAACTCCACGGATTTCTCCTCCGCCCAGATACGGGTGGGCGACCCCGCTGATAGGTTAAAACCTATTTTAATTTTGTCTGGGGTGTCTAGTGCAACCCGGCGCAGAAATCCCTCTGCCTTGGACAGTGAAGGCGTATCGAGAAACGGCGGCGCATAGCCGGAGATGGAATCACTGTCAATACCAAAGGCCGTCAGGAGCTTCAGGGTGTTCTCGATAATGTGGCCGGTGTTGCCCCTTCGGTGATCGTAATTGAAGTCGTAGTACTCACGAAACTTTACTTTCCCGACGCCGATGCGGGGTTTTCCCGGTGCGGCTAACTGCGACAGAAAGAGCGCCGTCACCGAGTCGTCCCAAATCATATCAACTACGCAGTCATATTTCTCGCGACGGATTGCCAGCATCTCTTTCACGTCGCACCAGAGGTTCTTGCGGTACAGGAAGATTTTGTCAAAACGGGGATCGCTTTTGATGATCGCGTCGTTTCTGGGTGAAGCAAGGATCGATATTTTGATGTGTGGATAGTGTTCCTGCAAGCCGTCGAACACCGGAAACGAAATAACCATATCGCCAATCTTTTCGGGCCGCAAGAACAGCACTTTGTGGAGCTTGTCGCCCTTCAGAGGCGTGAAATCCCGGCATCTTCTCTTCAGGAACCGTTTGAACAGGCCAAAAAAGAGCGCCTTACCTTTGTGTTCAATTGGCTTCAGCTTATTCATCGGCGGCTTGCCACTTTTGAGAACCTGGTGAGATACCTTTCAACTCTATCGATCATCGTCTCCAACTGAAATTGCGAGCGCCAGCGCTTTTGGCCGGCCAGGCCGAACGATTCTCTTTTTGACGGTGATCCCAGAAGCTGCAGCGTGGCGGCGGCAAGTTGCCCGGGCTGACGCGGCTCGACCAGCAGCGCCGTCTGCCCCTCGACCACCACCTCCGGTATTCCCCCGACCCGACTGGCCACAATCGGCAGCCCCGCCCACATTCCCTCAATCAGCGCGTTACCAAACGGTTCTTCAATGGAAGGATGAATCATGAGATCCGCCCCGACCAGTTCTCCGTCAACGTCATCGATCATTCCCGCGAACACGAAGTGCCTTTCAAGATTGAACTCGGCGATCTGGGACTGGAGTTTATTTTGCAGCGGCCCATCGCCCAGAAAAAGAAAGGCCACATCGGGATGCTTGCTGACAATCTCAACCGCCGCCTCAATCAGGTAGCGGTGTCCCTTTTGCTCCACGAACCTTCCGACCGTTACCGCCACAACAGACTCCTCTGGCAGGCTGTACTTGCGCCTGAGGTCTACGGCAGCTTGCAAGCTGGGGCGGACAAAATCTGCATCCTCCCTGCCCCTCGGGATTACCTCCACCATGTCTGGGTCGATGTGGCCGAACCGAGTGATCTGTCTCTTCAGCGCCTGGGAAGGAACGATAACGCCATCAACCAACTTAGGGGTTAGGTAGCGATGTAGTAGATTATTTTTCGTAATGTCAAGGCCCACCGACCAGATCACCCTCGGACTGCCTTCCAGTCGAGCCGCCAGTCCCGCCAGACGTATATCCTTGTTGAAGTTGACCGTCACCACGTCGATGCTGTTCACGGATAAAAACTTCCTCAGCCTCGCTATCGTCACCGGGTTAAAGTCACCCGAGATATCCAGCTCAAGTGTCCTGATGCTATGGTTGGTGCGCGCAACCCTCCGTAAGAACTCAGAACCGGGACGCCCCGCCACCGTCACCTTGTGACCGCGCTTCGACAAGCCCGCCGCCGCAAGTCGAATCCACTTTTCCATCCCGCCGTAGGTCTCTTTTTCGATGGAATCCAAGAAAAGAATATTCATGTCTTGTCTCCGAACTGCATCGTATACAGACGCTGATAGAGGCCGTTCAGCTTCAAAAGGTCATCGTGCTTTCCGCTTTCGACAATGCGCCCCTTAGCGATAACGAGAATCCGGTCGGCGTTCTTGATCGTAGAGAGCCGGTGCGCAACCACGAGCGTGGTGCGGTTGGACATCAGGCGGTCAATGGCCTCCTGCACCAGCTTCTCGGACTCGGTGTCCAGCGCCGAGGTGGCTTCATCGAAGATCAATATGGGTGGGTTCTTCAGAAGCGCTCGGGCGATGGTGACACGCTGCCTCTGTCCTCCGGAAAGCATCACGCCGCGGTTGCCGACGACCGTGTCGTATCCGGACGCCAGATCAACAATAAACCGGTGGGCGTTGGCCATGGTGGCAGCTTCAATTACGACGTCGGTGGAAATACCATTGAGACCGTAGGCGATATTGCTGCGGATGGTGTCGTTAAACAGATATGTCTCCTGTGTCACGATGCCCATCAGATTGCGCAGTGACTTCAGCGAAAGCGTTCGAATATCAACGCCGTCAATAAAGATCGATCCCTTTTGGGGATCATAAAAGCGAGGGAGCAAATCCAGCAAAGTTGATTTACCCGCCCCGGAAGGACCCACCACCGCTACAACCTCACCACGCCTTACTTCAAAGGAAATGTCGTCAAGCACCTGCTCGCTGCCGTTGTAACTGAAGGAAACATGGTCGTAGGTGACGTTGTGCGTGAACTTGTCGAGCACACGAGCGCGGGGTGAGTCGATAATTCGCTCTTTGGCATCCAACACTCCGAATATCCGCTCGGCAGCGGCCATACCCTCCTGCAATTTAATGTGAATCTGGCTGAGAGACTTGACCGGCTTGATCATCGAGAACATCGCCAGCACAAACGTCATAAAGTCACCGGCGTCGAGCTCCCCGGTTCCGGCAATAATTCTGGAGCCGGCGAACAGGAGAATAATCACACCCGCTATCGTGGCCAGAATATCGTTTATCGGCGAAGCCAGGTGGCGGATTCGGGTCATGCGCAAGAGCGAACGAAAATACTCATAGGTGGCGCGGAAGAATTTGCCGGTCTCAAATTTCTCCATCGAGAAGGCTTTCACAATCCTGATGTTGCTGACAGATTCTTCAAGAACCGAATTGACATCCGCCATCCGCTTCTGCGACCGTTCGGAGTACTTGCGCAGCTTTTTGCCGGTAAACCAGATAAAGCCGAACACCGCCGGCATAATCACCATCGACAGCAGCGTCAGTTTCCAACTGAGAATAAACAGAAAACAGGCAAAAACGATCACCAAGATCGAGTCGGTGACAAGGCGGTTGAAGCCGATATCAATCGACTCGTTGAGAACGACCACGTCGTTGGTAACTCGCGAGATGATCTCGCCCGTGCGACGGCGGTGAAAGTAGGCCAGCGAGAGGCGCTGATATTTCTCAAAAAGCCGATCGCGGAAATGCCGGACAACCGACTGCTGCACGAAGGCCATGAAAAATCCCTGCAGATACAAAAACAGGTTCTTGGCGATAACGATTATAAGGATCAGCCAGCAGAAATTGATCAAGGTTTCCTGACGGCTGTCGGCGGTCACGAGGTCATTGATGACCTCTTTCATTGAATTCTTGAGGTTGTCCACAGAGGATGACAGCCCGCCCACCGCTCCCGCGACACCGTCCGTCTCAGCGCCATTTTCCGGGGCAATCTGCTGGATACTCGTTTCATCATGAGGCAAAAGCGGGAGACTATCCCCTTGGAACAGGGTCATCATAAGCGGTCCGACCATCCACACCAGCGAACCGGACAGCAGGGCATGCAGGGCTGCTGCGAGCGAGGCCGTCACCAGTTGCCTCCAGTACGGCGTCAGAAACGAGAATGTCCGTCGGTACAAGTTCACCAAGTCATTCCACGCAAAGGACGGATAAGAGATGCCGTCATGCGACCCGAGGTTGTCTCAAAAGATTGTTTGCTGTGTTTCGTAGGGTCTTGCTCACGACGAAGTCGGGGGTGTGACCCTACGAATGCTTTCCCAAGTGCCTGTGTCCCAAAGAAGTTTGTTTTCAGTCGGGTCACACCTTTGGCAGGCCAAAGCCAAGACCCGACTGAACGAGTGACTTCTGAGACAGCCTCAAATCGCCCAAAATCACTAAACATATACGTAAAATATCATCAATTTGACGACATAAGTCAACCCACCTAACCCCTTAGTGTCAAGGAGTTATGCGGGTGGCGCCATCCGGTGCCACCAGTTGGAACTTGCTATCGGGTACTCGTGCCTTCTTTTTGTATGTTCGCTGCTTAGCTTTAAGAGTAATGTCGTTGCCGTTGTCGAACTTGAAATCGCGTATCCGCCAGCCGACATCCTTCCTATCGTACGTCAATTCTATCACCCATGAGCAGTCGGGAAAAGAGATCACAAACTCCGGTCGTTGGCGGTTGGTGTAATCGGATGCTACGCTCATCCCCTCCATTTCCACCAGTGAATCCGGCAGGGAAGTAAAAAGATGCAGCAGGTTGAGCTTCGGCATAGAATTCGCACACTCAGCCGTTGCAAAAAGGTCACTCAGCGACTCGTAGAGGTATTCGTTCGACGAGGGAAAGTAGACTTCCAGCGAATCAGTTGTTAGAAGGCCCTTCAATGCCCCTTTTCCCAGGTAAGCGCGTCCGCCCAGGGCTATCATGGAATCCGTTTGGAAGATTTCAAGCCGAAACGACGTCGGTTTTCCCCGCCGTCGCAGTTTGGCGTCAAAGAGATAGGCCTCCACTTTGATTTTCTCTTGAACGATTGCTACCCTTTCCTCAGATGCCGGCCGAATTCTCCGACCTGGACCGCAACTACCCATGAGCAAAAGAGCCGCCACGACGACACACACACCTTTGAGCTCTACCATACTACCCAATTGGTATGCCGGCGAAAAGACGCACAAAGAAAGTAATGAACGGCCCCAGAATAACCCAGAACCCTCCCACCACGATCAGCAACATAAGGATGATGGGGGCGACCCTGTCGAGCTTTTGGAGGGTTGGTTCCATTTCAGGGGGGAGGATATTTCGCAAAATGTGTGAGCCGTCGAGGGGAAAAAGCGGGATTAGATTAAAAAAAGCCAGCGAGACGTTGATCATGACGCAGAAAAACAACAATAGATAGACCGCCTCGGGCAAATCCACAGACATGTTGGTGACGATGCGGAACACCATGCCAAAAATAAACGCGAGGCCAAGGTTGGAAAGCGGCCCGGCGGCTGATATCCAGAAGTCGGCCACGCGTGGGTTGCGAAGATTGAAGGGATTGACCGGCACCGGTTTGGCCCACCCGAAACGGAACCCGGAGGCAAACATCATGATGGTACCGAGCAGGTCGAGATGAGCCAGCGGGTTTAGAGTCAGCCGTCCCGCATCGCGGGCGGTCGTGTCGCCGAATTTGAGAGCCGTCCAGGCATGAAAAAACTCATGCACCGTAAGAGCAAATAAGATAGCCGGGGCCGCGATTATCGCCCGCTGTATGAAATCTCCACCAAACAATGTTGCCGCCTGTGTTTCAAATGTTACGTCTGATCTACTATGTAACAAGTCCAGTGTTTTTGGGACGATGCCGTTCGCAAATCCAAACCAGCCTCGTCTGTAGGTCCCGGATCGTGTGGGCAATAAACTAAAGGGGGCTCTTTCTCATGACAAGCTTTTTCTTTTGAGGTTGCCTGATTCTACTCCAATCCGTAAACCTGCCTGGGGGCGAGGTATTGTGGGAACCTGTCTATCAGAGCTAAGCGAACAAGATAGCAGAAATGACACTCATCAATGTACTTATCCTCATGTTTAACGTCGTACTCTTTTGCCAGAAGGGCGGGTCCCCCCCTGACTAAAGGTCCGCAGATTGGGTGTGCGAAAGCATCATAGTTCTTGACAAGCTCCGACAGGGGAGTTTCCCACATATTGCCCATGCTCAGTCCCTGACAGAGATGGACGTGGCCATACGAATCGATGTGAACCCTCCCTGGGTCTTCCAAGTCTTCGTGCGGACAAGTGGTGAATTCTTCACATGGCCTTTTTGGCAGCCCCTCGGTCAATTTCTCGACCGCCCTACCTTTGAACATAGCGCCGCCGCCGATGACTGGTGCGCCCTTGTCCTGCCCTGCATCTCCACTCGTTTCAACCCTCGGTTCCTCTATGCAGATTGCGCTTGCCGGCATCTCTAATTTCTTCGCTGCCGTCAGGGCCATTTTGGCAGGATTGTCTTTTTCCTCATCGTGGTGAAATAGATCATCACTCAGGCTGATATCGGAGATTTCCAACTCACCGATAGGCCTCAGCCACAGACAGGCATCTTCAACGGCTGTAGCCCAGTAGGCATTGCTTACTATTCCGGTTTTCAAGCCTCTCTCCCGAGCCATCTTGATCCCCTCAAGCATCAGGGGATAGAACAGAAACGGCTCGCCACCCTCAAAGCATGTGGAGTATATTGATCCAATCTTGGTGATTTCATCAAAGACCTGTCTGAGCTGATCGAGGGTGAAAGTCCCTTTGGCGTGCGGGCCACAATACAAAAAACAGTGGTCGCATTCAAAATTGCACTCATAGGTCAGGAGAAAATGAATTCCTGTCAGCATAACGAACCTCCTTTCATGCTGCAATATACGGCAATTTCATAGAATGTGCCTAATGATTACTGCGTGCGCCGGCAGACAATTG
>Ga0209979_1002357_pt1 | contig 18238 bp, 11 predicted proteins | sample AnhtaG_FD_183114 | JGI IMG/M metagenome (GOLD analysis project Ga0209979, IMG submission 183114) | Deep subsurface microbial communities from Anholt, Denmark to uncover new lineages of life (NeLLi) - Anholt_01485 metaG (SPAdes) (version 2) | ecosystem: Environmental > Aquatic > Marine > Oceanic...
TGTATATTCTTTAATCATATTATCTTGTTTGGAAATTCCTGAATTTCTCTCTGTTCGGCACATCACTTTTCCCAATATTTTTTCAATCTTTCTTTTACACTTATAAAGATCATTTAAATTATTTTCATTCATTTGATATAATAAGTTTTTATATTCTTCCAATTGTGTTCTTAATGACATGATATCCCTATCAGAACTCTTTGAATCATCCTTATTGGTAAGTAAAAACTTGGCTGTTCGAATAAAATCGTCATAATGAATTTCATCTTCTTGATATAGAGTATACATTTTATAAGGTGTTGCAGACAGAAGGAGCAGTTTTGTATCTTCAAAATCAAACATCTCTCGAGCTAATTTACACATCTCGTCTTGTCCATCTAAAAGATTTTTAAACCGTTGAAATTCATCTAAAATAATAAAATCAGGCTCAAGAGATGAAATGCAGCTCTTTGCCAGCAACACTCTCAATTCACCAATAATTCTCTTTCTCTCTCTTGAAACATCGGTAGATACTTTTTTGCCTGGATATAAATAATTAAAATTTTTAACGGTTTTTTCAAAACGGACATAGATATTTTCTTCATTATTTTGATTTTCCTGTACTATTTTTGCTTCTAATTTTACAAGAAACTTATCAGCCAAAGATTTGTCTATTTTATTTTCTTTATTAAATTTCTCTAATAAAAATTCTTTCCAATACTCTAATTTAGCCTGGCATTGAAAAAATTTTATATATTTTGGACGGTAAGATAAATTCCATTTTTCTTTTAATAAATGATAAATCAGTGCCCTTTCTTTGTAAATTCCTTCGTTCGATCTTAAATTAAAAGAAGTGCCGGGAGTAAAAGAAACAAAATTAATCTTGTTATTCCTTATATTCTCTAATCCCACGGGTAACAAAGTAATGCGAGAAGTAAAGATAAATTCTTTCTTCTCGACACCCCCAATAACATTTAAGCGATTTATATTCTGTTTGGCTATTTCTGTATTTGAGCAAATATAAATAATATCGTATCGTAATGTTCCATTTTGAATTTGTGATTTAAAATGGTCTATTGCTTTTGCAATTAATCCTCTTGCAACTAAAGTCTTCCCCAAGCCAACTTCATCGGCAATTAAAAAGCGACGTGTAGGATTTTCCCTTTCATACATTTGTGTAAAGGCGTACTTCACTGTTTTTCTCTGAAAATCTTTCAGCTGGCTTAATATTTTTGCCGTATCCGGAAATGAGACTTTATTTTCTTTTTCCATATTGGCTTTTATAAGTCCTCCAGATATTTTTCCACATTTCTTTAAATTCCTCGGGAATCATATCGTCCTTAATGTCCTTATTTTTAGATAATTCTTTAATCAAATCATGTATATTCTTTATTTTATCGGGATCACGGCTTAAAGCTTTAATCAATTCTTCTACGAGTGGCATGGGTATCTTATTTTTTTGATGTCCATGACCCTCTAGATAATTATTACCAAAATTATGATTAAACAGAAATATATTCTGGTTTTCGGTAAGTAAAATTCTTAAATATTGGATAAAACCATTTGAATCCCTTAAAATTGCTCGAATAATTTTATCATTTCTTCTTTCTGGCATCCCTTCAACAGGTAAATTTAAAACAAATGCCATCTTTTGTGATATCCCTTTAGCTTTAATATTCAATTCAAAAGCCACAAGACTGGTTAAAGAAAGTAATGGTACTTTATGGAATATAATTTTATCCTTCCATAATAATGGGATATCTATTTTATTGGTCTGTTTTTGTAAAGTAATCGGATAACAAATCCCCTTTATTCCTTCACTGCTACATTTTGAATTAGTTATATTGGGGTAAATTATTATTTTATATAATTCTTCCGACTCCGGCTTAATTTTTATCCTTAATCCTATTTTTAATAAATTCACTTTATAATTCTCAAGTTTTTTCTCTAACTCCTTCTCTAAATTCTCTTTCTTTTTTTCTTCATCATCAAGAGTGGTTTTCCCATATTCTTTTAAAAAATTAATAGTTGAGTTCTCGGAATTCTCATCTAAAAATTGATTAATTCCGACTTTTCTTCTTTCGCCTCTTAATTCAACTAAAGCCTCAACATTTTGCGAAGAAAAACCGGCATGGGTAGCATTTGATGAGCCATTCCATAAGGTAACCGATTTTTCATTTTCACCTATATACAATTTGGCATGCAAGCCCGATAATCGAGAAATATCATCTTCTGATTTATCTTCAGCTAATTCATCCAGAACCCAGATTTTATTGTATTTTTTTAAAGTATCATCAGATATATTATCCAAGCTATTCTGTATGGAAATTAAATATTTTTGTTTTACTTTTTCAAATCTGTTTAAGAAGCTCTCACTTAAAAATGGGGAAACTATTAATAAACGCCGATATTCGTCACTAATAGGAAAAGAATCACTATGATCTATTCCCAAAAAATGAAAACTAAATTGATTATCAAAATTTTCAGGCGGGTTGAATTTAATTTTCCCCAGCTCAATACTAACTTTTTTAATAATATCCAATCGATTTTTTTCTATTTTATTAACAGCAATCTTGGGCAAAAAATTGACAAATTTAATTAACTTATCATTTTCTGGTATCTCATGCTCTACCGGTCTTCCATCCAAAACCAAAATAGTATCCCATGAGCGGTCAAAGGTAATATTTCGAGAAAGGCAAATATATTTATAAAATATTTCTTCTTCTTGATTTTTAAACCTCAACAACCATATCTTTGGATGAAAAACTCCTCCTGAAGAAGGATTTACCTCTACTATCATATCTTCTAAATAACTATATAAAAGGGAGTCAGTAGATGATACTTTAATCTGTCCATGTTGGCAAAAAATAACTAATTTACTTGCGTTTCTTCTAATGGCATCAAGAGCAAAGATAGAATTATTCAGGATTTCTTTTTGATTTTTACATTCATATAAAGAAAAAGCTAAAGGAACGCTTAAAAGTGTCTCTAATTCTAAGGAATAAGTTGTCCCAATCCCCCAGGATAATTGATAATCCGAAGGTGGTCTTAATGCATCAATATATAATGTTCTTTTTCCAGGCTCTAACATATTATTTATTTAACCCCAAAATAATATCATTAACTATTTTTTTCACCACATGCCATCGATAATCAAGTTGTTGAGTGCCTGCGGCTCCATTCCACTTTGCTAAATAGTCCGGATTCCTCAGACGTGCTCTCCGACCTTTTACTTCTTTTTCTCTTTCATAAATTAAATGATTTATTTCTTCTTTATTTGTAAAAATATCATCAATATTTTTTAAGACTATCCCTATCCACTGATCAATAAACCGTTTCGTTCTACTGGAAACATTTATAGTTCGTTCAGAATATACCAAGTTCCAAAAAAACTCTAAATTCCAATTTAAAAATATCTCTGCTCTACTGCTCATTGCAATCTGCCATTCAGCTAATCTTTCCTTATACTTATTAATTAATTCTTCACTTTCCATTTTCTCAGCTAGCAGATAATTATAAACTAAGGCAGCTCCTTGCATAATTTCAGAGAAATTTTGGGCATGCCTTATTTTTATTTGTAAGTCATTATTTAATTTATCAATAAAAGTATTTTCCCAAACAAAATCCTTTTTTGCAGTTTTGCGATGATATATAATATTGGTTAATAGACTTTCCCGACAATTAATTAATAATTTTTCTAATAAATATTGTGCTTCATTTTCGGTTAAATCAAGACCTTCTTTGCCTGGTAGCTCTTGGGGTGATTCAGGAAGCCCCTCATCCCAATTTTCACCAAAATTATGGTATAACAAAACCTCTTGGTCATCACGGGTAATATTTCTTTTCTTTAAATGATAATAACTGTTTAAACCTTGATAATAATCATTTAAGGAACCCCTAAATTTTCTAATTCCCCATGTTTGCAACCCGGCCCAATAAATTGAACTGGGGAATCTCTGTAACCCCTCTCCTGCAATAGCGCCAATAACCCCATCTTTAACCCCCATTTTTAAAAGGGAATCGCATAATTTGATTTCTTCTCGTTTTACTCGTTGGAAAATATTTTCTGAGGGTATTTTACTTTTTTCCATTTTTTTTAGAATCCATGGGACAAATAACATGTACTTGGCTCTGGTTTGTATAGTGGTAGTTCCGGGGAATAAAATATTAGCGATAGAATCTCTTACTGATCCAATGCCTAATTCATCAATAGTATCTTGTTGCCGTAGTTGACGGATTATTTGGACCATCTTTTCACGATCTTCATCTGAAAAATCAACCCAAGAAAAAGTAGAAGCCATTTACATTACTCCTAAATTATTCTTTACAATAACATTTATTTGTTTTAATTATGTTAATCGGCTTGTTCTAATTTATTCTTACTAACGCAAGAGATTAATTTAATTTTTTTTATCATTTTCTATTCTTCGGTAAAGTAATCTAAATCAATTTTTTTAATTTTATATGAATTTATCTCAGATACTCCAACTCCATTATCTACCATGTACTTTGTTAATTGTTCACCATCAATCAGAATAATTTTATTTTCTATACTCCTTGCATATTCAATAGCACTTTCAGAAAACATTGAGGTAGTTATAAAGACTCCTTTCTTAGCTTTTTTCCCCAAAAGAGCTCCAGCAAATTTCTGAATATCCGGCCGACTAACTGGATTTGACCATCTCTTTGCCTGGATATATATTGCATCTAAACCAAGTTTATCTTCTTTTATAATTCCATCAATGCCTTCATCTCCACTTTTTCCTATAGCTTTTCCTGCATCTTCAAATGAACCTCCATATCCCATGTTTACTAATAATTCCACAACTAATCGCTCAAAGAAGTTAGGATTACATTGTTTCACTTTTTCTAACAAATCAGATAGCAATTTTTCCTGATATTTTTCATAACCAATTTCTAACAAATCTTCGGGTGTTTTTTCTTCAAGTAATAATTCAATCTCTTTATCTTTGGTTTTTTTTCCCTTTTTTGATGGTTTTATAAATTTAAGAAGTTCAGGAAAGCGTTTTAAATATTTTACATCGATTTTGGAAGGTTTTTCTTGTAATACTTTTAAACCTCTATCTGTAATCATAAAAGACCCTACTTTACCATATTCCAATAAACCTCCTTTACCCAGGTATGTTCTTGCCCACCCAACTCTATTATTAAATCTTTGCTGTTTACTCTTAGATAAAAGCTCTGATCTTTCTTCTTCGGTCAAGTTAAAATATTTAGCTAATAAATCTCTTACTTCTTGTATCGTATGTTCTTTTTTGTCCCCTGTTATTTTAAGCAAGGGAAGCATAATACTTTGAAAATCTGGTATCATAATGGCACCTCCTTTATTTTTTAATTCTTTCTTGTGTAAAAATGTTTTTACAAAATTTAAATAATTAAGAAAATGGGGCCTCTCTATTTATTATTTTATATTAGATGTGAAAACCTTAACTTCACATCTTAAAAATAAAAATGTATCAAACAACTATGCCTAACACACTATAAAACATTATGCTCCTATTCTTTAGACCTATTAAAAACTGCGAGCTGTTTTGCTAATTTTTTATCATGACAATCTTTTGGTTTTTTAAATAGTTTTATCCCAGAATCTAAAAATATTTTTTGACGACTAGTAATCATTGATTGTAATAATAGATTTTCTTTCAAAGCTGGATCAATTAGTGGCGATAAAGTAATTCCAAGTTGTAAATAGCGAGAAAAAAAGATATACCAAATTATTTCAAACACAGATTTTTTTTCAGAAGCCTTTTTTATTTCAAGCTCTATTATTTCACGTAAATATTTTTTTAAATCATATTTTCCATTATCCTTAAAGTAAACATCTTCAATAATTGCCATTACATAACATAGGATTTTTTCTGACTCCCTTTTTAGTAAAAAGAGAAGGCTGAATGTTTTTAGAATTTGCTTCTTGCGAATCTTTAAATTATTCGAGAAATATAATTTTAGATTATATTTCTCATCGAATAATTCACTTAAAAATTTTTCTATTATACTAGTCCCTGGATATGCTTTATGAATATCGAGCACTTTTAATAATGTAAATTCAAAAGACTTGAATGGTATTCTATTTTTCTTTCGGAGTGAATAGGGGAAATATTCACGGTTATGGTGCCTGAATAAGCCTTCTGGTAAACATAGAATTTTGGTTTTATTTTCGCTAATAAGTAAATTAAATTTATTGAGCTCCTCAGAAAGAACTACTAATATCTTTTCAGCATCTTTTTCATTATTTGCAAGGATTCTGTAATCATCTTTGAAACGTGTGCCTAAAAAAGTAATATTTTCCTCTTTTAATTCTAATGAAACATTTTGATCAATTTTTGCTAAAAGTATTTCAGCAATTAAATCACTGACCGCCGAACCAACGGGAATACCATTTGTTCTACCGTCATTTGCATATTGAATTAATTTATCAATTTTGTTCCCAAGTAAATAAAATGTTTTATCTGAAAAAGCCTCTTCTCTACCATGTAAGGCCCATGCAATACTATGTGTATAAACTGAATTATAGAAATTTGTAATATCTGTCCTTATTAGGACTTTAAATCTATGTGCTTCAGCAACTAAGTCTCGTTCGGCCATCTCAATCCATTCATAAATTAAGCGACCTGATCGCAATGAGCTCAGCTCTCCTTTACAATTAGCATTGACTGGTATAGGTATGCTATAAGTATAAATTGAATTATTATTATTAAATATATGGTCAATAATAGCAGCCCAATCTTGAATTAGCCAATAAACAATATCATGATAGTGGTATGGATATTGAATGCCATAAACACGAGATATTAAAAATGACTTTGGATATGATACACAACCAAGATTCCTGCGTGGTGGATCTTTTAAATTTTGAATATATGGACCATTTTTCAGAACAAAATTGACTACTTTAAAAGAAGGAGGAAGTATATTTTGTTCGGGGAAATATCCCTCCTCTAGTAGCCAAGTAGCAATTTTATTTTTATCAATAGCTTTTAAAAGACTACATGTTTCCTTATAGTGTTCTTCAGGTAATGTTGTATCTAAATTATTGTTTTTCACTTTATACTCTCTTATTAAATATTAAAATTTATAAAACATAAAATAATTTTTAATGTGTCTCGGGGGATTTCCCCTGTTATATTTTAATTAAAATAGGGACATTCTTTTATATCTATGGATTAGTTTTCCATTTTACGAGGTCTTGCTTTAAGACGTCTACCTATAATAATATCTAAAACCTCAACTATATGGTTAAAAAACTCTTCAGATACTATAGGTTTTCCGCTAAAAAATACCGAATTATTAAGCTATTACAATCGTCCCCTGTCACACTATAAAATGTCTCCATTCATCAGGGAAAAAGGGGGTTTTAAAATAAATGTGAGCAAGTAGTCTAAGATGTCGAAAACCAAACTTATCCGTTTTATATTCCAATGAATTCATTTTGAGAATTTGTTTTCGGAATTTTTCATATGAACTAAATTTTTCATCTTCATTATCAAAAGTGTTTCTATCGCTATAAACATCGGTCTTTCCTTCTTCAAGTAGTTCCTTTTGGAATAAAATATGTTCATTTTCGATAATATCTTCTGGGGGAAAATATACTAGCAAATGAAGATCTTTGGTTAAGAGCTCCCAAAACTCATCGAATAATTCTTTTCTTTCTAAAATCACAGAAAATTCAAAAAGGGTATTTATTAAATAAGAAGATTCATCAGTATAATTTTCAGGGCGCTTACTGGTTGCACAATATTCTATTAAACTATCTAAACTGTTTGTGAGTTCGGGAAATCTACCATCTATGAGTTTTAAGAGTGCAATATTGTTTAATATATCCCTTAAATACTTAGCAGCAAAATCTTTCTCGTCATTAATTATCAAAAAGATCAGAGCTAGCACAATAGGAACGGAATGATTGTCAAATAACGGTCTGGAACAACCAGAATTATTATGAATAATTGTTTTTACTAATTCTTTGAAGTTGCTTGTAATTTCTTTTCTTTTTTCATCATCACTAGTTGTCAAAAAATATGTTTGGTAATGGTAAATTAAATAGGCTAAATATTCAAAACTTCGCATTGGATAACCAATTTTCTCAAAATAGCCACCCTTTTCAGAGAATAAACCATCTTTTTTTTTAGCTACCGAAATTGTTTTTGCAAAATATAACTCAAGCATTTGAAAGTGAATCATATGTAATTTTATAAATTCAGATATAGCGATTTTTTTACTGTTAATTGCTTTCTTTTCTAAAATCCAACCCCAAACTTTCAACAACATGTACGTAAGACAATCTTTGGCAGGAAGCAAATTATCGGCTTCTTTGGCATAATGTAAAACCATCGCTCCAATCATGCAGAAAGTGGAAATTAATTTTCTAATATTTCTTGGCGTATATTTGGGATATGATTTAAGCAATTTATCTACAAGTAATTTGGAATGCCTAAAATCATATTCAGGTACATCTAAAAATGCTAGAGATTTTTTGAAAAGATTTAATAATTCAGGCTTGACAAGTAGGTATTCATTCAAAAGATATTTAGTAAATAAGTCAGGAAGTTTATAAATATCCCAACGTTCGAGTTCTATGCCAACGGAATTAAATTCTTTTTTAATAAAGTCATTAAAAACTTTTCTAAAATTAGATTTTAGCTCACCGTTATGAACTAATATTAACTTTTTCGGTAACTCGTTTAAATTTGGAATCGAGAAATCTTTAAAATCAACATCTTTTGCTTGAAGCAAAGATTCTCTAACACCGTCTTGCTTGTAAAAAACTGTATTATCGATATCCCTATCGTCTCCTGCTTTTAATTGGAAAATAAACAGCTTTTCAATACCATTTTTTTCGGTTTTAGTGGCAATAATGTCCTTACCGTATTCTGGCTGTCCATGAGAAGCTTTTGCAGTTTTCACTATTCTGTATTTCATTTGTTCAAGTAAAAATGGAAAGAGATAGTCTAATTCTTCTCTTTCTTTTAGATTCCGTAAATAATCTCCAATCATTAAGCGTATCATGATTCTCCTTCTCAATCATCTGCTAAAATCTGTTTACGTTTGTAATCATAAAGCTCGGGGAAAATGAAATATGTACGAGGCATGGTAAAATCTGTCTTTAATTCATTCATTTCAGAATATTGATCATTAGTTCCAATTTTAAACCTTCTACCTCTACTAATTGTAATTTTGGTACAAAATTGCATAAAAACACTATGCTCCGCTACTGATTTTCTTATATCCTCACTTTGTTTTTTATAGAAAAGTTTGTCAAACTTAGAAACGTAGGTAGCCTGATTCTCATATGGGTCAAATTCTTTAATCTTATTTTTTCTTTTCCAAAAATTGACAATTTTTTCATAGCAGTTTTGGAATGAATCAATAAATTTTTTTTCAAGATGATTCTGATTATTAAGAAAAGTCTCAACGGTTTCCTTGACCGTCCCACCGTAATCGTGAACAAGCCATACAAAACGCTGTAGAATGTATTTAAAAATTTTGTCATCTTTCTTATTTAGCAATATTAAAACCAGCTTCATTCTTTCTTCGGGTTTAAAATTACCACTAAGAATTGAATTTATAAACTTTATTAATTGATTATTATCAAGTTTCCAAAGGTGTTCTTTCCAAATTTCTTTATTTTTCTCAGTTATCTGAATGAAATCAGTATTATTGTTAGCATAAAACCGAACTTTTCCTTTGTTGTGAATAAGCAGAGAGAGAAAATTTTCAATAAATTCTGTAGGGTTCCTATTGTATGCTTCATGCAGAGGGTGAAAGAAAATACCTTTACAATTTTCAATGGAATGATTTAATACCCAGCTTTCAATAAATTTCAAAATCAATCTAGGTTCTTTCAAAGTATTTAGTGCATATTCAATCATTCTAATTACATCCTTGTCTTTATTATCAACCTTCGTAAAATTCATCAATAATTCATATTTTTTCTCTCTATGAGTTGGCTTTTCTTCTCTAAAAACAGATACCAATATATTATATTGTATCTTTGAAATATCTCTTTTGGCTAAAGCATTGAGCTTTCCAAATAGGTAATCTGTTTTCCCGTTTTCTTGAATCAATGGCCTGTGCAGTAAATAACCATAGGATTTTGCGAGTGCAACCAAAATATTCTCTTCATCAGAGTCTACACTCTCAAACAGGTTTAATATATCTTCTATATATTTGTAATCTTCATATTCAAATACACCAAAAGCATAAATAGCAATTTGACTGAAATTTTCTCTATGAAATAGTTGTTTTGTATATTCAAATGTTTTATCAAAATCAACTTTGGATAAACCAACCAGAATAGAAACAATAAATTCTCTCTTCTTATTTTTTATCATATATTTTACAAGTTTCCATCCGTCTATAGGTTGTTGATGGCTATATTCCTGAACAGCATTAAAAAAAAGTTCGCCAAATGATAAATCTTGGTTTTTTTGATAAAACAAATGATAGAATATCTCAGTAAGACTCTCTTCCGATATTTTAAGATAAGGTAAGGCTCCAGAAAAATTAAACTTAAGGAAAAAGAAATTTCTGGACTCACTCTTTGTGTCAAATTTTAATAAGTATTCCTTGAAATCCCATCTTTTGGTCTGGTTAAAATAAATAAGCAGGAATATTTCAAAATGCCTCCAAATATCATAAAAGCGTTTTAACTTCATAATTTCCTTTTTAGCTTTGATTATAAAGTCACTATAATTTTCATAACTGTTGATCTCAGAATATTTTAATTTTTCTTTCAAAAATAGAAAGAGCATGTAATTAAAATATTCATTTTTGATTAGAAGCTTCCCTTTTATTTCTTCAGTAAGTTTGAATTTAAATACAAGTGGTGTCGTTTTGGAATCAATGGGATTTAATTGCCTATTTTCCAAAGAAGTCTCAATATATTTTTTTATCTCAGCGAATACATCGGGGTTATTCTTAAAGAAGGTAATTAAATCACAAACATTATACATAAATTTTTCCATCCCATTTTTATATGAGTTTTGATTGATTATCAAATTTTCAACTATACTTATAACCGTTAACGGTACAATCTTCACAAAATCACATATATTTTTATCTAAAAATTTCTAATATAATTTTTAGATTTATACACGACAGTACCTTGTTCCTTGTTTTATCATTGCTCTTTACTCAAATTGTTCGATATTTCTCGTAAGCTTTCGAGGCTGGATTCTAAATTTTCAATGATATCTTCAACTAAAACTTCAGGATCAGGAAGATTATCTAAATCTGTTAAACTGTTATCTTTCAGCCAGAAGATATCCAAACTTGTCTTATCTCTTAAGATTATTTCATTATAAGTAAATTTTTTGAAACGTTCCGTTTCTGTTCTCAAAAGTCTGTTTTCAGGATGATAGCATTCAATAAAATCTTTTAAATCTTCAAACTCCATCTTGTTTTCCTTTAAAGTAAAATGTATATTGGTACGTAAGTCATATATCCAAACATCTTTGGTCCAGGGTTTTTTACTTGCAGGGTGGTTGTTAAAGAAAATCACATTTGCTTTCACGCCCGGCTTGTAAAATATTCCGGTAGGAAGTCTTAAAATGGTATGTAAATCAGTTGTTTCAAGCATCTTTTTTCTGACGGTTTCGCCGGCACCACCTTCAAACAACACATTATCAGGAACTACGACTGCTGCCTTGCCATCAGTTTTCAATAAAGTTCTTACATGCTGGACAAAATTCAATTGCTTATTTGAAGTTGTAGTCCAGAAATCCTGTCTGTTATAAATAAGATCTTCTTTTTCCTGTCTACCTTCTTCGTTGGTAAAGGTCATACTGCTTTTTTTACCAAAAGGCGGATTAGTAAGAATATAATCAAACCGCTCTCCGGGATCGGCAATTAAGGCATCATTTCTAGTAATAGGTGGCATACTATTCATATCGCCAATATTATGTAAAAATAAATTCATTAAACAAAGCCGGTAGGTAGTTGAAACCAATTCCCAACCTCTGAAAGTATTAAATTTCAAAAATTCTTTTTGTTCTTGATTTAGCGAATAATTTTTAGGATTAGAAATAAAATCATATGCGGCAAGAAAAAAACCACCTGTTCCACAGGCAGGATCAGCTATGGTTTTAATTGGTTCAGGTTTAATACATTCTACCATCGCTTTGATAAGTACACGGGGTGTGAAATATTGTCCGGCACCACTTTTAAGGTCTTCTGCATTTTTCTCCAGCAATCCTTCATAAATAGTACCCTTAACATCTACACCCAATATCGCCCAGTTTTCAGAATTTATCATCTGTATAATTCGATAAAGCTTTGCCGGGTCCTGTATCTTGTTCTGTGCCTTCACAAATATCTCGCCTATCAGTCCTGTTTCTTTCCCAAGCTCTTTCAGCAAATTTAAATAGTGCGTCTCAAGTTCTATGCCTTTCTTATCAATTAAAGTTTGCCAGCTATATCTTTCCGGTATTTTTAAATCCCTGTTATAGGGCGGCTTTGAGTATTCATCTGCCATTTTTAAAAATATCAGATAGGTCAATTGCTCCAGGTAATCTCCATAGGTAACTCCATCATCACGAAGTATGTGGCTGAAACTCCATACTCGGGATATTATTGTATCTGCATTCATCTCTTTTTCCTCTTTTTATTTCTTGATTCAAACTTTTCTTTTTCCTGCTTTATTCTTTCCAAGAGTGTTTCGACAGACGAGCCTGACTGATTGTCAATTTTTAATAAGTCTTTTAAATATCTTCTCCCACTTGTTTTTTTCAATTTTTTTTCTCTATCTAAAGCTTCTTTAAAAGTATCTACTATCTCATAATAAAATAATCTTATTGGTTCATGTTTTTTTGTCCATCGAGCAGCCTTACCGTTCTGGTGCAATTTCCATCGATCTAATATTTTTTTAGTTTGCCCAATATAGACACTCCCATTGTTGCATTCTATCGCATATACAAACCACTTACCTTGCTCTGATACAAGTAAATTCATCTCATTATTAGCTAGATACCTACTTACCATTTTTGCTCATTTTATCTTTTTCAATTTTTATTTGTTTTAAAAGTTCACAAGCAGGCAGGTCATTCAGATCTTGTGGAACCAGTTTTCCTTCAAATGCTTTTTTTAAGATGCTCTGACGTAAATATTCAATTTTATTCAAGCTCTGTTGGATTGTTTCTTCAAGTTTGTCGCATACAGAAAGACGGGATTCGATTTCTTTAATAATTTGTTGTTGTTCTAATAGTGAGAACAATGAAACTTTAAAGCTTTCTAATGTATCCTTTGATATGGCATTAAATGTAGTTCCTGTACTTTTTTCTATCAAATCGAAAACGAAATACTTTAAATAATAAAACAAATAATATTTTTCTATTTTTTCTTTTGTTCTTATAGCAGCAAGACCTCTTCCAATACATGATTTTTCTTTACAAATATTTGTAGGACCTACTGGTGCACGAACTGATATAAGAATATCGTTTGATTCAGCGATTTTTTTTGGTTCTGAACAATATTTTTCAGGAGTAGGAAACAAATCGCCGAATTCTTTTTTGCCTTGATAAAACGGCAATCCAACTTTATTAGTATTATATGTTGATGAAGGGGGAGACTGTCCCATAATAATATCAGTAATATCTTTTAATAGTACTTCTTCAAATAAAAGCTCGATACTATTTTGCACGCGCCATTTTTCTGTTAATTTCCCTTCAAAAGCGGCTTTGAGCACTGCTTGCCGATAGATTTTTAGCTGTTCCTTTGTTTTTTTTAAATCTTCGGTTGCCTTATCTAAATCTGAAAATAGTTCTTCGATTTTTTCTACAATGCGGTTTTGTTCGTCTAATGGTGATAATGGAATAATAATACTTTTTAACTTATTAGCATTAACATTTGGAACGGCAATTCCAAGTTTTTTTTCTGAAATTGAATTCCAATAAAAAGGGCTATCTAAAAAATATTTAAAATATTTTTTATTAATTAACGGTTTAAATCTTATCAAGTATGACGCAAAAATAGCTTTTTCGGGGTTCTTAATCAAATAGCTAACTCCAACTGAACCAGCTCGTGAAATAACAATATCCTCATCTTTTAATAGATATTTTCCGGTATCATCTGGATTCTTTGTACAATAAGGTACTTTATTCCAATTAATTCTTCCAGAAGTTATATCAGTAGTTCTTAATAGTTTTAAATTGCCACCTTGCGAAGCCTTTGTTGTATATCCATATTGAGGGTTTGTACAAATATCTTCAATTTTTGTTAATATCCAATTCTTGGGTAAAGACTTATATTGTGAAATCATTTATGCTACCAACACCTCGTTTAATTCATTAATTACCTCATCATAATCTTCACCAAATACTTGATAGAATTTGCCTATTCCGCCAAGTGCATCAAAGGGAGTAAAATTAAAATTCCCTTTAGTTATTTTCATAGAAGTTACGATATGGTCTTTTATCATTCTCAACCACTCCATTTGTACTTCGGTAAATTGTATATGTCCCGCATTTTTTCTGAATACCCACTCCTTGAAATTTCGGTTAATAATTTCAGAAAAAGGGGCTAACTCTTTATCTATCTTAAGTTCATACCTAATAAGAGAAACGATATCAGTCAGCATTCTTTTCGTGCTTATTCCTTTTACTTTATTATCACCAAGCTGATAATAAGCTCCCCACAATTTTTCTATGGTTAAGGAGTATGGGGGAGAATTTAAAGCTTCGTAGAGTTCTTTTATCATCTTGAAGGTAATTTCTTTCATTCTTTGAGGTTGGTTATAAAAAATTTTAAGAGCTGTTATCTCATCTTTATTCTTTTTTATAAACTCCTGAAAAGTTTCTATGGTATTTTGCGCCTGGTTTTGTGTTTGTTTATCCCAATCGGCATTTACAACAGTATCAATATTGATCGTATCTATTATTTGTTCATGTTTTTTTCTAACATTTTCAATATAATCCCTAATATCGGGATTATCAAAAATTTTACAGGCTTTATCTAAAAATTCTTTCTGAGTGTCATCAATTTGCTTTTTAGTTATTTCTTCTTTTTCTATTTTATATTTTTCCCTTACCTTGGTTTTGATAAAATCCGTATCATTTGCATCAAGCAAGTCTTTAACTACTTCGGTTATGGACTTTCCCGAGGAAATTTCTGTAAATATTTCTTTTTCGTTTTCAGATACTGCCCGATCTATTCTGATTAATCTATTTGCGGTTGATAGTAAAATATCTTCTTCCCTGCTACCCATGGCGATGTTCATCATCAGGTCTTTTAAAGGAATTGAGGGCTTTCGTTCAAGTGGTCTACTATCCGTTTTTAATGATTTACACACACCGACTGCATCTATGATTACATAATGGGTTTTATTATCAGAAGCAGAAGGCGTCACTTTTCTTAAATCATCTTTTAGAAGAGTCCTGGTACCCCTTCCTTTCATCTGTTCAAAATAGTTCTTTGATTTTATATCGCGCATAAAAAATATACATTCTATCGGCTTTACATCTGTGCCGGTAGCAATCATATCAACCGTAACAGCTATCCTTGGATTATAGTCATTGCGGAATGAAGCAAGTATCGATTTTGGGTCTTCATCGGATTTATAAGTAATTTTCTTGCAAAACTCATTACTTTCGGCAAATTCTTCTCTTATTATCTGAATAATATCGTCTGCGTGACTGTCGGATTTCGCAAAAATCAAGGTCTTGGGAACCTCTTGCCTGTTGGGAAAAATTTCTTTTAAAAGTTTTTCCTTAAATGTTTTTATTATATTTCGGATTTGGCTGGGATTAACTACGCTTCTATCCAAATCATTTCCAAAATATTGAAACTCTTCGTCTAATTGTTGCCAGCGTTCTTCTCTGGTCAGCTTATTTCTGATATCAATAAATTCTTTAGCATTTATTTTACTTCCCTGCTGAGTAATCTCGGTTTCTATGACATAGGTATCGTATCCCACATTCACTCCGTCAACCACTGCCTGTTCGTGAGAATATTCGCTGACTATGTTTTCGTGAAAGAAAGCAAAAGTCCTTTTATCAGGGGTAGCAGTAAGCCCTATGTGAAAGGCATCAAAATATTCAATCACTTGCCGCCACAAGTTATATATTGAACGGTGACATTCATCTATCACAATAAAATCAAAAAATTCGGGTGGATATTTTTCATTATAGACAACATCTTTGGGCGGTCCAACTAATTTAACTTCATTTAAAGAGATCTCTTCCAGACTTTCATCAAGCTCTTTATCCTTTAAGATTGAATACATTCTTTGAATGGTGCATATACAAATATGACTGTCTTTTGAAATGTAACTTGAGTTTAAGCGTTGGATATTATAAAGCTCACCTAAATTCCTGGAATCATCAACGGGTGAGTATCCAATAGATTCCTGTTCTGCTTGCATGCCTAAATTTTTTGTATCTACAAGAAATAAAATTCTTTTTACATTGGCAAATTTAAGCAATCTGTACATAGAAGTAATTGCAGTATAGGTCTTTCCACTCCCTGTCGCCATTTGAACAAGCGCTCTCGGCCTATTTTCTGAAAATGATTTCTCAAGATTCTTTATTGCAATTATCTGACATTCCCTTAATCCTTTAGTATTTAATTCAGGAAATTTGGCAAGCTTATTTCTTAAAGTATCATCTTGCTTAAGCCATTCCTGCAAAGTTTGTGATTTTTGAAAATTAAATATTAATCTTGAACGATGTATATTGTCATTGGAATCTGTGAATCTGGTTAGTTCTCCTGTGCTCTCGTACCTAAATCGAAGAGGTTTATTATTTAAGAACCATTTTAAGTGGCTTTCCGCATATTTTGAAGTTTGATCTTCATGAAAAGTTAATCTAACTCCTTCTTCCGGTTTTTTCGCTTCAATTACGCCAACCGGTTTTTTATCTACGAAAAGTATATAATCAGCTGGACCAGAATCTGTTGGGTATTCCCTTACTGCTACACCTAACCCAGCAGAAAGATTTAATTGATTTTTATTTTGGATTGTCCATCCAGCTTGGATTAAATCTTTATCTATTCGCTGTCTTGCCTCAACTTCAGGGGTTATATAATTATTAAACATCTTCACTTCCTATTAATTTATTTATTAATCGGTTTTTATTGTAAAAAGATCCAGTAAGTTTTGGTAATATTTTTATTGAAGTTATTTAAAATAATTATTTTCAATATGCACGCGATATTACAATTCTAAAAAAATTTAAAAAGTCATTCTTTTCGCAAAAAAAATAAAGATTAATATTATCAATTTATAAAATATTTTTTTAAATGCAAAGATCTAAAATCTATTATTATCTAAAATATAAGTACATGTCTTATAAATTGACTTTTTTATATTTTTTCTATACTAAATATTATACTCTCTTCTTCCCATTCCTTCCAATCGAGGTTCGTGAGCTCCGGTAGTTGGAGGAGACCTTTTAGTTCTTTGAATCCTCCGTTTAGTGAATCTCTTAAAGTAATTATTTTCCGGGCAGGAGGTTCGCTTATATGTAATATTTTTATAAATTCATCCTGTGATGAGGTATTGATATTTATAATTTGAACTTCCAATTTTAGGGAAGTGGTAGACAAGATTTGAGGATTATCGCAGAGGGAGAAGTAGACTTCGGTTTTGGCGAGGGTGGAAATAGATATAGTTATGTAAAGAATAATGATTAAAAAAGTAAGAATACTAAACCTAGTATTTCTTTTTAAATATTGCATTTTTAATGTTCTCTTTTTATTTAATAGTTGGATTCAGGGGGACAGGCTTTACTTTTTGCCTGGCATTAAATGCGGAACGACAAAAGAAGTCTGTCCCCCATTTTGCCTATATATAAAAATAGAAAAGTAATCGGGTGAGAGTTTCGTATTTAATACTATTTTATATATTCGACAAAGGGTTGGGTAAATCCTGCTTTTTTTGAAAGAAAAGTTTTCAGTTGTCGGTTTCCAGTTGGAAGATATAGATGCGAGATGCGAGCTTACTCAATCTTCCGAGCTACCAATCTGCAGATCTGCCGAAAGACAGGAACGTAAGCCTGTTAACTCCTGCAGTATAACTGCAATCATTATTATTTAAAATTTTTTATTTCATTTCTCAATCTTATTAAACCTGTCTCAATTCTAACAAATGTCAAACTTCTTCTATTGTACTTGTCTAGGTTTATCTCATATTTTTGGGCAATCTTCTTTACAATTGGTAATGGCTCCGGATTGGCCTTTTCCCAAAAAGGCCTTAATTCTCTAAGGAAGATATTGGTAGTTACAGGACCGATACCGTAAAAATTGGTCAATT